>WBZR01001751.1_pt1 | contig 25419 bp, 21 predicted proteins | sample 5204231 | NCBI WGS metagenome assembly WBZR01 (sample SAMN12412403, study PRJNA552823) | activated sludge metagenome | isolation source: activated sludge from anammox sidestream of wastewater treatment plant... | place: USA: Virginia | collected 2017-08
GTTGCGTTCAAGGCCGCGTCGGGCGCCACGATCGCCCCCACCAACGTGGTGGTGCTGTCGGTGCGCTACGCCGGCGGGGTCGGTCGTCAGGGCGCCGAGGCCCAGCTCGTCGGTGAGGGCCCGGCCCGGGTGCTCTCCGGCGGGAAGGTGGTCGTGGGCCGATGGGTCCGGCCCGACCGCGCCAAGCCCGCGCGGCTCGTCGACGCCGCGGGCGCTCCGGTCCGGCTCGTGCCCGGCACCACCTGGGTGGCGCTCCCCGACGTCTCGTACCCCGTCGACGTCACCGGGGCGCCGCCGGAGGGCTGAGCACCCACCGGGGGAGCCGGTTGTATCGGGGTCAGCCGATCGTGAAGGCGTGCCGGCCGCCCCAGCCGTCGACGACGATCCCGCTCTCGCCGTCGGGCGCGATCGTCACGCCGCGGGCGATGTCCCAGCCCTTCCAGTAGGGGCCGCCGTGGACCGGAGGGGCGTTCCCGAAGCGGTGCAGGCCGCCCCACCCGTCGAGCACGTAGCCACCCTCGCCACCGGGTAGGAGGGCTACGTCGCGTGCGATGTCCCAGCCCTTCCAGTACGGACCGCCCGCGAGGGCCGGAGCGCCGCCGAAGCGATGTAGGCCGCCCCACCCGTCGAGGACGTAGCCCTGGGCGGTGCCCTCCACCACGGCCACGCCCCGGGCGATGTCCCAGCCCTTCCAGTAGGGGCCCCCGGAGGCGGCCGGCGCCCCTCCGAATCGGTGGAGGCCGCCCCACCCGTCGAGGACGTACCCCCGGCGGTAGCCGGTGAGCGCCAGGCCGCGGGCGATGTCCCAGCCCCGCCAGTAGGGGGTGCCCGACAGGCGGGGCGCCAGACCGGTCGGGTGGACGCCTCCCCAACCGTCGAGGAGGTAGGGGCCCCAACCGTCGGGGCCGTAGGCCACCGACCGCGCGATGTCCCAGCCTCTCCAGTACGGGCCGCCCAGCACCTGGCCCAGCCACGGGAGCGAGGCCGGAGCCCGGGCGTACACGTCGTAGTCGGCGGGGCTGCACCCGATCGGGCCGTGGCTGACCACGCCGACCAGGTACCACTCGCCGTCGGACTCGACGGCCAGGCCGCCTCCGCTGTCGCCCTGGCAGGAGACCTGGGTGCTCTGGGTGTCGCGGGCGCAGAGCATCGTCGCGCCGTCGAAGCCGGGGCTGGACGAGCAGACCGCGTTCGCCTGGAGGTTGGTGGACCCCTTCAGGAGCTCGTCGGTCCACTCCTGGCAGGACCCGTCGGGAAGGGTGGACGTGCAACCCCACCCCACCACCTGGGCCTCGAGGCCCACCTGGAGCAGCGACGGGTCCGCCAGGGCGATCCACGGCTGCGCCGAGGGCCGGCTGAGGCGCAGGAGCGCGAAGTCGTAGCGCATGTGGGTCAGGGAGTAGCCGGGGTGGACCGAGATCGACGCGACCCGGATGCGTTCGCCGCCGCTCCCGCTCAGGTGCGTGCGTCCGAGGATCACGTCCACCTGGTAGGGAGCGAGGTCGGGGTCGGTGACGCAGTGGGCGGCCGTGAGCACCAGGTCGGGGCCGATGAGGCTGCCCCCGCAGAACTGGGCGAAGTACCCGTTGGGCTCCGAGGAGAAGGCGATGGCGGCCACCCACGGGGCGTCGGCCAGCGTCGCCGGTACCCCTCCCACGATCGCCCCGCCGATCCCACCGCCGCCGGCGGGTGCACGGTCAGGGGCCGGGGTGGAGGCCGGCGGCGAAGCCGGGATCGCCGGCGCCGGCTCCGGTGCCGGTGCCGCCGCCTGGGGTGACGGGTCGGCCGGAGCGGCCGCGGCCGCCGGGGGTGGGGCGGTGGGCGCCGGGGACGCGGGGCCGGGAACCGGCGTCGCCCCGACCGGTCGCCACGTGCCCGGCGCGAGGGCCAGGGCCGCCACCGCCAGGGCCGAGGTGGCTACGAGGGCCCGTGACGACCACCGCCGGGGCCCGCGCCCGGGGATCGGGTCGCTCTCGTCCCGTCGTGTCGCGTAGCGCCTCACGTGCCGCAGCCGGTGGAGCATCGTCTGCCCTTCGTCGTGCCGACCGCGCGTCGGCCGTCGTTGGGGTGCAATCGCCCGCACCCGATCGGAAGCGGCGAGGCTACCGGTGGGGGCGCGACACCGCCACGGCCGTCCGCCCTTCAGTCGAACGTTGGGCAGTTCGGTGTCGTCCGGGCGGCGCGCTTCGTCCCGACGGCCCGTGGACGCGGCGCGGATCCGAGCGAAACCCGTTCGGGACCGGACGCCCTCTCCGGTAGGATCGAGGCATGCCCGACCAGCACGTAGACCCCGCCCCCGGCGCCACCACGGGCACCGCGCGCGTAAAGCGCGGCCTGGCGGAGATGCTGCGCGGCGGTGTCATCATGGACGTCGTCACCCCCGACCAGGCCCGCGTCGCCGAGGACGCCGGGGCGGTGGCGGTGATGGCGCTCGAACGGGTCCCCGCCGACATCCGCCGCGACGGCGGCGTGGCCCGCATGAGCGACCCGGCGATGATCGAGGGCATCCAGGCCGCGGTCACCATCCCGGTGATGGCCAAGTGCCGGATCGGCCACTTCGCCGAGGCCCAGGTGCTGCAGTCGCTCGGCGTCGACTACGTCGACGAGTCCGAGGTCCTCACCCCCGCCGACGAGGCCCACCACGTCGACAAGTGGGCCTTCACCGTGCCCTTCGTGTGCGGGGCGACCAACCTCGGCGAGGCGCTGCGGCGCATCTCCGAGGGCGCCTGCATGATCCGCTCCAAGGGCGAGGCCGGTACCGGCAACATCGTCGAGGCGGTCCGCCACCTGCGCTCGATCCTGGGCGAGATCCGCCGGCTCACCGTCGCGTCCCCCGAGGAGCTGTTCGCGGCGGCGAAGGAGCACCGCGCCCCCGTCGAGCTGGTGCAGGAGGTCGCCGGGCGCGGCGAGCTGCCCGTCCCCCTCTTCTGTGCCGGGGGAATCGCCACCCCCGCCGACGCCTCGCTCGTGATGCAGCTCGGGGCCCAGGCCGTCTTCGTCGGCTCGGGGATCTTCAAGAGCGACGACCCGGCCCCGCGGGCCAAGGCGATCGTCGAGGCCACCACCCACTACGCCGACGCCTCGATCGTCGCCAAGGTGTCGCGGGGCCTCGGCGAGGCGATGCGCGGCGAGGAGATCGGCACGCTCGACGTGAAGCTCGCCGAGCGGGGCTGGTGAGGAGCTGAGCTCGTGACCGGCGATTCGAGGCCGCCAGGCGGCCATGGTGAAGGTCGGGGTGCTGGCCCTGCAGGGGGCGTTCCGGGAGCATCGTGAGGTGTTGGCCGCGCTGTCGGCCGACACCGTCGAGGTGCGCACCCCGGAGGCGCTGAGCGGGATCGGCGCGTTGGTGCTTCCCGGCGGCGAGTCCACCACGATGACTCGCCTGCTGCGCACCTCGGGCCTCCACGGCGCGCTCTCGGAGGTGCTCCGCGACGGCCTGCCGTGCCTGGCCACGTGCGCCGGGCTGATCCTCCTGGCCTCCGAGGTCCTCGACGGCCGGGCCGACCAGGAGCCGCTCGGGGTCCTCGACGTCTCCGTCCGGCGCAACGGCTATGGCCGCCAGCTCGAGAGCTTCGAGGCCCCGCTCGACGTCGAGGGCCTCGCGGGGCCGTTCCCCGGGGTCTTCATCCGGGCGCCGGTCATCGAGCGCACCGGGCCGGGCGTGGCGGTGCTCGCCCGCCACGACGGCCGTCCCGTGCTCGTCCGCCGGGGGCCCGTCTGGGCCTCGACCTTCCATCCCGAGCTGGCGGGCGACCTCCGGCTCCACGAGCTCTTCCTCAAGGAGGTGGCCTGATGTCCGGGCACTCGAAGTGGCATTCGATCAAGCACCAGAAGGGGGCGGCCGACGCCGCCCGCGGCAAGCTCTTCGCGCGCCTGGCCCGCCAGATCGAGGTGGCGGCCCGCGCCGGCGGGGGTGACATCGAAGCGAACCCGACCCTGCGCACGATGGTCCAGAAGGCCCGCGACGCCTCGATGCCCAAGGACAACATCGACCGGGCGATCAAGCGCGGGACGGGCGAGCTCGAGGGCGTCACCTACGAGGCCGTCACCTACGAGGGCTACGCCCCCAACGGCGTGGCCGTCTACGTGGAGGCGCTCACCGACAACCGCAACCGCACCGGTGCCGAGGTGAAGAACATCTTCAGCCGCAACGGCGGCTCGCTCGCGGAACCGGGTGCCGTGGGCTGGCAGTTCGAGCGCAAGGGGGCGATCACCGTCGACAAGGCGGCCGCGTCCGAGGACGACCTGATGCTCGCCGCGCTCGAGGCGGGCGCCGAGGACCTCGCCGACCAGTCCGACACGTGGCTGGTCACCACGCCCCCGACCGATCTCCACACCGTCACCGAGGCGCTGACCGCCGCCGGGATCGAGTTCGTCAACGCGGACCTGACGATGATCGCCTCGACCACGGTCGCGATCTCCGACGCCTCGGCGGCCAAGCAGGTGCTGCGGGTCGTCGACGCGCTCGAGGAGCACGACGACGTGCAGAACGTGTACGCCAACTTCGACGTGGCCGACGACGTGCTCCAGGCGGTGATGGCGTGACGTCCGGCCCCGGGCCGGGCGACCCCGCACCGCCCTTCACGCGGCCCGGTGTGCAGGCCGGGGAACGGCGCGACTTCTCGCTCTCGGAGCACCGGGGGTCGAAGGTGGTGATCGCCTTCTACCCCGGCGACTTCACCCCCGGCTGAACGCTCCAGCTCCGGTCGTACCGCGACGGCCTCGCGGCGATCGAGCAGGCGGGCGCGGTCGTGCTCGCGATCTCCCCCCAGGACGTCGACAGCCACGAGCGGTGGGCCGCGAAGGAGGGCTTCCGGTTCCCGATGCTGGCCGACGTCGACCTCGCCGTGGCGGAGAGCTACGGGGTCCGTCGGCGCTCGTCGGTGAAGCGGACGGTCTTCCTCGTCGACGGTGGCGGTACGGTCCGCCACCGCCTGGGCGCCGACCTGCGGGCGATCTTCTACAAGCCGTCGACGATCGTCCGCGACCTGGCCCGCATCGATTGACGCCGCCGGCCCCGACGGCAGCGGCCCGGTCCCGCGTCCCAGCATGTTGCGATCGACCCCCCTGGAGTGTGGTCGGGTGATACATGCTGGGGACGGGCGGGCGGCGCATCCGAGCATGTTGCGATCGACCCCCGTGGAGTGTGGTCGATCGCAACATGCTGGGAGGTGAGGATCCGCCGTTGTGGGGTGGGGTCGCCCTAGGATCGAATGCATGTTCGATCAGGACGGGCCGGTGCTCGGGATCGACCCCGGCGTGTCGCGCTGTGGCTACGGCGCGGTCTCGGGCAGCGGCTCCCGCCCCCGGGCCGTCGCGTACGGGGTGATCCGCACGTCTCCCGCCGACCCGCTGGCCGACCGCCTGGCCGAGCTGGCCGGCGAGCTCGACGGGCTCGTGCGCGAGGTGCGGCCCTCGGCCGTCGCCGTCGAGCGCGTGCTGTTCCAGAACAACGCCCGCACCGCCATGTCGGTGGGCCAGGCCAGCGGGGTCGCGCTGGTCGTGGCCGCTCGCCTGGGGATCCCGGTGGCCCACTACAGCCCCAACGAGGTGAAGCTGGCGGTGGCCGGTCACGGCGCGGCCGGCAAGGAGCAGGTGCAGGCCATGGTGGCACGGCTCCTCGACCTCCCCGACGTCCCGAAGCCGCCCGACGCCGCCGACGCGCTGGCGCTCGCTCTCTGCCACGCGGGCCGGTCGGGTCTCCGCTCGGCTACGGCGGCCGCGGCAGCCGGGGCCGCGGCGGCCGGCACCGAGGTCGACCCGGACGCCCGCCGCCACGACCACCTCGGCCCCGGGCCGGCACGTCCCGTGGAGGGTCTCCGCCGGGCGGTGGCGGCGGCCCTGGCCCGGGAGGGCGGCTCGTGATCGGATCGGTGCGGGGGACGGTGCTGGAGCGCAGCCCCACGGGGGAGGTACTCGTGGAGGTCGGCGGGGTGGGCTACCGGGCCCTGGTGCCGCTGCGGACCGTTCCGATCCTCTCGCCGGGCGGCTCCGCGTTCCTCTTCACCCACCTGCACGTCCGCGACGACGCCATGGTCCTCTTCGGCTTCGCCACCCGCGAGGAGCGCGACACCTTCGAGGTCCTGATCGGCGCCTCGGGGGTCGGCCCGAAGCTGGCGCTCGCGATCCTCTCCGTGCACACACCCGGCGAGCTGCGCCGGGCCCTCCTCGACGACGACCTGGGGGCCCTCACCGACGTCCCCGGGGTGGGGAAGCGGACCGCGCAACGCCTCCTCGTGGAGCTCAAGCCGCGCCTCGAGGTCCCCGACCTCGACCTCGCCGACGTCCCGGGCGCCGGTGCCCCGGCCGCCCGGTCCGAGGCCCGCGCCGCGCTGGCCGGCCTCGGCTACGGGGCCGACGAGGTGAGGGCCGCCCTCGACGGCCTGCCGGCCGACGGACCGGTCGAGGACCTCGTCCGTGACGCCCTGAAGCGCCTGGCGGTCGGCGGTGGGTAGGGAGGAGCTCCTGGCCCCCACGGCCGACCCGGTCGAGGCCGCCGAGGAGACGACCCTCCGCCCCCACCGCCTCGACGAGTTCGTCGGGCAGGCCCGGCTCAAGGAGCACCTCGAGATCCTGCTCGGCGCGGCCCGGGCCCGGGGCCAGGCCGTCGACCACATCCTCTTCGCCGGCCCGCCGGGCCTCGGCAAGACGAGCCTCTCGGGGATCGTCGCCGCCGAGATGGAGGCCGGCCTGCGGATCACCAGCGGCCCGGCCCTCGAGCGGGCCGGCGACCTGGCCGCCATCCTCACCAACCTCGACGACGGCGACGTGCTGTTCGTCGACGAGGTGCACCGCCTCCCGCGCGCCGTCGAGGAGGTCCTCTACCCGGCGATGGAGGACTTCCAGCTCGACATCGTGATCGGCAAGGGTCCGTCGGCCCGCTCGATCCGGCTCGACCTGCCGCGCTTCACGCTGGTGGGCGCGACCACGCGGACGGGGCTCATCACCGGCCCCCTGCGCGACCGCTTCGGGTTCGTGGCCCGCCTCGACTACTACGCGACGGCCGACCTCGAGGCGATCCTCACCCGGGCCGCCCGCATCCTCGGCGTCCCGCTCGACGCCGGCGGGGCGTTCGAGATAGCCCGCCGCTCGCGGGGCACCCCGCGGATCGCCAACCGCCTCCTCAAGCGGGTGCGCGACTACGCCCAGGTGCGGTCCGACGGGGCGATCACCACCGCCACGGCCGAGGCCGCGCTCGCCCTCTTCGACGTCGACGAGCGGGGCCTCGACAAGCTCGACCGGGCGCTGCTGGTGTCGTTGTGCGAGACGTTCGCCGGCGCCCCCGTCGGCCTGGCCACCCTCGCCGTGACGCTGGGGGAGGAGCCCGACACCGTCGAGGACGTCTACGAGCCCTTCCTGATCAAGGAGGGCTTCCTGCAGCGCACGCCCCGAGGCCGCCAGGCCACCGCGGCCGCCTTCCGGCACCTGGGCCTGGAACCGCCGCCACCCACCCCGGAGCCCCGACCGGCCGCCGGGCCCCGCTCCCGGGGCGAGACGGGCGGGCCGTCGCTCTTCGGTGAGCCCGAGGTCTGACCGGGCGGATCGGACCCGGCGAGGTTCGAACCCGGCGAGGATCGGACCCGGCCGGCCCTCAGGCCGTCTCGGCGGCGACCGCGGACCCCGCCGCGTCCTCCGTCGTGTCGCGCGCCGGGCCGGCGCGCCGGAACCGGCGGGCGTACCGCAGGGCCGGGGTCTCGACCAGGTACCACGACAGGGCTCCGATCGCGAAGGTGGTCACCGTGAACAGGGCCAGCGCGGCGGGCAGCGGCCAGTCCCGGGTGCGGGGGGCCAGCACGAAGATGACCGGGTAGTGCCAGATGTACAGGCCGTAGGAGACCCGACCCGTCCAGGCCAGCGGGCGCCACGACAGGATCCGGGCGTACCGGCTGTGCGGCTCCTGGACGATGTAGGCGAACATCAGCGCGAAGCAGATCGACGCCAGCAGGTACCCGCCTATGTAGAAGCCGCGCACCGTCTGGCTGAAGTACTTGACGAGCACGACGATCACGCCCGTCGCCACCCAGGCCGAGATCCGGAGCGCGCGGCGGCTCGCCTCGCCGCGGAACAGGACTCCGCCGGAGGCGAGGACGGCGAACGCCGCCCCGACCAGGAACGCCTGGGCGCGGGTGTCGGTGCCCACGTAGAGGCGCTCGATGGGCGAGGTGCCGAGGGCGAGGATCGCCATCCACGTCGCCGACACGCCGGCCAGGACGAAGAGGGCCGTCGCGATGCGACGCGGGGTCCAGCCCTTCCTGAGCACCCAGAGCACCGCCACGGGGGCCACGAGGTAGAACTGCTCCTCCACCGACAGAGACCACAGCGCGTCGAGGTAGGAGGGGAGTCGGGTCCCGACGATCTGGTGCCAGTTCTTCACGTAGAAGGCGGCGGCGAGGACGTCGGAGTAGACCCCCCTACGCACACCCGGCGGATCCACGATCGACGTCCAGATCAGCACGGCGACGAAGAGGACCAGCAGGGCCGGGAGCAGGCGCAACGCCCGGCGGGCGTAGAAGTACCGGAAGCGGATGAAGCCGGTCCGGTACCACTCCTCGATGAGCAGGGCCACGATGAGGAACCCGCTCTGCACGAAGAACATCTCGAGGCCGAGGAACGAGCCCGATGCGGTCGGGATCAGGGTCCAGCCGTGGGCGTCGGGGCGGTAGACCTCGGCGTGGTAGAGGATGATGAGGGCGAAGGCCACGCCCCGCAGCCCGTTGAAAGCGGGCTGATAGCCGAGGCGGAAGTCGATCCAGCCCCGGCCCGCGGGTCCCGACGTCGGCGTCTCGGGCGGGGACGGGCCGGGTGCGGAAGGGCCGGGCGTAGGGGGGTCCGGCGCCGACGGACCGTGGCCGCGCTCCGGTTCGCCCGTGGGCGCGTCACCGCTGGTGGCCGTCCGCTCCGCCGCCATCGGCGCAGTCTACGTAAGGGCGCGACGAGGGCGATCCGGCGTGCACCCCCTGCCGGTGCCCCGCGATAGGATGACCTCGCTCCCAGTTCGCTGGTCCCGAAGAGTCTGATGAACTTCGCCCCCCTCCTCTATCTGGTCCTGCTCGTCGCGGCTTTCTTCGTGTTCATCGTCCGGCCGCAGCGGCGCCAGATGGCCGCTCACCGGGCGCTGGTGGTGAGCCTCGTGGTCGGCGACGACGTGATCACCAACGCCGGCATCTTCGGCACCATCGTCGGCCTCGACGACGCCGTGGTCCGGTTGGAGATCGCCCCAGGGGTGACGATCAGAGTCGCCCGGGCCGCCGTCGCCCGCCGGGCCCCGTTGCCCGACACCGCCCCCGCCGACGCGGCCGGGGCGGCCGCCGAGGCCGAATAGCCGGAACTCGGCGTGCGCAGGAACGTGTGGTTGCTCGTAGGGGTCCTCGTGGCCGTCCTGGGCTCGTTCGCCGCGGTCCTGGCCACAGACACCCGCCCGATCCTGGGCCTCGACCTCCAGGGCGGCGTCTCGGTGGTCCTCGCCCCGGTGGGCAAGGCGAGCAACGACTCCGTCGACAAGGCCGTCGACATCATCCGCAACCGCGTCGACGCCCTGGGCGTGGCCGAGCCCGAGATCAGCCGCCAGGGCCACAACGTCGTGATCGACCTCCCCGGCGTGAAGGAGCGGGAGAAGGCCCAACGCCTCGTGGGTCGTACGGCCGAGCTGCGCTTCCGGCCCGTGCTCACCTGCCTCCCCAAGGAGGGGGCCAAGCTGCCCACCCCCACGACCAGCGCTCCCGCCGGGGGAGCCACCACCTCCACGACCGCCGCCCCCACCAGCACCACCGTCGCCCCGTCGGGCTCGCCCGGTCGCAGCCGTCCGGCCGGCCGACCCGGCACCCCGCCCACCACCTCGGCGCCGACGAGCACGCCATCCACCACGTCGCCGTCCGAGGGCACGCCACCCACCACCGCGGCGCCGAGCGCCGTCAACCCGCCCACCACCCCACCGGCTGAGGACCACCGGGCGTCGCCGGTGGTGCTGGAAGGGATCCCCGGCAAGGACGGTTGCGTCCCCGGCGCCCCGCGCTACTACCTGGGTCCGACGGCGTTCACGGGCAAGGGCGTGAAGACGGCCAGCGCCCAGTACCAGCCCGGGCAGGGCTGGTCGGTGGCCCTCGAGCTCAACTCGAAGGGCCTCGCCGACATCAACCGGATGGCGACGGAGCTCTTCCCCAAGCCACCGCCCCAGAACCGGATGGCCATCGTGCTCGACAGCGTGGTCCAGTCGGCTCCGGCCTTCCAGACCAGCACCTTCGACAGCCGCGGGGTGTCGATCACCGGCGACTTCTCCCAGACCGAGGCCGAGGACCTCGCCACCGTGCTGCGCTACGGCGCCCTGCCGGTGCAGCTCAAGCCGCTGACCACGCAGAGCATCTCCCCCTCCTTGGGCAGCGACCAGCTGCGCTCCGGGCTCATCGCGGGTGCGCTCGGCATCGCGCTGGTGGCCCTCTACATGCTCTTCTACTACCGGATCCTGGGCCTGGTGGTGTGGTTCGGCATGGCGCTCAGCGGCCTCGCCGTGTACTCGCTGGTCGCCTGGCTCGGCCAGTCGGTGGGCCTCACCCTCACCCTGGCCGGCGTCACGGGCCTGATCGTGTCGGTGGGAATCACCGTCGACTCCTACGTCGTCTACTTCGAGCGTCTGAAGGACGAAGTGCGCTCCGGCCGGACGATCCGGTCGTCGGTCGACCGGGCGTTCACGAGCTCGATACGCACGATCGTGGCCGCCGACCTCGTGTCGCTGATCGGCGCCGCGATCCTCTACTACCTCGCCATCGGGTCGGTCCGGGGCTTCGCGTTCTTCCTCGGTGTCTCGACCGCCCTCGACCTGGCGCTCTCGTTCTTCTTCATGCACCCGCTCGTGTTCCTGATGTCCCGCCGGCCTCGCCTCCTCCAGGCCCGCTGGTTCGGGATCGCGTCCGGCCTCGACGTGGCCGACACGACGGAGAGGAAGGCGTGAGCGAGCCGGCCGAGGGCCGCGAGCGGCGCCCGCGCCGACGTCGGCGCCTTCGCCGCGACGGCCTGCCGCGCCACACGCTCTCCGACGTCCTCCACGAGCGCACGCACTTCCAGTTCGTCGAGCGGTCGTGGCGGTGGGCGCTCGTCTCCCTGGTCGTGATCCTGGCCGGGGTCGGGGGCCTCGTGTTCCGAGGCGGCCTCAACCTGGGCATCGACTTCCGCGGCGGCACGTCGTGGACGTTCGAGGTCAAGGGCAAGGACCCCTCGGTGGCCGACATCCGATCCAAGCTCGACGCGCTCGGCCTGGCCGACTCCGAGGTGCTGATCCTCGGCACCCACAACGTGCGGGTCGAGGCCGAGGAGATGACCGAGGCCGAACGGACCGAGGTGAGCACCGCGCTCGCCGACTACGCCGGGGTCGAGGTCCGCGACGTGGCGGTCACCGACGTGTCGCCGACCTGGGGCAAGACGGTCAGCTCCAAGGCCCTCCAGGCCCTGATCGTCTTCTTCCTGGTGATCGCGCTCTACCTCACGTTCCGCTTCGAGTGGAAGATGGCCGTCGCCGCGCTCACCGCCGTCGTCCACGACATCCTCGTGACGGTGGGCGTGTACGCGCTCGTGCAGTTCGAGGTGACGCCCGAGACCGTCATCGCGTTCCTGACCATCCTGGGATTCTCGCTCTACGACACCGTGGTGGTGTTCGACAAGATCCGGGAGAACACCGAGCACCTCGGGTCGGCCCGGGGCGAGACCTACGGCCAGATGGTCAACCGGTCGCTGAACGAGGTGTTGATGCGCTCGCTGAACACGTCGTTCGTGGCCGTCCTGCCCGTGGCGTCGATCCTGGTCGTCGGCGCGTACCTGCTCGGCGCGGCCGCGCTCGAGGACTTCGGCCTCGCCCTCTCGGTCGGCCTGGCCACCGGTGCGTACTCGTCGGTCTTCGTGGCCACCCCCGTCCTGGCCTGGTGGAAGGAGCGTGAGCCCCGCTACCGCTCGTTGCGGGAGCGGGCGGCCACGAGGGCCCCACGGCCGGCTCCCGTCGCCGCGGGTGCCCGGGGAGCCGGCGGACCCGGTCCCGGTGGTGCACCCGGCGACGCCGCGGCCGGTCCCGACGACCTGGCGGCGGTTCCCGCGGCCCGGCCCGCCCGTTCCGACGGTGTGGCGGGGCCGCCGGCCGTCGGGCGGACGTCCTACGGCAGCGTCACGCCCCGGCCGCGCAAGCAGCGCCGGCGCAAACGCTGAGCGTCGGGATCGTCCGGTCCGGCGGCCGGGACGGCACAGGGGGCCGCCGGGCGGCCGTTAACATCAGGTGATGGCCGGGCTCGTCGAGCAGCCCCGCTCCGACGCCTATCGAGGCCTGCGGAGCCTCCCGTGGCGGCGCCATGCGGTCGCCGCCCCTCTCGTGCCGCTCATCCAGGCCTATCGCGGTCGCCACCGCCGCGCCGACACCGCGCTGATCCGAGAGGCCTACGAGGTCGCGGTCGAGGCCCACGCCCACCAGGTCCGCCGGTCCGGCGATCCGTACATCACGCACCCGCTCGGCGTGGCGCTCATCCTGGCCGACCTCGGGCTCGACGACGTGACGATCGCCGCCGCGCTCCTGCACGACTCCGTGGAGGACACCCCGATCACGACCGCCGATCTCGAGGAGCGCTTCGACGCCGAGATAGCGATGATCGTCGACGGCGTCACCAAGCTGGACCGCCTCCAGTTCGACTCACGCGAGGAGCAGCAGTCGGCCACGCTCCGCAAGATGCTCGTGGCCATGGCCAAGGACATCAGGGTCCTGCTGATCAAGCTGGCCGACCGGCTGCACAACATGCGGACCATCGCGTCGCTCCCGGGGCCGAAGCAGCAGCGCATCGCCCAGGAGACCCTCGACGTGTACGCCCCCCTGGCCCACCGCCTCGGCATCGGCGGCGTCAAGTGGCAGCTCGAGGACCTCAGCTTCGCGGTGCTGCACCCGCGCCGCTACGCCGAGATCGAGCAGATGGTCGCCACCCAGGCCCCGGAGCGGTCCGAGTACCTCGAGGTCGTCCTCGACGCCCTGCGCGACCGGTTCGCGGGCCTGAAGATCGAGGCCGAGGTCCGCGGCCGTCCCAAGCACTACTGGTCCATCTACGAGAAGATGGTGGTCCGGGGCAAGGAGTTCGACGAGGTGCTCGACCTCGTCGGCGTGCGGGTGGTCGTCGACAGCATCAAGGACTGCTACGCCGCCCTGGGTTCGATCCACGCGCTGTGGAAGCCGGTGCAGGGCCGGTTCAAGGACTACATCGCGATGCCCAAGTTCAACCTCTACCAGTCGTTGCACACGACCGTGGTGGGTCCCGAGGGCAAGCCGGTCGAGGTGCAGATCCGGACCCGGGAGATGCACCAGCGGGCCGAGTTCGGGATCGCCGCCCACTGGGGCTACAAGGAGCAGGAGTCGCCGACCGAGGACCTCGCCTGGCTCCAGCGCATCGTCGACTGGCAGCGCGACACCGACGACCCGGCCGAGTTCATGGAGACCCTCAAGGTCGACCTCGAGCAGGACGAGGTCTTCGTCTTCACGCCCAAGGGCAAGGTCGTCTCGCTCCCGACCGGCGCGACGCCGATCGACTTCGCGTACGCCATCCACACCGAGGTGGGGCACCGCTGCATCGGCGCCCGGGTCAACGGCCGTCTCGTCGCCCTCGACTCCACGCTGGGCACCGGCGACACCTGCGAGATCTTCACCAGCCGGGTGGAGGGCGCCGGCCCCAGCCGCGACTGGCTGCAGTTCGCGACCACGCCCCGGGCTCGCACCAAGATCCGCCAGTGGTTCTCGCGTGAGCGCCGCCTCGACGCCATCGACGCCGGGCGCGAGGAGCTGGCTCGGGCGCTGCGCAAGGAGGCGCTGCCCACCCAGAAGCTGGCCCGCTCCAAGGCGATGCTGGCCGTGGCCGAGGCGCTCCACTACAGCGACCTCGACTCCCTGCACGCCGCGATCGGCGAGAAGCACGTCTCCGCCACCGCGGTGGTGCAGCGCCTCCAGCGCGAGCTGCGGGGCGGTGAGGAGCAGATCCCGGTCACCACGCAGCGGCCGCCCCGCAGCCGCACGACCCGCTCGGTCGGCGTCCACGTCGAAGGCCTCGACGACGTCATGGTGCGGCTGTCGCGGTGCTGCACCCCGGTGCCGGGCGACGAGATCATCGGCTTCGTGACACGGGGGCGGGGCGTGTCGGTCCACCGGGCCGACTGCGCCAACGCGGTCGACCTGACCCACCAGTCGGATCGCATCATCGAGGTGGAGTGGGACCACGAGCAGCCGGGGAGCTACGTGGTGTCGGTGGCCATCGAGGCCCTCGACCGGTCGCGGCTGCTCCGCGACGTCGCGCAGGTGCTCTCCGAGCAGCACGTCAACATCCTGGCCAACACCAGCCAGACCGCCTCCGACCGCGTGGCGCACCTGCGCTTCGACTTCGAGCTCGCCGACCCGGGCCACCTCGAGGCCATCCTCGCCGCCGTGAAGCGGGTCGACTCCGTGTACTCCGCGTACCGGGTGCTGCCCGGGGCCCGCGCCCGCGCCGCCACCTGACGGGTGCGCCGCGGGCGGTCCCGGGGGCGGGCGCCCGCCCCGGTAGCATCGCCCGGCGTGCCTCCCGAGCCGGTCAACCCCGACGCGTACCGCGCCCCGATCGGCACCCACGACGTCCTCGCGCCCGAGTCGCGGCGCTGGCAGACGCTGGTGGCGGCCTTCGCGGACCGGGCCGAGCGCTTCGGATTCGACCTCGTCGTCACGCCCGTCTTCGAGCATCGCGAGGTGTTCCAGCGCGTCGGCGCCACCACCGACGTCGTCCGCAAGGAGATGTACGAGCTCACCGATCGGGGCGGCCGTGACCTCGCCCTGCGGCCCGAGGGGACCGCGCCGGTGGTGCGGGCCTACGTGCAGCACCGGCCCGTACCGCCGTGGAAGGCGTGGTACGTGGCGCCCAACTTCCGCTACGAGCGCCCGCAGAAGGGCCGGTACCGTCAGCACTGGCAGCTCGGGGCCGAGGTGCTCGGGGTCGACGACCCCGAGATCGACGTCGAGGTCATCGCCCTCGCCCACGGCTTCTACCGGGAGGTCGGCCTCGAGCGCGTGGAGCTGCTGGTCAACTCGATGGGCGACGAGACGAGCCGGCCGGCCTACGCCGCCGCCCTGCGCTCCTACCTCCTCGACCACGCCCCCGCGCTGGGGGAGGAGTTCCGCGAGCGGGTGGAGGCGAGCCCGCTGCGGGTCCTCGACTCCAAGCGGCCCGAGTGGGCCGACGTGATCGAGCGCGCCCCTCAGCTCACCGAGCACCTATCGGACGACTCGCGGACCCACTTCGAGGCCGTCCTGGCCGGTCTCGACGCGCTGGGCGTGGCCCACACCATCGCGCCCCGCCTGGTGCGCGGCTTCGACTACTACACGCGAACGACCTTCGAGTTCGTCAGCTCGGCCCTCGACGCCGCGCAGAACGCCGTCGGGGGCGGCGGGCGCTACGACCGGCTCGCCGAGGAGATGGGCGGGCCGCCTACCCCGGGGATCGGTTTCGGCATCGGGATCGAGCGGGTGCTCATCGCCGCCGACGCCGAGGGCGCCGTAGAGGTGGGCCCTCGGGGGCGGCTCGACGTTTTCGTCGTCGACGGCGTCGGCGACGGCAGCGCGGCGCGGGTCACCGATGCGCTGCGCCGCGCCGGGCTGCGCGTCGACCGGGCCTTCGGTGGCCGTTCGGTCAAGGCCCAGTGGAAGGTCGCCGACCGCTCCGGCGCCGAGGTGGCCGTGATGCTCGGCCGCGACGAGGCGGCCCGCGGCGCGGTCGCGGTCAAGGACCTGACCACGGGCGAGCAGGTGGAGGTGGCCCTGGCCGCGTTGGCCACCTGGGTCCACGAGCACAGCACCGCGGCCCGCCGGCGGGTCACACCCGGCACGGCCCCCGAGACGGGATCCTCACCATGATGCGAAGTCACCGCGCCGGCTCCCTGCGGGCGTCCGACGACGGGTCCGAGGTGACCCTCTGCGGCTGGGTCGACAGCCGCCGCGACCACGGCGGGGTGGTCTTCCTCGACCTGCGCGACGTGGAGGGGATCGTCCAGGTGGTCGTGGACCCCTCCCGGGCCGGGTGCGAGCAGGCCCACCGGGTGCGGGGGGAGTGGGTGCTCCGGGTGGTGGGCACGGTCAAGCGGCGCCCCGAGGGGACGGTGAACCCGGAGATCGGTACGGGGGAGATCGAGGTCGCCGCCAGCGGCCTCGAGGTGCTCAACGAGTCCGAGCCGGTCCCGTTCCCCCTCGACGAGCACGCCGGCGAGGTCGACGAGGGCACCCGTCTCCGCTATCGGTACCTCGACCTGCGGCGCCCCGCCATGCAGCTCAACCTCTTGTTGAGGTCGAGGGTCAACTCGTCGTTGAGGGATTCGATGTCGCGCCAGGGGTTCACCGAGGTCGAGACCCCGATGCTGATCGCCTCCACGCCCGAAGGGGCCCGCGACTTCGTGGTGCCGTCGCGGCTCTCGCCGGGGTCGTTCTACGCGCTGCCGCAGAGCCCCCAGCTCTTCAAGCAGCTCCTCATGGTCGGGGGTGTCGACCGCTACTTCCAGCTCGCCCGCTGCCTGCGCGACGAGGACCTCCGCGCCGACCGGCAGTTCGAGTTCGTCCAGTACGACGCCGAGATGAGCTTCGCCGGCGCCGACGACGTGATGGAGGTGGTCGGCACCGCGGTCGCCGACGCCGTGGAGGCGGCCACCGGGGAGCGGCCCGGGGCCTTCCCCCGGATGACCTGGCACCAGGCCCAGGAGCGCTACGGCACCGACAAGCCCGACGTCCGCTTCGGCATGGAGCTCGTCGACCTGGGACCGGTGTTCGCGTCCACGGGGTTCCGGGCCTTCCAGGCCGAGGCGGTGAAGGGGATCCGGGTGGTGGGCGAGGGCGCGGCCAGCCGCTCCCGGCTCGACGCGCTCACCGACCGGGCCAAGGGGTTGGGCGCGGCCGGCCTGGTCTGGATGCGGGTGGGGGAGGGCGGTGCCCTCGAGTCGCCGGTGGCGAAGTTCCTCTCCGACGACGAGCGGCGCGACGTGGTGAGCGCCATGGCCGCCGAGCCCGGCGACCTCCTGCTGATGGTGGCCGGCGAGCGGCGGGTCGCCAACCACGTCCTCGGCGTCCTACGGCTCGACCTCGGCCGCCCGCCCGTGTCCGAGGGTGGGCTCCGGTTCCTCTGGGTCGTCGACTTCCCGCTCTTCGAGGGGCTCGCCGACGACGGGTCGCCGGTGCCGGCCCACCATCCGTTCACGATGCCTCACCCCGACGACCTCGCCCTCCTCGACGCCGAGGGCGTCGACCTGCTCGGAGTGCGCTCGCAGGCCTACGACCTCGTGCTCAACGGGTGGGAGCTCGGGTCGGGCAGCGTCCGGATCCATCGCCGCGACGTCCAGGAGCGGATCTTCACGCTGCTCGGGATCGCGCCGGAGACGGCCCGGGAGCGCTTCGGGTTCCTGCTCGACGCGTTCCGATTCGGCGCCCCGCCCCACGCCGGGTTCGCGTTCGGCGTCGATCGGCTGGTGGCGATCCTCGCCGGGGAGGAGAACATCCGTGAGGTCATCGCGTTCCCCAAGACGCAGTCGGGCGCGGATCCCCTGACCGGTGCGCCGGGTCCGCTCGACCCTGCGCAGCTACGGGAGCTGGGCCTGGCGGTCGCCGTGCCCCAGGAGGCGACGACCCGCCCCGATCCGGAGCGCTGACGGCCGCGCCTCGCCGATCACCCGGAGATGGTGCGCCTGCGACGTGGTGCGGCCCGGGGGGGCCGCCCGCGTGACGCGCCGCACGTTGATGCCGAGGCTCCCCTGGCCGTCACCGGCGACGGCTCCTAGACTCCCCGGCTCCGTGCGTTTCGTCCCTTCTGAGCGATCGATCCGGCGCGCCGGGCGGGGTCTGGCGGTGGCCACCGCCACGGTCCTGGCGGGGTCCGCCGCGGTGGTCGTGCCCGCGGGCGCGCGGCCCGGGGCCGCGGATCCGGCGCCGGTGCCGACCACCCCTGCGAGCACCCCCCCTACGGTCCCGCCGACCGCCACGCCACCCACGGGCCCGTTCTCCCCGTCGCCGACCACGGCGCCGGCCGACGACCCCCTCGGCCCGCACGCGGTCCCGTCCGGCCCGACCGGGACGCCCCCGGCTCCCCCGGGGCCTCCCGGTGGGTCGCCTCCTCCGGGTGCGGCCCCGCCGGAGCCGGCGGCCACGATCGACCTCGGGACGGTGCGGAGGCTGGACGCGTCCCTTGATCTCGCCGCCGCCCAGGAGCGCCTGGCCCTCGCCGACGCCGCGCTGGTGACCGCGACCCGCCGCCGCGACGTCGTGGCCGAGGCGCACCGGACCGCCGTCGCCGAGGTCGCCCTCCGCCGCGCTCGCATCCGCGCGTACGCGGTGCGCATCTACAAGGGGGGTGACGACTTCGGGGACCTCGCCGTGATGGCCGGGGCCCGGAGCCTGACCGACCTGGCCCGTCGCCGGGCGCTGCTCGCCGCCGCCGACGAGAGCGAAGTACGCCGGCTCCGGGGCGCCGTGGAGGCCGAGGAGATCGCCGCCGCCCACCTCGAGTCGGCCGAGACCGACCGGGCCGGGGTCGACGCGGCGCGGCGGACCTTCGAGGCTCGGCGCGACGCCGCCCACAGGAGCATGAGGAGCGGCGGGCGGCTCGACGGGTGGGGTGAGGGACCGCTGATCCTGGGGCCGTCACGCCTGACCGCCGAGGACCTGGCCGGCTGGTTCCGCTCGAGCGGGCGTCGCGAGAACACGACGGTGCCGATCGAGGACCTGGCCCGCTTCTACATAGAGGAGGGGCGCGACGAGGGCGTTCGGGGCGACATCGCGTTCGCGCAGTCGATCCTCGAGACGGGCGGTTTCCACTTCTCCCCGGGGGGCACGGTCCTGACCGCGGCCGACAACAACTTCGGGGGGATCGGCGCCTGCGACTCCTGCACCCGGGGCTGGTCGTTCCCCAGCGCCCGTCTCGGGGTCCGCCAGCAGGTGCAACTGCTCCGGACCTACGCCGATCCCCGCCTCACCAGCGCCGACCTCGCCCACCCACCGGTGCGGTCGCGCCCCGAGCGGCACGGCGTTAGAGGCTGCTGCCGGACCTGGCTGGATCTGAACGGGGTGTGGGCGACGGGTGCCGGCTACGGCGAGCGGGTGCTCCAGATCTACTCCGACCTGGCCCGGTACGCGCTCACGAAGCGCTGAGCCGGGGCCCGGCGGCGCGATCTGCGAACCTGGCCCGATGCGCATCACCTTCCTCGGTCACGTGGGTCTGCACGTCGAGACCGACCGCGGCTCGGTCCTCTGCGATCCGTGGTTCAGCCCGGCCTACTTCGCGTCGTGGTTCCCGTTCCCGCGCAACGACCACCTCGACCCGTCGGCGTTCGCGCGGCCCGACTACCTCTACGTATCGCACCTCCACCACGACCACTACGACCCCGCCTTCCTGTGGGCGCACGTCGACAAGCGCACGACGGTGCTGCTGCCGGCGTTCCCCACCGACCACCTCGAGCGCGAGCTGCGCGGCGTCGGCTTCACCGAGTTCGTGCCGCTCGACGACGCCCGGCCGGTGACGCTCCCCGGCGGGCTCGAGGTGGCGTGCGTCGCCCTGACCGCACCGGCCGACGGGCCGCTCGGCGACTCCGCCCTCGTGGTGTCCGACGGCCGGACCCGGATCCTCGACCAGAACGACGCCCGCCCCCGCGACCTGGCCGCCATCGAGGCGCTCGGTCCGTTCGACGGCGAGTTCGTGCAGTTCTCGGGCGCGATCTGGTACCCGATGGTCTACGACTTCCCCGAGGAGGAGCGGCGCCGGGAGGGGATCCGCAAGCGGGCGGCCCAGATGGAGCGGGCGCTGCACTACATCGAGGCGGTGAGACCGGCGAACGTGTTCCCCTGCGCCGGCCCGCCCTGCTTCCTCGACGACGACCTCCTGGCGTTCAACGACCTCGACGGCGATCCGGCCAACATCTTCCCCGACCAGACCGTCTTCCTGGATCTCATGGAGCAGCGGGGGATCGGACCCGGCCACCTGGTCGTACCCGGCAGCGTGATCGAGCTCGACGGGCCGCGCTGCACCGTGACCCATCCGGTCGGCGATGCCTCGCCGGAGGCGATCTTCGCCGACAAGCGGGCCCACATCGAGGCCTACCGGGCCGACTGGAAGGCCCGGCTGGAGGCCGAGAAGGCGACCTGGCCGCGGGGGCGCCACGACGTGGTGGAGAGCCTCCGGCTCTGGTGGGAACCGCTCCTCGAGATGGCACCGCTCACGCGGGCCGGGGTCGGTGCACCCCTACTGCTGCACATGGGTGACGACGCCGTCCACGTCGACTTCCCCGCCGGGACGGTCGGGCGCTGGGACGGCTCGGCACCGTACCGGTACCGGTTCGACGTGGACCGGGCGCTGGTGGAGTGGTGCATCGCCCACCGGGTGGAGGACTGGGTCAACGAGGTGTTCCTGTCGTGCCGGTTCACGGCCCACCGCGACGGGGACTACAACGAGTTCCTCTACACGTTCTTCAAGTGCCTCTCCGTGGAGCGCATGGCGTTCTGCGAGGGCTGGTACGCCGAGGCGACCCACGAGGACGAGGAGTTCGAGTGCGGGGGCTTCTCGGTGCAGCGGCGCTGCCCGCACCTCCGGGCCGACCTCACCCGCTTCGGAGAGCTCCTCGACGACGGCACCACCTTGCACTGCAAGGTCCACGGCTGGGAGTTCGACCTGGACACCGGCCGTTGCCTCACGTCCGACGAGGAGCGCTACCGGATCCGCTCCCGCCCCTCCTGCCCCTCCGCCTGAGCTCCCCCCTCCAGCGTGTTGCGTTCGACCCACGTGGGTTGGGGTCGATCGCAACATGTTCGGTGGGCGTCCCGTCTCCCGCCCCGGCATGTTGCGTTCGACCCACGTGGGTTGGGGTCGATCGCAACATGCTGGGCGGTGCGTTGGTACGGTCCGGAACCGTGGAGGACCCGTCCGGCGCCGGCTCGGAGCTCGATCGCGACCTGGCGCTCGCCCTCGACCTGGCCGACGCCGCCGACGCCGTGACGCTCTCGCACTTCCGGTCGGCCGGGCTGGTCGTGGACACGAAGCCCGACATGACGCCGGTCAGCGAGGCGGACCGGGCCACCGAGGCCCTCCTGCGCGACCGCCTGTCGGCCGCCCGCCCGTCCGACGCCGTGCTGGGCGAGGAGTACGGCTCCTCCGGCGACCCGGGTTCGGCACGTCGGTGGATCCTCGACCCGATCGACGGCACCAAGAGCTACGTGCGGGGCATCCCCGTGTACGCCACCCTCATCGCGCTCGAGGCCGGCGGCGAGATCGTGGTCGGGGTCGTGTCCGCTCCGGCGATCGCGCAGCGGTGGTGGGCCCGGCGGGGGGGAGGCGCGTTCCTCAACGGCGAGCCCGTGCGGGTCTCGGGGGTGGAGCGGATCGAGGACGCCCACCTCTCGTTCGACAGCGTCGACCAGTTCGTCGACGCCGGTGCGACGGAGCGCTTCCTGGCCCTCGAGCGCCGGTGCTGGCGGAGCCGCGGCTTCGGCGACTTCTGGTCGCACGTGATGGTGGCCGACGGGTCCGTCGACATCGCCGTCGAGGGTCCGGGGCTCAAGTACTACGACCTCGCGGCCCCCATGATCGTGGTCGAGGAGGCGGGGGGCCGCTTCACCGACGTGGCCGGGGTGCGCACGGCGCAGGGCGGTACGGCCCTCGCCACCAACGGCCTCCTGCACGACGCCGTGCTCGGGGCGCTCTCGGGCTGAGCGGGCCCACCCGCACACCGGCGGCGGGGACGCGGCCGCGCGGTACGGTGGAACACGTTCTCGTCTTCCCGTCCGATCAGGAGGTCCCGTTGGCGCTGCGCATCGAGGTCGACCGCGACGTCTGCATGGGCGCCGGCAACTGCGTGTTCTGGGCTCCCGGCGCGTTCGAGCTCGACGAGGAGGGCATCTCCACGGTCAAGGATCCCACCGGGGAGCCCGACGACAAGATCATCACCGCCGGGCAGGGCTGCCCGACCAAGGCCATCTCGATCTGGCGCGACGGCGAGAAGGTGGTCTGATCCCGGTACCGGGCGGCACCGGTCGCCGGGCGGGGTCGAGGTCCGGGTGGTGTCCACCGGACCGGAGCGCCCGAGCCCCACGCTCCTAGGCTTCGCCGCATGCCGATCGGTATTACGGAAGAACACGCCGAGCTGGCCCGCTCCGTCGGGGGTTGGTGCGACCGGCACTGCCCACCATCCGCCCTCCGCGCCGCCCTCGACGCGGAGGCCGAGGCGCTCCCCGGCTTCTGGGCCGCCCTGGCCGAGCAGGGCTGGACCGGCCTCCACGTCGCCGAGGAGCACGGCGGCTCCGGCTACTCCCTCGAGGAGCTGGCGGTGGCGCTCGAGGAGCTCGGGCGCCGCTGCGTCCCGGGCCCGTTCCTCCCGACCGTCCTCGCCGCCGCGGTCCTCGACCGGGCCGCGGGCAAGGCGGCGGGGATCGTCCCCGCGCTCACCGCCCTCGCCACCGGCGAGGCGGCCGGCGCCGTGGCCCTGGCCGGGTCTCTCACCGCCGCCGACGCCGCGGGGGGCGGGCTCGCCGTGTCGGGGACGCTCTCGCCGGTGCTCTCGGGCCACCTCGCCTCGGTGCTCCTGGCCCCGGCCGGTGACCGGTGGGTCGTGCTCACCGAAGGCGAGTTCGACGCCCGCGAGCTGCCCAGCGTCGACCTGACCCGGAGGGTCGCGGAGGTCGCGGTCACCGGGGTGACCGTTCCGGCCGAGCGGGTGATCGCCGACCTCGACGACGGCCTGGTCGGCGACCTCGCGGCGGTGGTCGCGGCGGCGGAAGCCGTCGGGCTGGCCCAGTGGTGCGTGGAGACGGCCGCCGAGTACGCGCGGGAGCGGAGGCAGTTCGGCCGCCCCATCGGCCAGTTCCAGGGTGTGAAGCACCGGGTCGCGACGATGCTCGCCGCCACCGAGGTGGCCCGCGCCGCGACCTGGGATGCGGCACGGGCGGCCGTCGATCCCGAGGTGCGGGGCCTGACCGCGGCCGCGGCGGCGGCGCTGGCCCTCGACGGTGCGGTCGACGTCGCCAAGGGCGCCATCCAGGTCTTCGGCGGCATCGGGTTCACCTGGGAGCACGACGCGCACCTCTACCTGCGCCGCACGGCGGCGCTGCGCGCCCTCGTGGGTGACCCCTCCGACGCTCGGCGGGTCGTGGCGCGAGCGGCGCTCGACGGCGTGCAGCGCCGCCTGGCCGTCGACCTGCCGCCGGAGGCCGAGGCCCACCGCCAGGAGGTGCGTCGCTTTCTCGACGAGGTCCGCGTACTCGACCCCCACGAGCAGCGCGAGCGCATCGCCGAGGCCGGTTACGTGCAGCCGGCCTGGCCCGCACCGTGGGGCCGGGGGGCCGGGGCCCTCGAACAGCTCGTCATCGACGAGGAGTTCCGCGCCGCGGGTGTCGAACGGGTCCAGATCACCATCGGGGGCTGGGCGCTTCCGCCCGTGATGCTCTACGGGACGGAGCAACAGCAACAGCGGTGGATCCCGCCGACCCTGCGGGGCGAGTACCAGTGGTGCCAGCTCTTCAGCGAGCCGGGGGCCGGGTCCGACCTGGCGTCGCTGACCACCCGGGCGGAACGGGTCGAGGGCGGTTGGATCGTCAACGGGCAGAAGGTCTGGACGTCCTTGGCGCACCAGGCCAACTGGGGCTTCCTGCTGGCCCGCACCGACCCGGCGGCCCCCAAGCACGACGGCATCTCGTTCTTCATGGTCGACATGTCGACCCCGGGTGTGGAGGTGCGGCCGCTGCGCGAGCTCACCGGCGCGCCGATGTTCAACGAGGTGTTCCTGACCGACGTCTTCATCCCCGACGACTGCCTGATCGGGGCCGCGAACGACGGCTGGCGCGCCACCCGGACGTCGCTGGCGAACGAGCGGGTCTTCATGGGCAGCGGCAGCACCCTCGGTCCCGTGCTGCAGATGCTCCTCGACGTCGCCCGTGCTTCGGGCCGGGCCGACGATCCCTCGGTCCAGGAGGAGGTCGGGGCGCTGGTGGCGGAGAGCTACGCGCTGTCGGTGCTGGGCCTGCGCCTCACGCTCTCGAGCCTGAGCGGCGGCGACGCGGCCGGCGCGGCCGCGTCGGTCCGCAAGCTCCTCGGTGGTGAGCATGACCAGCGCGTGCCGGAGGTGGCCCTGCGGTTGCTCGGCCCCGACGGCGCCCGCTCCGACGGCCCCGCCGCGATGTGGGTGCACCAGTTCCTCTTCAACCGGGCCCTCACGATCGCCGGGGGGACCAGCGAGATCCAGCGCAACATCATCGCCGAGCGCGCCCTGGGCCTGCCCCGCGACCCATGACCGGGATGGGCCCCCGGCGCCCCTCGATCGCGTAACCTCATGCGGCCGCGCTCCCGAGAGGCCCGTGTGGAGACCCTGACCATCCCACCGACCGCACCCTCGACCACGGTTCGCGCCCTGGTGGCCGCCCGGCCCTCCAGGCGGTTCCTGGTCGCCCTGGCGGTGCTGCTGGCCCTGGCCTTCGCGGTGCGGGTCGGCTTCGTGATGGCGAGCGCCCGCCACGACGACAAGTTCTACGACGCCGCCTGGTACGAGCTCGTGGCCGACGGCGTGGCGCGCGGCGACGGCTTCGTCGACCCGTTCGTGAGGATCCACGACCCCGACGCCGTGCCCGGGCCCACCGCGCAGCACCCGCCGCTCACCTCCCTGGTCCTGGTGCCCGTGGCCTGGGCCACCGGCGAGAGCCAGCTCGCGATGCGCTTCACCATGGTCGTCCTCGGGACGGTAACCGTCGGCCTCATAGGCCTCCTGGCCCGGCGCCTGGCCGGCGAGACCACGGGTCTGGTCGCCGCGGGCCTCGCGGCCGTCTACCCGTACCTCTGGGTCAACGACGGCCTGATCATGTCGGAGACCATCTCGGCCCTGCTCGTGGTCGCGGCGATGTACACCGCCTACGTGCTGTTCGGCTCGGGTCGGCTGCGGAGCGCGCTGGCGCTCGGGGCGCTGTGCGGGCTGGCCACCCTGGCCCGGGCCGAACTGGTGCTCCTCGCGCCGCTGTTGCTGGTGCCGGTCGTGTTCGGGCGGGGCGAGGGCCTCAAGGGGATGAGGATCCGGGTCGTCGGGGCGGTGGTCCTCGGCGCCGCGCTGGTGGTGACCCCCTGGGTCGCCTACAACCGTGCCCGGTTCGACGAGCCCACCTTCGTGTCGACCAACGACGGCATCGCCATGCTGGGCTCCAACTGCGACGCCGTCTACCACGGCGGCGCCCTGGGGCTCACCAACCTCACCCCGGGCGTGTGCCTGCCGGACCGGCCGCCACCTGGCGACGACTCCGTGGCCGCCCGTGTCTACCGTGACGAGGCGATCGACTACATGCGCGAGAACGCGAGCCGCGTCCCGGTCGTGGTCGCGGCCCGGATCGGGCGCAACTGGGGGTTCTTCCGGCCCGGCGACATGGTGTCGTGGAACGCCAACGAGGGC
>WBZR01000307.1_pt3 | contig 25395 bp, 26 predicted proteins | sample 5204231 | NCBI WGS metagenome assembly WBZR01 (sample SAMN12412403, study PRJNA552823) | activated sludge metagenome | isolation source: activated sludge from anammox sidestream of wastewater treatment plant... | place: USA: Virginia | collected 2017-08
ACGAGCGCGAGGCTGGCCGGCGCACCCTCCTCAACTACGGCCATACGATAGGCCACGCGATCGAGGCCGTGAGTGGTTTCAGCGCCATCCTCCACGGCGAGGCGGTCGCCGTCGGTATGCGTGCGGCGGGCCTGATCGCCCAGGAGCTCGGCATCCTCTCCACCGACGACTTCCGCCGCCAGCAGAACCTCATCCGGGCCGCTGGCCTCCCGGAGTCTGCCGCCGGACTGTCAGCCGATGCCATCCTCGATGCCACGCTCTCCGACAAGAAAGTCCGCCATGGTGAATTGAGCTGGGTCCTGCTCGAGGGCATCGGCCACGCGGTCGTTCGCCGTGGCGTGCCCCACGAGATTGTCCGCCGCGCCATCGAGGCCGTCGTCGCCTGATGTTCTCATTCCAGCTCACGTCATCTGACCTGGCGCCTACGGCCGCTCGCACCGGTGTGATCACCACCGCCCGGGGCGAGATCCGTACCCCTGCCTTCATGCCCGTCGGGACCCTCGCCACCGTCAAATCGATGCTGCCGGAGGAAGTGGCTGCGACCGGTGCGCACATCCTCCTCGTCAACGCCTATCACCTCTACCTTCGCCCCGGCCATCAGCTCATCGAGCGCCTCGGCGGTGTCCACCGCTTCATGGACTGGCACGGGCCGATTCTCTCTGATAGCGGCGGATTCCAGGTCTTTTCGCTGGCCCGCCTCGGCCGGGTCGATGACCACGGCGTCCGCTTTCGCTCCCACATCGATGGCTCCGAACACACCTACACCCCGGAGCTCGCCATGGCCGTGCAGCGGGCGCTCGGCGTGGATATTGCCATGCCCCTCGACCACGTCCTGCCGGGCGATGCACCGCTCGAACCCGCTCGCCTGGCCGCTGAACGCACCATCCGCTGGTATGAGCGCTGCCGCGAGGCGGCCGGTGAGCTCACGACCTTCGCCATCGTCCAGGGAGGCGTCCATCCTGGCCTTCGCCAGTGGCACGCCCGCGAGCTTGCCGCCCTCGATGCGCCCGGCTACAGCATCGGGGGGCTCTCTGTCGGCGAATCGAAAGAGGAGATGTGGGCGATGACCCCGCTCGTTACTGCCGAACTCCCGGTCGGGCGGCCACGCTATCTCATGGGAGTCGGTAGCCCCGAAGACCTCGTCAACGGCGTCGCCCGTGGCGTCGACATGTTCGATTGCGTTCTTCCCACCCGCCTCGGCCGTAACGGCTCGCTCTTCACGGACGATGGCCGCGCCACCATCCGCAACGCCCGTTTTCGCGAGGACCCCAACCCTATCGACCCGGACTGTGACTGCGAGAACTGCCGCCGCTTCTCGATGGCTTACCTCCACCACCTCTTCCGTAATGACGAACTCCTCGGCTATCGCCTGGCGAGCATCCACAATATCCGCTACCTCGTCCGCCTCACCGAACGCATGCACGCAGCCATCCAGGCAGGCCGCTTTTCCGACTTTGCCGCCGAGTTCCTCTCTCGTTACCGCGCGAGCGATGAGACAGTTCGCCACGATCAGAAAGAGAAGTGGCGCCGCCGCGCCTTCGAAACCCAGGGCTAAGCTCCGGAAATCACGAGAAAGCGCCGAACTCCTGGGAGTTCGGCGCTTTCGCTATGTCGCCGGTGCCGGGTGGGATTAGATCGTTGCTTCGGCCTCCCGCCGCGCAGGCCGCCCGGTGATCTTCCGGAAGAACCGCCCGATGTCGTTGTTCTCCCATGCCACCAGGAGCTGTGCTGCGATGCCGATGCTCGAGTACGTCCCCGAGACAACGCCCACCAGCAGGACGAGCAGGAAGTTCCGGATCGTCACACCGCCGATGAGAAGCATCGCCAGCACCGTCAGTACCACCACAAACGACGTGTTGATAGACCTGGCCAGTGTCTCTGTCAGGCTGGCGTTCACCGCCTCTTCGAACGGGATGAATGGGTCATGGGTCACCGTCTCCCGGATCCGGTCGAACACCACGATCGTGTCATGTACCGAGAAGCCGATAACCGTCAGGATGGCGGTCACGAACGCCGTATCCACCTCTGTGTCGAACAACTTCCCGAGAATCGAAAAGAGCCCGAGGATGACGAAGGCGTCGTGCATCAGGGCGATGACCGCGCACGTTCCATATCGGTATGGCTTTGGCATCTGCCGGAATGCGAACCAGAGGTAGAGCACGATAGCCAGTGATGCTGCCGCGACGGCAATCGTTGCGTTTCGCGCAATCTCGCTCGAAACCGTGCTCGACACCGTCGAGTAGTCCGTCCGTGTCCGCGGGCCGAACTTCTCCGCCAGGGCCGACTCGATATTCTCTAGTTCACCCGGCTCACTGGGCCCGGTCGCATCGGTAGTTGGTGCACCCTCGAGCTCGCGCGTGCGGATGAGGTACGTGTTCGTACCGGCGCCCTGGATGCGTACTTCTTCGTACCCCAGCGATTTCATGAAGCTCCGCAAGTCACCCTGCGAAACGGGGTTCTCGAACTGCTCCGTGAACGACGACCCGGCCGTGAACTCGATCCCTGCCTTGAGCCGCGGCGGAATCGCCAGCGCGACTGCCGCGATCACGACGAAGATGAGCGAGAAGCCCATGTACCACCAGCGCTTGCCCGCGAAGTCCAGCATCCCTATTCCCCCTGCGTCTCGAGCGCGGCCGCCCCGCGGCGGGGCTTCGCTTTCTGTTCTTCGGCGTTGAACAGCCAGTGGATCCTTGCCACGCGCGTCCCCTGCACCATGTGCAGGAACGTTCGCGTGACGGTGATGGCCGAGAACATCGACACACCGACACCAATCGCCAGCGTCAGCGCGAAGCCTTTCACAACGGTCTGCCCGAACTGGTTACCGAACCAGTAGAGGATCAGGCAGGTGATGAGTGTCGACACATTGGAGTCGCGGATCGATGGCCATGCCCGCCGGAACCCAATATCGATCGCGGCGTGGAGTGTTCGACCGCGTCTCAATTCTTCTTTCATGCGCTCGAAGATGAGGATGTTCGCATCCACGGCGATGCCGATCGACAGCACGAACGCCGCAATACCCGAGAGTGTCAGTGTCACCGGCCAGAGCTTGAACACCATCAACGTCAGCGCCGTGTAAACCACCAGCGCCGCCGATGCCAGCACTCCCGGCAGCCGGTAGTAGAGGATCATGAACAACATGACGGCAAGCAGGCCAACTTCGCCTGCATGTACCGACTCGACCACCGAATCCTGCCCGAGTGTGGCGCTCACCTCGCTGATCTGGATCGGGGTGAGCGGCACCGGCAGCGCGCCGCTATTCAACAGATTCGAGAACTTCTTTGCCTCGGTGAAGGAACTCTGTCCGGTGATAACGCCCTGGTCCGAGATAACCCCGTTCACCCCCGGCGCCGAGATGAGCTGATCGTCCAGGTACACCAGGAGCAGGTTCCGCTGGTCACCTGAAGGGTACTGGAGCGCCTTCGTCGTGATCTGCTTCATCAGCTCCGACCCGATGCCTGTTGTCTCGAACGCCACCTGGTACTGCGCCCCAACGGTCACTGGCCGCGTATTGTTCTTCAGGTAGCGGCCCGTCATCGCGATCGTTTCCAGTTCGCCCTTGTCGTTCTTCACAACGCCCGTGGCATCAACCAGGTTCCCCTGGTCGTCATAAACCTTGAACTTCAGTTCGGCCGTTTTGCCGATCTGGGTCCGCGCCTCCTCCTCGCTCACGCCAGGAAGCGCCACAACGAGCCGGTTTCCGCTCGCCGTCGCGATCTCCGCCTCACTCACACCAAGGCCGTTCACGCGGTTCTCAATCACCCGCTTGGCCCCGTTGAGCGCCTCCTTGAGGTCCCCCGTGTAGTTCGGCGGTGGATCCGCCTGGAACACCACCCGCGTCCCGCCACTCAGGTCGAGCCCAAGGCGCATGTGATCACGGTCCGCTCCAAAGAGCGTGAAGCCGCGGCCCTTTGGCCAGAAACCCCCGGGCAGGTACTCCCCGGGCGCCTGCGGCCAGACCACGATGATGGCGAACGCACTGAGCACCAGCACGCCGATGAACGAGAGGACATTGGATGTACTACGCACGAGTGTGGGAAACCTCGCTGGGGTTCGATTCGCTTGTGTTGTTACTTGCCGCGGCCGGCTCGAGCGTGGTCAGCCGCTTCTGGATAGCATCCGTCACGGCCCGGATCCGGACACCCGGCGCGATCTGGAGAATGATCTCCGTCGGCCCATCCGGAGAGGTCACCACATCTATCACCTCGGCGATGATGCCGCCCGTCGTCACCACCTCATCGCCGATCTGGAGCGATTGGACCGCCTTCCGCTGCTGCTTCTGATTCTTCAGAACCGGTTGAAGCAGGATGAAATAGAACGCCGCCACCGCGAGCACGGTGTAGAAGATGACACTCCACATGACAGCCATAGGGGAAACTCCTGCTCGCCTGGCGGGGTTCAGCTCTGTTCTGCCCTCAGGGTCGCCAGGACGTTGCGTGCCAGGGCGATCGCCGCATCTCGGTTTGAGATGGCCCCTTCTTGTTGGGCGTGGCGAACCGATGTTAGGACAGCACCTAGCAATCGTCCACTTTCCACGTCAAGCTCCGTGATGAGGTCATCGCCTGTTACCAGTGGCCGCCTCTCCTCCTCCTCGGCCTCGAAAACCGCCCAGCTTCGTGCCAGCACGTAGTTCACGAACGTGAGGTGCCGGCGGTAGTGCTCGCGTGTATACCGTGGCCCCTGCGTCGCCCAGCCATCTCCGAGGTTGACCAGCAACAGCGGCAGGACATGCCCCTCAACATCGTGGACGAATTTCCGCACTGCGCGGTCGGTTACCGGCCATGACTTGATGAGCTCCGCCGGCCGAAGATGATACCGGATGAGCTTTGCGACAAATCTCGTCGCGTCCTCCTCGAAACCCAGGGCCGGCAACCGCTCCATCATCATCTCCGCCCCGCGCGGGCCATGCCGGGGAAAACGTAGCCGCCCGTCCGCAAGCGTTGCCGTTTCGGGTTTCGCCACGTCGTGCAGGAGAGTGCCGAGCCGCACGAGCGCCGCGAGCGGGATCCCATCGATCTCCATGGTGAGGGAAGCGTCCAGGTCCACCCATCCCATCGCCTCGCGAAGTTCATCATTGGCGCGGCCCGGCTCGAGGGCTGTATCCACCGCTGCAACCGCGGCCAGGTTGTGATTGAGCACGTCGTAGTAGTGCAACTCCGGCTGCACGAACCCCCGCCCTGCCTCGAGCTCCGGCAGGAACTCCGTGAGTACCCCTGTCTCATCCATCGCCCGCAGCGCTTCGGCCGGCCGCTCGGCCGTCAACGCATCCAGTAGTTCCCGAGGCACACGCACCATCCGAGTCTACGGGATTGCTCCGCCCAACCGCTCGCCTGGACGAAACGAGCGAGACTCGTCATGGCCGCGACCAAAAAAGAAGGGGTGCCGGAGCACCCCTTGCGCAACTCGCAACTCCCAATTACGCCCGCGGATGTGCCTTGTCGTACTCCTTGCGCTTCTGGTCGTCCGTCAGGTGCGTGTAGATCTGGGTCGTCGAGATGCTGGCGTGGCCCAGGGCGTCCTGCACGTGCCGCAGCGACATCCCACCCGAGAGCATGTGTGTCGCGTAGGTGTGGCGCAGCGTGTGCGGTGTAATCGCCTTGTCCAGGTGCGCATCCTTGGCATAGTTCTTCAAGATGAGCCAGAACCCCTGCCTCGTGAGCCGCTCACCCCGCCGGTTCACAAACAGGGCCGTCTCCCGCCGGTTCCGCACCAACCGCGGCCGAACATGAAAGATATACTGCCGCAACTCCTCAACCGGCCGGTGGTGCAGCGGCAATACTCGCTCGCGCTCTCCCTTCCCCATGCACCGAACCGTCACCGGGTCGCTCTCGAGCGCAATGTCACCCAGGTCGAGCGAGACCAACTCCGTGACACGCAGCCCAGTCGCATACAGCAGCTCCAACATCGCCTTGTCGCGCCGTGCTTCCGGTGTGTTTCGCCGCGCCGGCTGCTCCAGCAACTCGTCAACCTCGCGCACGGTCAGCGCGCGCGGCAGCGACTTGCCAACCTGTGGAGACTTCAATTGTTCGGTGGGGTCGCCATCAACCTGTCCCTCGGCTGTCAGAAAGCCAAAGAACGACTTCACGGCGGCCACCTTCCGGGCTACCGTTGCATCTTTGTATTGCTTTCCCCGCAATGCCTCAACGTATTCGACAACGCTATCGCCGCGAATCACCGTCCAATTCGTAATCCCTTTGCCAGACACGAATTGTTGAAACTGGGCGAGATCATTTCGGTAGGCCGCTATCGTGTTATTGGATGCGTTCTTCTCCACTGCGAGGAAATTCAAGAATTGGGCGACTGAATCGTCCATTGATTGCCTACCTCGACGTAACAACAGTTCTGCACTCCCGGAGCCGGGCCATAATAGGCGCGGCCTTCCGGGCCTGTCCACAGCATTCGCACCGATCTTCTGTGAAGATCCCGCGCGTGAGTCAATACGATAATGTTATGCTGCGAGATGGCTACCGCCACCCGGCCGCGGCCCACGTTCGTTGCATAAGCCTGCCCCACCACTTCGCTTCGATCTAGTCTGCCATCAGGAATTGAGATGCAGGAAAGACGCGAGTCGTATTCATTGTGCGCCTTCCAAAGCCACGGTGTCATATACCACCCACGTTGGCGGACCTCTATGTCGAGCGGCGCGACGGGTTCGTTGGCTCCCGCTGCTGGATGTTCAGCGGCCGGAGTACCCGGTCCAGGTCAGGTTGCAGCCGAGACGCCATGAGGCGCCCGTGATGCTCTCCTGGCGCCTACCCGCAATCTCGTGGATGCGGTGCCCCATCGTGCTCCATAGACCTCATCCCTGTCTCCCCTGAGTGCGTTCGCACCAGTCGCAGGCCAGGCCTGGCGATGGAGGTGGGGTGAAACTCTCCCTGACAATAACATAATGAAATCCTTGAAGAGAAGGAGAATCCGGGCTGGCCGCGGGTGCATCCCTTGCACGGAGTCCATGCGCCGCATAGCGACACCCTCCCGAGGCATCGACTGGAAGCAGTTGCTGGCCGGTGTCAGCGTTGCGCACCAGGGACCGTGGGAACTCCGGGCAGAGATGCGGGTCCGCTGCTTCACGGGTGGTTGCCGTTCGAACGTCCGCCTGGCCTCCGATAGCACAGCCCATTGCCTTTGCCACCCATTCGGCGCCTGCCTACCATGCGGTAATGCGGGCCACTGCCCGAGGAGCGTCCCCCGATGGTTTCGTTCGAACTGAACGACGAAGAGCGCATGGTCCAGCAGGTCGCTCATGACTTCGCAAAGAAAGAGATCCGCCCTGTTGCCGCCTACTACGACGAGCATGAGGAAGTGCCCTACGACCTCATCAAGAAGGCGGCTGCCATCGGTTTCGGCATCTCACGTGAAGGCTCTCTTCTTGACAGCGGCGGCTCCTCGCTCATCCCGAGCATCCTCGCTGAGGAACTGTCGTGGGGGTGTGCTGGTATCGCCCTCGCCATCAACTCCTCTGGCCTCGCAGCTGCCGCCATCAGCGCCACGGGCTCCCCGGAACAGCGGGAACAGTGGCTCGCTGCCATCGCTTCCGACGCGAACGAAGTGCATCTCGGCGCCATGTGCCTTACCGAACCCGATGCCGGCTCTGACGTTGCCAATATCCAGACGACCGCAACGCGCGATGGCGACGAATACATCCTCAACGGCGAAAAGCAGTTCATCACCAACGGCAATATCGCCGATGTCCATGTCGTCTTCGCGACCGAGGACCGCTCGAAGGGTTGGGCCGGGCTCGGAGCCTACATCGTTCCACGGGGCACCCCTGGCCTCGAGGAAGGCACCACCTGGAAGAAGATGGGCATCCGCGCCAGTCACACTGCCAATGTGGTTCTCAACGAATGCCGTATCCCCGCCGAGTATAAGCTCGGCGCCGCCTCCAGACCTGGCGGAAGCGGTGGTCCCGGTGCACTTGGAGCACTCATGACCCTCGAACGTACCCGGCCAGTCGTTGGCGCCTACGCGCTCGGCATTGGCCGTGCTGCGTACGAATATGCGCTCGATTATGCGAAGGGCCGCGTCCAGTTTGGCAAGTCCATCATCAAGAACCAGGGCGTCGGTTTCATGCTCGCGGATATGGCGATGGCCGTTGATTCCGCCCGCCTCATGGTCTGGCGTGCTGCCTGGATGGCCGGCGCCAACACCCCGTACCTGCAGGCCGAAGGCTCGATGGCCAAGTGCTTCGCCAGTGACATGGCCATGAAAGTCACCGTCGATGCTGTCCAGGTCCTCGGTGGCCAGGGCTACATGCGCGAACACCCCGTCGAGAAATGGGTGCGTGATGCCAAGATCTTCCAGATCTTCGAAGGCACCAACCAGATTCAGCGGCTCGTGATCAGCCGCGCCCTCGAAGCCCTGCCACCACGAGGCTGAATCACCGCACTACAGCGCCGGGGGCGTTGGCCCCCTCACGCCTGTATGCCACCTCGCCGCGGCAGATCGTCGCCATTACCCGCAACTCGCCGTCGAGTACGACGAGGTCCGCCTCCATCCCGGGCGCGATCGACCCTTTCCTGCTGGCGGCTCCTGCAATACCCGCTGCATTTGCCGCGCACAGGCGAAATGCAGTCCCCACGTCAACACCCAGGTAAGCAACCACGTTCCGGAAGTGTTCGTCCATGGTCGCCACGCTCCCAACGATGGTCCCATCCGCTCGTACCGCTGCGTTCCCCTCGACGGAGACCGGGCGTCCTCCGAATGCTCCGGCCCCAACATTGGTCCCGGCGATCTGCAGGTTGTCTGTCACGACCACCATGCGCTCCGGTCCCAGCGCTGAATATGCGAGCCGCAGCACCTCCGGAGCCACATGTGTGCCATCGCAGATCAACTCGCACGTGGCCCTGCCTTCGAGCAGTGCCGCGGCAATTGGCCCACCCTCACGCTGATGCAAGGGCCGCATGGCGTTGAACAGGTGCGTCACATGCCGGGCGCCTGCCTCGAATCCGCCTCGAACGTCATCGAACGTCCCGTCTGTATGCCCCAGTGCGGCCACGGCCCCGCTCGCCTCGATCGCATGAATCATCTCCAGCGCTCCCTCCCGCTCCGGAGCGAGCGTCACCTGCCGGATTCGACCTTCGGCGGCCGCCTGGTAGCGCGTGAACTCCTCCACCACAGGCTCGCGCAGATACCCTGAAGGGAACGCCCCCTTGCGCTGCGGGCTGATAAACGGCCCCTCGAGGTGGAACCCGAGTGCTTCCGCACCCTGGCCGGCTCCGATCGCCGGCGCCAGCCCTTTGAGGATCGCCTCCGTCTCCGTATCGTCCCGCCCGACCGTACTCACCAGGAACGACGTGACGCCATTGCGCGGGGCCCACCGTGCATACGCTCGTACCGCGTCCGGGCTGCTCCCGAAGAATGAATGCCCGCCCCCACCGTGGACGTGAATGTCGATGAATCCTGGTCCGACCGTCATCCCCGCTGCTTCGATCACTTCGGCATCCTCGGCATCGATGTCTGGTGCGACCGCGACAATTCGCCCGCCCTCGCACAACACGTCCATGCGTTCGCCACCGCCTGGCCGTGCAATCACGCCCCCGCGAACCAGTAGCCGGCGAATCCCCACCCTTTACCCCTTCCTTGACGCCTGCCGCTGCCCAATCCTACCGTTGCCCGAGGTTCTCCCTGGGGGTTTCGTGGCTCGGCTTCGCTTCAACCGGCGGACCGGCCTTGCGGCGGCCATTATTGGCAGCGCGGCCATCGCCGTCTATCTCTCCCTGTCCACCTATACCCGTGTCGACGGCTATATCCTGCCCGGCAACGAGGTTCGCGTGCCCGTGGTCCCCGTCGTTGTTCCTGGCACGAATATTGGCGTCAACGTCTCCCTGCCGGGTGTCTCCTCTGCCGCTGATGCACCCTGGACGCCTGCCTCGCGCATGAACATCCTCGTCCTGGGCCTCGATAAGCGGCCCGAAGATCGCGAGGACCAGCCCTCGCGCAGCGACACCATGTTCGTCGCCTCCATCGACAAGACAGCCGGCCGTGTCCAGATGCTTGCCATCCCTCGTGACCTCTGGGTCGATGTGCCCTACGGCAACGTCCCCGGTGATTGGGCCAAGGCCAAGGTCAACGCCGCCTATTCCTACGGTGTCTTCTACAAGTACCCCGGCGGCGGACCCGCTGCGGCCGTCGCGGCCGTCCAACACGACTTCAATGTCCGCATCGACCACTACGTCGTCATCGAATGGGGCGGCTTTGTCCAGCTCATCGATGCTCTTGGTGGCATCGATGTCGACGTCCCTGTCGATATCTCCGACTACGGCACCGATGTCCTCGAGGTCTTCCCGAACCAAACCGTGAAGAAGGGCCTTCAACACATGGATGGCAAGCAGGCCCTCGGGTACTCGCGCGTCCGCGTCGACGGCGACCTCAAGCGAATCGAACGCCAGCAACTCGTCATCAAGGCCGCCATCAACAAGACCGTTAGCCTTGGCCTCATCGCCCGCCTCCCCGAACTCTGGGATTCCTACCATGCCGCCATCAAGACCGATATCGATACCGGGCTGATCCCGGGCTTTGCGCTCCTTGCCCGCGGCCTCAACCTCGACAATATCGAAACCTTCTCCCTTGGCTCCGCCACCTACTCCGGTGTCGCCGAAGACGGTGAACTCATCCTTCTTGGCAACAAGGACCAGGAATACGACATCCTCGACCGCTTCATGGCTGACCCCAGGCTGCGCGACGAGCAACCCCACATCGGCATCCAGTACCCGCCCGGCGCCGAAGCGAGTGCCCGGCAGGCCCGTCAACACCTCATCGACTACGGTGTCCCGGAAGCATGGATCCAGGTCATCAAGACCCCGTACGAAGGTGAGCCCGGCATCTACCAGGTCACCGACCGTCCGTACACCGCGGCCAAGCTTACCCAGCTTTTTGGCAACCTCCGGCTCCTGCGGCTCGACCCGTCGGCCGCTCCCGGTGGAACAGATGTGCTCCTGCGCCTCGCCGATACCCTGGAGATCAAGAAACCCTGAGCGCCGCTACACCCCTGGTGAAGGTGGTTCATCGGGCGTTGTTGCCAGCAGCCGCCCCAACACGCCGACCGCTCCCAATCCGCCAATCGTGACCATGGCCGCTGGCAATGCGGCGGCCCAGTAACTTCGCCGTGCCAATGCCAGCAGGTACACGGCGGCACCGGCAGCGGCCGCGAGTACCATCACCTGCCCGTAGCGCCGCGCGATCTCCGGATCTCGTTCATTCATCAGCCCCTTATAGCAGCGAACTCCGCCATTCGCATCATCCCTCAGCAGGAACGAACGCGGCTTCGTTCTGCTCCAGGCCCCACCGTCCGCGTCCCGGGCACCTCGTGCTCGGGACACGGGCCGAGCTGGAATCCGTGGCATGCCCGATACTCCGCGGGCATTGATCAAGAAAAGGCCCGCACGGCGCGGGCCTCCTTGATCCTCGGGCTACCCGGGCAGCCTACTGGACTGTGATCGTCGCGTTCATCTGCGGGTGATTGTCGCACGTCACCTTGAACTCACCCGCCTTCGTTGCTGTCCAGATGAACGTGTCGCCCTTCTTCATGTTCCCGGAGAGGTTCTTCCCGTCCACGTCGAACGTATGCAGCGCCGATTCGCTGTTCTTCACCAGGATCTTGTCGCCAACCTTCACTGTCACCTTCGACGGCTTGAACGCGAGGTTGTCCTGGTCGATCTCAGCCGCGGTCGTACCGTTCGCGGCAGTGCCGTTCGCAGCCGGCGCGCTTGCCGTTACCGTCGTCGCCGGCTTGCTCGTGTTGTCGTCGCCGCCGCAGGCACTGGCGACTCCCGCCAGCATCAAGACCGCCGGCGCGAGCAGCAGTGCGGAGCGAAGCTTCGCATGGACCATCTGGATTCCCCTCCTCAGGCATTGCCCGATTGATCTATCTGTCACAAGTGTGCCGCATAGGATTATCTCGATCATTAGGGCTACCTAATATCATCAAACTCCTAATACCATCATCGATTACAGCTATCAACAGACCGGAACAGTCAACCAGGCCCCCGGCAATGGAGGGCCCCATAGCCCCTGGAACGCGGGTCCCGCCAATCGCGTCTTCAGGGTTCCCCCCGATGAACCGGCCGGACAAACCGCGCCGATACTTGACTCACTCCAGCCCGGAGGCGGAACGATGCTCGTGACCGGCGATGTGAAGTGCCTGCACTGCGGGTACATCAGTGGAAAATGGGTTGGCCCGGGCGGCGCCCCGATCATCGAGAACGGCTTCACGCCGGGCACCCCTCGTGCTACTCCAGATGATCCGGCAGCCGCTGTGCGGTGCATGCGCTGTGACGGCCCGGTCTTTCTCGATGATGTCGGCCCTGTCATCTCCGGCTACCGGCTCCGTCGGATCCAGCGTCTCCGTGCCCAGGTAGCCGCCTTCGAACGGAAGCGCCCCGCTGCCTGAATCCCTGCGTCCGGCCTGACTGGCCGCCGGCGCTATAGCGGGCAGACGTCTTTCGGCTGTATTGCCGGCAGGTTGGCGTACCCGTAGTCGAATACCTCTCGCAGGTGCGCCGGGTTATCAGCCGATGCATTCGTTATCGAAAGGTAGGCCGTCGCCGCCGCACACCCGGCCGTCACTGTCCCGCGGTCCAGCAGCCCATTCCGGAAGCGCTCGGCTGCGAACCGGAAGAGCGCATCCTTGGCATCGCGGATCGTCGCGTCGATGGCGGTGGTCGCGTCGGCGCCGCTTGCCGCGGTTGCCACCGCGATCCGGAACAGCGCATAGCTCTCGAGTCCCGCTCGCCCATCGATGTTCCTGGTTTCCTTCTGCCAGTCCCTCAGCTTCGGGTCTGCCAGGGCTGATTTGTACGCGGCAATCGCCCCCGTGAAGTCCCCTGCATTGAATTGCGCGTCCGCATCTCGGATCGCGTGGTACAGGTACACCGGCGGGTCTGCCTGCACGCTCTTGCGGCTGAACCGGTGCCCGTTGAACGCATAGGTCACCGTGCTTGCCCGTGTCGGCCCCGCGCCCGGCGAGTTCACCAACCCGCCGTGAGTGACCAACTCGGGTTCCTTCGCATCCGCCGAGAACCCCACCCGGTCGAGGTTCGTCACCGAGTTCTCCGGGCCGATGTCGCGCCACGCAGTGCCATCCCACATCTCGATGTGCACCTGGTACGAACAACTCGTCGCTCCGCAGCTTGCACTCAAGATCGAGAGCTCCATGCGCTTCGAGTCCCCCGTACGGTTCGCCACCGTGAAGAACTCCTGCCCCATCCGCGAAGCGTCAGCGTCTCCTTCGAACCGCAGCCGCTCGAGTGCCGCCCTTGGATTCGAGCGCATCACGAATACGGCCGCCGGGTAGCTCGAAGCACCACCACCCTTGAACGGTACGAGGTATGCGTTGTCGGCAGTCCCGTCTCCGTCGAGGTCGCCGGTTGCACACCGAACCTTCCAGAGTGTCCGCAGCCGTTCCGGGCACACCTCGCCCGATGCCCGCAGTTCACTCTCGAGCCCCGACTGCGCTGCCTGCCAGTCCTCCGGTCCACTCGCGAGCACGTCTGGTGTGCGGGTTGCTACCGGCGAAACATCCGCAGTCTCGATATTGGAGCTTGCCGTCGCCGCGGTTGTCCCCGTTCCGCCCGCACTCGACCCGCACGCCGCTGCAAGGACGGCGAGGAGAGCGGCTCCTGCCGCTATTTTTTCACCAGGTAGTCTTCTGCCGCCCATCCCTCACCCAGCTTCGTGCTCACGTTCCACCACTGCAGGCCGTTCGCACCTTCTGGCCCGCCGACCACTCTCACTTCCTCCCCGTCTTTCAGGCACACGATTGCGGGGTTGTTCGTGCCTGCACTGGTCCGCACGTTCAGGCAGTCGCCCGCGCCTGTCACCACGGCAACGTCCTTTGGATTGAACTTCGTTGATGTCCCTGACCCTCGTGCCGGCGAAGATGACGCTGGCGCCGCCGTCATGCTTGCCGTCGCCGACGGTTGAGCAGTGACGGTCGCGGTTGGTGTCGCTTCGGGAGTGGGAGTCGCCGCCGGCGCCGCCGCGTCGTCGCCACCGAATAATCGGTCCGACGTCCAGATCACCCCGAGCGCGACAACCACAGCGAGTGCTACCGCAACCGGGATGTACCAGAACGCCAGGATGCTGGGCCGCCCGTAGACTTTCGGCATCGGCTTCGGTTGATGCTCGCCCTCTGGAGGCACGTACCGCCGTGGTGGGGAGGGCGGGCGCACCACCACCGGCTCGCGCTCCCGGCGTGCCTGCGGTGGCACCGGGTTCGCACCGATCACGGGCCACTCCGCCGGGGCGCCCCCGATGACCGGCTCTGCTGCTGGCGGCCGGGGCGTCCCTTCCCCGATCACTGGCTCGTCGATGACCGGAGCCGGGGCCTGCGCCATCTGCGGCCGTACCACCGGACGGGGTGCTGCCGCTTCGTTCGTCGCAATCGGCGCGACGCGCGTTCCCTCGCCCGGGTGTGGCGCCGGGTCGCCCATGTGCCGGGTGACGGTGAATGCCTGGGCGATCGGTACGGAGCGGTGGGTCGACTTCGTCGCGCATCCGCTGTTCGTGACCCAGCAACCGGGGTGATGCATCACCCCGCAGCCTTCGCAGCGAAGGACGGCTTCGCCTTCCACGAAGGCGCGGTTGCAAAGTGGACAGAACCGCTGTTGATCCGTCAAAGGCATCTTCCGGGGCGCACCTCAGTATTGAGCGGCCAACATCCATCATCAACCCTGACGTTCGTTCCTCCGGAAAGGTTCCGCGAAATCTCCTGCCCCGCTCTCATCCTGGGCCGCGGCCGCACAACTCATCGATCGCCCCTCGCACGGGTAACGAGGCAGCCGCTCCCGCCTTCGTCACCGCTAACGCCCCGGCGGCACTCGCGAACCGCACTGCCTCGGTGAGTTCCATCCGTTCGCAAAGACCAACCGCCAGGGCCCCGCAGAATGCATCTCCGGCTCCCACACTGTCGAGCGCCTCCACATCAAATGCCGGGATGAACAGGCGCTCCTCCTGCGTTGCCACGATCGCCCCCTCGGTGCCGAGGGTTACGATTGCCACGGCCGGACCTTTTGCCAGCAACGCCAGGGCCTCGGCCGCGTGGTCCCCGCCGCACTCGGGTGCGAGTGCTGCCGCTTCCACCTCGTTCGCGACTACCACATGTGCCCGGCGGAAGACCTCGGCCCGATGTGGTGCGATCGGCGCCGGGTTGAGGATGACGCGAACCCCGGCCTCCCTTGCGAGCTGCATCGCCACCTCGATCGCTTCCATGTTTATCTCGAATTGCACGAGCAACACATCGACCGATGTCAGCACCACCTGTGCGGCCATGATCTCCACCGGGCTCATCCGGAGGTTCGCCCGCGGGACGGCGATGATGCTGTTGGTTCCATCGTCGAACACGATTGGTACCGCTACGCCGGTCCCTGCCCCGGCATCCAGGCTTACGAACCGGCAGTTGACGCGGTCGTGCTCGAGCGTCCGGACGATCTCCTCGCCAAACGGGTCCGCACCCACCCGCCCGATCATGTGGACTTCGCTCGCACCCGCCCGTGCCGCGGCGATCGCCTGGTTCCCGCCCTTGCCGCCAACGAACGTCGCGAAGCTGCGGCCGATGAGTGATTCCCCGGCCAGCGGCAGCCGTGGCGCTCGCACCACGAGGTCCATCATCAGGCTGCCAACGACCGCGACCCGTCCACTCATCGCCGCGACACGATACCAGCCCCGCTGTTTCGAGACTCGGCGCCGGCGTAGGCTACCGCCTGTGCCCGTCCGAATTCTCGGCATCAACGGCAGCATTCGTCCCGGGAGCTCGGCTGGCCGTGCACTCCGCTACATCTTCAATACGCTCGAGGCTGAAGGCGCCCACTGTGAGACATTCGAGATCGGTTCTCTCCCGATTCTTGATGGCCGCCCCGATGATCAGTACCCGCCGACCGTCGCCACCTTCCGTGCTGCCTGTGATGCTGCCGACGCTTTCATCTTCACCGTCCCGAGTTATCACGGGGCAATGCCCGGCGGCCTCAAGAACGCGCTCGATTTCATCGATCTCCCCCACGCTGGTGGCAAACCATTTGCCGTTATCGGGATTGCCGGCGGCGATGCCGAGCCCGCAGTCACCGACGTTACGCGCGTCATGCGTCACATCGGCGGTGTTGCAGCTCTCCCGGATGTCGTCATCTCTCGCGCCTCCGAGCACTGGGGCCCTGGCGAAGAGCCCGCCAATGCTAACGTGAAGGCCGCCCTCGAAAAGGTCGCCGCCGACCTCGTCGCCCTCTGCAACCTCCGCGCGGACGGGAAGCTCCCGCAGCCATGACTACCCCCGGCGGGAGCTGGAAGGAGCGCGCGACCAAACGTCCCCCGGGCCAGTTCTGCCCCGATTGTGGCGGCGCCCTTTTCTTTGACTACCGCGGTGGCGAGCGCCCGCCCAAGTGCCCCGCCTGCGGCTACGTCCGCTATCGAAACCCCGCAGTTGGGGTCGCCGTCGTCCTCCGTGACGAGTCGGGCCGGGTGCTCATGGGCCGCCGCGCGAATGGTGACTATGCCGGGTATTGGTGCATCCCCTGCGGCTATGTCGAGTGGGACGAAGATGTCCGTGCCGCAGCCCGCCGCGAAATGGCCGAAGAGACCGGGCTCGAAGTTGAAATTGGCGGCATCATCGCTGTCCACTCAAACTTCCACAACCCGCGGCAGCACACCGTTGGTATCTGGTTCGAAGGCCGGTCGGCCGGTACTCCTCACCCAACCGACGGCGAATTCACCGAAATTGGCTGGTTCGATCCTTCGGACCCGCCGCCACTTGCCTTTCCCACCGATGCTCTCGTCCTCGGGCAACTGGCAGCTGAAACCCGCTGAGCCCCCGGCCGGCGTCACCCCGATCAGCTGTTTGCCAGCAACACACCAACTGCCGTGCATACGAACCCGCCCACCGCTACCAGGATTTGCGGGTCGGTGAACAGGATCCGGTCCGGCGCATCGCCCCGCCGGGGCCCATCGAGCAACAGCAGGTACCGGAAGAGCGCGAACGCCACCCATGGCAACGTCAGCGCCATCGCCCCGTTGTGGGGCACATGCTCCGATTCGATGGTGTAGAGGGCGTAGCTCAAGAGCGCCGTCGCGGCACTGATGGTGAGCAACTGCCCCAGGATCTCGCCGCCATACTGGGCGAGTGCCGGCCGGTGCTGGGCAGCATCTGAGCCGAGCTGCCTGTACTCTGCCCACCGCTTCGAACTGGCGAAGAAGAACGCCGCGAAGCTCGAGCACACATAGAGCCACGGGCTAATCGATACATCGATGGTGAAAGCGCCACCCACAGCCCGTGCGACGACTCCCCCGCAGAGGATGAGTACGTCGAGAATTGGTACGCGTTTGAGCCCGGCCGAGTACGCCAGCATCATCACGGTGTAGCCCGCAAGTACCCCACCCGCTCCGCGCTCGAGCACGAACGCCAGTGGCAACGCCACGCACGTCAATACCGCCGCCGCGATGGCCGCCGTTCGCACCGACACGGCTCCACGTGCTATCGCCCGATACCGCTTTTGCGGGTGCACACGGTCGAGTTGGCGGTCCTGGATGTCATTCAGGAGGTAGATCGCGCTGGCCACCATGCACCAGAGTGCGAACAGTGCCACGGTTCGCCATAACAACGGCCACCACGTATCCGGGTCACCGGGTGTCCACGCGTCTCCCGCTGAAAAAACGAGCGCCGCGAAGACGATCCCGTTCTTCGGCCACTGGTACGGCCGCATGGCCGAGAGCAATGGCGGAAGAACGGGCCGGCTCGCAACCAGCGTGGCCGTCTCTGCGCTCACACTGGCTCCCGCGTGATATTCGCCCACTGGCCGTTTACGGCCTCCACCAGCCGCTCGGCATCTGCTGAAAATACCGTATTCCCGTTCCCCGCCGCAGCCCAGATCGTGCGGAATCGCTGCAACGAATCGTCAACGATCACGTCGCACGGGTGCGTTGTCCCGACGGGCGAAACACCGCCAACCGGATACCCGGTGTGCGCCAACACCTCCTCGGGTGCACCCATCTTGAGCTTCTTCCGCCCGATTCCAAGGATCTCCGCCACCTTTGCCGTATCCGCCTGGCGGTCACCCGCCACGAGCACGAGCGTTGGCCGGCCCTCCGCGGAAAAATAGAGCGTCTTCACGATCTGCCCGAGTTCGCACCCCACTGCGTTTGCGGCATCCTGTGCCGTGCGAGTGCTCTCGTCAAAGGTCTTCAAATCCGCGGACAACCCCAGCTCCTCCAGGGCTGCCCGTACCCGTTCTGTAGCTTCCATGGCCGATAGCCTACAGGAGCGCCGTGGCATGGAGGAGTTGAACCGCGAACAATCTCGCGAGCGTCGTCGAGAAACCGCCAGTACAAATCTCAGCCGATCGACAATCGGGGAGCGGCAATCGACAATCGCCCGATGCGGCTGCGTGCTGACGTCCTCCTGCTTGAACGCGGCCTCGCCGAAACACGCGAACAGGCACGCCGCCTCATCATGGCCGGGCAGGTTCGCTCCGGCACGCTCACCCTGATCAAGCCCGCTCAGCTCCTCGATTCGCAGGCGCCGCTCGAACTCATCGCACCGGAACGCTACGTGAGCCGCGGTGGCCGCAAACTCGAAGCGGCCCTCGAGGCCTTCGCCATCGACCCCTCTGGCCTCGACTGCATCGACCTTGGCGCCTCGACTGGCGGTTTTACCGACTGCCTCCTGCAACACGGTGCACGCTCCGTCCTTGCCATCGATGTCGGCCGCGCCCAGCTCCATCAGAAGCTCCGGGACGACCCTCGTGTCACCCTCCTCGAAGGCACCAACGCCCGCGACCTTCCCGAACTCCCGCCTTTCGACCTCTTCGTCGCCGACCTCTCCTTTATTTCGCTGCGCAAGGTGCTTCCCTCGGTGCAGGCGCGCGCCGCGGCGCGTACGATTGGCGTCGTGTTGCTCAAGCCTCAATTCGAAGCTGGCCCGGCCGACATCCCCCGTGGCGGCGTCATCAAGGACACCTCTGTCCATCAGCGAGTCCGCGACGAGTTCGTCGCCTGGGCGGAAGAATCCGGCTGGACCGTTGCTGGTGTCATCGAGTCGCCGATCAAAGGCGGTGACGGCAACCTCGAATACCTCATCCACCTTCGCCTCGGAGGCGCCGCGTGCTGACGAGCGCAGTCATCTTCCATCACCCCTCGAGCGAAGGCGCGGCCGTCTTTGCCAACCAGCTCGGCCGTGAGTTCGAGCGCAACAATGTCCACACGGTCGTCGCTGACGCATGGTCTGAGATCGACCACGACAACCTTGGACGCGCCGATCTCGTCGTCTGCATCGGTGGTGATGGCACGGTCCTCCGTGCGGCCCGGCTCACCATCCCGCACGCCACGCCCATCCTTGGCGTCAACATGGGCCGCCTTGGCTTCCTTACTGATATGAGCCCGCGTGATTGCTTCAATCACGTAGAGCGCATCCTTGCGCAGGATTGGCGCCTCGAGGACCGCCTCATGGTTCGGGCCATCGTCGCGGACGGCGACGGTACCGCCCCGGTGGAGTTCCATGGCCTCAACGACATCGTCATTAGCCGCCGCGCACCGGGCCGGCCCATCTATGTCGACGTCCGCATCGATCGGGCTCATCTCGCCCTGTATCGCTGCGATGGGATTATCGTCTGCACGCCGACAGGCTCTACTGGCTACTCCCTCAGTGCCGGCGGCCCGATTCTTGCCCCCACCGAGCACCATCTCGTCCTTACACCCGTCGCAGCCCACCTCGCACTCGGCCGCTCGCTCGTTCTCCAGCCCGAATCAGTGGTCGAAATGAAGGTCACCTCCGATGCAGGTGCCATCATCTCCGTCGATGGCCAGGACGATGTTCCTGTCAATAGCGGTGTCGCCGTCACGATCCACGTCAGCCAGTACATCACCCGCTTCGTGCGCTTCCGGGAGCCGGCCTCGTTCTATTCTGACCTTGCCGAGAAGCTGGAGTTCCAGTTCTCCAGCCCAATGAACAAGCGTGCTTGAGCGGATAGCTCTTACGAACTTCGCTGTCGCCCGTTCCGTCGTCCTCGAACCCGGGCCTGGCCTGAATATCTTTACGGGTGAGACCGGCGCCGGGAAATCCCTGGTTGTCGATGCGCTCGTCTTCCTTTTTGGTGGCCGCCGCGGGCGCGAGGTCATCGCCACGGGGGCCGAGCGTGCTGTCGTCGAAGCACGGCTCTCCCTCCCCCATCGCCTTCTTACCGTTGAACGCTCGGTTGCCCTCTCGGGCAGGAGCCAGGCGCGAATCGATGGTGAACCTGCGACCCTCGAGGACCTCCGCGATCTTGGTGCTCGCGTCGTCGACATTCACGGCCAGTCCGAGCAACTCGGTATCCTTCGTCCATCGGTCCAACTCGGCGTCCTCGACGCGTTCGCTGGCCTGGGCTCGAAACGAGAGATGGTCACCGCCATTGTCCGCGACCTGCGCGAGGTCCGCCGCCAGGTTCATCTCCTCGCCACCGACACGCGCGAACGCGAACGCCTCATTGGACAACTCCAGTTCGAGACCGATGAGATCGCGAGCGCGGCCCTCTCCCCCGGCGAGGATCGCCTCCTCCACGACGAACTGGCTCGCCTCGCGAACCCTGCGCGTCTCCTCGAGTCAGCGGCAGCCGCGCTCGAGGCCCTCGAATCGGCGCCCCTGGGCGAGATCGTCCGGGCGATTGGTGAAGTGACCGCCCGCGATCCCACCGCCACCGAACTCGACGACCTGGCGGCCACCCTCGAGGCTGCGTCCACCGACCTCACTCGCGCTCTCCGGCGCTATCGCGATGGCCTCGAGGAGGATCCCGAACGCCTTGCCGGCGTCCAGGAACGCCTCGATCTCATCGCCCGCCTCTGCCGAAAGTACGGTGATGGTGTCGACGAGGTGATCGCCTACGGTGCTGAATCAGCCCGCCGTCTTGCGGAACTGACCGGCACGGGCGCCTCGCTCGAGGAACTCCTCGTTCGTGAACAGGAGCTTCTCGCGCTGCTTTCTGTTCGCGCCACGGAACTCTCCCGTGCTCGCCGCGCCGCCTCCGGTGATCTCGTGCACGCCATCGCGGCCCAGCTCCGCGACCTGGGGATGGACGGCTCGTCGCTTTCTGTTGGATTCGCCTGTGATGATGCAGCCGATGGTCCGGCAGTTGCCCTGCCGGAGTATGAAGTCGTCATAACCGAGCGCCCAATCGCCGAGGATGCCGAGGTCCGGCCCTGCGCTTTCACCGAATCGGGCGTCGACCGTATCGAGTTCCTCGCGTCGTTCAACCCGGGTGAGAGCCCCCGGCCGCTGGCTGCAGTGGCCAGTGGCGGTGAAACGTCGCGCTTCCTCCTTGCCCTTACCACCGTCCTCGGCGCCAATGCCGATCGCCGCCTCGTCGTTCTCGATGAAGCCGACGAGGGTGTCGGTGGACGTGCCGGCGGGCTCATCGGCCGCGCCCTCCGCCGCCTGGCCGAACGGCACCAGGTCCTCTGTATCACCCACCTGCCCCAGGTGGCTGCGTTCGGCGGTCAGCACTTCGTCGTTAGCAAGCAGACCGATGGCACGCGCACCTGGTCGGAGGTTTACGAGGTCATTGGCGAGGACCGGATCGAGGAACTTGCCGCCATGCTCGGGGGTAGCAGCGATGTGAATCGCCAGGCGGCCCGCGAACTCGTCATGGGCGCCGGGTAGCGGTGGGGCGCTCCGCTATCAATCTTCGAGTCCGCTCAGGTGCTCCCGAAGCCGGACGACTCGCCGTACGGCCTCGCGCACCACGAACTCGTTCTCGGTGGGTGGCCGGTCTGTCTGGAGCGCGATGACGATCGCCTCGAGCAGCTCCGCGACCTCAAGGAACAACGTCCGAATTGTCTCGGGATTCTCTCCCTGCACCTCATCCATGCCTGCAATCGTCCGTCTGCTTCCGGTTGCTGACACAGGGGGCAAATGGTTGCGGCCTGGTGGAGAATTTCACGGCATTGCGAAGAGCTCTCCCGCGCCGGGCGACTCGCTGGTGAGAAACGCCGGGGAACTGACTTCGTCGTCCTCATGCCGCCAGTATCGGCCGCAACGATGATTCGCCGTCACCAATGCCCGGCACCCATGCTGCCGAGTCCGTGTCACTTATCGCGGCTTGCATCTCCCAGGGCCGCGTGGGCCGCCGCCAACCGTGCGATCGGCACACGATACGGGCTGCACGACACATAATTCAGCCCGGCGGCAGCGAAGAACAGCACCGACGAGGGGTCGCCGCCATGTTCTCCGCAGATGCCTGTCTTCAGATCCGGTTTCGTCTTCCGGCCGCGCTCCACGCCCATCCGCACGAGTTGCCCCACGCCCTCCTGGTCGAGCACCTGGAACGGATCATCCTCATAAAGCCGGCTTTCGATGTAGGCCGGGACGAAGTGCCCGCTATCATCCCTGCTGATTCCCATCGTTGTCTGCGTGAGGTCATTGGTTCCGAACGAGAAGAAATCCGCATACTCCGCGATCTTGTCCGCGACGAGGGCTGCCCGTGGAAGCTCGATCATTGTCCCGATGAGGTAGCGGTCCCAGCCGCAATGCCTCGCCTGTTCGCGCACCACCTCTGCCTGGCGCCGCAACTCCTCCGGCGTCCCTACGAGCGGGATCATGATCTCCGGCCGGACGTCGACCCCCGTCGCTGCACACTCCTTTGCCGCGGTGAAGATCGCCCGCGCCTGCATCTCCGTGATCTCGGGGTAGACGATCCCCAGCCGGCATCCCCGGAACCCGAGCATCGGATTCGCCTCTCGCAACCCCGCCACTCGTGCCGACACCTGCTCGTAGCTCATCCCGGCCTTCTCCGCGAGGGCACGCATCTCTTCACCATCGTGTGGCAGGAACTCGTGCAGAGGTGGGTCCAGCGTCCTGATTGTCACCGGCAGCCCGTCCATCTCCTTGAAGATCCGAACGAAGTCGTCCTTCTGGTACGGCTCGATCGTTGCCAGTGCTCGCCGTCGCTCCTCGGTGCTCTCCGCAAGGATCATCTCCCGAACCGCGTCGATTCGCGTTCCCTCGAAGAACATGTGCTCGGTCCGGCAGAGCCCGATACCCTGCGCGCCGAAGCTGCGCGCTGTTCGCGCATCCTTCGGGGTGTCGGCGTTCGCGCGGACCTCCATCTGCCGGACCTGGTCCGTCCACGACATAAGCGTCCGGAAGTCCTCACTCAACTCGGGCTCACGGGTCTCGATGACTCCCAGGAACACCTCGCCCGTACTCCCATCAAGGGTGACCGAGTCTCCTTCCCGGATACGCGTCCCGCTGGCGTCCGCGAACCGCCCCTCGTAGTTCACGATCAGTTCAGAAGCGCCTGCGACGCACGGTTTCCCCATCCCCCGTGCCACCACGGCGGCATGCGATGTCATTCCTCCGCGAGCTGTCAGGACAGCCTGCGCCGCCACCATCCCGTGGAAGTCCTCGGGCGCGGTCTCGGTCCGCACCAGGATGACTGCCTCGCCTGCCTTTGCCCGCTCCTCCGCAAGGTCGGGGTCGAAGACAACCCGGCCGGTAGCCGCCCCCGGCGATGCTGGCAGGCCACGCGTCAGCTTCCGCGCGTTCTCCCTCGCCTTTGGCTCGAGCGTTGGATGCAGCAGTTGGTCGAGCACCGCTGGCTCCACCCGTTGGATTGCTGTCCTCCGATCGATCAACCCCTCATTCGCCATGTCCACGGCGATCTTCACGGCCGCCGCTCCTGTTCGTTTCCCGGTCCGTGTCTGCAACATGTAGAGCCGTCCCCGTTCGACTGTGAACTCCATGTCCTGCACGTCGCGGTAGTGCTCTTCCAGTTGGCGCGCGATCCGGGCGAACTGCTCGTACACCTCCGGCATCTCCCGTTCCATCTCCGTGATCGGCCGTGGTGTCCGTATTCCCGCGACAACGTCCTCGCCCTGGGCGTTCACCAGGTATTCGCCGTACAACGCGGGGTCACCGGTCGATGGGTTACGGCTGAACGCCACTCCCGTTGCGCTCGAGTTCCCGAGGTTCCCGAAGACCATGGTCTGCACGTTCACGGCCGTCCCCAGGCTATCCGGGATCTTGTTCAGCCGCCGGTAGTCAACTGCTCGCCGCCCGTTCCACGACCGAAAAACGGCCGCGATAGCCGCCCGCAACTGTTCGAGTGGTTCGTCCGGGAACTCCACCCCGGCGTCAGCCTGGATGATCGTCTTGAACTCCTCGGTTACCTGCCGGAGTTCGTCCGCGCTCAGGTCCGTATCCTGCCGGACTGGCCCCTTCGCGGCGCTCAACGCGTCCTCGAACCTGCCGCCATCGACACCGAGCACGATTTTCCCGAACAACTGCACAAAGCGGCGATAGGCGTCGGCCGCGAACCGCGCATCACCCGATGCGGCCGCGAGTCCCTGTTTTGTCGCTGCGTTCAACCCCAGGTTGAGCACCGTGTCCATCATTCCCGGCATCGAGAACTTCGCCCCCGAACGCACCGAAACCAGCAATGGATTTTCGGGGTTGCCGAATCGCTTGCCCGCCGCCCGCTCAACGTCCGCGAGCGCCGATACCACCTCCTCCCACATCCCCGCCGGAAAATCGCCTGTTGCCGAGTAGTGGTTGCACGCCTCCGTCGTAATCGTGAACCCTGGCGGCACCGGTGCACCTGCGCGCGTCATCTCGGCGAGACCCGCCCCTTTGCCTCCCAGGAGGTCACGCATCGAGGCGTCGCCATCTCTAAACCGGTACACGTACTTGGTCATTGTTGTCTCCATCCCCGGCGAAAGCCCGACGCCCGCCCGATCGTGAGGGCTGCCCCGGTCCGCATCCTTCCAGAATAGTCCCTTCCGATGTCGAGAGAATGAATCCGGCATGCCCCGATGTTTCGCGCGGGATCCACCCGGTGCGGTGCCGGCACACCCCACGTTGCTCGAATAGCAGTGCGAGATCCCTGCTCGAGATACGAAACCGAATAGCACTCGAAAGTGAAACTATCTCGATGAGTAATTACATTTACCGCATCAATGTTGACTATTGACAGTGCAGGAATGTCTCCTATACTTCCGCGTCCAACCGGGGATTCCATCCCGTGGCCCGAACAGGGGGGAGTGAACTCAATGGCAAGTGAAGATAACTACTGGCTGAGGCGCGCCCAGGGGAGCCGCATCAGCCGCCGCCGCTTTGTTGGCGGTGCAGCCGTTGCCGGCGTTGGCGCGGCGAGCCTCGGGCTCGTCGGCTGTGGCGATGACGACAGCACCAGCAAGACGCCCACGAAGGCCGCGACCAGCGGCGCCTCACCTACCGCCAGCAGTACCGCCGCTGCAAGCGCCAGCGCCAGCGCCAGTTCGACCGCGGTTGCAGGTAAGCCCGGTGGGGTTCTACGCACCAGTTCTTCGAACGCCACGTACGACACGTTTGATGCCAGCCGCAGCCGCTTTACGCCGTTTGCGACGATCATCGGCCTGACCGGCCAGCGCATCATCCAGTGGGATAGCTTCAAAGACGGGAAGCTCGGCGGT
>WBZR01001752.1_pt1 | contig 25394 bp, 19 predicted proteins | sample 5204231 | NCBI WGS metagenome assembly WBZR01 (sample SAMN12412403, study PRJNA552823) | activated sludge metagenome | isolation source: activated sludge from anammox sidestream of wastewater treatment plant... | place: USA: Virginia | collected 2017-08
GCTTACTGCACGCTTTCTTAACTCAGTTAGCGTCTTATGATCTAACCGCCGGGCATCATTCTTTCTCATCAGAATATGATACCATAATTGATACAATTATGTCAATACTATTATGAGACAGTTAATATGTATTTCGTTCAGGCGTTCTTCGTAGTCAAAGTCTTCATCGGTGGCGGTGTCCACGCCCACATATCTGCCGGGGCTCAGGCTCCAGTCTTTGGCTTCAATTTCTTTTTGTGTTACTACTTTGCACAGTCTTTCCACATCAGCATAAACGCCTTCGGGGAAACGGCTCGTTAGCCATTGGGCTTGTTTGTAAAAATATTCGGTATCGTGCAGCAAGCCGGGTTCTTCTTCATCGGGGTTGCCGCTGAGTTGCTGTTGCAGGGCTTTCAGAGGCGCAAGGCATTGCGCCTGTACATTCAGCTCTTTCCAATCTTTGTTTTTGCTCAGTTGGTATTCTTTGGTAGCTGTGCTTATGGCATCCAGCAATTGTTTAATGAGTTTGTCTTGTGGCTTGCGGAGTGCCTTTGTCTGAGCTGTGATTTCTGTGATTAACTGATTGCCGTTATTTTTCTTTACTGTTTCAATTAGTTCAGTTTGTTTGTTCAAAATATCTTCAAAATCATCAAGAGCATTTAGATCGTTATATAGTGGTTCGCAAACAGCTTTTAACTTTTCATTTTTCATTATTAACTTAATCTGCTTTTGCAGTTCGGTTGTTGCTGTTGCTGTTTCTTTGGCTAATTCGGCAGCCGTTTGCAAATAATTTTTTACAATGCTTTCAAACTTTTTGGTGGCTTGCGGTGAGCCTGTCGAATCCGTGCCTCTATATAGGTTTACAATGCAAATCAAGTTTTGCAATTGCTCGGGGCTAAAGTCATTTACCTTACTTGTTACCTTGCGGTAAATTTTTCGGGCATCGAGCATCAGCACAGTGTCTGAACTGCGATTTCTTTGATTTTTGTGATTGCCTTGATTATTATTTGAGTCAATCCTATTAATCATTGAATCAGATGAATCATAGCTCAGACGTTCTTTCCCACGGTCAAAAAACCAAAGGGTACAAGGCAATGAACGGGTATAGAAAAAGTTGTTGCCAATCGCCATCATCACATCAACTGAACCCGTTTTTACCAATTTCTCTCGTATGTCTTTTTCGCTGTGTCCTGCATCGCTGGCAGAAGAAGCCATAACAAAACCTGCTCTGCCTGTAGGTTTCAGGTAATTATAGAAATATTGAATCCACAAATAATTGGCGTTGCCGTTTTTCGGCAGGTTTACTTTGCCGTCTAAAATCAAGCGTGGGTCGCGTTTAACGGCATCTTTGGCTTTGTCCACACCGTCCACATTAAACGGTGGATTTGCCATTACAAAATCAGCTTTGCCAACTAAGTTATGTTTGTCTTCGTAAAAAGTATTGCCTTCCTGTATGTTGCCTTCCAGTCCATGCACTGCCAAGTTCATCTTGGCGAGTTTGGTATTGAGTTCGGCTTTTTCCTGTCCGTAGAAAGTAACTTTTTCAGCAGGTTTTAGTCCTTCGCTTTCTATGAAATAGCCCGTTTGCACAAACATACCCGCACTGCCGCAGGCAGGGTCAAACACAATGCCGTGGTCGGGTTCAATGACGTTTACAATGGTTTGCACCAAACTCATAGGCGTGAAAAACTCGCCGCCTTCCTGTGCGCCGGTCATTGCAAATTTGTTGAGGAAGTATTCGTAAATCTTCCCGAACAAATCGCCTTCTGCTTTTTGTAAAACTTCCTTGTTGAAAATGCGGAGCAGTTCCCGCAGCAAGTCTTTACTGAAAATGGAAAAGTTCTTGGGCAATACGCCTTTGAGGTTGTCGTATTCGTCCTCAATCAGTTTCATGGCATTGTCAATCACTTCGCCTGTGTCGGCACTTTCGGGCAACGAAACCAGATAGTCAAACTGTGCCTTGTCGGGCAGGAACATGGCATTGCGTTCCTCAAAATCTTTTTTGGTAACTGGTCGTCTGCCTCGTTGTGGATGCAGCGGCAAATCTTTTTCTACATCAACTTTTACTTTTTGAAAGCGATTGTAGGCGTGTCGTAAAAATATTAACCCCAAAACAGGCATGGAGTATTCCGAAGCGGTCAGTTTACTGTTGGCTCTGAGTTGGTCTGCCGCTTTCCACAATTCGGCTTCTAATTTTCTGAGTTGTTTTCCTTGCATTTGATCGATATTTATTGGATACGATGAAAGTATTAAGACACAAATCCGAAGGCTGTTCCAGATGCCAGAGATATCTGATATCTGCAATTCTTACGCTGGGACAGCGCACACTTCATGCCATTAGTGAGAATTAAACCTTTCATCCCAGCCATACACTGCGCAATTCCCAAAATCGTTTTGAAGAAGTTTTGGCGTATGCCCAACAAACGGATAAATTCCGAAAGACAAAAACAAATTCCAAATAAATCTCACGTCCAATTATCCAACGACCCGTCCGCATTTACAGGGAAATGTGTTGCGATTTTACACTTTATGAGTATTTGCCCTGGGGAAAATTGGTTACGGGGGTGAGAAACAGGGATTTATTATTCGGTGCCTGGTATTTGTTATTTTACACAGTTTTATTTATGGTTGTGGCTCCGCCGCGACCGATTGTTTCCGTTTTGATATTAAACGGCCTAAATTTTGCCAAATAATAGCACACTTTTTGCTCATTTTCAAGTAACCCCAAATTCTGTATTCGGTAGCCGGGATTCCGATGATCATGCTTTGAATAAAATAAATTTGCTTTTGACAACGAATACACTTATGGTATACTCCCAGCAAATCGGTCGAGACATACTATAATAGTCAGGCAGGTATAATTTAATTTCAGGAGACAGAACATGCGCTGTAAGAGGAAAATTTACATTTGCCTATCTTTTCTTGTCATTAGTTACTTGACTGGTTGCTATACACCTCCTACTTTCAAACCAATAACTACCATGAGACCGCCGAAAAAAGAAATTCCTTACATTAATAGTCAGTTGGACCGGTACTTTGTGCGGGACTGGAAGTACATCGTCATTCATCACAGTGCCTCAGTGTCAGGCTGCGCTGCTGAATTTGACAAATTTCATCGGGTGAAAAGGGGTTGGGAGAATGGCTTGGGGTATCATTTTGTAATAGGGAATGGAAGTGGTTCCGGCGACGGACAGATTGAAATTGGCAACAGATGGAAAAATCAGATAGATGGCGCACATGCCGGTGTGCAGGAATATAATCATTACGGAATCGGGATATGCCTGGTGGGAAATTTCAACGAATCTAATCCAACACCAGCTCAAATGGCCTCGCTTGCAACATTGGTCGGTTATCTCCAGGAACGGTGCCATATCCCCTCGGAAAATATTATTATGCACAGGCATTTCAGACAAACGGAATGTCCTGGGCGGAACTTCCCCTATTATAAATTGCTTGCAAAAACTGCCCGGTGGTAGTCTCTGTCTCCATGGGCAAAGCAACAACAATACGGATATTTTGGCTTCAGAAAGATTAAAAGAATTTGTCCAGTCTTGTTATCCCTCATTTCCTTAGTTTGTCACAAGACTAAATGATACCCATTCGTGACCAGAATCGTTCGCGGACATTCCCATTAGTTACTGCTAGTATTATTTTCATAAATACTTTGGTTTTTCTCGGAGAACTTTCAGCAGGTTCCAGGCTGGATTCCCTCATATTTCAATTCGGTCTCGTTCCCGTCAAGGTGTTCTCCGCAGCGGACATTCCCGGTTCTACGTTTTTCAATACCTATTTCCCCTTTCTGAGCTACATGTTTCTTCATGGTGGGTTTATTCACCTCTTGGGAAACATGTGGTATCTGTGGATTTTTGGGGATAATGTTGAGGACGAGCTCGGACGTTTCAGATTCATCCTGTTTTATATAATCTGCGGGATTGGCTCTGCTGTTGTCCAGGTCTATTTCAATAGGCAATCCGACGAGCCCTGCATAGGGGCAAGCGGGGCAATTGCAGGAGTGTTGGGAGCTTACATGGTCACCTTTCCACAGGCGAGGATACTGGTTCTTATCCCGTTGCTTTTTATATGGCCGCTCATTGAGTTGCCTGCTGTTTTTGTATTGGGTTTTTGGTTCCTGATTCAGTTTTTTAGCGGTGCGGCATCACTTTCTTCTGTGCACAGTGGCGGGGTTGCATGGTGGGCACATATCGGGGGATTTGTTTTAGGCATAATTCTCATAAAAATATTTCCAAAGGCTCGTTATCGTCGGTTATAAAAATCTGTGTATTTGTAAAAACCTGATGTTGTCAGTTATTCATTGGAATAAAAGGTAATTCATGCGCTATTCCCACAGGTTCATTAAATAATCCTTCATTATCTCTACCTGTCCTTCTGGTGTGCCGGGAATGTAATCCTGAAACTCACCCTCTCTGAAGAACTTGGGCATCTTGGTACCAGGCTGGATGGATTGAGGATCAAGAAGCCACCGCTTTATCCAGGCTGGTTTTAGCCTTCTTTTGGCAAGCAGAAGGTCTGGTGCCCAGCCTGTTTTATCTCCCTCCGGCATCTTTTCCCCCTTTACATGGCACAAGATACAGTTGACATCCTTTGATTCAAAGAGTCTTTTTGCAGCCAAGAGATAACCCGGCGACTCGGATTCTTTTGCTCCTAAGTATTCCTTTTTCGTCTCAAAAATATACTCATACGGATACGGCTCATTTTCTACCTCGGCGAAGAATCTGGCAAGACTGGTGGCCTCCTTATCAGATAATCTGAATATGGGCATCTTTATGTCCATCCAGGGTCTCAGGTGGAAGGGTTCTTTTAAAAACTCAAATAACCACTCGGGCTGTACCTTCTTCCCTTCACCGTATAATAATGGCGGCGCAAATACCCTTGCCTCTTCCGGAACGAGCCCCTCATTTTCGACATGATACTCTACAATTTCAGGTGTAATATCGCCTCCGGTTGCCTTTTTTCTGCCCACTATCTGCAGGTTATCTATGTACACCGTCTCGCCGGTTTTATGTCCTAGTTTCTCATTATCCTCCCAGAGCTGAAAATAGATCCCCGCATCCTCTTCCAGTTTTATCATTCCCACCGCCTCGATGTCCCCCGCAAGATGCAATCTATCCAGATCAAACTGATGGCAGCCCGTACAATTATACTTTCCTATCAATCTCTTTCCTTCTGAGATCGTCTGCCCCTTTTCTGTCAGTCTGGCGATATACTTCTCCGGCAACTGTTCTTCCCTCAACCCGGTGAGCATCACTACTAATGACTCTATCTCCTCATCTTTTAGGGCAAAATCAGGCATTTTCAGGCGATCTTCCGGCTTTTTGTATTTTCCCTCATCAAACTGCCTGGGGTCACTTAGTTTTGCCTGCATCCACGCCTGCCTTGCCTTTCCCACATTTTCCGTAAAATGCCTGAGCCCTGCCTCGCCTAAGATCTTCTTTTCTAATAATCCAAAATCAAGGAGGGTTACCGGTTTGGACCCCATGGCGGATAGTTCTGTCCCTATCTTACCAAACCCCTCCATGCCCTTTATCTCGTGACAGCCAAAACAGCCATATCTCTTGATCAACGCCTCGCCGGTGCGTGATTTTTCCTTATCCTCCAGCCAACCCAAAGCTGCTAATCCTTTTTCCGGCGTATCCTTGCCCGTTTTGTTTATCAGGTATCCGGCAATGAGGCATGCATTTTCCTGACTCAACCTGAAGCTCGGCATGCGTGTGAGGGGTTCTTTCCCTTTTGGGTTCATGATCCATTCAGCCAGATACCCGTAACTCATCTTTTGCCCGATCCGTGCGAGATTGGGGGCAAACCCCCGTCCAGATTCTTCTTTATTACTGTGGCATGCCATACACCCGACTTGTCCAAAGAGGAAATTACCCTGCGATAATTGTTCCTCGTTAAGGGATGGCAGCTCATCGATGGTCTTTTTTTCATCGGCATGTTGCCAGAGATATGCAGCTATGGCCTGTGCTTCTTCATCCGAGAGTTTGAAGTCAGGCATCAATGTGGTGGGCCTGAATTTTTTAGGTGCCTTTATCCAATCCGTGATCCATTCGGCTTTTACCTTGTTCCGTATATTCCGTAAACTTGGGCCGATCATCCTGTTTGTGTCTTCGCCGAAGCCTGTTGTTTCGTGGCATCCATGGCAGCCCAGGTCTTCGAACAGTCTTTTGCCCTTCCAGAGTAATTCGCATCCTTTTACCTCCCCGCCTTCTTTATGGCATCGTATGCATGACGCCTGAGCCGCCTTTCCACGATAGATCGGTGTTAGCCAGTATTCAACCTCGCCGTGCGCCTTCTCTACCCCTGACGTAGCGCTCGCCTGACCCTCATGACACAGCACACAGCCGAATCTTTCCGGTGGATGGTTACCCAGATACAACTTCTGATCCGGATGGCTTGCGTACGGTTGTTCCGTTGACACACTTTCCGCCTTATTTACACCCACATGACACGACATGCACCGGTCGACAATGTTTAAGTCTTCCATATAGGTTTGGTAGACTTGCAAGCTGGGGCGGGTTTTCTTGAAGGCTTTTAACTGTGTTCTGCATCTTTCCATGCCGGCGGTATAGGCTTCTGACTCCTCCGTATATTTATCAACATCGTGTTTAAGTTCTTTCAATCGTGCCTTTATGGGTGCAATTTTCCCCTCCAGTTCTTTTACCTGTGCTGAAAATTCCTTACCCTTTTCTTCTAATTTTTCAATCTCATGCTTGACTTGTCCGCTCTGAGTCTTTCCGTAGAGATATTCCTTTTCCATGCCTTCATTTCGGGCAATCATTGCTTGAAATTTCTGGGCTTCCAGCTTGCTATTCAGCATCGTTTGTTCTTCTGATAGTTTCGTATATTCACTTTGTATAGATGGTTTTTTAAAATCCTCCCATGCACGTTCCAGGTTATTCTTTGTTTCTCTATATTTCTCCTGCACCTCCGGGCTTTCAAATTGTGCCCGTTCTTTTTCATAGTTCTGCTTAAGCTTTTCGTACTCTAAACGATAAAACTGACTCTGGTATTTCTTCCAGGGCCGTCTGTCGATGGCCTCGTTTACGATTACCCATGCAGTGACTCCTGCAAGGATGAAACTGACCACAACAAATATTATCAGGTATGATTTGTCTTCTTCTTTCTTTGTGGAATGTGGATTTTTATTGGTTAACATACTTTTTGTATCTGTAAGAAATTTCGAGAAAAACCTCCTTCCCCTTATTTCATCTCAGCGAGAAGAATAAACAACTGTCTCCCGCTGGCGGAGGGGAAGGGGTGTATTGTCCTTGCGAAAATAGATATTTTAGGTCGCAGAAGCCTATTTTATATATTAAACCAGGGTGTAACCCAGATATATTTTACGTGGAACACCAGCCTCAGAAATACCTTTATGGGTAGCGCCAGCATGGACAAGAAAAGAAACGCCACGATGGCATATCTGATCATGCCGAGTTTTTCCAAAGCCATACTTTTCCTTGTATTCATGAAACGGTGTGGGATTACCATTCCAATAAAGAAATATCCTATTACGACTGCACCTCCGAGAATAAACCCCAGGAAGGATTTTGAATTAATACCAATGAAACTGGTCAGATCATAGTTGGTTTCAGCCATGACCCGATGTATATCCCATTCCTGCCAGGGCCAGAACCAGAGCCAGCCTGGTCCGCGCATAAATACCCCCACAATGATCAGTAATATCCACAAGATATGGAAACCAAAGCAAAAGGTAAGCATGGCAAACTTCCGTTCCTTAAAGGTGTAATACCCGTTCCCTTTTGGGTTAAAATCCACAAAAGGTATGGCCATCAGTCCGATGATAATCAGCATAGGAAAAACGACCCCTGCGATCCATGGATCAAAGTAAACCAGCATTTCCTGAAGCCCCAAAAAATACCACGGCGCCTTTGCCGGATTCGGGGTCATGGTAGGGTCTGAAAGTTCTTCCAGCGGTGCATCAAGGAGGATAGACCAGACAATGAGGAGGATTAGACAAGTGATGGCCGCTAGAAATTCCTTCCTTACCAGATACGGCCATGTAGGTATTTCCTGCTCGGATATTCCTGCATCTCTTTCCTTGGCGAGGGTAGGACCTTTAACAAAGGTAAGTGCCCTGTACCTGCCCTTATCTTTCATCTCTTCTTGTTTGTTATCAGTTTGTTCCATAATTTTATCACCGTAGATTTAAATTTCTTTTCATTCTTTTAAATATGCAAAGCTTTGCATGGTGATAGCGTTTACCGGGCAGCGCTTAACACACAGCCCGCACCGGATACATTTTTCTTCGTCGATTACCATGGCCGCATCCCAGTCATCGGGAATAGCGCTTTCATCCTGTAAGCTACTGGATTCCTCAATATTTTTACGGGAGACCATAGAGATACAATCATAGGGACAAACGTCAATGCAGCCGCCACACAAAATACAGGTCTCGTCAATAAAGATGTTGTAGTGACAGAGCAGGCAGCGTCCTGCTTCCTTGAGGGTATTTTCCCTTGAAAATCCCCGTTCAACCTCTGTATCCAGGTTCCATCTATCTTGCATGGAAATCGAGTCCTGGCCTTGTCTGGGAGTGGTCTCATAATTGGGCATTCTTTCGGAAGGTGACCGGTCTTTATAGTAAAATGTGTATCCTTTAGTTTCTTCCCCCGTTAAATACTTATGTATCGCGTTTGCAGCCTTCCTCCCGTCTGCTATTACCTCGATTACATTTCTGGGTCCAGTTATACAATCACCTCCCGCAAAAACCCCCTTTCTGGTGGTCATGAAACTTTCGGGATCGATGACGGGCATTCCCCAGTGATTGATCTCTATCCCAAACCTTTCTGTCAGAAATCCTATGTCTGGCGATTGTCCAATAGCTGCTATTACCATGTCAACAGGTATGGTGAAATTACTTCCTTTTATGGGAATTGGACGTCGGCGTCCCTTGTCGTCTGGTTCTCCCAGTTCGTTTTTCATACACTCGATGTGTGTTATCCTTCGATCATCACCGCCGATTATTTTTACCGGAGAGGTCAGATAGTGCATCTTTATGCCCTCTTCCTCTGCCATGCGTACTTCCACTTCTCCAGCCGGCATCTCCTGCAAAGTCCTGCGGTAAATGATGGAAACCTCTCTTGCGCCCAGTCGTAGTGATGAACGTGCACAGTCTATAGCGGTAAAGCCGCCGCCAACGACGGCTACCTTTTCCGGGACGGCTTTTAGTATTCCGAGATTTGTGTCTTTCGTAAAGGTAACGCCATGCTTTACCCCTTTAAAGTCCTCGCCTGGAATGTCAAGCATCTGTGATTTATGAGCGCCTGCGGCAATATAAACGGCATTATATTCTTTTACTAATGCATCGAATTTGTCATGGGTGTCGATAGGGCTGTTCAAACGGATTTCAACGCCGAGATCCTTTATCCAGTTCACTGCATCTTCTATCTTATTGCGAGGAAGACGGTAAGAAGGGATACCTACAGTTAGCATACCGCCGGCAACCGGAAGGGCCTCATACACAACGACAAGGTGTCCCTTCATTGCCAAATCATGTGCTGCTGCAAGGCCGGAAGGGCCTGAACCAATTATGGCGATACGCATTCCCGTTTTTTTAATATGCATCGATTTTGCAGGATGCTTTGCAGTTGCAAAGTCTGCTGCACTTCTCTTCAAAGAGCATATTGAAACAGGCTCGTCGATTACACCGCGGCGACATGCAGTTTCACAAGGATGAGTACATACCCTGCCAAGGATGTGAGGGAAAAGGTTCGCCATGAAATTGAGGCGCAAAGAGGCATCAAAGTCTCCCTCAACGATGCGTTCTATATAACTCATAGCCGGCGTGTTAACAGGGCATGCATACTGGCAATTGATGTTTTCTCGGAACCAGTGATCGTCGGCTTTGACTATTTTGTAATCCATGGAACACTACTCCTCTTTTTGCCGGTTTTCCTGTTCTATACGTTTATCATTGTCAATTGCCTGTTTAAAGGCAATCCATGAAAAGAAAAACAGCATGATTATCAAGCCAACGATGGGGATGTTATCAGGTTTCGTTATAATTGCCCAGACATTTTCCATGGTTAAATTCTATTTGTAAACCGGCACTCTTCTCCGCTCTATAGGAGCGTTTAATTCAGACGAATTGAGAGAAATAAAACTACTATTGGAACTCCAGTTAAAAACCTTCAGAGCGGCCCGGAAATGCCTCCATCCTTTCTGACTCTCCAGAAGTGTACCATCATAAATACGCTGATAATAAGAGGCAATCCGATACAATGCCACACATATGCCCTTAACAAGGCATTTCCACCTACCATTGAACCGCCCAAAAGCGCGAATCGTATATCATTGTGCGCCGTCATTCCCAGTTGTTCCCCAAACGGGCCTTCATGTCCTATCAGTGGCGTTGATCGGGCCATATTCGTGCCAACTGTTACAGCCCAGAAACCCAATTGATCCCACGTGAGCAGATAGCCGGTAAAACTAAGAAGGAGGGTAACCACCAAAAGAACGACACCTACACACCAGTTAAATTCTCTGGGCGGCTTATAAGATCCCGTTGCAAATACACGGAACATATGGAACCATACGGTGATGACCATCAGGTGCGCGCTCCATCGATGCAAATTTCTCAGGAACGCCCCGAAGGGTACTTGAAATTCCAGGTCTTTTATATCCCAGTATGCGTCATGAACGGTGGGGCGGTAATAAAACATCAATAATACGCCGGTAAATGTGAGTACCAGGAACAGGAAGAAGCTGATACCGCCCATACACCAGGTAAATTTTAATTGAGGGGCGTGTCTCTTTACCTTGGCAGGATGCAGGTGCATGAAGACGTTTGACACAATCTTCAGCATGCGGTTCTTCGGTGTGTCGGCAAAGGTGTGTCTGAAGACAGACTTCCAGATCTGTGAGTTAACCACCAAGTCCTTCACCCTGCCAAATAGTCCCTTTTCCTTAAATTTATTAGTCATTTTGTAATTACCTTACTCAATAGTGTTGCTCTACAAAAACTTTCTTTTTATGTACGCTTTTCTACACATCCATTATCTAATAAGTCAACCGTCCTCGGTTGACATAATAAAAACTTCATTATTACACCGCTAAAAATGCACCCGGTTTGTCCCATTCGCCACGTTCTCCCCTGAACCGTGTTCCTTCGTCAACAATTATTTGGCCATCATCTCCCAAGGCGACCTTAAATCTTTCCATCGGTCTGGGTGCCGGTCCTTCAATATTAACTCCATCAGGGGTAAACCCGCTCCCATGACAGGGACATTTAAATTTACCCTCTGCAGCGAGCCAGTTAGGGGTACAACCCAGATGGGTGCATTTTGCCTCGATTACGTACAACCTGTCAGCCTCTTTCACAATCCAAATCCGGAATTGCTTTTTAAACCGTTCACTTACCCCGAATGTGTACTGGAAGGGAAACCCGATCTTGTACCGTGTCGGTGGTTCAATAATGGTCCTGGGGAAAAAGAATCTGGTAATTCCACCAAATACGGTTGCAAGGAACACACCAATAAAACTCCAACCGGTGAGATACAGGCATCTTCTGCGGCTTACAGGATTTTCTCTATTTTTTATTGCTTCTATCATTGTTGCTTCTGTTATAACATGGAGGAGTGTAAATATTTCACAATAATGAAGATATACGCTGCGAAGTGAATAAAAGAATTTTGGAAGAATACTAAAGAACACAGAATGAGCGTATGCTATATTTTTTTAGCCTACATGTCAAACAAATATAATATTTTGCCAAAAACGGTACAAGGGTTTTTTTTGAACCATGCGAAGGAAAGAGTTGTCCGTCTGGAAAGTATAACTTTTTGTAACTAATGTTTGAACGGAAAACCAACGGAAGGCCTATAATACAAGGAGGAGAAGGCGAAAAGAGGAGTAAAAACGTGTTGAATATTTGAAGCGAGAGAGGTGAACTTGTGGCGGATAATGAGGGTTTCGCTCTGAGCGAGCCGGGAAAAAAGGCGAAGGTCGCTGTATTAAGACAGACACTAACAATCCCGCGAATCTGGCAGAGAATATTTCTCTGATATAGTTAAAATCCCATAGTGAAAACGGGCAAAGCGAAAATCCCGGAGGGATGACATGGTTATAGAAAAAAGCACACCACAAGATTTAACCCCGGAAGGGGTGAAATATCACGGAAATAATGATATTATACCGTCCTTTCTGGAGTACTCATTGATATCTTATTTATTCGTATGTGATTGTGGGCGAAACCACGCTGAATATTTACTGCAATTATTTTACGAATAAACCGATTATCTATCAAGAAAATGGCGGAAAACCAAATGAGGATAAAGATAACCGGTTTAGCCAAGAGGCAGAATATCTACCTGATTCACGGGCAGCGTCCCATTTGCCCATGAAGCGCTTCCAAAGATAAATTTGACCCTTTTAGCATTAACCCTGTCAGGGTTTTGAACCCTGACAGGGTTGCCCCACAACCTTTGTATTTCGGTTGTTGTCGTGATGGTTCGGCTGGCTCACCATGAATGGCACTACATTCTACGCTTTTCTAAGTATCATTCGAACAATTTTATCTTTCCCGACTCACAAGGGCACGTTATTTGCGGAGTTTATGTATCGCGAAAGAATTCTATACTCTTTCCGATAATTCACAAGATCAGAGGCACAGACTTGTTGACTATTTAAAAGAGGTTGATATGTTGGCTAAAGAATTTGTTGATAAATTTGACGCTGGAGAACTGGTTTATTGGGCGGGTTTGTGGCATGGAGGAATATGATGCCTGAGTATTTTGCACATTCAGAAAATAGTCGTAAAGAGAAACACAGCTTATCAAAACATCTGCATCAAACCGCAAAACTTGCAGAATCTTTTGCGTGTTATGAAAGCTATAAGCTGATTTTCAAGATGACTGGTTTGTTGCATGATCTTGGCAAGTATCAAATTGCATTTCAAAGATATTTAGAAAACGGTGGTAGCCGTGGTAGTGTTCACCATGCCTCATGGGGCGCAGGATTTGCAAGGATTCTTAAAGCCATTGAGGCATCCATTGCGATTGATGGGCATCATAAAGGGTTGCCGAATAATTCTGCATGGAAGAGCGACACTGAACCTTTCTGTCGAAACGAAATTTCCGAATTTGAAAAAGTTAAAAAAGAATTTATTAACGATACAAGAATAAAAGAGGAGGATTTTGAAAAGCAGAATCGTCCACTTTTTACTAAAGAACAAAGTTTGCAACGTGAAATATTTATCAGATACCTCTTTAGTGCTTTAACCGATAGCGATTGGCTTTCTACGGAAGAACACTTTGAACATGATAAATCGAAGATGCGCATCGGAGCTATCTTACCGTTAAACGCTATGATAAACAAATTGGAAGAGGAATTTTCCAAAAAACCCAAAGAGGGTGAAATTAACCAATTGCGCAATGATGCCCGCAATCAAGCAATTCAGAATGCGGATATGCCTTGCGGGTTTTATTCGTTATCCCTCCCTACGGGAATGGGAAAGACACTTACATCAATGGCATGGGCGCTACGTCATGCGAAGAAGAATGAATTGAAACGCATAATAATAGTCCTCCCTTACATCAATATCATTGACCAGACAGCACAGATATTGAAAGCCATTTTTGGTGAAGAATGGGTGCTTGAGCATCATTCCAGCTACAATGAAGATGACCATGTTAGTAGAGATATTGCGGAAAGTTGTTCTATCAATGAAAAGCGCAAAAGACTGGCATGTGAAAACTGGGGTTATCCTGTTATCGTCACGACAACTGTGCAACTCTTTGAATCACTATTCAGTAACAGACCATCACAATGCAGAAAGATTCATAACATAGCTGAAGCTGTGGTAATATTTGATGAAGTTCAGGCAATTCCAAAAGAAGTCATATTACCGACACTTCAGATGCTTCAAGATGTTCAAGCCGTTATGAAGACATCGTTTCTTTTCTGCACGGCAACACTGCCCGCATTTGAAAAGAGAGATGGATTTAATGGTATTAATAGCATTTATCCGTTGATTGAGAACCCTGCTGTGCTTTATGAGAAGACAAAACGTGTTGAATATCGCTTAATAGACGATTTAAAGCTGATCGATTACAGTCGCCTACTTGGCTCTGTATTACAGGTAAGCAACTCCTCTCTTGTAATATTTAACACAAAAAAAGCTGCGTTAGAGTTCTACAATTGCACAAGAAATATTGGAGATTGGGAAAGGAAATATCATTTATCAACGGCAATGTGCCCATCACATCGAAAAGATGTTATTAAGAATATAAGGAATGATTTGGATGCAAAGATGAAAATATTAGTAATTTCTACACAGCTTATTGAAGCAGGTGTTGATTTCGATTTTCCAGTAGTGTTTCGAGCAATGGCACCGCTTGAAGCGATTAGTCAATCTGCTGGGCGTTGTAATCGTGAGGGAAAACTAGGCGAACTTGGCGGAAAAGTATTTTTGTTTAAATTGCAAGATGGTGGTATGCCGGACAAGACTTATGCTGCTTGCGCGGGACATGCGGAGGATTTGATTATGAGAAACGTAAATCAACTACACGAGCATACTGTATTCAATGCTTACTATGCTCAGATAGTACAACTCTACGTTAATCCTGATAAAAACAATATCAATGAAGCCCGCAAGAGGTTTGATTTTGAAACGGTGAGTGAAAGTTATCGCATAGTACAGGATATTACCAAAGGGTTGTATATCTATAACTACAGTGATGAAAGCAGACAGTTGTTACATTCACTTAGATATAAGGAATTTTTATCAAGAGATGATTATAGGAAAATGCAAGCATATACAGTTCAAGTATATGGCTATTTCATTTTTCAACATAAGGGATTGTGCGAAACAATGGATCAGGGGTTTATGGCGTGGTACGGAAACTATGATCCTCAAACAGGTATTTCTGTTGCGCCGATAGATGCGGACAAATTGGTCGTATAATCAGGAGGAGTATATATGCTCGATGATCGAATAGTAAAGATTAAGGTAAAGGGTGATTTTGCATGTTTTACAAGACCGGATTTGAAGGTTGAGCGCATGACGTATCCTTGTATGACGCCATCAGCGGCACGGGGTATTCTTGACTCGATTCTCTGGAAGCCTGAGTTTCAGTGGTATATCAGGCGCATAGTTATCTTAAACCCAATACGCTTTTGTACAATTAAGCGGAATGAGATTAATTCAAAACAAGGAAGAAGCCCTATCGTTATTGAAGAAAAGCGTACTCAACGAAATAGTGTGGTTTTAAGGAATGTAGCTTACATCATTGAGGCTTCAATTTATCAAAAGCAGATATCGGACAGAAACAAACCTGAGAAATATATAGGAAGAAATGGGATTGATGCAGACAACGACGGGATGTTTATCCGCCGAGTTAAAAAGGGACAATGCTGGCGCAGGCCGTTTCTCGGTGTCCGTGAATTTTCTGCTGAGTTTATGGAGGCAGACGGGACTGAACGGCCATTACAAGAGACAATTCCTATCGGGAGCATGCTGTTCGATATATTTTATAGCACTCATGGGAAACCGGAACCGTTGTTTTTCCACGATGTGGCGATACGCAACGGCATACTAAGTTGCGAAGTTCCTGAAAATGACAAAATGATGCAGTCGAGCCATTTTCAGCCGGCAATTGACAGTGAGGTTTCTTCAGCAATCTATGAGTTCAATCAACGAGAAGAAAAGGAGGCAGCGTTATGATTAAAGAGTTGAGCGACTTAGGGAAAATACTTCGAGAACAGAAAACTGAAAATGAATGGGTTCATGATGCACTTAAGGAAGAGCCGATTTCAATGGAGGTTGTTATCACAGAAGACGGTAATTTTAAGAAATTCGAGTTATTTGAGAAAAAAACAACCATTGCAGAGGCAATAACTGCAAAGAAGGGAAAAGCCAGGTTATTGCTTGATAAAGCGGAAGAGGTACTCTGCTACGGGGGAGATGCATCAAGGAAAAAGCACGAATTGTTTCGTGAAAAGCTAGATAAATACTGCGAACTACCAGAATTAGCACCAGTCGAATCCTTTTATAAGCAAAATAAGGTTAATGGGGTGGACAAGGCATTAAATGAATTTGAAACTGCGATTCCTGATGAGAAAAACAGAAAAGGTAATATGGGCTTTAGAATCCAGTCAGAAGGAAGTCGTGTTCATGAAAAGCCAGCAGTTTTAGGAAAAATTAGAGAAAAATATGAAGCAGAACAAAAGAAGTTCTTAGAAAAATCACAGAAGAATTGTTCTGTTTGTGGCAAAACAGATTATCCTGTTGAAGATATTCCGCATGGCATGATTAAGAAAGTCCCTGATGGACAGTCCAGTGGTTGCGCATTGGTTTCATATAATGAGAATGCCTTTGAATCCTATGATTTAATTGGAAATAGCAATTCTTCGATTTGCACAAATTGTGCCAAAACGTATGTTGAAGGGTTAAATTGGCTCCTGTCGTCGGGGAATGAAAGTATAAAAAAAAATAAAAAGGGTAAAGAAAAAAAGGAATTTAGATACACAAATCGTAAGAATTTTGGGTCAGATACAGCAATGGTATTTTGGACTCGCAAGAATGAAAAAGTGAATGAAATAGACTATTTAGAAGAGCCAGATTCAGCAGATGTAGCGAGATTGATTGAGTCGGTGGCTTCCGGCACCGAAAGAGACAGCAGGTATCTTGAAGCTGATCAGTTTTATTCATGTACACTTTCCGGTTCTGCGGCGCGCATAGCAGTACGAGACTGGATTGAGACCAGTTTATTTGATTTCAGAAAATCAATAGCTCAGTGGTTTCAGGATATTGCAATTGATGAATATGATGCAGATTCAAAAAATACTCAAACGCATTATGCCCGATTGTATGATCTGGCAAGATGCTGCCAGAGAAAAAACAGTGATGGCAGTTATGATAAGGACGATGCGTCATTGGCAAGAGTGGCTACATATTTGTGGAACGCAGCGCTGAAAAACACTTTACCACCTTTATGGATATTAACAAGGGTGCTTCAACGTTCTTGTCTGGATGGTGTTACTGCTGACAGGGCAGCTCTGATTAAACTGATTTTAAATCGTCATACGAAAGGAGGTGATTTTGTGATTACAGAGAAAATTGTTGAAGGAGATAGACCGGTGGCGTATGTTTGCGGTCAGATATTTGCAAAACTGGAAAGCATCCAGTACGCCGCTTTAGGCAAGGTAAACGCCGGAATACGGGAGAGGTATTTTACTTATGCCATGACTTCGCCTGCATCCGCATTCGGTCGGCTGTTCAACCTGAATTCAAAGCACTTCACAAAACTGAAAGGTGAAAAACCAGGGCTTGCGGTTAATCTGGATAAAGAACTTCAAGAATTGTGTAAGGATGTGGATATTCGCAGATTCCCGGCTACTTTTTCACTTGAACAGCAAGGCCAGTTCGCAATTGGCTATTATCATCAGAGACAAAAGCAATTTATCCCAAAGAATTTAGATAAAACAGAGGGGGAATAAAACATGAGTGAAGTAATTAAGAATCGGTACGATTTTGTATTTCTGTTTGATGTAAAAGATGGAAACCCAAACGGCGATCCAGACCAGGTAAATTTGCCAAGAGCAGATGCAGAGGATCAACATGGGTTAGTTACAGATGTTTGCATTAAAAGGAAAGTGCGGAATTATGTAATGCTAGAGAAGGAGATGAAGCCACCCTTCGACATATTTATAAGGCAGGAGCAGATTTTGAATAAAATTATTGATGCTGCTTCTGGTGAGAAGATACAGCAGCGTCAGGATAGCTTGTGCAACACGTATTTTGACATAAGGACATTTGGTGCTGTATTATCGACCGGAGAGAAAGGCGCTGGAACTGTTCGAGGTCCGGTGCAGTTTACCTTTGCCCGTTCAGAAGATCGCATATACCAGGCGGAACATTCGATAACACGTTGCGCGGTAACCACAGAAGAGGATGCAAAAAAACAGGAGAACAGAGAATACGCCTCAACATTTGGGCGGAAATCAACGGTGCCCTATGCACTTTATAGGATGCATGGTTTTATCTCGGCCATTGATGCCAGGAAAACAAAGTTTTCAGAAGAAGATTTAAAATTGTTGTGGAGGGCGTTAATCAATGCCTTTGAACATGACCGTGCTGCCGCTCGAGGAGAGATGAATCCAAGAAAACTGGTTATATTCAAACACGCCAACCATTTGGGTAATGAACTTTCAGGCAAGTTATTTGATCGTGTGAAAGTGACGAAAAACGTAGAACTTCCACGAAAGAAAGAAGATTATACGATTACTGTCGATAAGGAAAAAACCCCATCCGGAATTGAGGTTAAGGTGTGGCCGGAAGAGAATGTATTTTAAAAACAAGAGTAACATACTATGGCTAATCCAAAAGATTTCACCCCGCTTATCCAGCCGCACGGCGGGTATCGCAATCTGAAGTCTTATCAGACCGCTGAAATCGTCTATAATGCCACTGTGGTGTTCTGCAACCGCTTTATCGATCGCCGCTCGCGCACCCATGACCAGATGGTGCAGGCAGCCAGGAGCGGGATTCAGAACATTGCGGAGGGGAGCATGGCATCCGCAACCTCAAAAAAGATGGAGCTAAAACTGACAGGTGTAGCCCGTGCAAGCCTTGAAGAACTGCTCCTCGATTTTCAGGCGTTTCTTCGTCAGAATGGGTTGCGCATCTGGGCTAAGGATTCACCTGAAGCGCTGGCAGTGAGAAAAAAGTATCAGCCGGACTCGTCGGACAAGTCAGACGTGTCAGATCCTTATTCCTTGAAAATAGCTACACCTGAGGTTGCGGCGAACACACTGATTTGCCTGATCAACCAGGCCAGTTACCTTTTGGGGCGGCAGCTTAAGTGGCTTGAACAACAATTTTTGAAAGAAGGCGGCTTTACAGAAAAACTCTATCGGGCGCGCTCACAAATGCGTAATGAGGGAAAGAAGACTTGAATTATTCTGAAGACGATTTAATTCAACTCTCTTCCTTGCAGCACTTTGTGTTTTGCGAAAGGCAGTGCGCCCTGATCCAAATTGAGCAGCTCTGGAGCGAAAACCTGTTTACAGCCGAGGGCAGGATTATGCACGAGAAGGTTGATACGGCAAACCGGGAAGTGAGGGGCAAGGTGCGCATTGATTACGGCGTGCCTTTGCGCTCGCTCAAGCTCGGATTGATCGGCAAGGCTGATGCGGTGGAGTTTCACAAAAAGGATGACGGTAGATGGATTCCCTTTCCCGTGGAATACAAACGCGGGAAGTCAAAGATGGATAACTGTGACCGTGTGCAACTGTGTGCCCAGGCCATCTGCCTCGAAGAGATGCTGAACGTTGAAATCAATGAAGGGGCGCTGTTTTACGGGCAGACGAGGCGCAGGGAGGATGTTGCTTTAGATAATGCCTTGCGGATGGAGACAGAGGATGCCGCAAGGAAGGTGCATGGACTGATTGAATCGGGTATTACACCGAAGGCTGAATATTCAAAGAAGTGCAAGCTTTGTTCCTTGGTTGAACTTTGTATGCCAAAGATAAGCAGCAAGGCAAGTAATTATCTCATGAAGGCGATGGAGGAATGAAGCTGTTATACTGTCGTTCACGCGTAGTCGTGAATCCAGAGAAAAATACTGAATTTAGTATCGGATGCAGGAGCGGAGGCGATAGAAGGACTGACTCAAAAGAATTCCTACTCATCTCGCCGTACTGCGGATACCGGGAGCTACAGTCTTACAAAATGTCTGAGATTGTCTATGACGCCACGTTAGTATTTTGCAACAGTTTCATTGATCGCCGCTCACGCATCCATGACCAGATGGCGCAGGCAATGCAGAGCGGCAAACAAAATATCGCCGAAGGCATCATGGCATCGAGCACTTCCAAAAAGATGGAACCAAAGCTTGTTGGCGCGACGCGGGCAAGCCTGAAGAATTGTAACTATTCAGCGTATTTTTTCTGTAATTATTACAAGTGAAAAAAAAATATTGATTCTGAAATCCCGAAGAGATGGCACGGCCATAGAATACGTTACACAATCATTATTAATCCCGCAAGGGGTGACATTGTATTGTTATTTCCATAGTATTTCACCCCGATGGGGTTACATATTGTGGTGTGTTTTTTTTATAAACATGTCATCCCTCCGGGATTTTTCCTTCTGCCTGCCTTATCTATTGGCCTTTCACTATACTGAAAAGATACTTGCTGTCAGTTTTGCTGAATAGTTACGAAGAATTTCTTTTGAACTATTTGGATTCTATGCGGCAGAAAGGTCTGTCTCTCTGGGGAAATGAGCATGAGCAGGCGCTTGCAATGCGCAAGCTTGCGTATGAAAGACATAGTATAGTCAATAAAAATAGTTGTCATTTCGAAGGAGCAGCGCGACTGAGAAATCTTAAGATTCCTCGCTTCGCTCGAAATGACAAGCACTCAATGTCTACCTATTTAATTCGTCTACTATATATTAAGGGTCTCATAATAGTATTGATTTATGACCCGCTCTTCTTTTCTAGTGTTTAAGCACTAAAGCAGATAACTCAACGTATATTCTATTATGAGACCCTTAATATTACAAAAAAAGTTTGATACATTTAGTAGAAAAGGCAGCGCCGATTTTTCCCCCGATCGCTCTCGGGGACAAGTGTGATCAGCAAAGTGCCCACCCCCTTCACCCCCGCCAGCGGGGGATAGACGTTGTCCCCCTCGGTGAGGGGGATTAAGGGGGAGGAAAATTCCACGGGTCAGTCGTCTTGTTGCCTTAGCAACACCCTGGAACAGCGGAAATTGGGCTTTTTGCTGTATCGTAAGGTAGTATTGTGATAGCTACGCATTTTTGATGACTTTATTTTCGAATCAGGTCTTGTCAGACTTATAAGATTTATGTTGAGGTTTCGCCTCCCGAAGTGGCGGCGAATACCCTCATTTGTCTGAGTCAGGCAAACTACCCGCTTGACCAGTAACTGAGATCACTGGAAAAGCGCTTCCTAAAAAGAGGATGGCGTCACGGAAAGGCTCTATCGGGCGCGCAAAAACAGGAAATAGGACAAAAGAATGAAAAGGCACCTGAACACATTATTCGTTACAACGCAGGGGGCGTACCTTGCTAAAGAGGGCGAAACGGTGGTCGTAAAGGTAGACGGCCAGGTCGGTTTGACCATTCCGGTCCATACCCTCGGCGGGATCGTCTGTTTCGGGCAGGTGTCATGCAGCCCATACTTAATGGGATTTTGCGCTGAAAAGGGGGTGGCGATCAGCTTTTTGACAGAAAATGGCGGTTTTCTTGCAAAGGTGCAAGGGCCTGTATCGGGCAACGTCCTTTTACGGCGCGAGCAGTACCGCAGGGCAGATGACCCAAAAACCTCCGCTCTCATAGCACATGCGGTAGTAACAGGCAAGATTGCAAATTGCCGAACGGTACTCCAGCGTGCTTTGAGAGACCATTCGGAAAAGATCGATACTGATGCGATTTATCATATATCGAAGAGACTCGCAAATTCCATGCAGAGATTGCAGGCAGAATTGCCGCTTGATATTTTGCGTGGAATAGAGGGCGAGTCTGCAAATGCCTACTTTCAGGTCTTTGATCATTTAATAACCTCACAGAAGAATGACTTCGCCTTTCATGAAAGAAACAGGAGACCTCCGATGGATAATGTAAACTGCCTGCTTTCGTTTTTGTATACGCTGTTGATGCATGATGTACGTTCTGCGCTTGAGGCGGTGGGACTTGACCCCGCTGTTGGCTTTCTGCACAGGGACCGGCCCGGCAGATACGGTTTGGCGCTTGATCTGATGGAGGAATTTCGTCCTTTTATAGCCGACAGATTGACGCTTTCTCTGATCAATCTCAGTCAGGTGCAGGGAAAAGGATTTCAGAAGAAGGAGTCCGGCGCGGTGTGGATGGATGATGATACAAGAAAGGTTGTCCTGGTTGCTTATCAAAAGCGAAAGCAGGAAGAGATACTGCATCCTTTTTTAAATGAGAAAGTAACTATTGGCCTGCTTTTTCATACACAGGCGTTGCTCATGGCCCGCTATTTACGCGGAGACATGGACAATTATCCACCTTTTCTATGGAAGTGATATATAGCAGGCAATGAGTAATTATTCAGTGAAACTAGCTGAGAATATGGCAGATATGCTACAAATGACTATATTCGTATTTTTACAGATAGCAACAAATCCTTTGTATGAATTTCAAACCCACTAGAGATGGAGCTGAATTTATGTAGGGGAGTTACAAACACAAATTCCCTCCCCCTTAATCCCCCTCACAAAGGGGGACAATTATCCCTCGTTGTCGGAAGGAAGGGGATAGAACATATTGAGAAAAGATGAAATTACAAATCGCCGAAGTCTAATTAATAAGATAGGTTAAATGAATAATCTTTGGTAACTCTTCAACAAAACTGATAGTAAGTATTTTTTCCAGTGTATTCTAAAGCCAATAGGTAAAGTGGGCAGAAGAAATAATCCCAAGGGGATGACATGATTATAGAAAAAAGCACACCACAATATATAACCCCATCGGGGTGAAATGATATGTGAATAATAATACTATGTCACTCCTTGCGGGGATAACAATGATTGTGTAACGTATTCTATAACAATGTCGTCCTTTCATGATATCAGGATCAATATTTTATTCACTTATAGCGGTTGCAGAAAAGTACGCTGAATAGCAACAATTTTTGTGTCTTTGTGTCTTTGTGTCTTTGTATCTTTGTGCCCGAGTTAGGAGTTAAATATGCTGGTACTCATAAGCTATGATGTTGCATCCGATGATACCGGGCAGCGCCGCTTGCGAAGGGTTGCCCGAGCATGTAAGGATTACGGACAGAGGGTGCAGTATTCGGTGTTTGAATGCATAGTGGACCCTGCGCAGTGGGCGATGCTGAAAGAGAGGTTAATTTCAGAGATTGATCCAGAAAAGGACAGCCTGAGATTTTATTATCTTGGTGCTAACTATAAACATCGTTTGGAGCATGTTGGCGCAAAACCGTCTGTTGAACAGGATGGGCCTTTAATCGTTTAAGCGGCGGTGCGAACCTGGAGCGCACATGATTTCCGGGTACGGTTCGCAGGATGTATAAGACGTTTTGTATAAGGATATTAGCAACACATCTTTTAACAAAGGAGGATTATTTAAGAGAAAAAATGATGGATCCGCACAAAATAGCAAAAAAGTTGTTTGCCTGTAAAGAGTTATGAGTGCGTCGTCGCTCCCCGCGCGGGAGCGTGGATTGAAACGATAGCGCGAATAACTGGGTTTGACTCTAAATAGTCGCTCCCCGCGCGGGAGCGTGGATTGAAACGAAAGGAGTGGCAAAATGAAAAGCGTAAAAATAGTCGCTCCCCGCGCGGGAGCGTGGATTGAAACTCCGGCAGTGTTTTTATCGCCTCATGGAGCATTTGTCGCTCCCCGCGCGGGAGCGTGGATTGAAACGATGCTAAATACGGCCTTAAGCGGGATTTTTTGGCGTCGCTCCCCGCGCGGGAGCGTGGATTGAAACTCTTGCATTTATAAGCAAGAGCAATCCGGCCAAGTCGCTCCCCGCGCGGGAGCGTGGATTGAAACAACCTTGACAATTGCTACCTATACGGATATCCAGGTCGCTCCCCGCGCGGGAGCGTGGATTGAAACAAACTTAGCGGTATGTGCATTTCAACGTACCTAGTCGCTCCCCGCGCGGGAGCGTGGATTGAAACTGTAAGTCTTAGAATTGTATGAACCTAGCACCGGGTCGCTCCCCGCGCGGGAGCGTGGATTGAAACCAGAGTTATACATTATATTATTGTCACGATGCCGTCGCTCCCCGCGCGGGAGCGTGGATTGAAACGCTGAGGTCTTCTTTGGCCTTTTTGGCGGCATACGCGTCGCTCCCCGCGCGGGAGCGTGGATTGAAACTCACCGGCTGCTGTAATCTGAGCAGATACGTGGTCGCTCCCCGCGCGGGAGCGTGGATTGAAACAGGTGTGATGACAAGAGAGGGCGTCACGGCGAAGTCGCTCCCCGCGCGGGAGCGTGGATTGAAACAAATAACAAAGCTTATCTATTCAAATAACAAAGCGTCGCTCCCCGCGCGGGAGCGTGGATTGAAACTGAAAGGAGTAGCAAAATGAAGAGCGTAAAAATAATGTCGCTCCCCGCGCGGGAGCGTGGATTGAAACTTCATATAACCTCCATTCCTGGCTTCTGCCATCGTCGCTCCCCGCGCGGGAGCGTGGATTGAAACACATGGAGTCTGAAAATGATAGATTGGGTAAATGGTCGCTCCCCGCGCGGGAGCGTGGATTGAAACAAAAAGGGAATCGACCAAAAGCATGTCACATAGGTCGCTCCCCGCGCGGGAGCGTGGATTGAAACGTAATATCCATTTCGTCTCCTTCTGATTTGTCAAGGTCGCTCCCCGCGCGGGAGCGTGGATTGAAACTAAGACTTACATAAGGTCTATAGGCAGTAGCGTCGTCGCTCCCCGCGCGGGAGCGTGGATTGAAACTTGAATATGTATAACCAAGCAATCGACTGGAACGTCGCTCCCCGCGCGGGAGCGTGGATTGAAACTTAGCCATGAGGATATAGCTGTAGATGGTACGACGTCGCTCCCCGCGCGGGAGCGTGGATTGAAACGACAAATTAAAAAAATGTGATATAATTATTACAGTCGCTCCCCGCGCGGGAGCGTGGATTGAAACTAGCTGGCGTCCAGTTGGCGAACATGTCTGATGTGTCGCTCCCCGCGCGGGAGCGTGGATTGAAACAAGGATCGTCAGGAAGGCCTCGCCAATGCCTCAGTCGCTCCCCGCGCGGGAGCGTGGATTGAAACTCGCCAGGTGGTGTGCGAGTTTGACCGGGACAGCGTCGCTCCCCGCGCGGGAGCGTGGATTGAAACTACTCCTCCAAGGTTAACAGTTAGATAAATTAAGTCGCTCCCCGCGCGGGAGCGTGGATTGAAACCAGCATCGCTAAGCCGGCATTACAGCATCGCTAAGTCGCTCCCCGCGCGGGAGCGTGGATTGAAACATATCGACACCTCTCTGTCAGAGAGTGTGCTAGGTCGCTCCCCGCGCGGGAGCGTGGATTGAAACTAATGCAACTATGTTGCCGTCCTTGTCCATGTAGGTCGCTCCCCGCGCGGGAGCGTGGATTGAAACAAAAGCCGAGAAACCCTTGAAAACTGCGTCCATCGTCGCTCCCCGCGCGGGAGCGTGGATTGAAACCATGTAGGACAATAGCAAGATATCACGGCGAAATGTCGCTCCCCGCGCGGGAGCGTGGATTGAAACAAGCCACAACTTGATAGATTGTACATCGCCTTGGTCGCTCCCCGCGCGGGAGCGTGGATTGAAACGCCCTTCTCCTGGAGGGTTCGATGTGTCTTGAGGTCGCTCCCCGCGCGGGAGCGTGGATTGAAACTATATCTATACCGTAACCTAAGAGCTGT
>WBZR01001441.1_pt3 | contig 25375 bp, 19 predicted proteins | sample 5204231 | NCBI WGS metagenome assembly WBZR01 (sample SAMN12412403, study PRJNA552823) | activated sludge metagenome | isolation source: activated sludge from anammox sidestream of wastewater treatment plant... | place: USA: Virginia | collected 2017-08
CGCTCGAGCAGTGCCTGGACGACGGCATCGAGTTGGGCTCGCTTCTCGGTCAGGATCGTACGCGCATGGGCATGGCACTTGTCTACGATCGCGCGGACCTCTTCGTCGATCATCTTTGCGATGTCTTCTGAGTAGTTGCGCTCGTCGTGGTAGTCGCGTCCCAAGAACGGATTGTTGGCCCGACGCCCGAGGGCGAGCGTACCAAGCCGCTCGCTCATTCCGAACTCGCAGACCATCGCCCTGGCAATCCTGGTGACCCGCTCGAGGTCGTTGCTCGCGCCGGTCCAGACCTTATTGAAGACGACTTCCTCGGCGACGCGGCCTCCGAGAAGCGCCGTGATGTCGTCCTCGAGCTCTTCGCGAGAGACGAGGTACTTGTCCGTCTCGGGGATATGCCACGTCGACCCCAGCGACATCCCGCGGGGAAGGATCGTGACCTTGTGGACGGGGTCCGAGTTCTCCAGGAGCTCGCCGACGAGCGCGTGTCCCGCCTCGTGATACGCGATCACCTCGCGCTCCTTCTCGTCGATCACACGGCTCTTTCGCTGTGGACCGGCGATGACGCGGTCGAGAGCCTCGTTCAACTCGTCTTGGCCGATTTTGGCCTTGTTGCGGCGGGCGGCCAGCAGTGCTGCCTCGTTCAACGTGTTGGCGAGATCGGCTCCGGTGAAGCCCGGCGTTCGCATTCCGATCTGCGCGAGATCGATATCCGAATCGAGCGGCTTACCCTTCGAATGGATCTTGAGAATCGCTTCGCGGCCTTTGGCGTCGGGTGCGTCGACCACGATCTGGCGGTCGAAGCGGCCGGGACGCAGCAGGGCTGGGTCGAGCACGTCGGGACGGTTGGTCGCCGCGATCAGGATGACGCCGCTGTTCGGGTCGAATCCGTCCATCTCGACGAGAAGCTGGTTGAGGGTTTGCTCGCGCTCGTCATGACCGCCGCCCAGGCCTGCGCCGCGCTGCCGTCCAACCGCGTCGATCTCGTCGACAAAAATGAGCGAGGGTCGGTGTGCCTTCGCGGTCTCGAACAGATCGCGGACACGGGCGGCGCCCACGCCGACGAACATCTCGACGAAGTCGGAGCCACTGATATGGAAGAACGGAACCCCTGCTTCGCCGGCGATCGCGCGGGCTAGATGGGTCTTGCCAACGCCGGGAGGGCCGGTCAGCAAGATGCCCTTCGGGATCTTCGCGCCGAGCGCGGTGTACTTCTTGGTGTTCTTGAGGAAGTCGACGATCTCGAACAGCTCTTGCTTCGCTTCGTCGATGCCGGCGACGTCTTCGAAGGTGACCTTGGGCCCAGTTTCACCGACTCGCTTGGCTCGCGATCGGCCGAAGTTCATCGCCTGGTTCCCCGCCCCCATTTGCGGTCGGAGCACAAAGAAGTACAGCAAGGCGAAGATCATCACCGGGAAGAGGATGAAGCTGAGCAGGCTCAGTAACCCGGTGGTCACCGGTGGCGCCATGAGCTTGACGTCCACCCCTTTCTTCCGGAAGGCGTCGAGGAGGTCCCGACCAGCTTGGGAATCTTCGTCGACCGCGCGCGAGACGAACTCGCCGCCGTCGCGTAGCTTGCCGGTGATCTCTTTTTGCTGCCATTTGACTTCCGTCACGTTGGCGGGATCGGTCTTGTCGAGGTTCAGCTCTTCGAGCAACTGCGTATAGCTGAGCTGCTTCGGGGCGACCAAGGCGAATGGGCCAGGGTTGCCCATCGCGTTGAAGACCGCGATCACGAGAATAGCGAGCGTGACGGTGATGACAATGAACTTCGTCGGCTTGTTCAAATCGACTCCAACCTGCGGGCAGGTCCCTCCATCATTACGCCGGAGGCCAAGTTCCCGTTTCCAGGGGCCCGAACCGCAAACGAAGCCCGTCGGCCGCGCCGGCTTCGGCTTTCACCCGATCCGCCAAGCTCACGCCGGGCGCCCATACCACCCCTAGGATATCACAGATTATGGGCAGCCTCCTTCGGGCCGCCAGGGTGAGACCGGCGCCTCGCATCATTTCCGCAAGCTTGCGCGTGCCGGAGAAGCCCAGCGGGACAAGCGCATCACCGTCCTGGACGCTTCGAAAGTGGAGGGGTCCTTTGAGCTTGCGGGCATCGACGACGACCTCGAGGGCTTCACGCTCGAAGCGAGGGCCCGGTAGTGGGCAAGGCTCCGCCTCCATGGTCCAACCGAACTCGGGCGAGTCGGTCGCGCCGGGAACGGTCAGAGGGCAGCGGAACGGAGCGGCCACGGCGGCGGGGCCAATGTGCACGTGCGCCGGATCCCACTCGATCACGACCGCGCCTCCGTCGGAGGTGATCGATCCGCTTGGCGTGTGGGCCACGCCTTCTGCGGCCTGGGTCGACTGCCGAAAGTCGAGCGTGCCTCCCAGGGCCGAGGCGACGAGTCGGATCCCCCGGCGGAGGAGTGGCATCGGGAGGATCACGAGCTTCGACCGGTCGAAGCCGGCTTCAAGATCGAGCGTGAGAAAGCGCAGAGCTCCGTTCAGGGGTTCCTCCGCCTGATCCATCGCATGAACGGCCTGAGCGTCGAGGAAGCGGTCCTCTTCGTCGGCGAGTCCCGCCAGGCGCGCCACCGCATCGACGATCGCGGGGTTGATCGCTGCGAGTTCAGGCAGAACACGGTGTCGGATTCGGGCGCGCGCGAAGTCGATGTCCATATTCGCGGGGTCGTCGTGCGTCCAAAGGCCGTTCGTTTGGCAGTAGGCTCGCGTCTCCGCGCGCGAAAAGGGCAGAAGCGGTCGAATGATCTCCCCTCGCGTCTCGGGAATGCCCGCCAGCCCGGAAAGGCCGCAACCCCGAGCGAGATTCAGTAGCACCGTTTCGACGTGGTCGTCCCGGGTGTGCGCCGTCGCGATCCGGCTCGCACCAAGTCGAGCGGCAGCTTGGCGGAAGAACTCGTATCTGGCTCGACGCCCGGCTTCTTCGATCCCGATCTTCTGCTGCTCGGCAATCAGGGGGACGTCGGCCTTACCGGAGACAAACGGAACGCCCAGTTCGCCACAAAAGGCTTCGCACAGCTTCATCTCAGTGTCAGCCTCGGAGCGTTGCCCATGGTGGAGATGTGCCGCGATGAACTCGAACCAGGACTGCGCCATCAAGTGCACCAGGCAGGTTGAATCTGGGCCGCCGCTATAGCCGACCAGCGTGAGCTCGCCCGGCTGAAAGAAGCCGCGATCGGCGACATGGCGCTGAAAGCGGTCGAGCACTCCAAGAGGTTACCGCCGAGCCTGAACTGGGGATGATGTAGACGCACGTCGGGTATCGTCTGCGGAATGGCTACGTTCGACATGCTCGGCATCGTCGTCTCCGACATGGCGGAGTCGATGCGCTTCTACCGCCTGTTGGGATGGAACTTCGAGGCGCCCGAAGACGGCGGCCCCTACACCGAGGTCAAACTCGCAAGCGGTCTGAGGATCTCGCTCAACGACGCCGCGATGATGAAGGAAATGGACCCGACTTGGACACCACCGACCGGGCATCGCATGGGTGTGGCGTTCCTTTGCGACTCGCCTGCCGACGTCGATGCGACGTACGCGAACGTGTTGGCGGCGGGCTTCTCCGGGCACAAGGCTCCGTGGGACGCGTTCTGGGGTCAGCGCTATGCGCAGGTAGAGGATCCCGACGGGAATCTCGTGGACCTTTTCGCGTGGTTGCCCGCGGAAAAGGCGTGATTTCCGCAGAATTCGAGCCACATCTCGCATAGAAACGGTGGCAGCCAGCCATAATCCACGCTGGAGGCCGTTTCTTGGCGTCCTCCATTCTCCAACGCGCGACGATGCGCGTCGGGCACACGAACCTATGGAACCCAGCAGTACCTAACGTGCCGCCCCCACATGGCGGCCACCGACATCTCGCAGGAGACACGCCGCCATGCGAACCGACGAAAAGACCCTACTCGACCGCCTGCGCGCAATCGCGCCGCTCGATGATTTCGAAGCAGTGCGCGACGAGCTCGAAGGCGTCCGCACCGAAGACTTAGCGGACGCATTTTCACGCCTCGAGGCGGAGGAACAACTCTCGCTCTTGCGCCACCTCGAGGCGGGGACCGCTGCGGACCTTCTGGTCGAACTCCCGAGCGAGAGCGCCCGACGCCTGATCGAGGAGGTCCCCGACGAGGTCGTCGCCCATTACCTGGACATCTTGCCGATGGACGATGCGCTCGAGCTGCGCGAGATCCTCGAGCCCGAGCGTTTCGAGGCTTTGCTCGAAGTCATTCCCGAGGAAGACGCCGAGGAGCTCCGGCGCCTCATGTCGTTCCCCGAAGGCTCGGCAGGCCAGCTTCTGACCGAGAGCTTCGTTCAGGCTGGGCCACACGCGACGATGGGCGAGGTCATCGAGATGATCCGCCAAGCCAGCGACGAAGACTTCGAAACGGTCAACTACATCTACGTGCTGAGCGAGGATCGTCACCTGCTGGGGGTCCTCACCCTCCGACGGGTGCTGAGGGCAGATCCATCGACGACCGCTCGCGACACGATGAATCCCGACCCGATCTCGGCTCCCGCGATCGAGAAGGCAGAAGACGTGGCGCGGCTCCTGGCTCGATACGGCTTCTCGGCGATTCCACTCCTGGACGATCGGGGACGGATGCTTGGCATTCTCACCGCCGACGACGCCCAGGAAGTCCTGTCGGAAGCGGAAACCGAAGACGCCCTGAAGATGGGTGCGGTTTCCGGCGACGCGGAGGCCTACCTGTCGCTCAGCATCTTCGAGCTTGTCAAGCGCCGTGTTCCCTGGCTGCTGATCCTCTTCGTCGCCGAGAGCTTGACCGGCAACGTGCTCAGACACTATGGCCAGGCGGGAGGCGAAGAGCTCAAGATGAATCCCCTGGCGTTCTTCATCCCGCTCCTCATCGGCGCGGGGGGCAATTCGGGCTCGCAGGTGACCACGACGATCACCCGTGCGCTGGCGCTTGGCGAGGTGCGGCCCGGAGACTGGTGGCGGGTCATGCGACGGGAAGTCGTGACGGCTCTTCTGGTCGGGGGCATCTTGGGGTCGGTCGGGTTCCTCCGCGCATGGCTGCCGATCCCGATTCTGGGCTGGGGAACGTCGGTGAGCCTCAGCGTCGTGGTCGGGTGCACCCTTCCCGCGATCGTGCTCTGGGCGACCTTAGTCGGAAGCTTGCTGCCGATCGGCGCGAAGCGGGCAGGCATCGATCCCGCGGTGATGAGCGCTCCGTTCATCACGACGCTCGTCGACGCGACCGGCCTGGTCATCTACTTCGAGATTGCCCACCGAGTCCTTGGGATCGGCGTGCGCTAGCTCTCGCGGAGAAACAGGATCAGGTCGGTGTCCGGGAAGCCGTCCCAGCCCTCAGACTCGGCCAACCCGCGCAGCTGCCCACGGTGATACGTGCCGTGGTTGACCACGTGGAGACCGATCTCGCTAACCGTGTTCACGAATTCGGCTCCCCCGGAGGTCTTGTACTCGACTTGGGCGTCCAGGTTGGCTTCTTCTGCGATCTGCTTCCACTTGCGGTTCAGTCGATCGAAGACGGCCTGAGTCTGCTCGGTGCCGGTCTGGAGTTCGAACTCGACTCCCAGACGCTCCAGCCAGACGCGTTGGGCGAAAAGCATGTGCTCGAGAATCTCGTGGGCCCGGCCCAAGTCTTGAAAGCCGGCAAGAGCGTGCATCCATCGCCTGGTCGCCCACAGGTCGTAATCGAAGAGGGTCGATAGGTCGAGCATAGGGCCTATTCTGCCAAAAGCTCGCGTGCGTTGGCCATCGCCGACTCGGTGATCGTCTCTCCTGCCAATAGCCGTGCGATCTCCCTCACGCGTTCGTCCCCGCTTAGAGCCCGCACATTGGTGATGACCCGGCCCGCCTGCTCGTTCTTCTCGATGCGGAAGTGGGTGAGCGCTCGGCTCGCGATCTGAGGAAGATGGCTGATCGCCACGACTTGGTAGTGGCGGGCCAGAGCCTCCAACTTGCGCCCCACAACTGCCGCTGCACGGCCGCTCAGGCCGGCGTCGACCTCATCGAAGATCAGGGTCGGCACCCCCGCCTTACCAGCGAGGGCGGTCTTGATCGCGAGCATGACCCGAGAGATCTCGCCGCCACTGGCGATCTTGGCGAGGGGCCGTTCGGGTTCTCCCGCGTTGGCTGAGAAGAAGAACTCGATCCGATCCGCGCCGGTCGCGTCCACCGGCTTGGGCTCGATCCGCACGTGGAATCGAGCGTTCTCCATCGCCAGCTCACGGAGCTCGCTTTGCGTTCGCTCGGAGAACTCGATGGATCGGGATTGCCGAATCGACGTGAGCCGCGCGGCGGCATCGAGAAGGTCGGTCTCCCGTGCGTTAACCAGGGCTTCGAGTTCCTCCGCGCTCGCCTCGCCGTCTTCGAGAGAGTCAAGCTCATTGCGGACCTCCTCGAGAAAGGACAAGACCGCCGCCTCGTCTTCCCCATACTTGCGCCGCAGTCTCCGCAGGAGGTCGATCCGTCCGGCGACCTCCTCGATCGCCGCAGGATCGAGCTCGAGCCCGTCCGCATAGGCCCGAAGCGCACGCACCCCGTCTTCCATCGAGTAGAGCGCCTGCCGGAGGGGCTCCAACACGTCGGAAAGGCCCGGGTCCAGCTTGAGGGCGTCCTCCAGGCTGCGAACCGTCTCACCGAGCCTGTCGCGTGCGCATCCTTCATCGTCGTCGAGTCGGGACAGTCCGCCCAGCGCCGCCTGCGAGAGCTTCTCCGCATGCTTGAGGCGGCTGAGCTGCGCCTCCAGAGCCTCGAGCTCACCGACTTCGGGTGCGACCGACTCGATCTCCTTCTTCTGGAACCTCAGGAGGTCGAGACGATGCTCCCGGTCCCTGAGCCCTTGACGAAGAGAGGCTAGGCGACGCTTCGCCTCCTCGAACTCGCCATGCCGCTGCGCGACCTCATGCCGCAGATCCTCTGCCGGCTGCCCGATCCATGCGTCGAGCAGGCCCCCGTGGCGGTCGGGGTGAAGCAAGCTTTGGTGATCGTGTTGTCCGTGAAGGTCGACCAGCATCTGCCCCAGACTCTTGAGCGCCGCCACCGGGGCGAGCCGACCGCCGACCCGGCACTGCGACCGCCCTTCGGCGAATACGTCACGCTGGACGAACAGCGCTCCGTCTTCGAGGTGCAGCCCGAGCCGCTCGCAGTGCTCGCGGAGCTCCGGTGAGCCAGAAAGGTCGAACACGGCAGTGACGCCTGCGCGGCTGGCTCCGGAACGCACCAAATCGGAGTCTGCGCGCTCGCCGAGGGCGAGCTCGATCGCGTCGACGAGCAGCGACTTACCCGCGCCGGTCTCGCCGGTCAGCACCGTCAAACCTGGACCGAGCCCGATCTGGGCGCGCTCGATGATGGCGACGTTTTCGACGGTCAGCTCGACGATCAAGGTCTCATCTTAGACGACGCGCCACGTCAGGTTATGGCCGCCGCTTGGGCTCCCAGATTGTGTGCGTATCGGCGAACACAATGGCTCGGCCATAGCGCCCCTGGATGTAGCCGATCGGCTTCGAGGCCGGGTCTGCGATCCCCGTCGCAAGGTCGCCGTTGAGCTGGTAGACGAATCCGTCCACGAAGTACCGATTGCGAAGATAGGGCATGAGGGCGTCCTGCCAGCCTGCGTTGGGTGGAAAGACGTCGTCGGAGTCGGCGCAGTAGATGGCCATGCCGGTCCCAACCTGCTTTGCCCGGTTGACGAGCTCCCGCTTCTCAGCCTGTTCGAGGATCTGTTCGAGCTCGGAGGCAGGCATCTTCGTCACCTCACGCACGAACAGGTTCTCGTTCGCGACGTAGGCCACGGCGTCGCCCTGGGGTGCCAGCGCGACCCGTTCCGCTTCCGCTGAAAGGAGGCTGGCCTTGACCTTGCCCTGGTCCGGCGCCCACAACCAAGCGCTCTGAACCTTCGTTTGGCTCGCCCCGTAGGAAGCGGGGGTGGTCGTCATCCCGACCTGAAGGCCGTTGGGATCGACGGGAATGGGGTTCTCTCCGGGGAGCCTGACGTCAGGGATCCTGGTGGATGATCGAGCGGTTTTGGGAAACCCCTCTAACTTGGCCATCGAGCCATCCGGTAGCACGCGGAACCAGTCGTTCTTGATCAGCAGGCAGAAGTAGCCGTCCGCGTCCTTCGCGACCTCCGCATTCGGCGCGACCTCCCGAGCGACCCCGGTCGTGCCGATCAGGAGGACTTGGCTGCGAGACGTCTGAATGGCGGCATAGGGGCGCCGATAGGAAACGTCCAGTTCATAGTCGGCGTTGCTCGTCCAAACAAGGGTTGCCCGGCCATCAGTCGGGCTCCATCGATAGAGCTCGCGGATCATCTCCGGCTCGCGTCGCTGAGGCCCGGAGGGGAGCTTCTTCACGAGCTGGAACAACAGGCAATCGCTTCCTCCGAGCCAGCCATGGACCGAAAGCAGCTGCACGTCGGCCGACATCAGGGTTTGCACCTGCCCCGTGACCCTGTTCCACGCGATGACCGAGGCGCCCATTCGGACCTGTTCACCCTTCAAGGCCTTGATGCGGTCTGCCGGTGGAACGGTTCGCACCAGGGCAGCCAAATACTTGCCGGTCGGCGACCAGTAAGGAAGCGTGTCTCCCGGCCCAACCACGAACGTCGGTGGGCCGACCACGTATCCGTTCGCACCGGCGAGGATCGTATCGCGTTCGATCACGACCGTCGGGATCTGGGCCGCTCCGAGCGCCAGGCAGGCGAACAGCGATGCCGTGTGCATGACACAAGTTTGACGTAACGCAGACAGCGGATCGTTTGGGATCCCTTGTGGGCGCTAGGGCCGGGCGGTTCTCGCTGCTTGGATGAAATCGCGGACCTTGTGCCGATCCTTCACGCCTAGGCCAGCCTCGACGCCCGAGCTCACGTCGACGTAGGCCGGGTTAACGGCTTGAATCGCCGAGGCTACGTTGCCGGGGGTGAGGCCGCCCGCCAGGATGACCGGCCTCGTCTCCGCCCGGACAAGTTCCGCGGCGAAGGTCCAGTCGGCCAGCTCTCCGGTTCCCCCGTGGCGAACGGGATCGAACGCGTCGACAAGCAGCATGTCTGCGTCTGGGTCGCGCTGCGTTTGAGACGCGCCTCCGCGGATTGCCCGGATGCTCCCGTATCCGGGAGGGAAGGGACCGGCGGTCGCCTGAACCCAGCGGATCCCGACTGGCAACTCCAAGACTACGGGCAACGCGCCGAAGACGGCGACCGTCAGGACACGCTCGGGGACAAGGCTTGCGATCGACCGCGCGCCGTCGAATCGGCCAACGAATCGTGGGCTGGCCGGCTCGAAGACGAAGCCGACCGCGTCAGCGCCACACTCGACTGCCCACAGCGCGTCGTCGAGGTTGGTCAGCCCGCAGATTTTGACCTTGATCAAGGTTCGCCCCAGTGCATGACTTCGCGCACTTTGGCCCCGATGTCGGGGGCGGCGCAAAAGGTGGTTCCGATCAGGACCGCGCGTGCGCCGTTAGCGGCGACCCGTTCGACGTCGGCGTACGTCTCGATCGCGCTCTCGGCCACGGCGACCGAGTGGCTGGCGATTAGGGGAAGGAGGACGTCGCCGATCGCGAGGTCCGTCTTGAACGTCGCGAGGCTGCGGTGGTTGACGCCGATCAGATCGGCGCCCATCTCGAGGGCGATCTCCGCTTCCGACTCGTCGTGGACTTCGACCAGCACGTCGAGGCCGAGCACGGTCGCTTCGGCGTGGAGATCGTTCAGCAGCGACCCTTCCTTGGCAAGCTCCGCCACGATGAGCAGGACACAGTCGGCCCCCCACACTCGGGCCTCCCAAAGTTGATAGCGGTCGCAGACGAAATCCTTGCGGAGGATGGGGATGCGGACGGCTTGCCTCGCGGCTCGCAGATGTTCAGGAGACCCTTGAAAGTACGTCGCATCGGTCAACACGCTCAGACAAGCGGCTCCAGCGGCTTCGTAGATCTTAGCGATCGAGGCTGGGTCGAAGTCGGCTCGGATCAACCCTTGAGAAGGGCTCGCCTTCTTAACCTCGGCGATCAGCGCGGGGGTCTGCGGATCGGCGGCGATCGCCCGGCGAAACCCTTTGGGGGGAGCCATGCCGATCGAGATCGCCCGAAGCTCGTAAAGGGGCATTGCCACTCGGGAGGCCTCGACCTCGCGCCTCTTCGTCTCGAAGATCTCGGTGAGCTTGCTCATGGCGTGTTGGTCGCCTCCACGAATCGTTCCAATCGGTCGATCGCAGCGCCCTCGGCAATCGCGGCACGGGCGATTTCAGCCGCCTCCGAGAGCGTCTCGGCGAGGCCGCCGAGGTGGATCGCGGTCGCTGCGGACGGAACGATCGCATGCGAGCGTGGCGAACGTGGTTCCGAGATCGCTTCACGCAGGATCGCGGCATTTTCGTCGACCGTCTCACCCGGCGCCAAGGCCTCTCGTGGCAGCGGTTCCATCCCGAAATCGCTCGGTTCGACAAGGGACGTGCGCTCTCCCTCCCAGACGTGGGTCGGCGCGCAGGGGGAGATCTCGTCCAAACCGTCGGCGCCGTGGGCGACCCAAACACGCTCGCAGCCGAGTTCGACCGCGGCATGAGCCATCGCAGAGGCGATTCCGGGGTCGTAGACTCCGATTACTTGGCGCTTTGCGCCCGCTGGATTCGAGAGAGGTCCAAGCTGATTCATGACGGTTCGCACTCCGAGCGCCTTGCGAACCGGGCCCACGTGTCTCATTGCCGGATGGTGCGAGGGCGCGAACAGGAAGGCGAGCCCGACGTCCTGAACCAGTTTGCAGAGTCTGGTGGGATCGTCGGTCAGCCGCGCTCCCAACGCTTCGAGAACGTCGGCCGAGCCGCAGCGTGAGCTCATCGCCCGATTCCCATGTTTGGCGATCGGCACGCCAGCCGCCGCAGCGACGAACGCAGCGGCGGTGCTGATGTTGAAGGAGGGAATCCCACCTCCGGTTCCGCACGTGTCGACGAGCCCGGGTAGTTCGATGGGAACCAGCACGGCGCGGCTTCGCATGACCCGCACGAAGGCGGCCAACTCAGGTCCGGTCACTCCCTTGGCGCGCAGGGCGACGAGGATCGCCGCGATCTCGACATCCGAGGCCTCACCGTCCATCATCGAGCCCATGACTGCGACCGCGGTCTCCGACGAGAGCTCGCGGCCAGCCAAGATGTCTTCGAGAATGGGTCCCAGATGCACGGACGCCGAGTTTACTGTTCAGCCAGTCGCTCCGCGAGTTCCGAGGCGCTCAGGCCGTTCACCCGAAGCGTCTTCGATCTGGATGTGTGGCCTCGAACGACCTCGACCGCAGACTTGGGAACACCTGCGCGGTCTGCGATCAGCGCGCATAAGGCGGCGTTCGCCTGCCCGTCGGTGGGAGGTGCAGTCAGCCAGACCTTGACGGTCCCGTCGACGAGCTTGACCTCGTTGCGGCTGGACCGGGGTTGCACGCGCACGTCGATGTCGGCCATCGGAGTGGGGATACCCCAACGGTGGTGGCTCGGGCTGCCGACTGAGGGTCGCTTGCCCCCGAACAATTACTAGAGACCCGCCTCTCGACTCCCGAAAATCAATCCAGTCATGGGCGAACTCGCGCTACGGTGGATCCTTGCGGGAGCGGCAACGCTCGTGTCCGGCTGGACGGGGGTCCCCCGGTTCGAAACGACGTGGCCGACCGCCCTGATCTGGGCAGTGTCGGTCTCGCTTTTGCTTCGTCGCGATCGTACAAATCCCGGATATTCCGGCATGATCGCGGCGCTGGATGGGATCGCGCTGTGTGTGCTGGCGTCATCCGCGGGTGTTCTCGAGGCGATCGGCTGGCTTGCGGTGGTGCCGGTTGCAGTCGCTGCGCTTCGGTACGGATCCAAGCCCTTGGCATCGGGTTCCCTCGTCGCCGGGGGACTCCTGGCAGCGAACCAGGCCTTCGGCGGAGGGTCTCTGACCGCCGCAACACTAGGGCAGCTCGTCGGGATCTACGTTGTCTCCTGGTGCGTCGGCGCACGAGCAGCGGTCCAGGCTCCATCTGAGCACGTCGGGCCGACCGATCCCCTTGGCGACCCCGACAACATGCTCGCACTCCGCGAGAGCTTCCGCCAGCTGAAGACTCTTTACAGGCAGCTCGAGTGGCAGAGCAGGCGGGACCACAATGCGGCTCGTCTACTCGAGACGCGATTTGGGGACGATCGGGACATGGCGGAACGCCTTGGAGCGCAGGTCAAGGAGCTCGTCGGAGCCGATCGCGTCGTGCTGTACTCGACGCTCGCCGATGGCAGTGGCTTCGTCGCCACCGACGTCGACGGGCACTTGCCGATCGATTCCAACGATGCCATCGGCCGGATCAGGCACGCGGCGGACCGAGAGATCGTCCGCAGCCTTGGTTCAGGCTTCGCAAACGTCCCTCTCACACACGCTGGGAAGGTTGTCGGCCTGTGCGTCTACGCGGCCTCTCAGGGAGTCGATGATGTGCGGATTGCCTGCGAAGAGCTGGCCCCCATCCTGGGCGAGCTACTCGTCGAGGCGCACGCGAAGGCCTCGGACGCCACCGAGCGGGAACTCGCACGGCTTCGGATCGACCTCGCTATTGCCTCGCGAGGGGCGGTCGGGCCGGAAGCGGCCGCCGAGCGGTTCGCCGCCAGGGTCGCCGAGATCTTCGGACTCATGCATGTCTCGATCCAGGCGAACGGCCGCGTCCTTGCGAGCGTCGGGCGAGACCTCGGAGAACCCGAGTGGATGGCGAGCACGGAACTTCACGCCTTCGTCGCCTCCGAGCATCCGGTGATCGGACGAGTCGAAGCCACCCGGCTGCGCCTCGGATCGCTCTGTATCGTCTCGTCCGGTGAGCTCGTCGGTTGCTTTGCGTCTTCGAGCGACGGCGCGATCGACTCCTCGGCGTGTCAGAGCATGAGGACGCTGCTTACGGACTTGGGATGGTCGATCGCCTTCCAGGATCGGCAGTCCGGACTGCTGGATGCGAACGCGTTCCGCGCGCGGATGAGCACTCCCGGAGCGCTCGTGCTTCTAGAGATCACCGAGCGGAGCGAAAGGAGCAGGCACTCGATCGCCGACGTCACCTCTCGCCTACGCGAACGAGCCCTCACGCTTGCCGCCCCAGGATGCGGCGTCTATATGCGCCCGGATGGCGATGTAGTCGTCCACCTGCCTGGCACGTCCCTCGCTTCGGCGGCCGAATGGGGGCAGCGCGTGATCACCCAGCTTCATGGCACGCGAGCACGAACCGCCTCCCTCTGGCCCCGGGTCGAAGCAGCCGTTCCCACTTCGGACGAACTCGAAACAATGCTCGGACGGTCGAACGTCTAAGGATTCACGCGATGGCCTACTGCAACTGGTGCCACCTGGACAGTGAAAGCGACGATGTTTGCGTTTGGTGCAAGCGTCCGTTCCAGCGGAATGTCGCGTACTCTGGTTACACCGACGCGGTCGGGCTCTTGCGTGAGGAAACGTCGGACCCGTCAGATCGGGCAACCGCGATCGTCGGTGCGATCGTCGGAGCAGCCTTCCTCGCGGTCGTTATCTATGCTGCGGTCAACTTCGGTGGATCGAAGGGGAGAGTCTCGAACGACCCGCTCAACCGTGTGGCTGAAACCGAACGCACGTGGAGCGCCGACCGGCCTTCCACGATGGTGATGCCGGCGACGTCGGCCGGGCCTGCTCCGGTAATGCCTCCAAGCCCACCTAGGACGCTGCCGTCCGAGGCGCCGCGCCCTCGCCAGGCCGCTCCTTCGAGCGCAGCAGGGTCGAATACGCAGCGGTTCACGTTCCCGTCCGTCGGCGCCGCCCAATCAGCTCGGGTCGACGACGAAACGACCACGACCGGGGTCTATCTCGAGCGGGTTAAGATCGGCAGCACGAAGCAGGACGACGGGACCTATTCGGTCTCAGGCATGATCACGCTCGGCAACGTGAGCGGGATGCGAGCCTACGACCTCCAGTTCTGGCTTGTCGTCGGCGAGAAGAAGATCCGACTCTCCGGCGGCGGAGGCGACATCGGATCGGGGATGCACCGTGACTTCCACGTGCACGCCGAGGACGTCGAAACGGCGATGGTGCAGGCCGTAGAAGCGCAGGTGTTGGTCGTTGCCAAGACTGATGCCGGAATCGCGACGGATTCCTTGACGATCGGGAGCTAAAACACCCTCTCCAAGCGCTCGGAGGGGGACCCTGCGCGGGTACACTTTCAGCCTAGAGAAGGCTATGAGCGCGACTGCTACTTACCCCAACTACAGCCCCGGTCTCGAAGGCGTGATCGGCGGCATCACCACGATCAGCGAGATCATTAGTGAGACCAGCACGCTGGTTTACCGCGGATACAACGTGCACGATCTCGCATCGAAGGGCTCCTTCGAAGAGACCGCCTACCTCCTGCTCTTCGGCAAGCTGCCGAACCGCGCTGAGCTCGACACGTTCAAGCAGACCCTTCGCGACGAGCGAGAGGTCCCTGACCAGGTCTACAAGGCCTTGAAGCAGCTTCCGGCGGACACCCATCCGATGGACATCGCCAAGGTTGGGTTTGCGGTCGCTGCACCGTATGATCCCGACTATGCGGCACCGGCGACCGATCAGGAAGCTAACCGCCGCAAGGCCGTGCGCATCCTCGCCAAGGCGAGCACGATCGTCGGAAACGGACACCGGATTCGACTCGGCAAGGAGCCGGTCAAGCCCAATCCCGAGCACACGATCGCCCAGAACTTCCTGTATCTGATGAGCGGCGGAGAGGCGCCTGACGCCGAGACTGCTCACGTCCTCGACAGTTCGCTCACGCTTTACGCGGAGCACGGCTACAATGCGTCGACGTTCGCGTGCCGAGTGACCGTCGCCACCCTGAGCGACATCTACAGCGGCATCGTGAGTGGCATCGGGACCCTTCGCGGCCCGCTGCACGGCGGAGCGAACGAAGAGGCGATGCGGATGATCGAGGAGATCGGATCCGCCGACGTCGCCGACGCGTGGATTCGAGACGCTCTCGCTACGAAGAAGAAGATCATGGGCTTCGGCCATCGCGAATACAAGAAGCGAGACCCGAGAGCGATCTATCTGACCGTCGTAGCGAAGGAACTCGCCGCGAAGAAGGGCATGCAGAAGTATGCCGACATCGCGGACATCCTCGAGCATGTCATGGAGACGGAAAAGGGAATCTATCCCAACGTGGACTTCCCGGCTGCCTATGCGTATTACGCGCTCGGCATCCCGATCGACCTCTACACGCCGATCTTCGTGATCGCCCGTGTCTCCGGTTGGTCGGCCCACGTCCTCGAGCAACTCTCCAACAACCGGTTGATCCGCCCCGCCTGCATCTACGAAGGCCCGCACAGTGCCACGTGGGTGCCCATCTCGGAGCGCTGAGACCACAAGACCGCAGGGAACCGGCGCTGTCTTCTGGACGGCGCCGGTTCTTATCTTTTGCGACGCATGACCTTGCTTCGCTTGTCTTCGGGGGAGGTCAGGCGGATCACATCCTCTCCCTGCCACTTCGCCTGGGCCCGGAACGGGGACAAGTGCTGCTTGTCGTACTCGGCCTGAAGGCGCTTGTCGCTCGCGACGACCTTGGTGGGGCTCATATACAGCCACGAACCCGTCTGGCTGAAATTACCTTCCTGTCGGACGGTGAACGTGGCGACCGCCGAGTCGACGACGTAGGTGCCGTTCTCGTGAAAAGTCATCACGACCGGGGTCGCGTTGCCCTCGTCGAGCATCCATGCCCCGCGAATCGGCTTGGACTTTGGCACGCAGCTTCCACTGATCGCGAGGACGACGCCGACAACCATCCAACAGAGCACGACCCGTTTCATCGCTCCATCATAACGCGGTCGGTGCGAAACGGTGTTCATCCACCGTTGACTCGATCGCGAATTAGCGGCTGCTTGGGCCTCAGCGGCGGCTTTCGCTTCAGCTCGTCGAGCAGCCACTCCACCGCCTTCGACACCTGCGGGTCTCGCCCTTCGACGTAGGCATTGGGATCGCTCGGGACGTCGATGTCGGGCTCCACACCCCGACCCTCGATCACCCAGCCGTCCTTGGGAGTCCACATGCCGTAGTTGGGCACGTTGACCGAACCGCCGTCGATCATGGGCCAGCCTGGGTCCGATCCAACCTCGCCACCCATCGTGCGCCTGCCGATCAGTGGACCGCGCTTCAGGTCCTTGAAGCGGTGGGGGAACTCCTCGCCGCAGGAGATGTTGAACTCATTCATGAGGACCGCCATCGGCCCGGTGAAGTAGTCCTGCTGGCGCGTCCACGAGAGCGCACTGTCTCGAGAGTTGAAGAATCCGGTCAACGAGGCGTTCAGGATGCGATTGATGTAGTCCTGGACGAACCCTCCGCTGTTGAAGCGGACGTCGATCACGAATCCATCTTTGTCCCGTTGGGAGAAGTACTGGCGCACGAAGTCGTTCATGTTCCCGACGCTCATCGCGCTCAAGTGCAGGTAGCCGAGGCGGCCCTCCGACGCTTTGTCGACCGCCTTACGGTTGGACTCCACCCAGTCCAAGTAACGCATCCGCATCTCGGACGCGACCGGCTTGACGAGGAGCGTCTTCGCACCCTCTAGGGTTGGCCGGTCGTTGACCTTGACCGAAATCACCTTGCCCGCTCGGCCTGCCAGACCCGCGAACGGGTCGCTTCCGACCCGGACGGCCTCGCCCGCCACTTCCACCAGGAACATCCCTTCCTTGACCGGCTTACCGAGCCCAAGCAGCGGCGAGCGCTCGGAGTTCAGGAAGCCGTCGCCACGGTAGAGCTTGGTGATCTTGAAGTAGCCGCTCGGGTCTTCCGCGAGTTCGCAGCCCAGATAGGCGCCGGGAATGCGCGTCTTGATATCCTGCGCGTCGCCCGGTTGAAGGTACTCGTGAGACGAGCCTAGCTCGGCCTGCATCCAGCGGATCAGCTCGTCCACTTCGTCGCGAGATCGAACCGAGGGCAACATCGCCGCGTACTTGGCGCCGATCCCCTTCCAGTCGACGCCGTGCATATTGGGCACGTAGAAATAGTCGCGCAGGTGCCGCCAAGCGTCCCAGAAGATCTGTTTCCACTCCGCCTTCGGCTCGACCCGGAGGCGGAGGCCGCCGAACGTGGCAGCCTTCTTGGCTTCACCCTTTTCGTTCATGACGGTGATCGCCGGGCCGGCCGGCACCGCGATCGTCACATTGTCGGGTGCGACCTGGAACGAGGCTGCGGGTCCCAAGTCTCCACCCGCCTTGGCGGCGACGTCGTAGAACTTGAGCGTGCCATCGCTGATGTAGAGAATCCTGGACTGAGTCGCCGCGAGCGCCGTAATCTGGGCGGGAGGCAGCGGTAGCTCGATCCGACGCTGATACAGACCTTCGAGATCGATCTTGAACTCGGGCTTGGCGGCCTCGGGCTTCTTCTCCTCCTTCACCTCTTCGGGGTCCTTGGGTGCGAACGGATCTTCCGCGTCAGCCCGAAGAGCCAGCAGGCAGATCAGCCCCATCGGCGCAGCGTTGAGTTGGTTCTGGATCGGGTCGCCGCTGGTCGAGATGTTCCGGTTTGCGACGAACGCGAGGTATTTGCCGTCGGGCGTGAAGCTCGGGAACTGGTCGTTGGACCAGCCGTCGCTCACCCGCGTGACCTTGCCAGTCGCGACTTCGTAGAGCTCGATCACGCTAAAGAGCGTTCCAGGGGCAACCGTTTGGTAGGCGATCCATTTCGAGTCGGGCGAGAACGTGTAGGTCGCCTTGAACCACTGGAAGGGGATGTCGGCGACAGCCTTATCCTCCTTGGTCTCGGCGTTCACGATCCGCAGATTCGTCTGCGAATCGGTAAACGCGATCCACTTCCCGTCCGGGGAGAACTGGGTGCCCCAGATCTGGCGACCGGTGTCCTGAGTCAGTTGGATGGCGTTCGACCCATCCGCGTTGGCGACGTAGACTTGCTGCTCGCCCGTCGCGTCCGAGACGTAGGCGATCTTCTTCGTGTCGGGCGACATCGAGGCGTGGCGGTAGCGAGTTCCGGAAGTGGCCTTCCAGACGCGGGCTTCGCCGTCACCTGCGGGCACGGTCAGGATCTGGCCCCTGGCCTCCACCAGCAGCCGCTTGCCGGTCGCACCGATGGAGAATCCCTGAACGTAGCTCTCCGCGGGCACCGTCGTTGGCCTCGTGTGAATGAGGTCGGTCTCCAGGCGCATCTCGACCGCGGACGCCTTCTGGGTGGTCGGGTCAAAGGCTTGGACCTCGCGCCCGCGTTCGAACACCAACGTGCGGCCGTCGGTCGAAAGCTCGCGAATCTCGACGTCGCTCGGCGGCAGCTCCGACCTGACCTTGCCGCCCCCGGAAGGCACCGACATCAACGTGAACTTCGCGTTCTTCTCGTTGACGAAGTAGATCCGGTCCCCACACCAGGTCGGAAACTCGTTCGTGCCATCGACCTCGGTGATCTGGGTGAACGCAGGACCTCCCGGCCGCTTGGGTTGGCTTCGCACCCAAATTTGGTTCTGCATTCCCCCGACGTAGCGGAACCACGCATGAGCCCAGCGGTTGAATCGGGTGAAGGCGAACTGATCGGCGGTGGGTCCATACCATACGTGAGCGGCGAACTCGAGCGGCAGCTTGCGAGGCACGCCGCCGGTCGCGGGAACGGTGGCGATCGTGTAGTGGGTGGGTACGCCCAGATAGCGAACGACGACGTTCTTGCCGTCTGGCGTCCATCCAAGGACGCCACGGAATCCTTCGACGCTCGTCAGCCTTCGCGGAGCGCCGCCCTCCGCCGACATCACGTAGGCCTGTCGCTGTCCGTCGTATTCACCGTCGAAGGCGATCTGGGAGCCGTCAGGCGAGAACGAGGCGAACCGTTCGATTCCCGCGTCCGACGTCAAGCGGCGGGCCTCCCCGGTCTTTAGCGAGCCGACCCACAGATCGCCCTCGCTCGTGAACACGATGCTGCTCCCGTGAACGTCGGGATGACGCATGAAGGGTTCGGGCTGAACTTGCGGAGCGAGGAAGCCGAGCATGGCCAAAGGCACGAGCATGGGTCAATCTTAACCCATCCGGAGCCTTAAGCAGAGCGCATCCGAACAAACCGGGCGACCGCTTGAAGCAGGTCCCGCGAGTCCGATTCGGGAAGGAGCTGCACCGCTTCGACCGCTTTGATCGTGTGCTCGTCGGCCTTTTCCTCGGCCGCCTCGAACGCTCCCGACTGCTCCATCAACCTCACGACCTCGTCAAGGTGATCTGTGGATGGTTTGTCGAACGCGGTGCGAAGCCAGTCGGCCTTGCCGTCCGTCATCCGCTCGACGAGCGCGATCAGGGGAAGGGTCGGACATCGTTCGATGAAGTCGGTCGCGCGCGGCTTCCCGGTCTGACTCAGGTCGCCACGATAATCGAGCAAGTCGTCGACGATCTGGAACGCCATGCCGATGTGATGGCCGTACTGGCCTAGCGCGGCCTCTTCGTCTTCGGGAGCTCCCGCGACCTTGGCGCCGGCCCGGCAGCACGCCTCGATGAACGACGCGGTCTTCATGCGCAGGATCTGAAAGTGCTCGCTGGCGGTCAGGTCCAACCTACCCCGACTTTCGAGCTCGGCGACTTCCCCTTCGGCGAGCTCCACCACCGCCCCTGAGACCAGGCGAATGATGCCCAGGTCACCGTCGGCGGCCAAGATCGCCATCGCCCGTGCGAGCAGGACGTCGCCCGAGAGGATCGCTGCCGTACTTCCGTAGACCGCGCTTGCCGTCGGCTTGCCGCGCCGGGTGTCGGCGCCGTCGATGACGTCGTCGTGGATCAGCGTCGCCATATGGATCATCTCCATGCAGGCGCCGAGCCGATGGGCTCGATCCGCGTCGAACGTCCGCCCGGTGGCCTTCGCTGCGAGCGTGACCAGGGCCGGGCGCAGTCGTTTGCCGCCGGCTCGAAGCGTGTGGGCGCAAACCGACTCGACGAGGGCGATCCTCGACCCAACCTGCTCCTCCAGCACCGCCTCCACCTGCGCGATCTCGTGGGCGATCTCAGTCAACGCGGCCGGATCGATCTTGCCTTCGAGGAGCTTGGTGGCAATCAAGGCTTGACCCCCCGGTGCAAGCAGACGTTGCCGAAGAACAGGTCTCGGAACGTCACGTTCCGGAATCCAGCTCGCTCCATCGAATCCTTGAGCTGCTCGCGGGTCATGAACGTCTGGGTGCTCTTGGGTAAGTAGGTGTAGGCCTCGCGCTTGCCGAACAGGGCGCCGAGCCTGGGCAGCAGCCCGAGGGTGGCGAATCGGGACATCGCACGCAGGAACCGCCCTCTGGGAATCGCCATGTCGAGCGAAACGAACACCCCGCCCGGCTTCAGCACGCGGAAGATCTCGCGATGCGCGGCGTCGATGTCGGGCACGTTCCGGATACCCCATCCCACCGAGACCGCCTTCACCGACTCGGAGCGCAAGGGCAGTGCGCACGCGTCGCCTAGCGCGCGTCCCGCCTGCGAGTCCTTCTTACCGGCGAGGCTGAGCATCGGAAGGCAGAAGTCGACGCCGACGACCGTCCCCGTTGCACCGACCGCCTTGCGCAGCGGGGCGAAGAAATCTCCGGTGCCGCAGCACACATCGGCCACCCTGTCCCCGGGGGAAAGGCCGAGCGCCTGGACCGCCATGGCTCGCCACGCGCGGTGGCGTCTCAGACTCATGAGCGAGTTGCAGAGGTCGTAGGTCGGAGCGATCTCGCCGAACATCTCACGCACGGCGGCGCGCTTGTCGGCTCCGTCGGCCGTCCACGGCGCAACCGGCTGGGGTCGTGTGGCGGCCATCGAACGATTGTATCCCGAATCGCTCCTGAAGTTTCAGGTCGGAGTGAAAGTTCATTCTGCGGCGAGGGCGTTCGCTGGCTCGTCTTGCTAGACGTGAGCGGACTCATGATTGCCCAACTGCTGGTCAGCGCCTTCTTTGCGGCGTGCTTTCTCCAGTCCGGCCTCGACAAAGTCTTTGACTGGAAAGGCAATCTGTCGTGGCTGACCGGGCACTTCGCACAGACTCCGCTCAAGGGCCTCGTGCCCATGATGCTGGCCTCGATCACCGTCCTCGAGGTCGTCGCTGGTGCGACCTGCCTCGCGGGGGTGGGAATCCGGCTGTTCGCCGGGACCGCCGCGATCTCCGCCCTTGGGCTCGGGCTCGCGGGGCTTGCCCTGACCCTGTTGTTTGCCGGCCAGCGGATCGCCAAGGACTATGCCGGAGCCGCGACGTTGGCCACCTACTTCGGCGTGGCGCTCCTTGGCCTTTGGCTGTGCTCGCTGGGCACCGCTTAGGGGACCAGCGGGGGATTCGCTAGGGCGTTTTCGCGGCTTAAAGCGATATGTCAAGTTCACCGCTCTTACCCTTGCAGGTAAATGAGACGATAGCTCTGCCGCCCCTGTGCCCATAGTGAGCCTTCAGCTGCCCGCTACGTATCAGGTCTGCCGCACGAGCCGGCCAGACCGTATCAGAATGAGCTTTAGCATACTGGTCAAATCTACTAAGATCACGAGGTAGCTCACCACTTTGCATTGCATACCAATGAGCGTAAGACACAAGCTGCCTGACAATGGCTGGTTCGACTGCTTGACTCCCTCGTAGTAACCGTAGAGTTTCGAAAGAAGTTAAGCCTACGACCACCAGCACGATGGCTGCAATGGCCGCCACTTCTTCAGGTCCACTGCGCGGCCCCTTCCCACCACAGTTGTCGCCAATCTGGACCGAGTGACCGGCCTCGCCAATGCGCGATACTGTGGTGGGCAGAGACTCCCGAGCGTCCAATGGAGCCCGGCGTCCTCATGTTTCAGCCGCTTCGCGTCCTCTTCCCGCCACAGGCCCAGTCATCGATCGTCTGATTCCTTCCAATCGCTCCTGTGGCGGCCTCCCGATTTCCATGTAGGATCCTTTCGGCAGGAGCCTGCCATGACGCATCATAGCACCGGCCGCGGACGAATGCAAGTACTGAGATGAACGGGGCCGGGCCGGACGATGTCCGACGCTGGGACCTCCCGCCACAGCAAGCGATGGAGATGCTGACCGCCGCGGTCTGGGGCTGTGGCGGGAAGGGAGACGCCGGAGTCTCACCTCAACTCCCGCGCCGTCGTCGCCCTCATCGATCTCAGCAATTTCAACGAATACGGCCACGTTTCTGACTCAAACGCCGCCGACACTTCATCGTGTACTGCGAAATGGCCGCCCAAACTTCGATCCTCAGCAACACGCTTGATGAGATCGGGTAATGCATCCGGAAAGCCCAATCGAGCGCTGACATACAAGGCAACTCTGCCCCTCGATTGGACTGGCAGAGTCGCTAGACTCTGGGGTTCGAATGCGTCGAGAGAAGAGAGATAATGCTTAGCTACTGGCAGCGTGTCGTACATCTCGGCAAGTAGGTGCGCTGCAGCAAGTTCACCAACCATCGAAGAGCAAATCTCCGCCAGCTCATATGATGATTTAACAGTACACCTAGCCCAACAATATGCTAATACCCAGACTTGTCCTAGTCTTGACTCCCGTCGTGGGATCCCTATCCATGTCCGACCCCATAACCGAAGCACTTGTCCGCTGTGTCCCCAAAATGCGCCAACCTTAAATTGCGGGCTGACAGCTTGCGAGAGAGAGTTCAGAAGTCTGACGCCCTGCCTCAGCAGCTCGCCATCACTTACAAGACTCCTCAGAAGTCCATCGTACTCCGCTGCTTCAGTGCGCATATGTGGCATCCGATCCTAAGCCGCACCCGGCCCTTACCTCCACAGGCCTAGTCTTTTCGGCCGCTCCGCGTCCCCTTCACATCACAGATATCACCTCCCACGTGATTGCCTGTGGACGATTCAGGTCCACTGCGTGGCCCCTTCCCACCACAGTTGTCGCCAATCTGGACCGAGTGACCGGCCTCGCCAATGCGCGATACTGTGGTGGGCAGAGACTCCCGAGCGTCCAAAGGAGCCTGGCGTCCTCATGATCGTGACCACGACAGTCTTAGGATACACCCCTGCAAATCAGGAATCCAGCTGAGAAAGAGCACCTTTGTCGCCTCTTCCCCGAAGTCCGCAGCGTCCATGGCGGTCTCGTGCATTGCATGCACTCCAGAGGACCCACCACAGAGTCGCAGTGAGGCTGGGGTGAGATTTGCAGCAAGGTAGCGCGACATCTATGGTGGGAGGGGGAGACCGGGTTCCCCCAAGTCTTCTAGGGCGTCTTCTGAGCCTCGGCCCACCTGAGGATGGCCTTCACCGCCGCGTCGATGACCGACTCAGCCGCCCCTTCGATCGGATCGAGCCGCACGCGGGGTTTGCCCGGCGGAGTCAAGCTCAGCGTCAGCTTCACGGTGCCGCCCGAGGCCGTGTAGCCTCCCTCGATCGCGACCGCCAAGGGTGAGTTGGGCAGATAGCGGACCTTGCTTCCGCCTTTCGAACTTGCCGCTAGCGCCTCACCGAGCTTGCTTCCGATTCCGAGGTCATCGGCAAGAACTCCCGGATCCGTGTTCAGGAGCTTGGGCACTCCGAACAGGATCCCGGCCGCTTCGTAGGGGATCGCCTTGCGGCCGGAGTCGTCGAGGTAGCCGAGCGGGAAGTCCTGCCCACGGCCAACCTTGCTTGGCTCTTGCTTCAAACCCAACCGCTCCGCCTCCCGCCGAGTCGCCTGCTCCACCCATGCGAACAGGGTGTCCACCCGCACCGCGTTTTCGATGTCCTGGCCGAGCTTCTCGGTCGCCAAAGCCTGCAGAAGCGTGTAGGTGAGCAATCCGTGGCCGTTGATCTCCCAACTCACCGCGCTGTCCGCTGCCCCGAACAGGACCGACATGCCGGTGTTCCGGTTCGTGTCGAGCATCGCCCGCTCCCGGTCAGCGTCATCTTTGGCTTGGGCGAGGAGCTCGGTGGCGGCTCCGGCCGCGCAGGTGTCGAGCACCATCGCCCGCTTGCCGCCGGGGAACTTGGCCAGCCACTGGACCAGCTCGGTGTCGGTGACCGCCCACGCGTCGCGCTTGAGGCCGAGGTCGCCGTCACGGGCGTCTTCGGTGTAGTAGGCATAGTGGGAGAGGTTGCCCTCCTTGTAGGTGGTCCCGTGCCCCGAAAGATAGAGGAACATGAGGTCGGAGTCGCGCCACTTGCCACCCGCGGGAAGGATCTTCGTGAACACCTCCGTGAACTGGGCCTTCGTGCCGGGGAGGACGGTGACGCCTTCCTTCTTGAGCACTTGGGCTTCGGGAGCACTGGAGAGAACGTAGATCTCGGGGGTGATCTTGAGCCCTTTGGCGCAGGCAAGGATCGATCGCGCGATCGCGACCGCGTCGTCCGCCGCGTAGTTGAGGGGCTTCAATCCGGGGCCGGCGTAGGTCTCGATGCCGGCGATGACCGCGACGTAGCGGGTCGGCGTGGTGGGTTTGGCCGGCCGGGGCGTCGTGCCCGTGCTGCGGGGGCTGGCGAGGGTGTTCGTCCGGTTGTAGGCGACGACTTGAACGTCGCCGTTTGATTCGCCGAGGTCGATCACGTTCTTGCCGGGCTCGCCTTGGATCGTCTTAACGAGCTGGCCGTCCACGTAAGCCCGCACGTCGCCGATCCCGCCACCCCGGTCGGTGAGGGTGAACGAGACGGTCCATGCCTCCCCCTCGTCCCGCCTCGGCGAGGGGAGGACGTTGACATCGGCAACCTTGGGAAAAATGGGGAGCTTGATCAAGTCTTCGACTGCCGGAAGCTTCTCCCGCTTCATGCACTTGGCAAGGAGGCCGGGGGTGTAGAAGTAGCTTCCGATCTGGTCGACTCCGATCGTGTCGAGGATGCCCTTGGCGGGGTCTTCATAGACCCAGTACAGGTTGGGGTTCTGGCCGCCGTCGCTGCTGTCGTAACGCCCCTCGCGGTCCACCACCGCCCAGGAGCCATCACGGTAGGAGATTAGGGCGCAAAGTTCTTGGCCCCCAACGTCACACAGGCGCGAGCTTCCGTCACCATCTGCGGTCAGGATGCTCCTCCCGTCAGGGGAGAAGGCCGCACCTGTTACCGCGCCCCAATGCCCTTCGAACTGGCGGATCTCCTTGCCGGTGGCGACGTCCCACAGCCGCGCGGTGGTGTCGTCGCTTGCGGTGAGGACACTGTTGCCGTCAGGGGAAAAGGTCGCACTCCGCACAGGGCCCCAATGCCCTTGGAACCGGCGGATCTCCTTGCTGGTGGCAAGGTCCCACAAGCGTGCGGTGGTGTCGTCGCTTGCGGTGAGGACACTGTGGCCGTCGGGGGAGAAGGCCGCGCTGCGGACAGCGCCCCCATGCCCCTGGAACCGGCGGATCTCCTTGCTGGTGGCAAGGTCCCACAGGCGCACCGTTTGGTCTTCATTCGCGGTAAGGACGCGCTTGCCGTTGGGGGAGAAGACCGGGCTCGTTACCAACGTCAGATACGCATGGAATCGGCGGACCTCCTTCCCAGTGGCAATGTCCCACAGTCGCGCCGTCCTGTCGCCGCTGGTAGTGAGGACGCTCTTGCCGTCGGG
>WBZR01001756.1_pt1 | contig 25372 bp, 28 predicted proteins | sample 5204231 | NCBI WGS metagenome assembly WBZR01 (sample SAMN12412403, study PRJNA552823) | activated sludge metagenome | isolation source: activated sludge from anammox sidestream of wastewater treatment plant... | place: USA: Virginia | collected 2017-08
AAGCAGCGGCCACCGCAGACGCTGAGCGCCTTCCCGAGACTGGCCTCGACGAACCCATGGACGAAGCGCCCTCCTTCAACGTTCCGATTGCCGTACCTTAGGCCCTCGCGGCCTCGACGCCAACGCGTCCGGACCGAGGTCGAGGGGGACCACTCACGCCTCGACGCCCCGGGGTCTGCTGTCCGCCCTTCGCCCGGACCTGTCAACTCGTAACGCCTTCGCGCGGCCGCGATGGCGTACCGCGCATCCCCTACTGGGTCGGCCACACGTCAGACGCAGAGGGCGCACCGCCCTGGGCCCTGCGCGAGGGCGCCACGGCGTCTCCGACGCGGCGGCTCAGAAGCACCGTCACCGCGCGCCGGTTCTGCGCAAGACACTCCGGCGTCGGACAATCAGAGACGCGCTCCTCACGCCCCCGGCCATAGGCCATGAGACGCGCCGCATCCACGCCCTCCGCAACCAGGCGGTCGCGCACCACGGCAGCCCGCTCCTCGGAGATGCGCAGCGTCTCGATGTCGGACATGGCGCCATCATCCGCATGCCCCTCGATGGCGGCATAAAGGTCGGGATAGCGCATGAGGAAGCGCGCCTGGGCCTGGATCACGCTCCGCGCCCGCGCGCCGAGATTGGCGCTCCCGGCGCCGAAGAAGACGCGGTCGCCCGCATCGGAAAGAAACTCGCTGTCGACCACCGGCGCCACGCGTGCCTGGTAGAGCGCCGAGCGCGGCACGGGCGGTGAAACGCCGGCCACCCCCGTCCTCGCATCGGACGATGCCGTCCCGCTACGTTGCCATGGCAGCGCTTCATCCCCGCTCGGTTCGCCCGCCTCTCCGCGCGCCGCCGAAGACGCGGTTCCGACACTGCGATAGATCTGTCCGAGGTATTGCCGGGCGTTGGCGACGCGCGGACTGTCCGGAGCCTCGGCGATGAGGCGCTCGAAAAGTCTTTGCGCATCGTCGCGGCGCCCCTGGTCGAGCGCAGCCTTCGCGTCCCTGTAAAGATCCTCCGCCGACACCTCGCGCGAGCGCGGCGCGTCCCAGCCCTGGAAAAACCAGCGGCCGCTGCCGTCGTCGGTCGCATCGCGCAGCCGCTCGGGAACGCCCGCGGGAGGCTCAATGATGGAAAAGCCGTCATGGGGAAGAACGGCCTCGCGCGGCCCCAGCGTAAACGTGCCGATGGGAACTTCTGCGCCGTCGCCCTCAGGCTCATGAGCTTGCGCCGCTCCGAGGGAGGCCGCACCGATCGCGAGGGGCGCGGCGCACAGGCCGGCAAGCACCAAGCGGAGCGCGACGCGCCTTACGAACTCCCCACCCCCCACACATCCCGCGCGCATGGTCGGCTTCCTGCTTTTTCACATGCGTTGGAACAGGCCAAACGCCAATGATGTCACGAGAAAAAAGCTGTGCGCTCGCAATACGGCCAAACTTTGCCGCGCGCAGGCCGGACGCGGGGCATTCCTACGTCAAAAACAAAGTTTTTCGATAACCGAGCAAAAGGCGCCCGAACGCATGTTCCGCCCAGGGCGGCAAGCCCATCGAAGGTGCGCGCAAGCCTATCAGAAGGTGCGCGGAAGCCCATCAGTAAGGTGCGCGGGCCCGTCAGGAGGCGACCCGGCTGTTGAGCACCGTCTGCGCGCGGCGGTTCTGCGACCAGCACGAGATGTCGTTGCAGACGGCCACCGGCCGCTCCTTGCCGAAGGAGATCGTCCGGATGCGATTCCCCGCCACGCCGTTCTGCGCCAGGTAGTTGCGCACCGTCGTCGCGCGACGCGCCCCGAGCGCGATGTTATACTCGCGCGTGCCGCGCTCGTCGGCATGGCCCTCGATGGTGACCGTGAACTGCGGATACTGCCGCAGCCACTGCGCCTGCCGCTGCAGCGTCGACTGCGCCTCGGGCGTCAGATCGGTGCTATCGGACGAGAAGTAGACGAGATCGCCGACGTTGACGCTGAAATCGCGGCTCGTGCCGGGCGTGATGGGTCCCTTGCCGTCCGGGCCCAGTTGCGAGTTGGGGTCGTTCTGATTGTTCGCACAGCCGCCGACACCCGCCATCGTCGCGAGAAGCAGCACGGCACAGGCGAACCTGAAGGCCCGAAAAACAGGCGCCATCAAATTATCCTTTCATCGGCTCGACGGCAGCACGCCGGAGCTCAAACCACCCCGTAAATCCTATCCCACCCCTCAGATACTCGAGGCTTGAGTACGAAAATATGGCCACGCCTTCGGTCCGGCAGCGATCCACACAAGAATGCTGTTCCGAAGAAGTCGAGCTCGGCCTGTCCGGCTGACGCCGCACGCTGATGGCGATTCGGCAAGCCCGGATCCCGAGGTCCGATCCGCCCGCGAAACCGCAGGCGAGGCTCTGCCCGGAGCGGATCCGCCGCGTCGCCGGACGGCTCGTCTCCCGCGAAAATGAGCGATCGCATTGGGAGCGGCAAGCGCGAAGATGCCGGCGGTCAAATAGTCTGGGGACAGCCGCGAACATCACGCCCCTTGCAGCCCGGCTCGTGTCACGTTCACACGCCGACAGGCAGCAAAATAGAAAAGAGCTGCCGCAGCGTAGGCTGTGACAGCTCCAATCTCCAAGCCCGCCTAAGCGAAACTCAGGCCGGACTTTGAATTCGCTTAGCGAACGTCGGCGACAGCCGGAACATCCGCGCCGAGCTTCAGCGGAGCGGCCTCTTCACGACGGCAAGCGCCGAGAGCGACAGCAACGATAGCGGCAGCGAGAACGATAGCGCCCTTCATGGTAGTATCTCCTGTTGTGTCCCAAAGTGTCTTTCGGACGTTAGCGAGCCACTTCCGTGGCAGTCGGAACTTCGGCGCCGAGCTTCAGCGGTGCCGCTTCTTCACGACGGCACGCACCGAGGGCAACAGCGACCACGGCAGCCGAGAGAACGATCAGCCCCTTTACACCCTGCATAGTATTAATCTCCTGATGCTTGTTCGGCGACGAGCCGAATATTTGGGTACCGGCACGGCATGATTTGATCAAGAACTGAGGGTTCGCCGGCACTGTTTTCCCCCCTCGTAGATGCGAAAATGCCACTCCGTTGTCGAGGCTCCGCAGGCGTGTGAGCAGCCGTTCGGGAGTGCCCATAAGGCACTGATTAATAATCAGAAAATTTCCCACTTCAACATGAGGGCGTTGATACAAGAATAACTCTTTTTGCGTTAAGGAGACGTAAAGACACGCATCAGTTCAGGAGCGGCGACCATGCCGGATCCGAGGCGTATGACGGCGTGCTCACGACTCGCTCGTTGTAGCCCGTGAGATCCACCGAATAGATTCGCGGCCCCCCTTCCTCGCCCTGGCTCTCGCGGAAGAACATGAGCACGCGTCCGTTCGGCGCCCAGGTCGGCCCCTCGTTGTGGTAGCCCTCCGTCAGCACCCGCTCCCCCGATCCGTCGGGCCGCATGACGCCGATGAGGAATCGTCCGGCGAGCTGCTTCGTAAAGGCGATGTAATCGCCGCGCGGCGACCAGACGGGCGTCGAGTAGCGTCCCTCACCCATGCTGATGCGGCGCGCGTTGGAGCCGTCCGCCCCCATGACGTAGAGTTGCTGCGTCCCCTCACGGTCGGATTCGAAGACGATCTGCCGTCCATCCGGCGCGAAGCTCGGGCTGGTATCGAGCGCGCCCGACCGCGTGAGCTGGCGCGGCTGCCGCGTCCGGAGGTCCATGACGTAGATGTTGGAATCGCTCCCGTCCTGCAGGCTCATGATGACGCTCTGCCCGTCGGGTGAGAATCGCGGCGCGAAGGTCATGCCCCGAAACTCGCCGACCGCCTCCGTCTTCCCCGTCTGCAAATTCATGAGAAAGACCTCCGGCTGGTCCTTCGTGTAGGCCATGTAGACGATCTCGCTCGCGACCGGATTGAACCGCGGCGTCAGCACGATCTGCTGGCCCTGCGTCAAAAGCCGCACGTTGGCGCCGTCCTGGTCCATGATGGCGAGACGTTTCACGCGGCGGGTCTTGGGTCCGGTCTCGTCGACGAACACCACGCGCGTGTCGAAATAGCCCTTTTCACCGGTGAGCCGCTCATACACCTGGTCGGCGACGAGGTGGCCGACGCGCCGCCAGTTCTGCGCCCCGGTCGTGAACCGCTGCCCCGAGAGCTGTTTGCCGCTCGTCACGTCCCAAAGCCGGAACTCGGAGGTGAGCCGCCCGTCGCCGCCGCGCGTGACGCGCCCGACCACCAGCGCCTCGGCCCCGATCTGGCGCCAGTCCGGAAACCGCGGCAGGGCGTTGACGTCGCGGATGTTGTCCAGGAAGGACGCCGGATCGAGCGGCTGGAACAGCCCCGAGCGCTCGAGGTTGGCGGTCAGCACCTGGGCAACCTCCTGCGCGAGCTTGGGATCGTCGCCCGAGAAGACCGGGATCGCGATCGGGATCGGCGCCACGACGCCGTGGCGCTGCGTGCCCCGCAGCCCCTCCGAGCTGAAACCGTCCTGCCCGCCGCCCTGGTAGGCCCCCTGACCGACGCCTCCCCCGCCCGCCGGCGGGGGCGGAGGCGGCGGCACGTCATAACCCTGCTGGCGGAGCTGATCCTGGAACCCGCCACCACCCCCGCCGACCGGCGGCGGACGATAGGCATCGTCCACCTGCGCAAAAGCCGGTGTCGCGCCGAACGAGGCCGCCACCACGAGAAGCGCGAGGGCAAATGCAAAGAACGGCCGGCGGAACACGCGGGCGAGCGAGGGAAGAGCGTCAGTCATTGTCACCTGCGATGCACACCGGATGGCTCCATTTGGATCATGACCTAAAGCATTTCGCGCGGATCGAAATCCCAGATAATCGATTTCCAGGCCCAATACTTGTCGGCCGGGAGCGTGAACGGCGAGCAGGCTTTCACCGCCCGCATCGCGGCTTCTGCGGCTATCTGATAGACCGGGCCGGATTGCGGCGCCTCGAGCCCCGGCTCCCCGTCGAGCGACCCGTCGGGCCTGAGCCGCCAGCGCAGCGTGACCACCATCGTCTCGATGCCGCCGCCGCCGCCCGGCAGCTTCCAGCATTGCCGGAGCTGGGCGCTGATCTGGGAGCGCAGGAGATCCTGCTCGCGCACGGAGAGCACGGGCGCGTTGCCCTCGCGCGCGCCCGCCGTCGGCCCCGTATAGTCCGTGGGGTTCTGGGGTTGGCTCGCCGCGTTGGGCGCGCCCTTGCGCGTCGGGTCCTTGTCGAGGAGCGCGGCCAGGCGGTCGGCCTGCTGCTGCTTTTTCTTCTTCTCCTCTTCCTTGCGTTTCTGCTCGGCGAGCTTCTTTTTGCGCTCCTGCTCTTTTTTCTTTTTCTCTTCCTCGGCCTTCTTCTTTTTCGCCTCTTCTTCTTTTTTCTTCTGCTCGGCCTTGCGCATCTCCTCAGCCTGCCGCTGCTCCTCGGCCCGCTTTTCGTCCTCGATCTTCTTCAGCTCCTCGGGCGTGGGCCCAGGCGGCGGCTGCTCGACCGGCAGCGCGGCGAGCTTTTCGGCAATCGGATCGGACTTGGGCGGCGGCTCGGCTTTCGGCGGCTCGGGCGGCGGCGCCTCGGCCTCTTTCGTCGGCGGCTCGGGCGGCGTCGGCTCGACGGGAGGCTCCGGCGCGACGATGGGCTTCGGCTTCTCCGCCTCGACCTTCGACACCTCGGGCTTGGGCTCCTCCTTGGCCTTCGCCTCGAGCTCGGTCGCCGTCTCGCTACCTTTCTTGAGCGCGAGCAGCTCCGAAGGCGTGATCAGCGCCACCGCGATCGGCTCCGGCTCCGGCGGTTTCAGCGGCGCCGTGCTGACCATGGCGAGGTACAGCCACAGAAGGGCGCCGCCATGCAGGACGATGGAGACGGTCAGTCCGAACGGCACGGCCGGACTCCATCTGCAGTGACGCCCCCATCGCACGCGGGGACCTCCTCACGAGCGCACGCGCCGCCGCGCCACGGCCCCGACGATGTCACGGGGCCGGCCCCTCTTCGCGCCGCGCGGGCTCGCCTGTGCTGCACCATGCCTCCGCCTCGCACGAGGCCCGGGGCCCGATCCCACGGGGCGCGCCGGCCCCTGGTCGGTCTCAACGGGCCGCCCCGTCCTCCACCTCGGTCACCAGCGACACCTTCTTGAACCCGCCGGCGCTGATGCGCCCCATGACCAGCATCACCTGGCCGTACGAGATCCCCTTGTCGCCGCGCACGAAGACCTGCTCGTCGACGCCATTCTTGGCGATCGCCTTGAGTTTCTCGGCGATGTCGTCGAGCGCAACCTTCGTCTCCCCGATGAAAACATCGCCGTTGGACGAAACCGAGATGGTGAGCGGCTCGTGATTGCTTTCGAGCTGCTTGCCCTGCGACTGCGGCAGCTCGATCGGCACGCCGACCGTGAGCAGCGGCGCCGCCACCATGAAGATGATGAGCAGCACCAGCATCACGTCGACCATGGGCGTGACGTTGATGTCGCTCATCGGCGCATGGCGGCTGCCGCGGCTCCTGCGCCGGCCGCCGCCTCCGGCCTTGAGGCTCATTCCCATCTAGCGTCCCGATACCGAAGTTCGCTTGCGTTTGCGGCTAGGTCCCATAGCGAACTTCGGACTCATAAGGGACACTAGGATAAGGGGCTTGCTCGTGTGGTTCAGATCGGGAAACTCGCTCGCGACCGGGCAGCTGGATAGGACGAATCTCTCGATCATCACGCCCGCCGTCAGCTCCTGACGTCGATCTGGCGCGAAACGATGGCGGAGAACTCGTCGGCGAACGCCTCGAGTCGCTGGCTGATGTGGGCCGAGTCCGCGGAAAACTTGTTGTAGAAGACCACCGCCGGGATGGCCGCCATCAGGCCGAGGGCGGTTGCAAACAGCGCCTCCGCGATACCGGGCGCGACCACCGCGAGGTTGGTGTTCTTCGAGACGGCGATGGCCTGGAAGCTCGTCATGATGCCCCAGACGGTGCCGAACAGGCCGACGAATGGCGCCGTCGAGCCGACCGTCGCCAGGAACAGGAGCCGCCGGTCGAGCCGCTCCATCTCGCGGCTGATCGTGACGTCCATGACCTTCTCGACACGCAGCTGGATGCCCCCGAGCGCGCGGATATTGCCTTCGACGGAGCGCTTCCACTCCCGCATCGCCGCGACGAACAGCGCCGCCATGGTGATCGTGTGGCCGCGCGCCAGATTGTTGTAGAGCTCGTCGAGCGACTGGCCCGACCAGAACGTCTGCTCGAAGCGGTCCGCCTCGATGCGGGCCCGGCGGAAGGCGATCAGCTTCTCGATGATGATCGCCCACGACCAGATGGAGGCGAGGCCCAGGCCGGCCATCACGATCTGCACCGTGGGCGAGGCCTGCATGAAGAGTTCGATGAAGGATACGCCGTGCGCTTGAGGCGCGAGGGCCGTTTGCGTCACTTCTGCCGGATTCATGGGTTCAACCGTCTCTCGAGGCTCGGGTCATGGCCGCCCCGGATCGCGGTCCGTCCGAGGCGTGTGTCATCGGTCTCAACAAAGATTGGGCGGCCGAGTGCCCCGCGAAGATGTGTGCGCCGAATCGGCCATCGCGCCCCCCAGGCGGCGGCAACCTGCACTGGCGCGCACGGACCATCAAGGTCCTTGTTGCCGCGTAATATGACTAAACCGAGGCTGGGAAAGCCGTCCGGCGGCATGCCGGCGTCGTCCTCAGCCGGGGCGCGGCCCATAGAGGATCAGCATCGCGCCCAGCACCGAGACGGCCCCACCCGCGAGGTCCCAGCGGTCGGGCCGCGCGCCCTCGAACATCCACAGCCAGGCGAGCGAAGCGGCGATGTAGATCCCGCCGTAGGCCGCATAGGCGCGCCCCGCGAAGTCGCTGTCGATCCGCGTCAGGAGCCAGGCGAAGGTGACGAGCGCGGCGACGCCGGGCGCGAGCCAGAGCGCCGAGGCTCCCTGCCGCGCCCACGCCCAGAACGCGAAGCAGCCGGCGATCTCGCAGACGGCGGTGAGCGCGAAGACGAGGATTGCCATCAGGAGCTCATCGCTTCGAGCAGGCCGCGCCAGTCGCCCGTCTTGGGATCGTAGGCCAGGATCTCCCCCTGCTCCATGTCATAGAGCCACCCGTGGATGCCGATGCGACCCTCCGCGACGCCCTTGGCGACGATCTCGTAGGTCATGAGGTTGTCGAGCTGGAACTGGACGTGCGCCCGGATGGCCGCGGCGCTGCGCTCCCCCTCGGCGAGGCCCGCCGCCGCGACCAGCCGGTGGGCCGGCCGCGTGTATTCGAGCCAGCGCGTCAAGTGCGCCCCTTGATCGGACGGCGCCGGCCCGGCCAGCGCCTCGATGCCGCCGCAGCCCGTATGTCCGCAGACGACGATGTCGTCGATGCCGAGAGGGCCGAGCGCATACGCGATGGCCGCCCCCACCGCCTCGTCGTCGGCTGAGGCCGGCGGCACGCAGTTGGCGATGTTGCGCACCTCGAACAGCTCGCCCGGATCCGCCTGCGTGATCTGCGACGGCACCACGCGGCTGTCCGAGCAGCCGATCCACAGCAGCCGCGGCTTCTGCGCCTTCGTGGCGAGGCTCTTGTAGAACGCCCGGTCGCGCTCGAACGCGAGGCGGAAGCGCTCGTAGCCTTCCATCGCATCCTTGATGTCGAGATCGATCCCGCGCGCGTCTTTTGCGGTCGTCATGGCGCCCCCCGGCAATCCCTGAAAAGCCGTCATCATTCCTGCAAGTAGACCCCTTGTCCATGCACGTTCGACGACAGTCAGGACGGTAGGCCACGGCTTGCGCCCTCACGGCCACTTTATATTCGGCGGACCGGAGCCTTACACTTATGCGCAAGATGGACGAAACAGCCAACCTGATCCTCGAGCACCTGCGCCACTTGCGTTCAGGTATGGACGGGTTGCGCGAGGACATGCGCAAGGTCAAGACGCGCCTCAACCTCGTTGAGCAGCGGATGGCCAAGCTCGGCCGCATGTATGCATCGGTCTCCGCTCGGCTCGACCGCGTGGAGACGCGGCTGGACCGCATCGAAGCCCGCTTGGGCCGGATCGCCGCCCCGATCTAGCTGGCCGTTGGGCCGGCAATCTTGTCCGTATCGGCCTCGCCGAACGCGCTGCGGATCGTGCTCGAGAGCCGCAGTGGCTTGCCCGACACCGCAATCAGAACCACCGTCACCTCCGCCTCGAACACGCGCCGGCCGTCGAGCAGCACGGTCTGCAGGAGCGTCACGCTGGCGCCGCCGATGGCCTTGACCCGCGTCTCGACCATCAGCACGTCGTCCATGCGTGACGGCCTGAGGAAGTCGCACGTCATCCGCCGCACGACGAAGGCGGCCGGCTCGTGGCTCGCCGAGCCGTCGATGAGGCGCCGCGAATCCGTGCCGAGGAGGCGCAAGAAATCCGTCCGCCCGCGCTCGCACCAGCGGATGTAGGACGCGTGATAGGCGATGCCACCCGCATCCGTGTCCTCGAAATAGACGCGCACCGCCAGCACGTGATGCCGTCCGTCGGCGTCGTCGACGATGCGGCCGGCAAGATCCGGCCAGGTCTTGGGAGGCTCGCTCATGAGAGAGGGTTCCGACTTCAATCCGCTCCGGGACGTGGAGCGCGGTGATCCGGACCGGAGCCGCGCGCAAAGCTTGTGACGAGACCGACGAGTGACGCTGGAGACGGGCCGGATCCAAGGCGACCCATGGTCTCAGGCGCCCCTCGCCCCAGGCCCGAGGGTGACGAGGACGATCTCCGGCGGCGCCCCGAACCGGACCGGCAGCGTCGAGCAGCCGAGCCCCGCCGAGACGATCATGGTGCGCCCCTCCTCGACGATATGCCCGTAGCGGTAGCGCTGTCCGTATTTCGAGGGAATGACCGGCGCAAACCCTGCGAGCGTCACCTGCCCGCCGTGCGTATGCCCCGCAAGCGTCAGCGCGACGCGGTGAGGCACCTGCGGAAAAATATCCGGCTCATGCGCCATCAGGATGACAGGAGCCTCATCGGTCACCATTCCGAGGGTCCCCGCGAGATCGTCGAAGCCGCGGTCGGATCCGATGCTGCGGAACGCCCACTGATCGCCGAGGCCCGCGATCCAGAACGGCTGTCCTCCCTTTTCCAGGCGGACCGCGCGGTTCTGGTAGACGGGGATGCCCGCCGCCTCGAGCGCGGCGCCGGCCCGGGTGACGAGGTGGCCGCGGCGTAGCGCGTCGTCGTCCTCCCACCAGTCGTGATTGCCGAGCACGGCGTGAACGCCGAACGGCGCCTCGAGCCCGGCGAGCACCGCCGCCCAATCGGCGTGCGGCACGAACCGGCTCCACGGCATCATCCGCCCGCCGCGCACGTAGTCGCCAAGCAGGAGAACGGCATCGGGATTGAGTGCGTTGGTGCGGGCCACGATGCGGCCGAGATGTTCGAGCCCCATCCACGGCTCTGAGACGTGGAGATCGGTGATCACGGCAACGCGGAGCGTGAGCGCCGCCGGCCAGTCGGGCGGAGAGATCTCATAGTGCGTGACGCCGAGCCGGAACGGCTCCGCCAGCGCATAGCCGCCGAAGCTCGTGGAGATCAGGCCCGTTGCGACGAGGCCCTTAGAACCTGCCTGCGTGAAAACACGACCACTCCGTGACCAGGGAGACCGGCAGCCGGACGGCCGCCGAAAAGCATCCTTACCGTGCGCCGAACGCGAGAGGATAAACCGCCGACGTTAGCGATAAGCTGACACAAAGCCGGAATTCGGGCCGCCCGACCCTGGCCACCGGACCTCGGACGGCGAGACCCGGCATTCCGCCCTCCCCTGCCGCAAGGCGCGAGCCTAATCCTCCCCCTCCTCGAACGGCAGCTCGGGGCTCGCAGCCCGCGGCGGGCCCGAAAGCCCGAGGTGGCGGAAAGCCTTGAGCGTCAGCACGCGCCCGCGCGGCGTGCGTCCGATGAACCCCTGCTGCAAGAGGTAGGGCTCGACGATCTCCTCGAGCGCATCGCGCGGCTCTGAGAGGGCCGCCGCCAGCGTCTCGATGCCGACCGGGCCGCCCTCGTAGGTGCCGGCAATGCACATGAGGTAGCGGTGATCGAGCGCATCGAGCCCGGCTTCGTCCACCTCGAGCGCCCGGAGCGCGACATCCGCCGCCGCGGCATCGATCACGGGCACGCCCGAGACCGCCGCAAAATCGCGCACGCGCCTGAGCAGGCGGCCCGCGATCCGCGGCGTCCCGCGCGCTCGCCGCGCGATCTCCATCGCCCCGTCCCGCGCGATCGGCGCACCGAGCACGCGCGCCCCCCGCGTCACCACCCGCTCCAGCTCCTCGACCGTGTAGAAGTTGAGCCGCACGGGAATGCCGAAGCGGTCGCGCAGCGGCGTCGTGAGCAGCCCGAGCCGCGTCGTCGCGCCGACGAGCGTGAATTTCGCGAGGTCGATGCGCACCGAGCGCGCCGCCGGCCCTTCGCCGATGATGAGATCGAGCTGGAAGTCCTCGAGCGCCGGATAGAGGATTTCCTCCACCGCCGGCGTGAGGCGGTGGATCTCGTCGATGAACAGCACATCGCGCTCTTCGAGGTTCGTGAGCAGCGCCGCGAGGTCGCCCGCCTTCGAGATCACCGGCCCCGACGTGGCGCGGAACCCGACGCCGAGCTCCTGAGCGACGATCTGCGCGAGCGTCGTCTTGCCGAGACCCGGCGGGCCTGCAAACAGCACGTGGTCGAGCGCATCGCCGCGCGACTTGGCCGCCGCGATGAAGACGCGGAGATTGGCGCGGGCCTGCTCCTGGCCCACGAAGTCGTCGAGCGTGCGCGGGCGGATCGACGCCTCATAGGCGTCCGCCTCGCGCTTCGCTCCGCTGATGAGGCGCTCGGTCATGTTTTGTTCCTGACGGTGTTCGCCGCCGCCGTCAAGCACCCGGCCGCGGTTGCCCGCAGGGCTGGCACGGGATCGCTCCCTCAAAGCGGAAAAGTCTGGTAGGGTAGCGCCATCTTCGGAATCGTTTTGAGACCAGCGCCGCACGATGACCGCCGCCTCCCTGAAATTCCGCACGGATCAGCGCATCGCAGGACTGTAGCCCTGGCCCGGCGATTGCGTCGGCCGCGCCAGGGGACGCCCAGCATTCCAGAACCCGAACCTTGCCCCCGACCGGACCGCCGGCCGGGCCAAAGGAGCCTGTGATGACGTTCCGGACTTTTCACGAGTGCCAGCTCACGGCCAAGGACTTCACCTACCTCCAATCTCTCCTCGCCTCGAAAGGCGACGAGCAAGCCTATCTTGCCCTTCTCCGCGAGAAGCTCGGCAGCGCCACCCTTTTGCTCGACCACACCATCGACCACCGCATCGCGACTATCGAGAGCCGTGTCACGTTCACCCTCGACGGAGAGCGCAGGGAGGAGGCCGTGCTCACGCGCGACGGGCAGACCGCGGCGCACGGGAGCACGCTCTCCATCACGACGCTGCGCGGCTTGGCCCTGCTCGGCCTCAAGGAAGGCGAGGCGTTTGCGCTGCGGACGCCGGACGGCGCGACGGAACGCCTTCGCCTGATCAAGGTCGTCTATCAGCCGGAATCCGCCGGGCGGACCAGCGACACGACCGTCGTCGCCTTTCAGCCGAGATGGATGCAATCGGTGGCGGGCCCCGTCACCCGCCGCTCCGATCCCTTCAACGACGATCCGGGCCCCGGAGCAGCGTGAGCGGCGTGAGCAGCGTGAGCAGCGTGAGCGGCGGGGCGCGCGTTCACCGGCGGCAGAGAAGCCGCCCGAACACGAGCGCGATCGCCGGCGGCACGGCGGCGAGCAGGCCGTAGAGGATGGCGTGCCGCCCCGTGGCCGCGCGCAGGGCCTCCTGCGTTGCCGGATCCGACGGTGAGAGGTCGAATGGAACATGCGGCGCCGTCGAATAGGCGACATAGGCGACGGCGCCGGTCCAGGCGAGCGACAGCACGAGCCACACCGGAAACGAGACGAGCCTGCACATACCGTGTTCTCCCTTGCGCTCTCGAGCGCCCCTCATCCGGGCCTGCGGCCCGACCTCTCCCGTCATGGCGGAGCCGTGCTTCGCATGGACGGGGAGAGGCCGACGCAAATGCTGATGAGCCCGAGCGGCGGGTGAGGGGTTATAGCGCCGCCGCGCCCGTTTCCTACCGCGCCAGCTCCTTAAGTCCACGCCGGATGAGCTTAGCCGTGTCCGCGTCCGCGCCAAGCTCTTTCATGGCGGCGGCGACCGCGGCCGTTGCCTGTGCCGGGTTGTAGCCAAGATTGGTCAGCGCCGAGATCGCTTCGGCCGCCGCAAGCCCCTCTCCCGGCATATCCGCAACACCGCCCGGACCCGACGCAACCGGCACGTTGAGGCCCGCCACCGAGAGCGCCGGCGCCTTGTCCTTGAGCTCGGCCACGATGCGCTGCGCGAGCTTCTTGCCGACCCCCGGCGCCTGCTCCACCGCCGCCCAGTTGCCGAGCGCGATGGCATTGGCGAGATCCTGCGTCGAGAGCACGCCGAGCACGCCCAGCGCCACCTTGGAGCCGACCCCCTGCACGTTCTGCAGCGTCCGGAACCAGCTCCGCTCGACCTCGCTCTGGAAACCAAACAGCCGGATCGCATCCTCGCGCACGTGCGTGTCGATGGTGAGCATCACCGGCTCGCCGAGCTTCAGGTTGCGCAGCGTGCGCGCCGAGAGCTGCACCTCGTAGCCGACGCCGCCGACATCGACGATCGCATGCGCTTCGCCGATGGCGTCGATGATGCCTCTGAGCTGCCCGATCATCCCCTCGTGTCCTGATTTCGAAGTTTGTCTGACAATGCCGCCGGCTCGAAACACTCCGAAGAGGCGCGATCCTTTCGCACGTCCGCGTCACGCCGGAGGCATGCTTCCAGCATGGCGCGAAAGCTTGCAAACCATGGAGTTTTGCTGCGCCTTCGCTCTTGCCGGCAGCACGAAAGTCCTGGCGTCAAGGCCCACCCAATCATGAAACCGCAACCTAGACCCCTTCCCTGAGCACGCGGCGCGCCAGCGCGGCCGCGCCGCGATGGTTGGCATGGCAGATGGCGATCGCCAGCGCGTCCGCCTCGTCCGCGCTCTCGCAGCGCGCCTTCGGCAGCAGGAAGCCGATCATCGCCTGGATCTGCCGCTTCTCGGCGTGTCCCGCGCCGACGACCGACTTCTTGATCAGGTTCGGCGTATATTCTGCGACCCTGAGCCCGCGCATCGCCGGCGCCAGCAGAGCCATGCCGCGCGCCTGTCCGAGTTTCAGCGTCGAGCGTGGGTTCTCGTTGACGAACGTCTCCTCCACCGCCGCCTCGCTCGCCCCCGACGCCGCGATGACGCTCGAGAGCGCCTCGAACAGCTCCCTCAGGCGGTAGGCGAGCGTCTCGTCCGCAGTCGACGTGATGAGCCCGGAGGAGACGTAGGTGAGCCGCACGCCATCCGTCTCGATGACGCCCCAGCCGGTGCGCCGGAGCCCCGGATCGATACCGATGATGCGAACCAGCCTGTCCCTCATGGGCACCGGATTAGCGCGATTCGCAGGACCGGACCTCAAGGCCCCGCCCGGTCCTCATCCTGGAGCGAGAGGATGTAGGCGGCGATCAGGAACATCTCGTCCTGCGTCAGCCGGTGGTTCGGCATCATCGGCGGAATGCTCTTGAGCCAGCCGACGATGCCGTGCAGCGACTGCCCCGGCCGCTTGGCGACCGCGGCAAAGCCCGGAATCTCGGTCGGGCTCCGCTTCTCGCCCTGGCCGCGGCCGAGATGGCAGGTCGCGCACAAGCGCTCCGCCAGCGCGCGGCCGCGCGCCACGTCGTCCGTCACGTCGCTGTCCGCCGCGCGCCCTGCAACGGGCATCCCGACGAGGAGAGCGGTCAACGCCAAGAGGGAGGCGAAGCGTGCCATGGACCCGTCCCCGCCCGTCAGCGCGAGGAGGCTGCGGGATAGGCCAGCGCATTGATGTAGGCGATGATCCGGTCGACCTCGTCATCGGCGAAATCGAACTTCGGCATCTGGTCGTGCGGCGCGGCGATGCCGCGCGACAAAGGTTCCCGCAGCGCCTGGAGCGCATAGCGCCGCTGCAGGTCGCGGAACGGGGGAGCCTTGGCATTGGGGCTCGCCCCCTGGCGGCCGGTGGCGTGGCACCACCCGCAGTTTTTCTCCGCGATCTCTTGGCCCGCGCGCACATAGGCCGCGCTGTCGTCGGACGAGCTCGCTTCGCCGAGCCGCGTCAGGCCATCCCGCGCGCCGGCGAGGCCGGGATCGATCGCCAGGGCGCGACGGAAATCGGCGATAGCCTGCGCCTTGAGCCCCTTCGTCTCATAGGCATAGCCGCGGTTGTTGAAAGCGAGGGCGTAAGAGGGGTTCGCCGCGATGGCGGCCGTAAAGTCGTCGATCGCGCGATCGACATCGCCAGCCCGCCGATACGCGAGGCCGCGGTTGTTGAGGGCATTCGCGCGGCCCGGCTCGCGCACCAGGACGGCATTGAAGTCCTCGATCGCCTTGCGCGGATGGCCGGTTACGAGAAGCGTGTGGCCCCGCAGCAGGAGAACCTCGGCATTGTTGCGGTCGATCTTCAGCGCGGCATCGAAATCCGCGAGCGCACGCTTGCCGTCGTTGCGCAGGAGATGCGCCTGTCCGCGCGCCGCGAGGCCGACCGCATCGTCGGCGAGCACGCGAAGAGCCTCGTTAAGGTCCCCGAGTGCATCTCCCAGCGCGCCCGCCTCGAGCCGCGCCCGCCCCCGCTCGCGGAACGCCAGCGCCTTCTGCTGGGAGTTGAAAGGAGCCCCCTCGATCACCTGCGTGCAGGCCAGGATGCGCGCCGCCTTGTCGCGCAACGTGAGGCAGTCCTGATCGGCCCCGGCCATGGCGTCACCGCAGGGAACGACGAAAAGAACAGCCAGAAGTCCGTTGAGATAACCGCGCATCCCGCCCCTCCGGTTCGAATGGCCGGAGGAGCTTAGGATGGATGGCGCAGCGGACGTTGCGCCCGATCAAAAAGACCGGCCGCCATCCCCTGCCATGATCGTCAGATCAGCTTGCCCATGGCGATCGCCGTGTCTGCCATGCGGTTCGAGAAGCCCCACTCGTTATCGTACCACGAGAGAACGCGCACCAGCGTGCCGTCCATGACCTTGGTCTGATCGAGATGGAAGATCGACGACCGCGGATCGTGGTTGAAGTCGGTCGATACGTTCGGCTGATCGGTGACGCCGAGGATGCCGGCAAGCTGCTGCTGTGCGGCCGCCTTGATCCCGGCGTTGATCTCGTCCTTCGTCGTCTCGGTCTTGGCGATGAACTTGAAGTCCACCACCGACACGTTCGGCGTCGGCACGCGGATCGCCGTCCCGTCGAGGCGGCCGTTGAGCTCCGGCAGCACCAGACCGACGGCCTTCGCCGCCCCCGTGGAGGTGGGGATCATCGAGAGCGCCGCGGCCCGCGCGCGGTAGAGGTCCTTGTGCAGCGTATCGAGCGTCGGCTGGTCGCCCGTATAGCTGTGGATGGTCGTCATGAAGCCTTTCTCGATGCCGACCAGATCGTTGAGCACCTTGGCCACCGGGGCGAGGCAGTTGGTCGTGCACGACGCGTTCGAGACCACGAGATGATCCTTGGTGAGCTTCTCATGGTTGACGCCGTAGACCACCGTCAGGTCCGCGCCGTCCGCCGGCGCCGAGACCAGCACGCGCTTGGCGCCCGCCGCGAGGTGTCCCGCCGCCTTCTCCTTGCTGGTGAAGATGCCCGTGCACTCGAGCGCGATCTCGACGCCGAGCGCCTTGTGCGGCAGCTCGGCCGGGTTCTTGACCGCCGTCACCTTGATCGGGCCGCGCCCGAGGTCGATGCTGTCGCCGCGGACGGTCACCTCGCCCGGAAACCGTCCGTGCACGCTGTCGAAGCGCAGGAGGTGCGCGTTGGTCTCGACGGGCCCGAGGTCGTTGATCGCCACCACCTCGATATCGGTGCGCCCGGACTCGTAGATCGCGCGCAGCACATTGCGGCCGATGCGGCCAAATCCGTTGATCGCGACCTTGAGTGCCATAAAACGTCCTCCAATCGAGCGGGATGTCTGTATGTGGGCGGGATGGCTCATGGGGGATACGCGTCGGATACGCGACGCCATGGAGCCGACGGGCGGGCGCCCATTAACTTTGGCGCGCCCGGGCCTGTCAATCCGGCGCCCTGCCACAGCCCGGCGGCGCGAGAAAATGACGCCCTCTCCCTGCGCGCGCCCGCGGGGTGATTTCTTGCGCGCCCTGGCGGGAGTCCCTATGGTGGCCTTCGCGACTGCGAACGCCGTTCGGAACGACGGACCGCAGAGATTTGCGGCGAGGGGTGCAGTTCGGCTGATGGCGCAGCGGGTCAAGGAACGGGGTAAGGAAAAGGTCAAGCGTCCCACGGGCCGCGCGAAAGAGCGGCCGTCGCCCCCGGCGGCGACAGCGGACGCCCGCGTTCGCACGCTCGAGCGGGAGTGCGAGCGCCTGAAGAAGGAGCTTGAGGCCGCCCGCCGGCGCATCGCGGCGCTGGAGGAGAGCCGCAACCTGGTCGCCGCACGCATCGACGGCGTCATCGAGTCGCTCAGCGGCGTTGTCGACAGAGGCGACTGAGCCCTCGCTTTTTGTTGGTCCGGGCCTTATGTTAACCCCGCTGCGGGGTTCGTCAGGAACACATGATTCTCCAGGGCCTATAAGATCTGCCTGGGAGCTGTCCCTGGCCGGGGCCGTGGCCCCGGACATATGGCGCCCACCTTACGTTTGTAGGGACCCGGCGAGATCGATCGTTCCAACGGCCACCGCGGCACTTTTCCTTCCCTGACCCCTTTCGCCGCCATCGCGGCCAGAAAGATTTTTCCCGAGCAAATGTCCGTCACCGAGCTGAAAAAAGACATGCGCCGCGCGGCCAAGGCGGCACGCAGCCGCGCCTTCGCGACGCATGGAGCCCACGCCTCCGAAACGATCGCCGGCCAGGGCATCGGCTTCGCGGCAAGACCCGCGCCGGCCGTCGTCTCGGGCTTTCTCGCCATCGGCGAGGAGATCGACCCTTCGCCGCTGATGCGCCGTCTCATCGCCGAGGGCTACCGCCTCTGTCTTCCGGTCATGGAAGGCAAAGGCAAGCCCCTCGTGTTCCGCGCCTGGTCGCCGGGCGAGCCGCTCGCCGAGACCATGTGGGGCATCCGCGAGCCCTTGCAGGGGTCCCCGGTGCTCGACCCCGACATCGTGCTGGGTCCGCTTCTCGCCTTCGACGCCACGGGCTACCGGCTCGGCTACGGCGGCGGCTTCTACGATCGCACGCTGGCCCGGCTCAGAGCGCTGAAGCCGATCGTATCGATCGGCATCGCCTTCGACGAGCAGCGGGTCGACGCCGTGCCCCACGCCGCTTACGACGAGCGCCTCGACTGGGTCCTGACGCCCTCCGGACCGCTGAAATGCCTGGCGTAGCGACAGCTGCAACGAGCGCCCGCTTGCAACGAAGCGTGCCGCTCCTCCCGCCCCGTTTCGGCGCGGAGGCAGGGTGCAGCTCGAAATTCACTCGTGTCTGGATCCCGCCCTCCGCCGCGATGACATTGAGGGGAGACGCACGCCACGCCTCATTTAAAACGTCACTCCGGCGAAGGCCGGAGTCCAGACGTGCCTCCAAGCTTGAGCAGCCGGCCACCGCCGTGCGGGAGGCAGCCTGATGCGCCTGCTCTTCCTCGGCGACATCGTCGGCCGCGCCGGCCGCCGCGCCGCCGTCGAGGCGATCCCGCGCCTGCGCGAACGCCTGAAGCTCGATTTCCTCGTCATCAACGGCGAGAACGCCGCCGGCGGCTTTGGCATCACCGAGGCCATCCACCTCGAGCTGATCGACGCCGGCGCCGACGCGGTGACGCTCGGCAATCATGCCTTCGACCAGAAGGACACGCTGGTCTTCATCGAGCGCCAGGAGCGGCTCATCCGCCCGATCAACTTTCCACCCGGCACCCCCGGCCGCGGCGCGGGCCTCTTCCGGGCGAGGAACGGCGCCGACGTGCTCGTCATCAACGCCATGGGCCGCGTGTTCATGACCGAGATCGACTGCCCGTTCCGCGCCGTCGACCGCGAGATCACCGCCTGCGGGCTGAAGACCGGCGCCGACGCGATCCTCGTCGACTTCCACGCCGAGGCGACCAGCGAGAAGCAGGCGCTCGGCCACTTCCTCGACGGGCGCGTCTCGGCGGTGGTGGGCACGCACACGCACGCCCCGACCTCCGACGAGCGCATTCTGCCGCATGGAACCGCCTACATGTCGGATGCCGGCATGTGCGGCGATTACAATTCGGTGCTCGGCATGGACATCGACGAGCCGGTGAACCGGTTCCTCACCCGCCTTCCGCGCGAGCGCTTCGAGCCGGCGCTCGGCCCCGCGACCGTCTCCGGCCTCGCCGTGGAGATCGACGACGCGACGGGCCTTGCCACTCGCGTGAAAAGTTTGCGGCTCGGTGGCGTCTTGGCGCCGACCGAGCCGCTTTGGGTCGAGTGAGAGAGAGGTTTATGGCAACCGCATGAGAAGGGGCTGAACCCACCCTCAGCGCATCGATGAGCATGCTCACCCTGGGTTCGCGATTGGGCAGTGGCCGCGTAGCCCCGAGTTTAGGTGATTCTGCGTTTTCCCGCGAGGCTGGCCTTGGGGGCGCCCGAGGGCAAAAGTCTCGCCACACCCCCGAAATACGGACGTTTCGACCGGAGGAGGGGGTTGACCGGCGCGGGGCCGCCCCGCATTAAATCGGACCCGAACGGCCCCGTGCGGGGCCCCTGACGAACCGGAACACAGATGGCTGGCCATTCAGCATTCAAGAACATCATGCACAAGAAGGGCCGCAAGGATGCGGCCCGCGCCAAGATGTTCGCCAAGTTCGCCCGCGAGATCACGGTCGCTGCCAAGTCCGGCATGCCCGACCCCGCGATGAACCCGCGCCTCAGGCTCGCCATCCAGACGGCGCGCGCCGAGAACATGCCGAAGGACAACATCGAGCGCGCCATCAAGAAAGCCCAGGGCGGCGACAGCGAGGCCTACGAGACGATCCGTTACGAGGGCTATGCGCCGGGGGGCGTCGCGATCATCGCCGAAGCGTTGACCGACAACCGCAACCGCACGGGCGGTGCCGTGCGGGCGGCCTTCACGAAGCACGGCGGCAACCTCGCCGCCACGGGCGCGGTTGCGCATATGTTCGAGCATGTGGGCGAGATCCGCTTCAAGGCCGCGGCCGGCTCGCCCGACGCCGTGCTCGAGGCCGCCATCGAGGCCGGCGCGGACGACGCCGCCTCCGACGATGCCGGCCACCTCGTCACCACGAGCTTCGACAGCCTCGGCACGGTCGCGGCAGCGCTCGAGGAGACGCTCGGCGAGCCCGAAAGCGTGAAGACCGTCTGGAAGCCGAGCCTCACCACCGAGGTGGACGAGGCGAACGCCGAAAGCATCATGAAGCTCATCGCCGCCCTCGAGGACGACGACGACGTGCAGAACGTTTTCGCGAACTTCGAGGTCTCCGATGACGTTCTGAAGAAGCTCACAGCCGCCTGATCGCGCCAAGCGCATCGCCTCGAGTGCGGCAGCTGACCTCAATTCGATTGGACAATAGGAAAAGCCATGACCGAGAAGCTCCAAGATATTGCCCAAGCCATGGTTGCACCGGGCAAGGGAATCCTGGCTGCCGACGAAAGCTCCGGCACCATCAAGAAGCGGTTCGACAGCATCGGCGTCACCTCGACCGACGAGGTGCGCCGCGACTACCGTGAGATGCTGTTCCGCGCCACCGACGCCATGAAGAGCTGCATCTCCGGCGTCATCCTCTATGATGAGACCATCCGCCAGAAAGCCAAGGACGGCACGACCCTGGTCGACGTCATGAAGGCCGCGGGCGCCATCCCCGGCATCAAGGTCGACACCGGCGCCAAGCCGCTCGCCGGCCCGACCGCGAAGATCGAGACCGTCACCGAAGGGCTCGACGGCCTGCGCGAGCGTCTCGCCGAGTATCACGCGCTCGGCGCGCGCTTTGCCAAATGGCGCGCCGTCATCACCATCGCCGACGGGGTCCCCACGTGGAACTGCCTCAAGGCCAACGCCCACGCGCTCGCCCGCTACGCAGCACTTTGCCAGGAAGCCGGCATCGTGCCCATCGTCGAGCCCGAGGTGCTGATGGACGGCCCGCATTCCGCCCACGACATCGACGAATGCTACCGCGTGACGGAATGGACGCTGCGCACCGTTTTCCGTGAGCTTTACGACGCCCGTGTCTCGCTCGAGGGCATGGTGCTGAAGCCGAACATGATCATCGCCGGGCAGAAGAGCGCGCGCCAATCCTCCGCGGAGGAGGTGGCGGAAAAAACCATCCGCTGCCTCAAGGCGACGGTTCCCGCATCCGTGCCGGGCATCGCATTCCTCTCGGGCGGGCAGTCTGACGAGCTCGCGACCCGGCACCTGTCGCTGATGAATGCCGCGGGAAACCTTCCCTGGGCTCTGACCTTCTCCTATGGCCGTGCGCTGCAGGCCGCAGCCCTCAAAGCCTGGGGCGGCAAGCCGGAGAACGTCGCCGCCGGACAGCGCGCGTTTGCGCATCGGGCGCGCATGAACGGCCTCGCCGCGCTCGGCAAGTGGAACGCCGGGCTCGAGAAAGCGGCATAGATCGAGCGTTTTCGAGCGGAGTGCCCCGCTTCGCGCCAGGAAAGCGCGTGCAAAACACCACCGCCCGCGGCTGTGGCTCCCCTGCGAAATCCTCAGGTAGAGGATCGAAGGGGGGCCGCCGTTTTCAGTTTTTTTGCAGCGCGGCGGAACAACCCATCCCGAATTGCGTTTCATAAGTAGGCCCAGGGCTTGCCGCGCTCTACAGCGCGCCGCCTGACCCGGGACGATCGGATGGGGGCCTCATTCTTATAGTCTTCGGCCTCAGGGCAGGAGACTGAGCAGCAAGGCGCAATGAGCCCCCCTCATTGCGCCTTGACTGCGTTGGAAACGCGCCTTGACCGCGTTGAAGACACCCGGCGCGCGGCCGATATCATTCGGAGCGCGCCGGGCCTCGATGGTCATCGTGATATGTCGCGGATGCTTCCGGCTAAAGTCGTTCCGACTGAGGTGGAACCATGGTCATGCGAGCAATTGGCGTGTCTGGGTCCCGGCCGTCCATGCGGAGCGTGGCTTCGCCCGTCCATACGGAGCATGGCTTCGCCCGTCCATGCGGAGCATGGCTTCGCCATGACGCCGGGATGACGTCATTTGTATGCAGGCCGGCCTGCGCAAACTCAACGTCACTCCGGCGAAGGCCGGAGTCCAGACGGGTTTGCGCATGTCGAACCGCTGTTTCCAGCTGAACCGGAAACTCTCTAGTTCATCCAGAACCCTGAGATCGCGTCTGCGAGCGTATCCGGCGCCTTGTATTTCTTTTTCTTCTTCCCCTGTCGCGCATCGCGCGACCCATCGTCCATCGTGGCGAGCTCGTCCGAGGCCGCGCCGGGTCCGGGATCGAAGCGGACAGGGCGCCCCGTGAGCGCCGCCTCGAGCCGGCCGTCGTGGCCATAGAGATCCCCGAACGTCGAGACGCGCCCGTCCGCATCGGCGACGGCCGTGAAATACGTCGTGTGCACCGGGATCGGATGCTTGAGCCGGACCTCGCCGCCTGCGGCCATCGCGTGCTCCACGCCGCGCGCATCGAGACCGTTGCCTTCCGCGAGCATCACTCGCGCGAACCTCATCGGATCCTGCACGCGGATGCATCCGTGCGAAAGCGCCCGGCTCGGCTGCGCAAACAGCGACCGCTCGATCGTGTCGTGCATGTAGACATCATGCCGGTTGGGGAACAGGAACTTGACCTGCCCGAGCGGGTTCCTGCCGCCTGGCGGCTGAATGAAACTGTAGTTGCGCACGTCGGCGTTCGACCAGTCGACGCTGTCGGGATCGATCTTGCGCCCGTTGCGGTAAACGTCGAGGCCGTAGGCGCGGATGATGTTGCCGCCCCCGCCGCCGCCGAAGAAGAAGAAACCACCGCCGGCCGAGCGCAGGCGCGGCGCCAGCTCGCGCGTCTTGATGCCGTCCGGCATGCCCCAGGACGGGTTGAACGCGATGGTCTTCATCGTTTCCGAGAATACCGGCGTCGCCCATTGCGGCAGGCCGACGATGATGCGCTCCTTGAACAGCACCTCGTCACCTCTGATGACGCGCGTCATGAACTCCGGGATGTTGTTCCAGACGTACACGCGGCCGAGGCTTTCGGGCATCCACCGCCAGCGCTCCATGTTGAGCACGATCATCTGCGTGCCGCGGCCCCGATCGGGCGCGCGATGCACCTCGCCCTCGGCGTTGAGCGCCTTGCGCGTCGCGCCCGTGAGCTCGCCCGTCGCCTTGAGCCCCTTCTCGACCTGGTAGGCTTTGAGCGCCAGCTCGAGCTTCTCATCGAACACCGTGTCGCCCACCCCGTCCTCGGCCGGAACCTTCATCCTCTGGCGCAGCAGCGCGACATTGGGATGCTCGACGCCGACCTTGAGCATCTCACGCGTCGCCGGGAGGTTGATCTTGAGCGCCGGATCGATCTCGACCGCCGGCTCCGCCGGGCCGCGCGCCTTGAGCAGCGCCTTGTGCAGCAGTTGGAACTGCGGATGCTTGGGGTGCTGATCGCGCAGATAGGCATCCGGCGCCGACGCAGCCGTGAGCTCCGCCAGCACGGTGCTCGGCGCCTTGATCGGCGGCGCGACATCGAGGATACGGCTCAGGGAGGCCGGATTGACGCGCCCGCCCCGCGCGAAGCGCACATACTTGAGAAGCGCGAGCGTGAGCTTGCCCTCGGCGTCGGCCAGCGCCTCCGTCGACGGCGCCCCTGTCAGGGCGGGAAGATCGAACGCCGCGGCAGTGAGGCCCCAGTCGTCGGCCTTGCGCACTTCGGCCATCGCGCTCTTGGCGCCGTGCGTGAAGCCTGCGCCGTCGACCCACAGCGGCTTGTCGTTACGCGCGCCGTAGAACGCCGCCGCAGCCGCGACATCCTCCTTGTGCGCTTTCGACGTGTTGGCGGATATGCCGAGCCATGTGCGCACGGCGGCGATGACGGGATCGACCACGGGAGGAGCAGGCGCGGTCGCCGCAGGGGCCTCCGCCGCAGTCGCAGCCGCATCCGGCGCCGGCGTGGAGGCCGCGGGCGCGGCCGGCGTGGCAGCCGCCGGCGTGGCAGCCGAAGGTGCCGCCGTTGCGGCGGGGGCCTGCGACGGCGCGTCGGAAGCCGCGGGCGAGGGCGCCGCGGGTGCCTCCGGAGTGGCGGCATTGGCGACGGCGTCGTCGGATTTGGTTTCCGAAGCCGCCGACGGCGATGTCGCATGCGGGGGTGTGGAAGGAGCCGCAGCCGGCGGCGTAGCGGCGGCCGAAGGCTGCTCCGGAAGTGTTCCGGTGGTCTGCACTCCGGTGGTTCCCACGGCGGGCGCCGCGCCGGGCGGCGATTGCGCCTTAGCGCTCGAAGCGTTGGCGGCGAGCACCACGACCGCGGCAGTGGCGGCCGCAACGCGCAAGAAAACAGGCGTGAGCATCAATCTGGCTCCGTCGATGCGGGACGCACCCTCACGATGTTTGCAACCCTCGTTGACAGCCTTCGGGCAGGCTGACACGTGCAGCCACAGCATGGCCATTTTATGCTCATGGGAGCTGCATGGAACATGGGAGGAGCTGCATGGAACGAGACCCGGCCAACGTGCTGACACAGTGGGCGACGACTCGCTCGCCCGCGACCATAGCCGGAAGGTTGGGCCCGTGATAGGCCGGATCGGGCGCAAGGCCTGTTCTTCCGGGGACGATGGCCGCACACAGAACCTCGGAGTCTCTTTTCCGCCCGAATTGAGACCGATACGCACGCGACACGGCCGCAAACCCGTCACCGGGCCGAACAGGCTCCACGCTGAGGACATGACCAACAGACCTTCAGATCCGGGGATTTGCCTGATCGCCGCCGCCGAGAGCGGAGCGGCGGCCCTCGCTCGCTTCACCGCAGCCCTCGAGGCGACGCGTGCCGTCACCGCGATCCTGTCCGCGCCCGACGGCGCCCCCCTCGATCCGGCGGTCGCCCGCCCGCTCGTCGAGATGGCGCAGCAGAGGAAAGTCGCCGCGCTGATCGCCGACGACGTGGCGGCCGCCCGCGCCACCGGCGCCGACGGCGTGCACCTCTCCTGGCGACCCGCGATCGAGGAGGCCTACGAAACCGCCCGCCGCGCGCTCGGCCCCGAGGCCATCGTCGGCGCGGATGTGGGAGTGTCGCGCCACGACGCCATGACGCTCGGTGAGGCTGGCGCCGATTACGTGGCCTTCGGCCGGGCGCCCGCAGCGGAGGGGCCTGATATCGGCGCGCCCCGCCGCGAGCTCGTCGCCTGGTGGGCGGAGGTGTTCGTCGTCCCGGTGGTTGCCTTCGATGTCGGGACGGCAGGCGAAGCACGCGACCTGATCGCGAGCGGCGCCGATTTCGTCGCCGTGCGCCTGCCTCCCGCCTCCGAGGCCGCCAACGACGCGGCCTGGGCGGCGGACCTCCGG
>WBZR01001759.1_pt1 | contig 25362 bp, 26 predicted proteins | sample 5204231 | NCBI WGS metagenome assembly WBZR01 (sample SAMN12412403, study PRJNA552823) | activated sludge metagenome | isolation source: activated sludge from anammox sidestream of wastewater treatment plant... | place: USA: Virginia | collected 2017-08
ATGCCCATATCGTTCCTGATATAGGGGAGGATGCCGAGGATTTGAAATTTCTCAGTGGCAGGATATGCGGCTAATAAAGACAACTTCTGCATAGTCATTTTTGTCGGCACACTATAGCTGCTCCCCATCATCCAGTTGTTGTTTATTACATCACCCGGACTTATGTCACTCTTCCCGTCTTTGATTGTTTCCATGCGGGAATATTCATACTGCAGTGAAAGCCCGATATGTTCAGCAAGTGTTACCCCTGATGTTGCAGCCCCGCCGATACAACAGGAAAGACCACACTCGCCAAAGGCGAACACAGTTGAATTATACCCCGATACAAAGGAAAATAATAATCCTAACAGGGTTATAAGAAAATACCTCTTCATGGCGTTACTCCTCCTTTAAATTCAGCATTCCACCTCAGTGCAAGGCGCTGCCTGGAATTTCGATTGTTATTACGTCTTACATAATTTTTTACTGAGATCAGGATAAATAAGGAGGTGCCCTGGAAAGATAAATTATATCTGTCTGTTGATATGCAACTACACTATTAACCGGCAATTCCCTGATGGAAAAGCCCAGACCCGCAATTACAATATGTGAGGCTGTAATTACAGAACTTCCGGCCTTATGCAGAAACTTACAGAACAGAACCTTATCATGGTCTGATTCATCCTGCTGGTCATCGTTGCTGTGATGGTGATCATGAGTGGTCTGTTCTGAGGCATCCCCTGTGGAATGATGTGTTACAGCATGCTGATGGGACGGCGGCAGATCATCTTTAAACCCGCAATGATATGCGCATGATATGGCAAACAGAGACAGTGATAGATACAGAAAGCAAATTGTGACTGATAAGACCTTATGAGATACGTGTCTTTGATGCATTATGGGTTATAGATGCAGTATTACGGATTGAAATTGTATGACAGAGGTCATAATCCGTATTATATACCAGCCGGGTGGTTTTGAACACGGAAATCAGGAATGGAGCTGGTCTTTATGAATCATGCAGGTGACTGTGTTTCTTCTCTTTATCCGCATGCTTGTGGGGGTGACTGTGCATTACTCCTCCATGAGTATGTGTATGTTCGTGAATTATGTATCCGCTAACAGGATAGCCCAATTCAACGATCACCCCCCGGATCCTCTCGAAACTCACATCCTTGGACTCATATGAGATGTGTATGTCCGATGGGTCTGCCCCTTTCTGGATAGCGATAGAAATGATGCCCGGGAGCCCCTTGACTGTATTATTCACAGCTTCCATGCAATGTATGCATGAAAGATTTGAAACCTTCAGAGTTACATTCTTTACCACGTTAAACCCCTTCAAAGTTTGTCAGCGTCAGCCTGATAATAAAAAAGGCCACGAAGCGCTCCCTGCTCCCTGCAGAGTAGAGGCCTTCGTGGCCATAAATGTTATGTTGAAAATTAACTGCTGTGAGACAGCTACCAGGAGGATCCTTTCCTCACATTATGATTCAAAATACCAGACAGACTTGTTCGTGTCAAGAATTTATTTCTTTTTGGATATGCCCCTGTGAATGTCATGATTTCACGGTTGAATCCCGCACTTGTTTGCGACCCAATCTGCCGGCATCAAGAAGCATCCGTTGCCGGACTGATATGAACGAGTCGCCTGGCGCCGGCCAAGTCCTGCATTATGAACAGTACACAAGTAAGGAATTGTCACAAGTTTTGACATTGATAAGCAATAGACAGTAGACCGGGTCTGTTTTGCCGTGTATGATTAACAATAAGCAAATTTAATCAAATGGGCCCTCACGAAGGGGGCCGGTTTAAAGTTTCTTCATCCTGACAAAGAAGGCCATGTAGGCCCTGTATACGGAATGGATCCGGGCCTGCATGGCCTTTTGTTTTTTAGATTTACCGGTCTTTATAGGTAAGCAGGAGGGGTGAGGAGATTGAACATTTTATGACTGGAGAAATTGCGCAAGCGCAGACAGACAGGATAACAGAGAGAGATAAGTAAGCCATTGGTTAAAGAGACTGTCCCGTTTCATGAACCTGAGCAGATGAGATTGCGGGAAGAACGACTGTGATGCAGGACAATCATCAGGAGGTAATTGAAACGGCAGCAGTGAGTGAGACGCCATCTGCTCACTCTTATCCTCCAATACCTGAGGCTGAGGCTGCTTCTGCGGGCACGTCTCAGCCTCAGGTTGCTTTATCGAGCGGCCTTGTAGCGCCAATTGTCATGAACTGAAGTATCGAAACGGAAAGGGGGTGGCCATTCAATCTCAGACAGCCATCGGAATGCTTTTAAGAAATTTTATAACCTGATTCAATGACATGAAGACAAACATTAAGGAGGAGACATGTTCAGAGTTGCTATCTTCAGCGTGTTAGCAGTATTGATTTATTTAAATCCTGTTTTCGCCCATGATCCGTGGGTAGAAAAACAGGACGGAAAACTGTTGGCTGTGTTTGGTCATATCAATAGTAATGAGTTCGAAATGCTGGAGCTGGGAAAGATAAAAGAGGCGCAGGGTATTGATAACAACGGAAGAAAAGCAGAAGTCAAAATGATGCAGAACAATAATGCAGTATCAATATTGCCTGAGAAGGAATTGTCAGCAGTAACATTATTCATGGACAATGGATACTGGGTAAAGACAACTGACGGTTCTAAAAATATCTCTAAACGAGAAGCAAAAAAATACATGGATGCCAATGAATATGTAGAGTCATCGCATTCGATAAAATATAGTAAGACAATATTGCGCTGGCATCCCAAATTAGCAGAACCGCTTGGAATGAGGTCAGAGATAGTTCCGCTTAAAGACCCGTTTGGCATCAAGACAGGGAAGGTCCTTCCAATAAGGTTTCTCTTTGAAGGAAGACCAGTTGAAGGCGCTTTAATCGAAGTATCTGGTTATGGCAAAGAGTCTGTGACAGAACTTAAAACCAATAAAGAGGGGATGGCAGATGTTTTCATTGACAAGCCAGGTGTATTGAAAATCACTGCTCAACATAAGATTCCGCAGAAGGACAATCCGGATGCTGATCTGCAGTTAATCAGGACGACTATGACTTTTGAGGTGAAGTAAAATGTTTACTATTATAACAGGGGGTACAAATATGGCAGTAATAAAGAAATCTGGAATTAATCTGATGCTGTTGATTACAGCCTTCTTATCCATATCATTAGGCTTGCCGGCATCCTGGGCTGAACCGGCTAATGTAAAAAGTGAACCTGTTGAATTGGAGGCCATTACAGTCAAAGGAGAAGCAATGCATGAAGCCGACCGTGCATTTTCTGTTAACACAATCTCACAGGACAACATTAAGGCTAAAGGCTCCGCTTCCCCTATTACCATGATTGAAGAGGCTCCTGGCGCACATGTAACTGCCTATCAGCAGGGAGGTGTGGCAGACGTATTCCAGCTCCGTGGTTTTACCGGAGGAGGGCATGGGAGCGATGTTGGCATCAGCCTCGATGGCATAAGTCTCAACGAGGGAGAATCCCATGCCGACGGCTATGGCGATACCAATCTCATAATTCCGCTTGAGCTGGATAGCGTGACAGTATACAAAGGCCCGGTTTCTCCTCTCTATGGCAATTTCGCGCGGGGTGGAGTAGTAGCCTTCGCATCCAGAAAGGGCGGTGAATACAAAGACTTCGATTTTTCAATGGGGTCTTATGGAACTTACGACACACAGGGAGCTGTAGGCATGAGGCTTGGGAAAGTGCAGCTCAATGCCGCCATGCAGGGTTATGAAAGCGAAGGATGGCGCGAGCATTCCCGTTATACAAAAATGAACGGTGCATTGCGTGCAGCCTATGAAATCAGTGGCCGGTCTGAGGTCGCCCTTTCTTTGCGCGGACACGGCGGGCATTGGCAGGCGCCTGGTTATGTCCTGTGGGATCAACTTGAAGATGAGGATCGCAGAAGGTTGCAGGATGATAATGTCAGGACCCAGCAGGATATGGGAGATAAGCAGTTCTCGAGTCAGCGTCTGGATTTTAACCAGATTCTGGATGACAAATTGAAACTTCTGGTTTCCGTTTACAACACGGACCATGACTTTACCAGGTTTCAGACAGGCTTGAACATTACCACTCCATCTGCAGTGCAGCAGGTAGAACATAATCACAAGCGCTCTGTGCAATCCCTGGGTGCAAGTCTTAACGGGCGTCATATCATAGCCGGGCTTAACAGTGTGTGGGTAACTGGGTTTGAATACTATAATGAAGAAACACACTCGCGACGCTGGAACACGTCAACTCACGTTCGCACATCTCAAATACAGGATAGCAACTTCATCAACAACACGGCCTCATTATATGGTCAGATGAATATTGATATCAATCCATATTTTCAGCCTAACCTTGGCGTACGCTATGATAAATTCACCGGTGAACAGGATAACAAACTGACAGGCATTAAGAGAGACATGAACGATTTCGATCATATCAGTCCCAAACTGGGCGTTCGTTCGACTTTGTCTGAAAAGTGGGAATTGCGTGCAAGCGCTGTAAACGGATTTGCCCTGCCGTCAGGTGCGGCAAAGTTTGATCCAGGCATTAATGTTGATACCGTTGAATACTGGCAATATGAAATCGGCGCCAGTGGTGCTCCTTCAAGTCAGTGGTATCTGGATATGGCTGTCTTTGTGGTCGACAGTTCTGACGAGATTCTGGAGGACCCTCCTGGTTCAGGAACGTTCAGGAACGCCGGAGAAACACGCAGAAATGGCATAGAGGGTGAGGTAAAATATTATCCAGCTTTTCTCAATCCTCTCGAATTCAGCGCAACATTTGGTTATTATGATTCGGAAATCAAGGATAATCCTAATAGCAGTTTAATTGGCAAGAAGGTTAACGGGGCAGCCAGTTATGTCTCTAATATTGATGTCTCATACGCTCCGGCAGCAGGTTTGGGAGGCAGCATCAGGCTCAGGTCATTGGGGCCATGGTATGCAAATGCCGCCAACAGCGTTGAATACGACGGGCATAATATACTTAGCGCTTCCGTTTTTTACAATTTTCTCACTGATAATGGAAAGAAAACGCGCTTGTACCTCGACATGATGAATCTGACGAATGAGGTCTACACGGAAATAGCTTCCGGCGGACCTCATCCGACCCAGGGTAACGTGCCTACTACGACTTCGCCAATGCCGCCATTAAATGTAATGGCTGGTATAACTATTTCCCTGTAATCAGGAACCTGCAGGGATTGTGTTGAAGCTGAATTGACCGGGGGTAAAGGAACTGCGGCATGAAGACCTTGTTGATTTTACTGGAGATGATTATTTTTCTGACACTGGGGCTGTATAATGTGGCCGCTGCGCATTCCATAAATTATCAGGTGGAAAACAGAGGGATTAGCACAAGAGTTTTTTATTCCTTTGACGAGCCGGCTGACTACTCTCCCTATGAATTATACGGCCCCGGTGACAAGGTTCCGCACCAGAAGGGAAGAACGGACAAAAATGGTTTTGTCTCTTTTCTTCCTGACAGGGCTGGCAAGTGGGTCATTAAGGTTATAGGGGAATCAGACCATGGCGGACATGGCACCATAATTGAGGTAGACGTAAACGATAGTCTCTATATGGCGTCCTTTAAGAAGCCGCTTGTTGCGACTTATGCAAAGGCTGCTGTCGGGGTATCAATTCTTATTGGCGCATTGGGTATAGCAGCAATGTACAAATCAGGCATTGGAAGAAAAACAAATTGATATTTTCAAATATTTGACCAACTGGTGCCTGTCAATGCTAATGGATGTGACATGGTTTTGTTCCCGGGCCGGGATTTCCTGCCATAATGCCATCGTTTGTTCCAGAAATGTATTGACAGATTTCATTACATCATGTTAAATATATAACAATAACGGAGAGGCGAACCTCTTCAGTAGTAGCTGCTGATAGCAATTGTAAACAGGACTACAAGTAATAATCAAGGCCATGAAGGTCAACAGCCCACAGGAGTCGGGCGGCATTCATGGCCTTTTTTATTTGACACTCAAAGGCCATGGGGGTCTGAAAGGCTTATTCAGGAGAATGAGCTCAAACCTTCATGGTCTTATTTGTTAATAGGGAGGGAGCAGCGATGGGATGTGTTACTGAGATTTCTACGATCCATGAAATCAGGGGACGGGTCAGGTTCAGTGTGCCGCAGTTGAAATGGAGTCTGAAAAACAGCTCTGCACTCAAGGCAGTGCTGTCAGAACTGCCCGGAGTTTATCACTACAAAGTGTGTGTGCATGCCGGGACTGTAGTGATCTACTTCAACAGGAGGAGTCTCACGAAGGATGCCCTGATGGAGGCTATACATCACTGCCCGTTCCCTGAGGGTGAGGAAGAACGACCTCAAAGTCCTCCTCCTGTACACATCAAGAGAAGGGATGGCAAGTGGGAGAGGAGTATATTTCATCATAACCATTTTATCCTGTTAGACCTTCTAAAGCATGGGGTTATGGCCGGAGGTGCTGGCGGAGGGGGGCACCTTCCCCTTGCCCTGACAGCCTTTATGGCCTGGCGATACCTCAGGAGGAGAAATACCCATCACAGGGAGAGGAGGGGTAAATCGAATGGGTAAAGAACTACTGCGGCCGGACGAGGCAGCCTTCATGTTGAACGTCAGCCGGTGGACAATCTACAGATGGGTTAAAGAGGGGAAACTGGAGGCTACAAAGATTGGAAAAGGAAGTCTCAGGGTTTTTAATAAGTCGGTTGAACATCTTGTCAGAGAAATGAAAGTCAATACGTTGCAAGAGTAGGCAGACATTGGCAGCAGTGGGTAGACAGTTAGCGGTAATATCCCTATACTCATCCTGTAAATACCACATGGCAAAATTAGTTGTCTTCAGGGAAGCAGAAAAGGCCCGGGAAGAAATCATAACATCAATTGAACAATATCTTTCTCATCTCGTTGAGGTAATTAGACCATTTGATCAGGTTTTTGATTGTTCATGGAATGAGCGACGCAATAAATTGTCTGTCCATGGGGAACGGTTTAAGGCCGACGTAGTCCTTGTGCCCAAAGGGGTTGTTGTGATGACTGAAATTCCTCTGGTATGGTATCCATTCCGAAAGATGATTGAGGACAGGATTAATATGGCTCTTGACATGATTATTGATGATAATGGAGGAAGGGAGGGATGAAACATGTTTTTTCTTAGACGTGCGTTCTGGTTTGGCGTTGGGGTGGTCGTAGCGTATGAATTTTTACCGCAGATAATGAAGACACTGCGGCCGGTGGCTGTTCAGGCTATGAAATCCGGATTGGCGATGGCTGATCAGTTGAAGGTTGCCGGGGCGGAGAGCAAGGAATCGTTCGATGATCTTATGGCAGAGGCACGCGCCCAGTATCAGGCTGAGAAGGGTACTGCTGCTGAGGCGCCGCCTTCTGAAGAGGAAAAGCCAAAGGTAAAACGGGCTGTCAGGAAGCCTGAATAGAAGGGAACCGGGGAAAGGATTAATGCTATCCCCATACATGCGCTAAGGAGGTTAGAGATGACACCACCACATCCATTTCATCAGTTTGGGCGCCGCATACTGGGAGCAAGGGCGGGAGCTGCTGCAGGTGCAGGTGCAGGGAGCAGCAGCGGCTTATTGAGCGGTCTGTCCGCATTTTTTTTCGGCGCTATGGCAGCCGGTATAGTCATATCATTGATAAAGCAGGGTCAGCCCCGGATTACAGGGGCTGTAAAGAAAGGTGGAGCATCCACGGGAAAGAGCCTTGAGGAATTGATTGCTGAAAAAGAACGTCTTGAGGATCAGATTGCTGAAGTCGCTGCGAGAGAGGGAAAGGGTTGATGGGGCTTCGCGTCGTTCATAATATGCTTCCGGGCCGCTTGAGGGTGAGGGCAGACGAGTTGCGGGGTAATGAGAAAATGCTCGGGCTGATTACCAGGAAACTTGGAGGACTGTCAGGAGTAGGCAGCGTGGAAACAAATTCCATAACCGGCAGTATACTTGTCATCTACGATGTGGTCTTGTTTAATGAGAAAGACCTCTTATTTCACCTGAGTGAGACCTCAGGGTTGTCGCCGGACACTGAAGATTCAAGCCCGCATCAACAAACGGTCAAGTCGCCTGAGAGTAAAGGCATAGAGGTGCCGCATCTTGCCAGGGCAGTTGAGGAGCCTTTCCGGAATCTTAACGAAGGCTTGCTGCGCCTGACAAACGGGTACATGGATGTACGGTACTTTTTACCGCTGCTTCTCATGGGCTACGGCACGTCCAAGCTGGTCAGACAGGGGCCTGTGCCTGCCATACCATGGTATCTCCTTTACTGGTGGTCCTTCAGGACATTTGTGCTCCTGAACAGGCAGGCAAAACCTCAGTGAGTCTGAGTCCGCATTAAAATATGAGCATAAGTCTATCTTATAGCCGTCCTCAATACCGTATTCGTCATATGATTCCAGGACGTGTCCGCTTCTTCATCCCCTCGCTTTACGGGGCTGATGACCTTATAGTTCACTATGAGCATGAATATAGTAAGCTTAAGGGTGTTTCTGAGGTTAAAGGCAATCATGTGACAGGCACTCTGCTTGTGGTCTATGACCCATCGCGACTTAACCTTGCGAAAGTTCTTTGTATACTTTACAAGATGAGTGGTATTGCGCGGAATACCCGCCAGATTACTGCAGCCCGGAGGTGTCATGCTGAGACGACTGCTGATTCAAGCTCTTTACGCAGGCAATTTACGGGTATAGCTGTAGCAGGTTCCATCCTTGGCCTTCTCGTGTTCCAGCGGTTCCTGTCGCGGTGGTTTCCTTTTCTGGGGCGGCTACCTGCCACGCTTATTGCTTCGGCAGCAGCAGTCTTTACCGGCATTCCTGTCTTCCGTGAAGGGCTGGAAGATGTTCTTGAGAATAAGCGGATAAGCCTCGACCTCATGGTCAGTATTGCATCAATAATTGCTATTTTTATGGGCGAGGGGCTGGTAGCGCTTGAGGTGGTCTGGCTCATGAATTGCGGCACATTCCTTGAGGATTTTACAGCAGAGAAATCACGAAGGGCGATCCGGAAACTCCTTGAAGTAGGTGACGAGCGTGCATGGGTATTAAAGAACGGTGTGACGGCGAGGGTGCTGCTTGAAGAGGTTAAGCCGGATGATATTGTCGTTGCACACGGAGGGGAGAAAGTTCTCGTAGACGGAGAGATCATAGGCGGGCAGGCCGCAGTCAACCAGGCACCTATTACAGGTGAGTCTATACCCGTTGAGAAATCCAGGGGAGGATCAGCCTTTGCCGGCACCATCGTGACGAACGGGACTATCTATATTAAGGCGATTAAGGTTGGTGACGACACATATCTCTCACGTGTGCTCCACATGGTCGAGGAATCGCTTGAGAGACGCGCCCCTATTGAGAGTATTTCAGACAGGTTTGCCACATGGTTTGTCCCTTCTGCATTCCTGCTGTCACTGCTGGTATTTGCGGTTACGAGGAACTTCTACCGTGCGTTTACTGTGCTTGTTACGGCATGCCCGTGCGCTGCTGCCATTGCGACGCCTACGGCGATATCAGCGGCAGTCGGCAATGCGGCCAGGCGTAATATGCTGGTAAAAGGCGGCATATTCATTGAACAGGCAAGCAGGATTGATACGATATGTCTTGATAAGACAGGGACTATCACTGAAGGCAGGCCTGTTGTTGTTTCAGTTCTTCAGAAAAATGACAGATATACAGCGGACAACATTGTCGCCCTTGCCGCTTCCGCAGAGGCAAGGAGCTCCCATCCCCTTGCGCGCGCCCTTGTTGAGGGTGCAGAACTCAGGGGGGTAAAGGTGCTTGATACGGACAGTTTTGAGACGATTACCGGCAGTGGTGTTGTTGCCGTGCTGTCAGACAGGCGCAGGGTGCTCGTAGGAAGTGAGAGGTTGATGAAACAGCATGGCATCTCCGTCGAAAAAGTTGATGGAGAAGTTTCCCGCATGAGGGGAGCAGGAGAGACGCTTCTGTATGTTGCAGTTGAGAAGGAACTCGCTGGACTTATAGGCGTCGTGGACAGGCCGAGGCATGAGGCATCCGCTGTAATCTACGGGCTCAGGCAATCCGGCATAAGCGTCTATCTCCTGACAGGAGACCACCACAAAACTGCTGACGCAATCAGCAGGCAGCTTGGCATCAACGATTACTATTATGACATGCTGCCTGAGGACAAGGGCCGCATGATTGAGAAATTACGGGCTGAAGGAAGGGTTGTTGCCATGGTTGGCGACGGAGTAAATGATGCACTTGCGCTTGCAAAATCTGATCTCGGGATTGCCATGGGCGCAGGAGGCTCTGACGTGGCCGTTGAGGCAGCAGATATTGCGCTTAAGTCAAATGACCTGACGCGCCTGCCTGCCGTACGTGAATTAAGCCAGAAGACCATGTCAGTTATCAAACAGAACTATGCCTATTCAATGGCAATAAATGCCCTTGGGATAGGTTTAGGTTCATTCGGAATTATTTCACCCTTTATGGGCGGAGTTCTGCATGTCGTAAACAGTCTCGGGGTAATCCTTAATTCCAGCCGGATATTATTAATCAGAGACAATTGAGCCATCCCATAAAACACTCACGATTGATAGCAACTGTTGGCATCCGTGAGTAGACTCAAAAAACACGCACAGGTATCTTTTATATTCATATGAACAGGACGGCTATAGATGTCAGCGGTGTCTATTTTAATTATCCTCTCGGTCATGAGGTGCTGAAAGGCGTTTCGTTTCAGGTTGGCTTTGGCGAGAAGGTCGCCATTATCGGTCCTAATGGCGCAGGGAAGTCGACCCTTATGAGCCTCTTTAACGGCATGTTGATGCCTGAACATGGCATGGTCTCTATAGACGGACTGGCTGTCAACAGACGTAATCTTATCAAAGTTCGCAGGAAAGTCGGAATGGTCTTTCAGGACCCGGATGACCAGCTATTCTGTCCCACTGTATATGATGATGTGGCATTTGGCCCTGTTAATCTTGGATTACCGAAAGATGAAATATCCTTGCGTGTGAAGGAGGCCCTGAGGCTCGTCGGTTTATCCGGTTTTGATGACCGTTCTTCATTTCACCTCTCTTTCGGTGAGAGGAAACGGCTGGCAATGGCCACTGTGCTTTCGTATCAACCGGAGATACTCGTCTTTGACGAACCGTCTACCAATATGGACCCGGCGAGCCGCCGCAAACTCATAGAGTGGCTTAATAATTCTGATAAGACGATCATTTTGTGTACGCATGACCTGGATATAGCGCTTGAGGTTTGTGACCGTTGTTTGCTGTTGAGCGGAGGCAGGATAGTTGCAGACGATACAGCATGTTCGGTCCTGTCTGACCAGGAGTTATTAGGGGCAAACAGACTGGAATTGCCTGTATCATTCAGGGCATGCAAGGATCTGAGGGATGTTCTGGATTATGAAACAATGGATGACGAACGGCGCACCATCATAGGGAATTTCCTGTCAAGACAGACTGCGTGTCCGCGTCAGGGAAGGTGTCTCAGGTGTTAGCAGTTGAGAGCAACTGTTTAAAAAATCCTTGACAGAATTTGAAATCTCGTGTTTAATAACATTCATTAACGAAGAGGCGAACCTCTTCAGCAGTAGTTACTGATCAGTAATTGGAAGTTATCAAGAAATAATCAAGGCCATGAAGGTCAATAGCCCGCAGGAGCGGGTGGCGTTCACGGCCTTTTTTTATTGATTAAACCAGGAGACCACGGAGGTTTCTGCTGAGCTTGCCTGGATTGGCGGGTTCTAACCTTTGTGGTCTTTTTTTGCAGTTTAACCAGCAGTAGTCAATGAAAGGAGAAGCGGAATGATCAGAAGGAAAAATCTCAGGAGCAGTATAGCAGCATCAGCAGTGGCAGGCGCAGTTGCCATTGGTTTTTTGTTGTCACAGCCCGTAACCGTACAGGCTGAAGGAGAGGGTGACGGAGGGCACATTATTCCTCATGAAATTGGGAAGTTGAATATTTCCGGCGGCATTACCTCGATCCTTCAGGGGACAAGCGGCATTGCCAATAATGGTGACGTGACGGATTTTACATATACTCTTGATCTGAATTTTGAGGCAGCGATCAGTGAAAAAGGCAAAGTTGTTGTAGCCCTTGAAGCCGGAGATGGCAATGGTGTAAACGACAATATGCCGTCTCTGTCCATCTCGAATTATGATGCCTATATTACAGAGAACGGCGGGATTGTTACCCCATCTGTGTCCCAGGCATATTATGAAGGGGAGTATATGGACGGACTCCTCGGGGTTACTGTAGGTAAACTGGATGTGCATAGCCTTTATGATGAGAATGCATATGCCAATGACGAGACTGATCAATTTATCTCAGGGATCTTTACGCGTTATCCCGGGTCGATATTTCCTGAACTCGACAGTTACTACGCCCCAGGTGTAGCATTGACCGTGAAGCCGGCAGAAATGTTTGAATTCAGGGTTATTGGCGCTAATGGCAATGGTTCAGGATTTGAAGAGATTGTTGACAATGGTTATGTGGTAGGTCATGTCAATATAATGCCTAAACTGCTTGGACGCGAAGGCAATTACAGATTTCATCTGATCTATGATGCAAGGAATTACACGGATATTGATACTGGTGATGTGACTGAGAACACAAGCTATGGATTGAGCGCAGACCAGGAGGTGGCAGATGGCATTGGAGTTTTCGCCAGATACGCGCTTATGGATGACAGTATAGATGAGAATCTTGTCAAGTCCGCCATCAGCGCCGGTGTATCTCTGAGCGGTTCTCTGTGGAACAGGGAAAAGGATGTTGTGGGCATAGCTGCCGGAGTCCTCGGGATAAACGAAGATTCATCATCTGTTGCGGCAAATCCCGATGATGAAAGCCACCTTGAGATCTATTACAAGCTTGGCTACAGCGATCACTTCACTCTGACACCTGACTTGCAGATTGTCACCAATGCAGGCGGCGATGCGGATAATGACACGATAACGGTCTATGGCCTCAGGGCGCAGATGAATTTCTAAGCCAACAATAAATGCGGGCTTTACCTTGTAAAGCCCGCATTATAATATCCGGAGGGTTCAATGATGAAGAAGACAGTAAAGGCAGCAGGGGCAGCGTTAATGAGCATGATTCTATGGGCTGGCGCCGGCAGTCTTGCCAATGCCCATTTCGAGATGATCATCCCATCCGATGAAATGGTCTCTCAGTCTGAGAAGCGTGAAATTGCGCTCGATGTGCTATTTACCCACCCTTTTGAGGGGCATGGTATGAGTTCGGAAAAGCCTGTCAGGTTTGGGGTAATGATTGGAGATAAGAATAATGATCTTCTGAATACACTGAAAGAGGCTAAAATCAGGGACAGGGCAGGTGAAAACTTTACAGCCTATAAGACAAATTACACATTAAAGGCTCCGGGAGACCATATCTTCTATGTAGAGCCAAAGCCTTACTGGGAGCCGGCAGAAGAGTCATTCATAGTTCACTACACGAAGGTTATTGTAAATTCACTCGGTATGGAGGAAGGCTGGGACCAGGAGGTTGGTCTCAAGACGGAGATAGTCCCGCTTACAAGGCCGTATGGTCTCTGGACAGGCAATGTGTTTCAGGGGATCGTAATGGTGAATGGAAAGCCGGCCCCTTTCACAGAGGTCGAGGTCGAGTACTACAATGAGGATGGCAGCGTTAAGGCTCCCGCAGATCCGATGATAACTCAGGTGGTGAAGGCTGATGCAAATGGTGTGTTCACATATGCAATGCCGAAGGCAGGATGGTGGGGTTTTGCGGCTCTTAATACTGATGAAAATACGATGATGCATGAAGGCAAGGAATACCCGGTTGAAATCGGAGCAGTGCTCTGGGTAAAGACGTATGACATGGGGAAGAAAAAATAGAATGACCCTCCATACTCCCCATGATAATCCCCTCAGTTCCCCTTTTTCAAAGAGGGAAATTGGCCCCCCCTTCAGAAAGGGGGGGGACATGGGGATTGGTCGTGGAGTCCCGGATGAACTGGGAGGAGAACAGATGATACAAAGAAGAACAGGCCCTGGAACAAGACAGCACATTATATTTATAATCGTATTAGCTTTATTCTCAGGCGTGACTTTTTATTCCCTGCCTGCCTTTGCTCATAAGGGGCATGCCGGCAAACAGGTCGTATTTCTGAAAAAAGAGGAGGCGCTCAGGCAGATGCTTCCTGCCGGGGCTAAGGTTTCCCAACGGAAAGAAAAACTGGACGCTGATAAGGCAGTAAAGGCAAAGAAGGAATACGGGGTCAGGTTGGATGAAGGAGTATACACTTACTATGTTGCCCGCGACAGCAAGAGCGGGGCGACGGCGGGCGCTGCCATGGTTGCTGAGGTTGAGTACATGCATGGCGAGGTTAATCTCGCAATAGGCATTGATACACAGGGAAATGTTACTAAGGCAGCCGTTCTCGGTGTAAATGAAAAATATGTGCCGGACCTGAAATCATCCGTCGGGACAGGTTATTTGCGTCAATTTGAAGGGGTGACTGTAAAAAAGCTGGTAACCATGGCGAATGAGGCATCCAATTCTGCATTGGCAACTGAAACGATAGTTTCCCGGTTGCGCGATATGGCGGCATTGCTCACAACATTTCTGTCAACCTCGCAGTGATTACAATGCATTCTCCTTTTGACCCGTATTTATAATTAAGGGATTTTACGGGATTTGAGAAAGCGCAAGGTGGTGCAAGTATTGGCAGGCATATGCAGCAGTTGCTATAAATTGACAAAATGTCTTGACAGTTTTTATTATTTAATGTTTAATTATTATCAGCAATGGAGAGGCGAACCTCTTCAAGGGTTGGCAGTAAGGGACATAAAGGCTTTTGGAGTTGAACTTTAAATGAGGCCATGTAGGCCTGAAACCCGCAGGGTGGCGGGGCCTACATGGCCTTTTTATTTATGTTCATAAAAATAATCTATCATCTTTGTTGAGCGAGGTCAGAATAATGAATAAAATTTTCCTGTTCATAATAACCGTAGCTGTTTCAATAGTCTTAGCCTCTTCAGCTCATGCCCATAAGGTTCAGATGTTTGCCTATGCAGAGGGAGATCAGGTCTTTGTTGAAGGATATTTTGCGGATGGCAAGAAGGCAATGAAGAGTGAAGTCATGGTCTATGACACATCGGGAACGGAGTTGCTCCGTGGAAAAACTAATGATGAAGGCCAATTCAATTTCAAAGCTCCAAAAGTGACAGACCTCAGGATTGTTGTTGACGCAGGTATGGGGCACAAGACGGAATATACCCTTCCGGCCGGAGATTTGCATGTTGAGGGCAGCAATAAGGCCTCTGCTGCAGTCAAGGGCTCAGCCTCCAGAGAGGACAAGCCCAGGACAGTGAAAGAAGAAAAAAACAGTGTAAGTGAGACCAGCAGGCTTGATGAAGCTCAACTTCGGGCCGTAGTTGAAAAGGCTGTAGAAAAGTCGGTAGGCGAGTCAATAAAGCCGCTTGTAAGGAGCTTTACGGATATGCAGCAGAAAAACCAGTTGACAACGATTATCGGCGGCATAGGTTATATCCTGGGACTGATGGGAATTGTCCTTTACTTTAAATCACGCAGGAGTTCATAGAACAGGAGATATTTTGAGATGCATATAGCCGATGGGATATTATCTGCGCCGGTGCTTGCGGCAGGTTTTGGCGGGACAGCAGTAATTGCTGCAGTTACCATGAGGAAGATGAATATCGAGGAGATACCCAAAGTCTCTGTAATGTCTGCCGTCTTTTTTGTTTCCAACCTGATCCACATACCTGTTGGTCCTACCAGTATCCATTTTATCCTAAATGGTCTTGTCGGGGTCATTCTGGGGCCGCGGGCTTTTGCGGCAATAATGCTTGGTGTAATTTTACAGGCGTTCCTTTTTGGTTTCGGCGGGGTGACTGTTATCGGAGTAAATTGCGTCATGCTTGGAGGTGGGGCGCTGATTGCCTACTTTGTCTGGCAACTGAGACACAGGTTTCCCGCTGGCGACAAATTGGAAATGCTGTTTGGCGCCATTTCAGGGGCTACTGGTGTTGCTGTTTCGGGGATTATTCTTGCGCTGGCCTTGTTTACATCGGGTGATGAGTTCTGGGCAACCGCGGGTTATGCCCTGGCAGCCCACGTGCCGGCCCTTGTAATCGAGGCCATTGTAGTTGGGGCGTGTGTAACATTCCTGAAGAAGACGAGGCCCGATATGCTTGCCGGTCATGTGCCAGCGGCGCATAAAGGATATTGAAAATGTGGATGCGGATCCGGCCTTTAGTCCTGTAAACTCACTGCTGGTATGGCCGGTGCCGGGCAGGGGATGAACCCTATGCCTCGGCCTCGCTGGATAAGGGAGTATATTTGGCATTTGATATAGACAGGTTTTCTCATATAGAATCATCTGTCCAGCGGTGGGATCCGAGGATTAAAATCCTTTCACTGGTTTTATTTATATTCATAACAGCGCTCCTTAAAACCATTCCGGTAGCAGCCATATCACTGTTGATTGCCACAATGATCATAATAATTACAAAGATACCTTTTCATTTTGTGGCAAACAGTATAAAGATAATCATAATCTTTCTTGCGCCATTTTTTCTGATGCTTCCTTTCTCTTATCCGGGTGAGGCGGCATTTCACGTGATTTGGTTTCCATTTGCATGGGAAGGATTCCGCCTGTCTGTTCTTATTTTCACGAAGGCGGCTGCGATTGTGTTGACTACTAATGCGATATTTGGTTCAGCGAGATTTGATGTCTCCATGATTGCCCTTCAGAATTTGAAATGTCCGAAAGTGCTTGTTCAGATGATACTCTTTACTTACCGTTATATCTTTGTCTTTATTGATGAGATAAAGAGGATGGAGAAGGCCATGCGGTCTAAAGGGTTTGTTATGGGTGCAAATATGAACACACTTCGCACAATGGGCAACTTTGTCGGTGCCCTGCTTATCCGGAGTTTTGAACGGACCTCCCGTGTATACAGCGCTATGCTTTCAAAGGGATATGAAGGGGAACTTCATTCAATGGTAAGATTTAAGGCTCACGGGAAGGATTTTGTGAAGGCCGGTATCGTTGTTGTCGTAACTCTTGCAGTCCTGTCCCTGGATTTACTTGGTTTTTTCCAGGACGCTGTAAATGGGTGGTATTGAGGAGGTTTGATGTCTGACGATAGTGCAATACTGGTTGACAATGTTTACTTTGACTATCCTGATGGCAGGGAGGTGTTAAGAGGCATCTCCTGCAATATCAGGAAGGGCGAGAAGGTTGCGCTTATAGGGCCTAACGGGGCAGGGAAGTCAACTTTCATGAGTCAGTTGAACGGGGTGCTGATGCCGGGCAGAGGGCGGGTGATGATTGATGGAATTGAATTGACCCGTGATAATCTGACAAAGATCAGGCGCAGTATAGGTATTGTATTTCAGGACCCGGATGATCAGCTCTTTTGTCCAACTGTCTTTGATGATGTCGCCTTTGGTCCGCTGAATCTCGGACTTTCGAGGGATACTATTGAGGCTCGCGTAAAGGACGCCCTCGAGCTTGTTGGACTTGCAGGCTTTGAGAATCGTTCATCATTTCACCTCTCTTTTGGAGAGAGAAAGAGGCTGGCGCTTGCAACAGTCCTCTCTTACCAGCCTGAGGTGCTTGTCTTTGATGAACCGTCTACAAATATGGACCCGCTGAGCCGCCGCCGCCTTATAGAGTGGCTCAAGTCATCTGACAAGACAATCCTGTTGTGCACTCATGACCTCGATATTGCCCTTGAGGTCTGCAGCCGCAGTCTTCTTTTAAGCGGAGGAAAGATAGTTGCAGACGGTCCGTCTTCAGAGATACTTTATGACCGGGAGATGCTGGAATCGCACAGCCTTGAACTTCCACTTGCGGTAAGAACGCATGAACTGCTTCATGATATGCTCCACAAGGCTGAAATGGATGAAGAACACAGGACTATTATCAAGAGCTTTCTCCATGCCCATCGCCATATCCATGGCGTGGATCAGCATGGACATGTCCACCTGCATGCCCATGAGCATGAGCACGGCCATCTTCATGAACCTGTTCAGGAGAGTCATATCCACGAACTTGGGCATGAGGAGGGTGATCACACGCACACAGGTGACGAAGTCCCGCACTCACATGATAAGCAGTCAGAAGGTGTCACCGGTACGCAGCAGCACGGTCAGCCTAAGAAGAAATGGTTCAGGCGGGGACATTCCCATGGAGAGGGATTTCATACGCACTGAGAGTTTCAACCGGAAAGGTTATCATGGATGCACTCAGTATTAAATTATCACAGCTTTCACTGTCATGGAAAGTCCTCATCACTGGTTACATAATCATTCTGAACGCCGGTTACCTGAATGGAGCACTTAATGCAGCCCTGTCGGTAGGAGTCACACCGGCCTCTATTTCAGACCATTACAGCGGACAAATTCTTTCGGAGTCAGAGAAGGCCATTATGGAGGAGAAAGGTTTTGTAGAAGAAGAGGTAAACCTCGACGGGGAAGGAGATGCAGTTAATGATCATCTGCATAATGGTTCAGTGCCTGAGCATGAAGGCGGCGTGAAACCGGTTTCATTACAGCAGATGGCCCAGATGGCACATGTTCACTTGCTTGGATTTTCACTCCTGTTGCTTTCCATTGGAGCGCTTTTGTGTTTAACGTCCCTGACAGAGTGGTTTAAGGTCTTACTTACCGTGACACTCGGCCTTGCTTTCCTGCTTGATATCGGCGGACTCTATCTCGTTCGTTTCGTCAATGCCGGTTTTGCACTGCTGCCGGTTATAACAGGTATTACAATCGGGTTGTGTATAGCGTTTGTGTCACTTCGCGTGCTCTATGAATTGTGGATGGCGCCTGAATACAATTAAAACCGTATTCCCGGTTAAAGATTCCGGGAATGACAATGGAAGAAGACGGCATGGCCTTACTAATGGTATTCCTGGTTCTGCTCTTCACTTTCTAATTTAAGTAATGCCTTTTTTATACTGAGTCCTCCGCTGTATCCACCCAGGCTGCCATCAGCGCCAATAACCCTGTGACACGGTATGATAATGGGAACCGGATTCCTTCCGCATGCCCCGCCTACCGCCCTTACAGCCTGAGGCACCCCAATCATGCCTGCCACGTCTTTATATGATGCGGTCTTTCCGTAAGGGATCTTAAGCAATGACTTCCAGACCTTCTTTTGAAAATCTGTTCCGGAGAGGTCTAATTTAGAAGTGAACTCTGCCGGCATTCCTCTGAAGTAATTACGAAGCTCGGACAATACCGGATCCAACTGCCTCTCATCTCTCAGGATCAGGGAGCCTTTATAGATTGATTTCAGTTCTTTGAGAAACGATTTTTCACTACCAAAGGTTATCCTGCAGATACCCTCCCGTGTTGCTGCGACAAAGACCTCCTTTCCAGGAATACCCTCAGGAAGGGAGGCATAGAAAATGGTCATAAGGCGTGGGCGTAATCGAACGACATCCCCAATTATAATAATAGCCGGAGGTCTTATCTGCTCAGCCTTTACCCTCTCAACTATATTTGCCAGTGTTCCTGCAACGGTTTTTTGCTCAGGTGTCGTCCCCCATTGAATAACGGCAACAGGCGTGTTTGAGGGACGCCCATGCCTTCTGACATTCCTCACAATAGAGCCAAGATTGGTTATCCCCATTAATATAACAAGAGTGTCCACACCTGTAGCAATTTTATCCCATGCCATGGCACTCTTCTTTTTCATTGTGTCTTCATGTCCGGTTATGATTCCTATGGTTGAGGAATACTTCCTGTGGGTTAAGGGAATGCCGGAGAGCGCAGGCACTGAAATCGCTGAAGTAACGCCAGGGATTACTTCAAAAGGTATTCCGTGTCTTGAAAGATGTTCGGCCTCTTCACCTCCCCGGCCGAAGATAAAGGGATCTCCGCCTTTGAGCCGCACAATGATCCTGCCCTCTGATGCCTTCCTGACCATCAACCTGTTTATCTCTTCCTGCGGCATGATCGAACTTCCGCCATGTTTTCCAACAAAGATGAACTCCGTCTCAGGCCGTGCGAAGGAAAGAATATCTGCATTGGCAAGGTAGTCATAGATAATAACATCAGCCTTCTCCACGCACTCCTTTCCCTTCAATGTAAAAAGCCCGATGTCGCCGGGCCCTGCGCCTGCCAGGTAAACTTTACCCCTCTTCTTCATTTGTTAGATTGCCTCTCTGTCATCCTTCCTGTCATTTCATTATAACCGCTGCACACTTGCCGGTGCAATCACCTTTCTGTTGTGCCCATTTCCATGTGCATAATTTGAAAAGCGCATACATCATTTATTGAATTGCAGAATAACTATTTCCAGATTAAACAATGAGTTTTGAGCGCCACTGGTAACTTCAATTTCACTGGCATTGAAGTTGCTCAAGGAATTCTGTAAAAACAATGAAAGGAGGTGAAAATGTTATGAAAGGCATTATAACAGTAAGTTATCTTTTCCTGCTGCTCAGTATTGCTGCTGTACAACCTCATTCGCTGATGGCGGAGGCGACAGGTTTGGCCCCCGGCGGTGAGAAATCAGTAGTCAATGTGAACAGCGCTTCTGCGGGTGAGATGGCGGTTATACCGGGACTCGGAGAAAAGAAATCGCAGGCAATTGTCAAATTCAGGGAAAAGCATGGTCCCTTTGCAAAGGTGGAAGACCTGAAAAAAGTGGACGGCATTGGCGACAAACTGTTCGGTAAGATAAGACCTTATGTTACCGTAAAGACTGATGGAGCAGGCAGGGCGCAAATAAAGCAGTAAGGGTGTGCAATGAAAAGGAGTTGATGATGAATATTGATGATACTTATCTCAGGAGATATATAAGAAACCTCAGTATAAAGATAAAGTACAGGCAGAGCCCTAATCTGCTCTGTCTGTTCAGGCAGGCGGATGTCGCAACAAATCCATATGGAGTCAATGAAGCTGTGCCTGGGAAATCTGCATACACGACCCCGTTTATTTCAAGTGATGAAGCCTTTGAGTCGCAGAGGATAAGACAACTCCAGGCGAGATACAGGGATACGATCACAAGACTTTCCACGTACATCGAAATGAGAGACCTGCTGGGCGCCGGACATGCGGTCAGGGTCGCCAGGTATGCCGTAGCGATTGCAAAGGCCTTATGCTGGAGGCGTGAGAAGATAGAGGAACTTGACATCGGGGCTTACCTGCATGACATCGGCAAGATATGCGTGGGAGAGGAGATACTTAACAAGATTGAACGGCTTACGCCGAAAGAGATGCGCCAGATAAGGAGGCATACCCGTGTTGGCGCCGGCATGATCATGAAGATAGATTTTTTGAGACCTGTGGCGCCGTATATCTTGTATCATCATGAAAGATATGACGGGAGGGGGTATCCTTTCAGGTTATCAGGAAAAGACATCCCTGTCGAAGGGAGGATCCTCGCTGTGGCGGATACTTTTGAGGCATTGACGAATGACCGGCCATACCGTAAGGCGATGTCTTCTCAATTTGCGATAGAGGAGCTTGGTAAACTGTCAGGCAGTCAGCTTGATCCGGACGTAGTAACCATATTCACAGAGCTCCTGGGCAATAAAGAGACTACAGCCTGAGTGAAAGGGTCATCACTTCTTATTCGATGGCTTTCGAACCGTCATGACAGGGCAGGATGACTTCCTGAGTACTTTCTCTGCGACACTCCCCATGAGGAGGTGTTCAACACCTGAGCGGCCATGTGTGGCCATTACTATCAGGTCAATCGCCTCTTCTTCTGCAAACCTGACTATTTCTGCATAAGGTCTTCCGGAAAGCAGTACGCCCCTTACGTCTGCTCCGGTCTTTATCATGGAGGCTACTGTCTTATCGAGCAATCTCCTTGCAGTGGCCTCCATCTCTCTTAATTGGGCGCCGTAATTAAGGCCATCATCGGCATATGTAAAGGGTTCTACAACATGTGCCACATAGATCCTGCATCCGTATTTGCCTGCGATGGATATTGCATACGGGGCTGCAAACTCTGATGGTTCGGAGAAATCGGTCAGATAGAGCAACCTGGAAAATTCTATCATGACTGAATAAATAGATTATTTAGTATTGTTTGTCAACATAATTATTTACGAATGTTCCGGAGGACTGCATTGATACACTTACACCGAACATTAACATGTGTGATTTTTACTGTAATATTTCTTGTGCCGGCCTGTGCCGCCGGACAGCTAATCAATGGTGATTTCAGCTCAGGCCTGACCGGATGGGATACATACGGAGAAGTTTTCCTTGAAGAAGGAAGGGCTACTCTGAGGACAGGCGGTATCTATGGGGCATATGATACATCGCTCTATACTACATTTATTGTCTCTGGCAACAGTCTTGACTTTGAGTACTATTTCGACGTTGCAGCGACAGATGACATTGTCTCTCCTGATTACCCGTCATATCCGTTTGATACATTTCAACTGAGCCTTGACGCCGGCAACGAGGGTTATTTTGTTGAAGCCCTTCCCCGTGTACCGCTGGGAGAACCCGTACCATTCTCACTGGACATCTCAAATTTCAGCGCTGGTACCCTCTTGACGCTAAGTTTTGACCTGCTGGATCAGGATGATGGTTACACCTCAATTGCAGCTATAGATAATGTGGTGGATCCAATTACCGCAGTTCCGGAGCCGGAGACATTGATATTACTGGGAGGTGGACTCATGGCACTTTATTTGAAAGGCAGATTCAGACGCTGTATCAGTCGCCGCTCCCTGGTAATGCTCTTATTTTTAATAATGATTCCGGGAGTTGGCGACGCGTACGGAGAATTGATTGAAGAAAATGTTGATGACATGACCCGGCTTGACTTTACATCTCCTGTGTTTAACACAAAGACCAATACTCTCTCACTCAGCATGGTGGTTTCAAACATATCGGATACAACTATACATACGCCATTAAGGGTGATTATAACCGGTATAAGCACGCCGGATGTGACTGTCGCGAATCCTGATGGGTACACTCCGGACGGCCTGCCATATTATGACCTGACCGGCGATATATCAGATCAGGAACTATTGCCCGGGGAAGCAGGCCTGTCTATAAAGATTTTATTTTATAATCCACGGAGGATTAAGTTCAGGTGGGATCAGGATGTCCTTGCCTTTATAGATGTGTATACGGAAACTGGACCGGTGCTTGAAAATATATGCCTTGTGCCTGGCGAGTTTCCGCCGGTATGTGAGTATAACCAGTACGATTTTGAGGCAGAAGAGCCCGAGTTTGATAACCTCCTCGGGCGTCAGCTCCCTGAGATGTACAGAATGGAGCAGGTCAGGGTTTATGCCTATGATTATGAAGAACTGCCTCTGCGTGTAGTCATTAATGACATGGAAGCCGCATATAATGAGGCTGGATTCTACTATTACAGGGATCTCATCCTGCAGGAAGGTCTCAATACAATATCCATTGATGTCACAAATGAAGCAGGGATAAGTATCAGCAGGGATATAAGACTTAATATTGATACCTTACCGCCAAATATTGAGATTAACACTCCTTCAGCAGGGGCAGTTGTTACGAACCCGGATTTGATAATAGAAGGAAGAGTGGATGATCCGGATGTGGAGAGTATTTCCGTGATTATTAATTACATAAATAGCAGGAATATCCCTGTACTCAACGGGCTGTTTTTCGCAAACATTCCACTGCAGCCTGGCCACAACAACATAACTATCGAGGCATCAGACCTTCCTGGGAATTCAATGACTGCTAACCTTGATATAGTTTTTGCATATTCCGGATCATCGGCGATAGCAGGACACATATTAGACGGTCCACTGGGACTTCCTGTTGCCGGGGCCGAAGTTACAATAGTTCCGCAGGATGGATATTATAAATCGGTGGTAAGTGACAAAGACGGCTCATACCGTGTTGATGAAATAAAGAGTGGTGATGTTGCGATCTATGTTGAAAAATCAGGTTATGAACCAGAGAATATCAGGATATGTGCCATTGGCGGCGATTATTCGCATGTCCAGGATATAACGCTCGAACCCTTGAGCATTCCAGGCACATTCACCCTTACAGGACAGATAACGAATACGGCTGGTCAGCCTGTGGAAGGTGTCAGCGTGTCAATAAGGGGGGCATCTCTTAATTCCGTCACGGACAGAAACGGCATCTATCTCATATCCGGTATACCACGAACCTCGTTTGAGGCTGACACGTCTTTGACAGGATATATTAACGAGGTTGTACGTGTGGATGCGGATGCCTTTGGTACAGATACATCAGTTCTTATACATAACTTTATCCTCAATAGTATCAGCTACTCCACTGGCATCATCTACCCTGAAGATGGAGGGTATACAGATGGCTTCGATATCGTCGTGAAAGGATTTATCAGCAGTGGGGACAGGGATGCCGGTGTCCGCGTCAATGGCATCCTTGCTAATGTATACAATGGCTTCTTTGTGGCGAATGGCATACCTTTATCAGATGGTATTAATAATATTACTGCGGAAATGATAAATGAAGCCGGGACTATCGCGACTGACACGATAGAAATATCCAGCACTCCTGTTATTACTGAAGGTGTTCTGATATCTGCACAGGAAGCAGGAATCGTCCCTTTACTGCTCAACGTCATCATAGCTGGTCCGTCCGGAGTCTCATTCACAGACGGCAATCTCAGTATTACAGGTCCTTCAGCAGCAGAGGTAATCTCAGAGGGGCAGTTACATCATACGGTATTGATAAATGAGCCCGGGATATATCTTATTACCTTCAACGGCATAGATTCCAGTGGAAACACATATCGCCGGGAGTTTGGTTTTACCGGAATGACAAGAGGTGATGCTGAAGCGATGTTGAGGCAGAGATGGAACGAGTTCAAAGGATATCTTACAGGCAGTAACATGGATGACGCATTGTCAATGATTTCTCCTGAGACGAGGGAAAGGTACAGGGAGCAATTTCTATCGGCAGGTGAAGGCCTGTCAGACTTTTTTGGCAGTATGGAAGATATAAGCCTTGTAACCCTCAGCGATAATCTTGCAAAGGCGAGGGTCGAGAGGGATGATGTCACCCATTACATCTGGTTTGCACGCGACATTTACGGGCTGTGGAGGATACATAAATTCTGATGAAATATAAGATGATTTCACTAATTGCCATTTTACTCCTTGGTTGGAACCTGACCGGCCATGCCGGGGAATCCATTGATGCCTCCGCTGACAATGATTTGAAGTCCTTATGGGCATCAATGATTGGCAGGCTGCATGCAGGCGACATAGAAGGTGCGACTGGATATTTTACAGAAGGTTCAAAATGGAAATATAAAGATGAATTCGCGTCAGCAAAGGACAGGCTGCCTGAGGTATCGAGGCGAATGGGGAAGATAGAGGCAGTTTATATTAGAGATAACGATGCAAAGTACAGGGTCAGAATCAGAGACGGAGACAATGAATACACGTATTAT
>WBZR01001760.1_pt1 | contig 25350 bp, 19 predicted proteins | sample 5204231 | NCBI WGS metagenome assembly WBZR01 (sample SAMN12412403, study PRJNA552823) | activated sludge metagenome | isolation source: activated sludge from anammox sidestream of wastewater treatment plant... | place: USA: Virginia | collected 2017-08
CGGCCTCGGCCTGCCGCAGCCCCGGCGTGACGAAGGCGCCGGCCTGGCCGGCCAGCGGCCGCAGCAGACCGTCGAAGATGTGGCCGAGCAAGGCCGGCCCGAGCGGGATCGCCAGCGGCAGCCCGTCGCCGACGACGGCGGCTCCGGGCCGCAGGCCGGTGGTGTCCTCGTAGACCTGCACGAGAACCTCGTCGCCGTCGAGCCGCACCACTTCGCCGAGCAGACCCAGTTCGCCCACGCGCACCGCCTCGCGCAGCGCGAACGGCCCCTCGGCGCGTGCGCGCAGCACCGGGCCGCTGATCGCGCGCAGCGTGGCGCGGCTCATGCAACCCCCTTGGCCCTGCGGGCCTTCCCCCCGAGGGGGAAAGAGCGCCTTCGGAACGGCCGCGCGGCGCTCATGCCGACGGCTCCTGCAGCAGGCCGATCAGGCGGCCGCCCACCTCGTCGCGGTCGGCCAGCAGCCCGGCGGCGGTGGCGTCGACGACGTTGCCGGCGGCGCCGATGCGCAGGCCGGCGGCGATGCGCGCGTCCTGCCGCCAGGCGGGCGCGGCGCCGGTCCGCTGCGCGATGCGCGCTGCCGTGTCCCGGCGTTCGGCTTCGGGCCAGTCGCCGCCCCAGGCGACGGTCCAGGCGCCCGCGTCGGCGGCGGCGCCGGTCTGCCTTCCCGGCCGCGGCAGCAGCTCCAGCGCGCGCTCCAGGGCCTGTGCGATCCAGGCGCGGCGCGTGTCGGCGCCGCTCCAGCGCGCGGCCAGCACCTGCGGCAGCCGCTGCCAGCCGCGCGCCAGCAGCGCCTCGATGCGGCGCTGCTCGTGCAGGCGGCGGCGCGTCTGCAGTTCGGCGCGCGCGGCAGCCAGCGCATCGGCCAGGCGCGCGCGTTCGCGCTGCAGCGCCTCGTGCAGCTGGGCCCTGGCCTGCGCGCGCGCCTGCGCCGCCAGCGCCGCGGCCTGTGCCCGCGCCTCGACAAGCACGCTTTCGCATTGCGCGCGCCGGTCGTCCTCGATCAGCGCGAGCAGGGCGTCGGTGCGCTCGGCCAGGCTCATCGCGGGCGGCGCCTACGCGGCTTCCATGCCGAGCTGCGCGCGCAGCCGCGCCGCCAGCGCGGGCAGCGCCGTCGCACCCTGGACATCGGGCACCACCGCGAGCAGCGGGGTGCGCGCGCCCAGTGCGGCGCCGAGCACCGCCGGCGCCAGGTGCGGCACGAGCGCGGCCGACAGCAGCACGAACGCGGCCTCGCTGCGTGCCGCGGCGAGCGCCGCCGTCGCCTCGTCGGCGGCGCAGACGCGCACCTGCACGCCGGCCAGCCGCCAGCCGGCAGCGGCGACCTCGTCGCCGACGAAGATCACCGCGCTCGTCGCTTGCCCGTCCACAGGCTCAGCCCAGCCGGTTCAGGATCAGGATGGAGACGATCAGGCCGTAGATCGCAATGCCTTCGGCCAGGCCGACGAAGATGAGCAGCCGCCCGAACAGCTCGGGCTTCTCGGCCAGCGCGCCGACCGCTGCCGTGCCCACGCGCGCCACCGCGAAGCCCGCGCCGAGCGCGGCCAGCGCGGTCGACGCCGCAGCGGACGCGAGGCCCCAGGTCCAGATCTCGGCGGCGGCGCGCGGCGCGGCGGCGGCCGGCGCATCGGCGGCCCAGGCGCCGCCGGCCAGCATCAGCAGGGCCGTCGCCCCGAAGCCGACCAACAGGCCGAGCGCGAGCACGGCGGCCCCGAATTTCCTTGTCGTTGTCACCTAACCCTCCTGCAACATGCGATTCGACGGGATGGTGCCCGCGGCCTGCGGCGCCGACGGCGGCAGCGGCAGCGGGCGGAAGACGCGGCCCCGGCCCTCGAGGAAGCGCGCGAAGAACTCGAACAGCACGAGCCGCGTGGTCTGGATCGAGACCACCAGTCCCTCCAGAGCGATGACGAGCAGGTTGCCCAGCACGAGCACGGCCGCACGCGCCCAGGCGCTGTCGGCGGCGGCGACGAGCGCGACGATGGCCGCGGACAGGCCCGCGTGCGCGAGGGCGAAGGCGCCGACCCGGGCGAACGACAGCGTGTTGATGAGGATCTGCAGCATGCGCTCGAGCAGCTCGCCGAGCGCGGCGGCGAACGCGAGCACGCGCCCGGCATGCCAGGCGTGGCCGGCGCAGAAGAGCAGCGCGCCGGCCAGTGCCGCGGCCAGCGCCTGCGACGCGCCGCCCGTCGCCAGCGCCGCCAGCAAGCCGAGGTAGCACAGCATGAAGCCGAGGTCCCCGCGCAGCCAGCGCGCGAGCGCGCCGCGCCAGTGCGCCTGCAGCGCCCCCAGCAGCAAGCCGAGCGTCAGCAGCACGGCGCCGCCGGCCAGCGGCAGCGCCAGCACGGCCAGCGGATCGTCCAGCGGCGCGAGCCACAGCGGATGCAGCAGGTGCAGGCTGAACACGCTGCCGAACAGCAGCCCGAACGCGGCCGCGGCCAGGCCGCCGGCGACGAACAGGCGCGCGACGGCCAGGCGGCGACGCAGCAGCCAGCCGCCGGCGGCGATCACCAGGCCCTGGCCGACGTCGCCGAACATGTAGCCGAACATCAGCGGCACCGCCAGCGCCAGCAGCACGCTCGGGTCGGCCTCGGTGCCCGAGGGCATGCCGAGCGCGCGTGCGAACACCTCGAACGGCCTGGCCCAGCGCGGGTTGGCGAGCAGCATCGGCGCCGTCGCCTCGGCCGGCGGCGGCGCGAAGCGCAGCAGCGCGCGCGCGCCGCTGGCCTCGACCGCCTGCTCGAGCGCGGCGGGCTCGGCGCTGGTCCAGCCCGTGATCCAGCAGAACAGGCCTCCCGATTCGAGGCCGTGCACGTTGTCGATCACCCATTGCAGGCGCTGCGCGTCGGCCAGCGACGCGCTCAACCCGTGCTCCCGGGCGGCGTCGTCGAGCGCGCCGCGCAACGCGCCGGCGTGCGCGTCGAGGGCGGCGTGGCGCCTGGCCGCCTCGGCGGCGCTGGCTGCCGTGTCGGCATGCAGCCAGGGCGGCGGCAGCAGCACCTGGCCCTTCAGCGCGAGAGCCTGCTGCGCCAGCGCGTGCAATTGCGGCGGCGTGCCGAGCGCGAGCAGCAGTTCGCCGCCGCGCGTGCTGCCTGTGCCGGCTGCCCCGGCTGCGCCGTGCGTCCCCTTCCCGCGCGTCCCGTGCGCCGCCGACGCCGCCGACGACGATGGCGCCGACGACGATGGCGACGATGGCGACGATGGCGACGATGGCGACGATGGCGACGATGGCGATGTCTGCGCGACGAAGCGGCGCAGGATCACGCCATCCGGCAGCGTGGCCGCGGCCGGATCGGCGCCCGGCGGCAGCACCACGAGGCGCAACTGCACGGCGCGCTGCACCGCGTCGGCGCCGGCCGCCGGCGTGAGGTCGAGTGCGCTGTCGGCCAGCTGCACGAGCGCCGCGTGCCAGGCCGCCAGCTCGGCACGCTCGCCCTCGCCTTGCTGCAGCGCGCGGATCAGCGGCTCGGCCTTCACGGCCCAGGCGCGGATGCGCGCGATGCAGCGCGCCAGTGCCCGTGCCGGCGGCTCGGGGAAGGCCGAGGCGCGCGCGGCGGCGGGCGGCCAGAACGCGCGGTAGCGCTGCGCCAGCTCGCCGAACTGCTGCAGCAGCGGGCGCAGGTCGGCGAAGGCCTCGGGCAAGGCGGCGCCCGAGCGCGCCTCGAGTTCCACGGCGCCGGTGGCGGCCAGCGCTTCGAGTGCGAGCGTGGTGTCGTCGCGTGCGACGAGCAGCTCGAACCAGCGGGCCGGCCGCGGACGCATCGGCGTGGCGCGCGTGCCCGTCATGGCGCCGGCCCGCGTTGCGGGAAGGCGGCGCGGCGTACCAGTTCGCCGCGCAGGCGTTCCAGCTCGAGCGCGGCGAGCGCCAGGTAGACGAAGGCCGCGCCCGGTTCGGCGACCGAGCGGCGCAGCAGCAGCACCAGACGCGCCTGCAGCGCCTGGCGCAGCGCCCAGGCGTCGACCAGCGCGGGCGCGGCGAGCGCCTCGGCATGCGCCTGCAGCAGCGGCAGCAGTTCGTGCAGCAGCATGCCGCGCGCCGCGCGCGCCGGCAGCCGGGTGCGCCAGGCCTCGAGCCAGGCCGCCAGCGTGTGCTGCGGCGCGGCGCTTGCCGCTTCGAGCAGCGCGCAGGCGTCGGCAGCGTCGCCGCGCAGCGCGGCGCGTTCGGCCGCCGGCGTGAGCAGCACGCGCAGCACAGCGTCGTCCGCGGCCCAGGCCGGCGCCGGCGCGCCGCGTGCCAGCGCCTGCACCAGCGGCAGCTCGGCGAGCCAGACGCACCACAGCAGCGCTGCGGCCCAGGCGGGCGGCATCCAGGCGGCGACTTCGGCGACGCGCGCACGCCATGCGCCGCGCAGCACGCGCTCGATCGCGTGCGGCTCGTGCCGCTCGTGCGGCGCCGCGCGCGCCTCCAGCCCCTCGAGCCAGCGCGCGAGCGACGAGCCGCGCGCGAGCTCGAGCACGCCGGCGAGCTCACGCCTGGTCTCGATGCGCTGCCACAGCGCCGCGTCCGGGCGCGCGCCCCAGCGCGCCCAGATGCGTGCATGCGCGAACGCGACGCTGCCGGCGCCGATCATGGTCGGGCCCCGTCGCCGGCCACCCCGGCGCCGCCGGTGAGCGCCGCGGCCAGCGCCTGCAGCGCCTGCTCGAGCCGCGCCAGCGCCGCGGCGTCGGGCTCGGCGTGCCCGGGCAGTGCGCGCGCCTGGGCCTCGAGCGCGTCCAGCTCGGCCTGCAGCGCCGCCTGCACGCGCGCCTGCGCGCCGGCGATGCGCTCCCGGGCGCGCTCGGCGACGCGGCGCGCCTGGGCCCGCGCGCGCTCGGCGATGCGCTCGCCTTCTTCGTGCGCTGCGGCGAGCGCGCGCTGCGCCGCGCGGTCGGCCTCGAGCACGCGTGCCAGCGCGGCGTCGACGGCGCGCTCGCTGCGTTCGCTTCCGGCACTGTCGCTCGTGGCCTGCACGCCCCATTCCCCCGCCGCGTCGCTGGCGACGACAAGGCGCCGCGGCCGCGGCGCCACACGGGCGCAGCCTGAGGCCGCCGCCGCGGCCAAACGTTGACCGCGGTCAAGACGGCGGCCAGTCCGTGGCGCCCAATGCGGGCAACCCTCGAAGGCAGGGGCCGATGTGCGGTCGGTCCGGGTCCGTCGAGCACAACAAGGAGCAGCCAGATGTCGGAGACCTACTACGAGCTGATGCGCCGCCAGGGCATCTCGCGTCGGAGTTTCGTCAAGTTCTGCAGCCTCACGGCGGCTTCGCTCGGCCTGGGCGAAGCGGGAGCGCAGCAGATCCAGCAGGCCATGCAGACCAAGCCGCGCACGCCGGTGGTCTGGCTGCACGGGCTCGAGTGCACCTGCTGCAGCGAATCCTTCATCCGCAGCTCGCACCCGCTGGCCAAGGACGTGCTGCTGTCGATGCTCTCGCTCGACTACAGCGACACGCTGATGGCCGCTGCCGGCCACCAGGCCGAGGCCGCGCTCGAAGAGACGATCAAGAAGTACAAGGGCAACTACATCCTCGCCGTCGAGGGCAACCCGCCGCTGGCCGACGACGGCATCTACTGCATCCCCGGCGGCAAGCCCTTCGTCGAGAAGCTGCGCCACGCGGCCAAGGACTGCAAGGCGATCGTCTCCTGGGGTTCCTGTGCCTCCTGGGGCTGCGTGCAGGCGGCCAAGCCGAACCCGACGCGCGCCACGCCGGTGCACAAGGTCATCACCGACAAGCCCATCATCAAGGTGCCCGGCTGCCCGCCGATCGCCGAGGTCATGACCGGCGTCGTCACCTACATCCTCACCTTCGACCGCCTGCCCGACCTCGACGCGCAGGGCCGGCCCAAGATGTTCTACAGCCAGCGCGTGCACGACAAGTGCTACCGCCGGCCGCACTTCGACGCCGGCCAGTTCGTCGAGCACTTCGACGACGCCGGCGCGCGCATGGGCTACTGTCTGTACAAGGTCGGCTGCAAGGGCCCGACCACCTACAACGCCTGCTCGGCGACGCGCTGGAACGAGGGCCTGAGCTTCCCGATCCAGTCCGGCCACGGCTGCATCGGCTGCTCGGAGGACGACTTCTGGGACAAGGGCGGCTTCTACAACCACCTGACCTCGATCCAGGTGCCCGGCCTGGGCGGCGCCGAGGGCACGGCCGACAAGATCGGCCTCACCGCCATCGCCGCGGCCGGCGCCGGCATCGCCGCGCACGCGGTGCTCACCGCGCTCAAGCACAAGGGCAGCAAGACCGCCAACGACAAGGTCAGCAAGGTGGAGAAGTAAGACATGGCAACGCTGCAAACGCAAGGCTTCACGCTCGACGACTCGGGCAAGCGCGTCGTCGTCGACCCGATCACGCGCATCGAGGGGCATCTGCGCATCGAGGTCAACGTCGACAAGGACAACGTCATCCGCAACGCCGTGAGCACCGGCACGATGTGGCGCGGCCTCGAAGTCATCCTCAAGGGCCGCGACCCGCGCGACGCCTGGGCCTTCACCGAGCGCATCTGCGGCGTGTGCACCGGCACCCACGCGCTGGCGTCGGTGCGCGCGGTGGAAGACGCGATCGGCATCAAGATCCCGAAGAACGCGAACATCATCCGCAACCTGATGCTCGCGACGCTGTTCGCGCAGGACCACCTCGTCCACTTCTACCACCTGCACGCGCTCGACTGGGTCGACGTCGTCTCGGCGCTCAAGGCCGATCCCAAGCGCACCTCCGAGCTGGCGCAGAGCATCTCGCCCTGGCCCAACAGCAGCTTCGGCTACTTCCGCGAGGTGCAGAACCGGCTCAAGAAGTTCGTCGAAAGCGGGCAGCTGGGCATCTTCGCCAACGGCTACTGGGGCAGCCCGGCGTACAAGCTGCCGCCCGAGGCCAACCTGATGGCGGTGGCGCACTACCTCGAGGCGCTCGATTTCCAGAAGGAGATCGTCAAGGTCCACACCATCTTCGGCGGCAAGAACCCGCATCCGAACTGGCTGGTCGGCGGCGTGCCCTGCGCGCTCAACGTCGACGACACCGGCGCCGTCGGCGCGGTCAACATGTTCTACCTGAACATGGTGCGCGACATCGCCGACCGCACGATCGAGTTCATCGATCAGGTCTACATCCCCGACCTGCTCGCGGTGGCCTCGTTCTACAAGGACTGGGCGAAGTGGGGCGGCGGCCTCGCGGGCCAGAACGTGATGGCCTACGGCGAGTTCCCCGACATCGCCAACGACTACGGCAACAAGAGCCTGCTCATGCCCGCCGGCGTGATCATCGGCGGCGACCTGAAGAACGTGCAGGAGGTCGATCTCAAGGCACCCGACCAGGTGCAGGAGTGGGTCACGCACAGCTGGTACAAGTACGCCGACGAGAACAAGGGCCTGCATCCGTTCGACGGCGAAACGACGCCCCACTTCGACATCGGCAAGGCCAAGGGCACGCGCACCGCGATCGAGAACGTCGACGAGAACGCCAAGTACTCGTGGATCAAGTCGCCGCGCTGGAAGGGGCACCCGGTCGAGGTCGGGCCGCTGGCGCGCTACATCGTCGGCTACGCGCGCGGCCGCGAGGACATCAAGGCCCAGGTCGACTACGTGCTCAAGACGCTGGACGTGCCGATCACGGCGCTGTTCTCGACGCTCGGGCGCACCGCCGCGCGCGGCCTCGAGGCCTCGTGGGCGGCGCACAAGATGCGCTACTTCCACGACCAGCTGATCGCCAACATGAAGGCGGGCGACCTGGCCGTGGCCAACACCGAGAAATGGGATCCTTCCACCTGGCCGGCCGAGTGCAAGGGTACGGCGCCGAGCGAGGCGCCGCGCGGCGCGCTCGCGCACTGGGTGAAGATCAAGGACCGGCGCATCGACAACTACCAGTGCGTCGTGCCCACCACCTGGAACGCCGGGCCGCGCGACCACAAGGGCCAGATCGGCGCGTACGAGGCGGCGCTGATGAACACGCCGATGGTCAATCCCGAGCAGCCGCTCGAAATCCTGCGCACGATCCACAGCTTCGACCCCTGCCTGGCCTGCGCGACGCACGTGATGTCGCCCGACGGCGACGAGCTGGCCAAGGTCACGGTGCGCTAGCGGCAGCCAACGCGCAAGCGAGGAGGACTCGATGCAAATCGAACGCTGGACCCACAAGGTGCTGGCCGGGCCGCTCGAGGACGTTTACGTCTACGAGGCTCCGGTGCGGTTCTGGCACTGGATCACGATGCTGTGCATCTTCGTGCTGGCCGGCACCGGCTACCTGATCGGCGCGCCGCCGCCGGCCATCGGCGGCGAGGCGACCTTCAGCTTCATGTTCGGCTGGATCCGCACGATCCACTTCGTGACGGCGATGATCCTGATCGCCGCCTTCGTGGTGCGCGTGTACTGGGCGCTGGTCGGCAACAGCTTCGCACGGGCGATCTTCGTGCCGCCGCTGTGGTCGCCGGCCTGGTGGCGCGGGCTCGTCGGCGACATCCGCGACTACCTCTTCATCGGCCGTGAAGAGGTGCGCTGGCTCGGCCACAACCCGCTGGCGCAGATCGCGATGTTCGCGATGTTCGTGCTCGGCACGGTGGTGATCATCGTCACCGGCCTGGGCCTCTATGCGCAGGCCTACGGCTGGGGCAGCACCTGGATGAACCTGTTCGGCTGGGTGACCACGCTCGCCGGCACGCCGCAGGCGGTGCGCACGCTGCACCACCTCATGATGTGGTACTTGCTGCTGTTCTCCGTCGTGCACATGTACATGGCGACGCGCCAGGACGTGGTGAGCCGCGCCACGATCATCAGCACGATGGTCAACGGCATCCGCATGTGGAAGGGCGAGCCGCGCTGAGCGGCGCGCGCCCGCTCCTGCCGGCGCGCCGCGCTACGTACGCGGCGTGCCCACGCCGGCCTCGGCCGCGAGGCACGCCTCCTCGTTCCAGGCGTCGAGCTCGGCCTGGATATGCTCGCGCATCTGGCCGCGCACGTCGTTCACGGCGTTGAAGAACTCGGCCATCAGCAGCACCCAGCAGTACATGCCCAGCCGCGTGAGGCGGATGGCGTCGGCGTCGTGGCGCGTGGCACCGATCGCGCGCATCGCCGCCAGCTCGGGTGCCAGGCGCAGGTAGAAGGCGCGCCCCCAGCGGCGCCGGATGTCGGCGTGGCGCAGCTCGCCGCCAAAGAGGCGCATCAGGAAGTCGTAGCGCATGCGTTCGCGCTCGCCCAGCAGGCGCTGCTGGGTGATGCCGCTCGCCCCGCCTTCGACGCGCCGGCAGTAGTGCTCGAGCGAGAACGTCGTCGAGTACATCGTGCCGCCGACGTAGCTGAAGGCGCCGCTGCCGGCACCGACGTAGTCGTCCTGGTCGATGATGTACTCGTCGAAGGCGCCGGCGCTGCGCGAGAAGCACCAGGCCGAGGCCGCGCGGTAGCGCGGGAGCAGCCGCTCGAGGATGCGTTCGTACATCGGGTGGCGCAGGCGCGCGTCGGCCACGCCCATCGAGCGCTCCATCTTGCTGCGCGCCGAGCGCGCCGTCATCAGCGGGTAGAACGACACCTGGTCGACGTCGAGCTCGAGCAGCCGGTCCAGGTCGTGCTCGAGCATCGGCAACGTCTGGCCCGGCAGGTTGAAGATCATGTCGACGTTGAGCGTCGGGAAGATGCCGCGCGCGCCGGCCAGGCGCTCGGCGATCTGCGCACCGCCGCCGTACTTCGTGCGCCGCGCCATGCGTTCGAGCAGCCCGTCGTCGAAGCTCTGCACACCCACCGACAGCCGCGTCACGCCGGCGTCGCGCCAGCGCGCCAGCGCCGCCGGCTGCAGATGGTTCGGGTTGGTCTCGATCGAGATCGTGTGCAGCGGCGACAGGCCGCGCACGAGCGCCAGCGTCTCGAGCAGTTCGTCCGCATCGACCGTCGGCGTGCCGCCGCCGACGTAGAGGTCGCGAAAGCGAAAGCCGGCCTCGTGGTACAGGACGATCTCGCGGCGCAGCGCATCGAAGTAGCGCCGCGTCTTGGGCGCATGATGGCGCACGCGGTGGAACGAGCAGAACGGGCACAGCACTTCGCAGAAGGGCACGTGCAGGTAGAGCTGGCAGGGGGCGGCCGGCGCGGGCGGCGGCTGCAGCGCCCGAGCCTCCTCGGCAAAGCGCATCGCCCGCGCGTAGGCGCGGTGCACGACGGCCAGCAGGGGGCGCTCGAACCAGGGCATCGCGGGAGTCTAGGGCCTGCGCGCGCGCCGTCCCGGCCCGCGCCGCGTCCGGCCGCGACCCTGAATCGTGCCGGACCGAAGGGCCGTGCCGGCGGCGCAGCGGCGCAGCGGCGCAGCGAGGCGCCGCCAGGGGCGCGCGCCGTTGCGCCCGCTCAATCCGGGGCGCCGCGATCGCGGCGGAAGATGATCCGCATGGCGAACGTCTTCGATCCATTGCGCACCGCGGCCGCCTACGTCGACGCGCTGGCCGTCACGCAGGGTTCGGCCGCGGTCTGGCGCGAGCGGCGCCGGGCGCGGCTGGCGGCCTTGCTGCAGCACACGGCCGAGCATTCGCCGCTGTACCGGCGCCTGTGGGCGAGCGCGCTGGCGCGCAAGCCGGCAGGCGCCTGCGACCTGGACGAGCTGCCCCCGGTGCACCGGGCCGAGCTGATGCGCCGCTTCGAGCAGTGGGTGCTCGACCCGCGGCTCACGCTCGAGGGCCTGCGCCGCTTCACGCGCGAGCCGGCACGCATCGGCGAGCCGCACCTGGGCCGCTACATCGTCTGGGAAAGCTCGGGCAGCAGCGGCGAACCGGCCGTGTTCGTTCAGGACGGCGAAGCGCTGGCGGTCAACGACGCACTGCAATGCGCGCGCGGGCCGGTGGCGTCGGCGCTGCCCTCGTGGCTCGTACCGACCTGGGCGTGGTTCGGCCCGACGCCGCCGCGCCTGGCCTTTGTCGGCGCGGTCGACGGGCACTTCGCCAGCGCCGTGTCGCTGGCGCGCCTGGCTCGGGTCAACCCCTGGCTGCAGGGCTCGTTGCGCTCGTTCTCGTTCCTGCAGCCGCTGGCCGAGCTGGTGGCCGCGCTCAACGACTGGCGCCCGACGGTGCTCTCGAGCTACCCCAGCATGGCCTGGGTGCTGGCCCAGGAGCAGGCGGCGGGCCGCCTGCGCATCGCGCCGCGCGAGGTCTGGACCGGCGGCGAGACGCTCACGCCGGCGCTGCGCGGCGCGCTCGCGCAGCGTTTCGGTGCGGCCGTGCGCGACACCTACGGCGCGAGCGAATGCCTGGAGATCGCCAGTGAGTGCCGCTGCGGCGCGCTGCACCTGCACGCCGACTGGGTGATCCTCGAACCGGTCGACGCGCGCCTGCGCCCGGTGCCCGAAGGCGAGGCGGGTGCGGCCGCGCTGCTGACCAATCTCGCCAATCGCGTGCAGCCCATCGTGCGCTACGTGCTCGGCGACCGCGTGCGCTGCCTGTCCGGCCGCTGCGACTGCGGCAGCGCGCTGCCGCGCATCGAGGTGCAGGGGCGCGACGACGAGCTCTTGAGCTTGCGCGGCCGCGGCGGCCGGCCCGTGCATCTGGCGCCGCTGGCGCTGGTGACGGTGCTCGAGGAGGGCGCCGGCGTGTTCGACTTCGAGCTGTGCCAGACGGGGCCGGCGGCGCTGCGCCTGACGCTGTTCGGTGCCCCCGCCGACGCGGCAGGCGCGGCCGGCACGGTGCTGCGGCGCTGGCTGCGGCTGCAGGGGGTGGACCGGCTGCGGCTGGAATGCGACGCGCAGCCCGACAGCGGCGGGCGCGGGCGCAGCGGCAAGCGCCGGCGCGTGCGCACGCTCGGCGCGGCGCCCGCGACTTCGATCTGATCGCCCGCGCCGGCGTCCTGCCGCCGCGCGGCGCCCGCCGGTGTCCCGGCCGCGCGCGCATGCCCGGTGCCAGCTCCTTGTGCCCTCCCACGTCGCTGGCCACGTCGCGGCCGCGCGCGCACGCACGGTGCAGGCGCGAGTTCCCGGGCGGGCGACGGCCGAAAGCCTGCGAAGACACGCAGCGCGCGCGTGCTGCATGTCTTCACAGGCTCCGAGCCGGCGCCGGGCATCGCGCGCCGGGCCCGGCGGCGCTCAGGACGGCTGCGGCGCGAGGTCGAACACCAGCACTTCGGCGGCCTCGCCGCGCTCGAGCACGAGCCGTTCCTCGTGGGCGAGTTGCGCCGCGTCGCCCGGCGCGAGCGCCAGCCCGTTGACGTGCACGCTGCCGCGGGCGACGAAGACATAGGCCAGCCTTGCCGGATCGAGCATGGCGTCGATGCGCTCGCCGCCGTCGAGCAGCGCGGCGGCGATCGAGGCGTCGGCGTGGAGCGTCAGCGAACCTTCGCGGCCGTCGGGCGTGGCGACGAGCGCGAGGCGGCCGCGCTTGGCCGCCGCATCGAGGTGGATCTGCTCGTAGCCCGGCGCGATGCCGCGCGTGCGCGGCTGGATCCAGATCTGCAGGAAATGCGTGCTCGCCCGCAGGTCCTGGTTGAACTCGCTGTGGCGCACGCCGCTGCCGGCGCTCATGCGCTGCACGTCGCCGGCGCGGATCACGCCCGCGTGCGCCGCGCCGGCAGGGCCGCCGCCGCTGCTGTCGCGGTGCGTCAGGGCCCCTTCGAGCACATAGCTCACGATCTCCATGTCGCGGTGTCCATGCGTGCCGAAGCCGGTGCCGGGCGCGATGCGGTCCTCGTTGATGACGCGCAGGTTGCCCACGCCCATGTACTCGGGGTCGTGGTAGTCGGCGAACGAGAAGCTGTGGAAGGTCTGCAGCCAGCCGTGGTCGGCATAGCCGCGCTCGGCCGAGCGGCGCGGGGTGATCATGGTCGGTCTCCATGCGTTCCTGCGCCCGCTGGCGGGCGCGATGGCCGCACTCTAGATGCGCCTTGCGCGCCGCACGGCGCAGGCGCTTGACGACCGGCTTCAGCGGATTCGAACGCGCGTCGGCGCGGCCGGCACGGCGCGCGCCGATCGTCGCGGCACCGGTTCGCGGGTTTGCGCGCCGGCGCGGCTGTGCGAGCATCGGAGCCCGAACGGACGCCACGCCGCATGCCGCAAGCCATCGTGCACGAAGACGCCGCCGGACCCGCGCGCCGGCGGCCCGTCCGCGCCGTCGAGATCGACGCGGCCCGGGTCGCCGCCGTCGATGACGGCATTGCCGCGATCTATGCCGGGCGCTGCGACCTCATCGTCGCGCGCGGCGCGTTCGATGCCGCCATCCTGGGCGCCGCAGGCGAGCGTCTCGACGCCGAGGCGTCCGCGCTGCCATGGGCGCGTCCGAACCTGCGCGCGCCGCTCGACGACGTGCACCTGCTCGGCACCGACGCGCCGGCCACGCCGACCTTCCAGGCGCCGCGCGGGGTGGCGCTGGACGAGTACCTCGAGCGTTCGCGCGCCTGCGCCGCCGACGCCGCGACGGTTTTCCCGCCCGGCTTCGACGCCGAGGCGGCGCTGCGCACGGTGCTCGCGCGCTTCGCCGGCGGGCGGGCAGTCGAGGTGGCCCGCGCCGACGACGGGCGCCGCTTCGTCGCGTTCACGATCCGCCGGCTGGTCGACGGCACGCAGCTCAGCATCCACCACGATCTGCACTACGAACTCGAGCTGTACCGGGAGCTGGCGCGCCGCGTCGACACGCGCACGCTGGTGAGTTTCGTGGCGACGCTGCGCGCACCGCTGGCCGGCGGCGAACTGGTCGTCTACGGCGCCAGGTCCGACGAACCCGGGCTGCCGCGTGTGCCGGGCGGCCATGCCTTCGACCTGGCGGCCATCGAAGAGCGCTACGAGCGCCACACCTTGCGCACCGGCGAGGGCGATCTGTTCCTGCTCGCGGCCGGGCGTTGCCTGCATCGGGTCGGGCGCGTCGTCGGCCCGCGCTCGCGCATCACCATGGGCGGGTTCCTCGCGCTCGACGCGAGGCACGAGCGCGTCCTCTTCTGGAGCTGAGGTCGCCTTGCCCAGCGTCCTTGGGCAGCTTGGCGCGGGCGGGATTCATGCCTTCACGGCCTCAGGGGCCGCGCCGCGCGTCGAGATAGCGTTCGTCCTCGACCGCGTGCAGCTCGCGGCCGCCCACGCGCGGCAGCAGCCAGATCAGACCGGCCAGCGCGAGCACGACGGCGCCGGGCAGCGCCAATGCCAGGGGGTATCCGGCGCTGCCGGCGAGCGCGCCGACCAGCGGCGGGCCGGCCATGCCGCCGAGGCCCTTGCCCAGGTTCTGGGCCAGGCCCGCACCGGCCGCGCGCACATGGGTCGGGAACAGCTCGGCGAGCAGGGTGCCGACGACGCCGTTGATGCCGTAGCCGACGACGACGATCGTGAACGCGGCCAGGAGCGCCGCGGCGCTGCCGGCGCCGCCTTGCGTCACGAAGTACAGCCACACCGAGCCGGCGCCGCCGATGCCGCAAAACAGCGCGAATGCCGCGTGGCGGCCGATGCGGTCGCTGAGCGCCCCCGCGGCGACGACGCTGGCCAGCGCGCCGAGGTTGAGCGCGAGCTGGAACGGGAACTGCGCCTGCGCGTCGAGGGCCAGCCCGCCGCGGGCCCGATCGTCCTGCAGGTAGTTGATGAAGACCGTCGAGAACGCGTAGAAGGCGAAGTTCATCGCCACGAAGAGCAGCGTGGCCTTCAGCGTAAGCGCGCGCAGGCGGCCGCGCAGCAGCAGCGCCAGCGGTGCGAGGCGGCTTTGCGCCTGCAGCCGCGCGTCGAGCTCGCCGCGGCTGCGCGCCTGCTGCCACGCCGTCCACAGGGGCGACTCGGGCACGCGCAGGCGCAGCCACAGCACGAGCAGCGCCGGCAGCGCCATCACGCCGAACGACCCGCGCCAGCCCAGCGGCGACTGGAACAGCGCGATCGCGACGAAGGTACCGAGGTTGAACATGCCGGCCACCAGGCCGCCCACGCGCCCGCGCCCGGTCTTGCGCTGCACCTCGGTGATGAGGGCGAAGCCGATCGACCATTCGGCGCCGGTGCCGATGCCGCTGACGAAGCGCCAGGCCATCAACTCATGCACGTTGCGCGCCAGCCCCATGCCGGCGGTGGCCAGCGAGTACAGCAGCACGCACCAGCCGAGCGCGCGCACGCGGCCGTAGCGGTCGCCCAGCTGCGCGAAGGCGATGCCGCCCGCCGCGCTGCCGAGCAGCCCGACGCCGATGGCGATGCGGATTGCCTGCGGCTCGCTGCCCAGCGCCTCTGCCACCGGACGCTGGTACAGCACCAGCAGCACGATGTCGACGGCGCTGAAGAGCCAGCCCAGGCAGGCGGCGAGAATGGTCAGGCGTGCCGCCGCGGGCGTGAGCTCGACCGTGCCGGCGCGCGCCGCGCCCGCCGCGGGTGCGCCGATCGACTGCGGGTTGTCCACCGGATCTCCTTGCCGCATTCCCGACGCGCGATTCTCGGGCACGCCGTCGCCGCAGCGCCGGGCGGCTCGCTCCATGGCGCCCGGCGTCGCTGCTGCCGCAAGGCCTCCCGCGCGCCGGCGCCCGGCGCGCAGAAGCGCTGCCATCCGCGGGCAAGACCTGCTGGCCGACCCGCCGCGCCCCGTCTATGCTTGCCCGCATGAACGACGATCCGGTGCCGCGCAGCGCGGGGCGGGCGAGCCGCGACGGCGACATCTCGGTGCTCGAGCTGCTCGGCGAGCGCGCGCACCGCGCCATCGGCACCATGCTGTACACCCTGCTCGCGACCTTGCCGGTCGTGCTGGCGGCGATGCTGCTCGCGCCCGGCACCCTGCGCAGCGAGCTGCTGGTGGTGGCCGCTCTGCTGGTCGTCGTCGCCGCGCTGGTGCCGCTGCACCGCCGCGGGCGGCTCGACTTGGTGGTGGCGGGGCTGGCCGCCGGTCTGCTGGCGGCCGGCGTCGGCCTGGGGCTGACGTTCGGCTCGGTGCGCAGCACCGGCACGCTGGCGCTGGTGGCGGCAATCGTCGTGTGCGGCTTGTTCCTGCGCCCGCTGGCCCTCGTCGCGACGGTGCTCGCCAGCATCCTCGCCGTCGGCGCCCTGATCGTCGCCCAGAACGCCGGGTGGCTGCCGACCCCCGACTACGTGGTCGGGCTCGCCCATTGGGCGATGTACGCGGCGGTGCTCGGGGCGATCGCGCTGAACCTGTGGGCGGTGCGCAGCGTCGTCGTCGACGCCGCCCGACGTGCCCGCGAAGGCGAGGCCTGGCTCGGTTCGGTCGTGCGCAGCATGCCGGCGGCGCTGATCACCTGCACGTTTCCCGAGGGGCGGGTGCGCGACACCAACGTCGCCTTCGAGCGCATCTTCGGCCTGCCCAGCGCGCAGGCGCAGGGCCGCACGGCGACCGAGCTCGGCATCTGGGCCGAGCCGCGCGAACCGTTCCTCGAGCGTCTCGGGCGCGACGGCCGCGTGCAGCAGCTGCCCGCGCGCATGCGCCGCGCCGGCGGCGAGGTCTTCGACGCGCTGATCTCGGCCGAACTGCTCGATCGGCAGCACGAGAGGCAGGTTCTCGCGACCGTGACCGACGTCAGCGCCGAGGTGCGCGCGCGCCAGGCGCTGGAAGGCAGCGAAGCGCGCTTTCGCACGCTTTTCGACTCCAACCCGGCGGCGCTGCTGGTGGTGGACATGGACTGCGGCGCGCTGCTGCTGGCCAATGCCGCGGCCGAACGCATGTTCCAGATCTCCGCCGACGCGTTGCGCGGGCAGAACCCGGGCGACCGCTTCTTCGCGTCGGCCGAGGCGCGCAAGGAGTTCTGGCGCCGGGTGCGGCGCGACGGGCGTGTGCTGTCGGTGCCGCTGCAGCTCAGGCGCCACGACGGCGAGCCCTTCGAGGCCCTGATGTCGGCCGAGATCACCGAGGAGGCGGGCGAGCGCCATGCCCTGGCGGCGGTCGTCGACGTCAGCGCTCAGGCGCGGGCGCACGCCGCGCAGCGTGCGAGCGAGGAGCGCTTCGCCAAGGCCTTCCAGTCCAGCCCGATCGGCATGACGATCACGCGCCTGACCGACGGCACCTACCTCGAAGCCAATGCGGCCAACGAGCGTACCCTCGGCTACGCGCGCGCCGAGATCGTCGGCCGGACCACGGTCGAACTCGACATCTGGGCGAGCGCCCAGGAGCGCGCGCAGTTCGCCTCCCAGGTCGAGCGCGAGGGCCGCGTCATGGGCTACGAGGCGCGCCTGCGCAACCGCTGGGGGCAGCAGGTCGAAGTGCGCATGTATGCCGAGCTGATCGAGCTCGGCGGCGAGCGCTGCGTCCTGAGTTCCACGCTCAACGTCAGCGAGCAAAAGCGCGACGAGGAGCTCATCCTCGAGGCGGCGCGCGGCGTTTCGGCCGAGACCGGCGAGGCCTTCTTCCGCCGCCTCGTCGAACATCTGGCGCGCGCCACCGGCGCCGAACGCGCCTACGTGGGCGAGCTGCTCGAAGGCGGTCGGCGCATGCGCACGGTGGCGCGCTACGCCGACGGCACGCACGGCGCCAGCGTCGAATACGATCTTCGCGGCTCGCCCTGCGAGCAGGTGCTCGCGCGGGGCGAACTGCTCGTCTGGGAGCGCGACGTGGCGGCGGCGTTCAAGCAGCGCGACGGGCTGGCCGAGGCCGGCATCCAGTCCTACATGGGCGTGCCGCTGGTCGGCGTCGACGGCAAGCCGGCCGGGCTGATGAACGTGCTGTCGACGCATCCGCTGCCGCGCAGCGCGCGCCTCGAGGCGGTGTTCCGCATCTTCGCCGCGCGTGCCGAGGCCGAGCTGGCGCGGCTGCAGCGCGAGCGCGAGATCATCGCGCTCAACGCCAGCCTCGAGCAGCGCGTGCGCGAGCGCACGGCCGAGCTCGAGGCGGCCAACCGCGAGCTCGAGGCCTTCTCGTACTCCGTGTCGCACGATCTGCGCGCGCCGCTCAACGGCGTCGACGGGCTGACGCAGCTGCTCGAGACGCGCCACGCGCAGGCGCTCGGGGCCGAGGCGCTCGAGTACCTGCGGCGCACGCGCAGCGGCGTGCAGCGCATGCGCCAGATCATCGAGAACCTGCTCGCGCTGTCCAGCGTCGCCCGCAGTGCGGTCAAGCCGCAGCCGGTCGACCTGAGCTCGATGGCGCGCTCGGTCGCCGGCGAGCTGCAGCGCAGCCGGCCCGAACGCCGCGTGCACTGGCAGATCGCCGACGGGCTGACCGCCTACGCCGACCCCGGCCTCACGCACATCGTGCTGACGAACCTGCTGGGCAACGCCTGGAAGTACAGCGGCAAGCGCGAGGAGGCGCGCGTCGCCTTCGAGCGCGCCGGCAGCGCCGGCGGCGCGGGCGGCGCCGGCAGCCCGGGCGGCGCGGGCGGCAGGGTCGAGTTCGTCGTGCGCGACAACGGCGTGGGCTTCGACATGGCCTATGCCGAGCACCTGTTCCAGCCGTTCCGGCGCCTGCACGGGCAGGGCGAATTCGAGGGCACCGGCGTCGGGCTGGCGATTGTGCGCCGCGTCGTCGAACGCCACGGCGGCAGCGTGCGCGGCGAGGGCTGCGTCGGCGCGGGCGCGGCGTTCCACTTCAGCCTGCCCGCGGCGCGCGAGGGCGCCGATCCGCCCGCGCCATGAGGCCGTGCGGGACGCGCCGGCGACAATGCGCGCCGGAGGTCCGCCATGCCCGCCCAAGCCTACATCTGCGACGCCGTTCGCACCCCCTTCGGCCGCTACGGCGGCGCGCTCGCCTCGGTGCGCACCGACGACCTGGCCGCGCATCCGTTGCGGGCGCTGGTTGCGCGCAATCCGCGCGTCGACTGGGAGGCGGTAAGCGACGTGCTCTACGGCTGCGCCAATCAGGCCGGCGAGGACAACCGCAACGTCGCGCGCATGGCGCTGCTGCTGGCCGGGCTGCCGCCGACGGTGCCGGGCGCGACCATCAACCGCCTGTGCGGCAGCGGCCTGGACGCCGTGGGCAGCGCGGCGCGCGCCATCAGGGCCGGCGAAGCCGAACTGGTGATCGCCGGCGGCGTCGAGAGCATGAGCCGCGCGCCTTTCGTCATGCCCAAGGCCGAGAGCGCGTTCGCGCGCGGCAACGCCGTGTACGACACGACGATCGGCTGGCGCTTCGTCAACCGCCTGCTGAAAGAGCGCTACGGCGTCGACTCGATGCCCGAGACGGCCGAGAACGTGGCCGCCGAGTTCGGCATCGAGCGCGAGGCGCAGGACCGCATGGCGCTGGCCAGCCAGCGCAAGGCGCTGGCGGCGCAGGCGAGCGGCGTCTTCGACGCCGAGATCGTCCCGGTCACGCTCGCGCCGAAGAAAGGCGAGCCGGTCGTCGTCGCACGCGACGAGCATCCGCGCGAGACCAGCCTCGACGCGCTGGCGCGGCTGCAAGGCGTGGTGCGGCCCGACGGCACGGTGACGGCGGGCAACGCCAGCGGCGTGAACGACGGCGCCTGCGCGCTCATCGTCGCCGGCGAGGCGGCAGCGCGCCGCCACGGCCTGACGCCGCGCGCGCGCGTCGTCGGCATGGCGGTGGCCGGCGTGGCGCCGCGCATCATGGGCATCGGCCCGGCGCCGGCCACGCGCAAGGTGCTCGAGCGCACGGGCCTCGCGCTGGCGCAGCTCGACGTCATCGAACTCAACGAAGCCTTCGCGGCACAGGGCCTGGCGGTGCTGCGCCAGCTCGGCCTGGCCGACGACGACCCGCGCGTCAACCCCAACGGCGGCGCGATCGCGCTCGGCCACCCGCTGGGCGCCAGCGGCGCGCGGCTGGCGACGACGGCGGTCAACCAGCTCGTGCGCAGCGGCGGGCGCTACGCGCTGGCAACGATGTGCATCGGCGTCGGCCAGGGCATCGCGCTCGTGCTGGAGCGCGTCTAGTGCGCCGCCAGCGGGACGCGGCGTGACGGCGCTCGCCACCCACACGCTGGCCAACGGCGTGTGCGTGCAGGTGGCGCACTCGCCGCTGTGGCGCAGCTGCGGCGTGGGCGTGTTCGTGCGCTGGGGCAGTGCACACGAAAGCCGCGCTCTGAGCGGCATCGGCCATGTGCTCGAGCACATGGCGTTCAAGGGCACCGCCACGCGCGACGCGCGCCGCATCAACCTCGACGCCGAGCGCCTGGGCGCCGAGGTCAACGCCCACACCGACAAGGACCACACCGCCTACCATATGCTGGGCCTGCCGCAGCACGCGCCGCGGTTCGTCGCGATGCTGGGCGACATCGTGCGCCACGCCACGCTGCCGCCCGCCGAGCTCGCGCGCGAGCGCCAGGTGCTGCTGCACGAGTTCGCCGAGGACGAGGACGACCCGCTGGCGACCGCGTTCAAGCTGTTCGACCGCTGCTGCTTCGGCCTGCACCCGGCGGCGCAGCCGGTGATCGGCACACGCGCCAACATCGAGCGCTTCACGCGCGCCGAGCTGCTGGCGCATCTGGCGCGCGGCTACACCGGCTGCAACGTCGTCGTCGCCGCGGCCGGCGCGGTGGACGCCGACGCCGTGCTGCGCGCCGCCGAGGCCGCGTTCGGCGACATGGCGCGCGGCACGCCCAACGTCGTCGAGGTGCCGGCCTACGAGGGCGGCATCCGCACCAAGGCGCAGGAGGGCTCGAGCCAGACCCATCTCGTGCTCGGCTTCCCGCTGCCCGCGCTGCGCGCGGCCGACGCGAGCGGCCTGGTGGCCGCCGCCGTGCTCGGCGAGGGCATGAGCAGTCCGCTGCTCGACACGCTGCGCGAGCAGCGCGGCCTGGCCTATTACGCCGCCTGCTCGGCCGACCTGCTGGACATGTGCGGCCAGTTCGTCGTCGAGGCCTCCACCGGACCGCGCTCGCTCGACGAGCTGCTCGCCGCGACGCTGGGCCTGCTGCGCCGGCAGGCCGAGCGCGTCGACGCGGTGGACCTGGAGCGTGCGCAGCGTCAGCTCGCGGTGCGTGCGCTGCGCCGCGAGGAGCGCCCGCTGCAGGTGCTCGAGGACGCCGCACTCGACTGGTTCGCGCTCGCGCGCGTGCGCAGCCGCGCCGAACGCGCCGAGGCCGTCGCGGCCGTGAGCGGCGAGCAGGTGCGCTCGGCCTTCGAGCGCATGCTGGCGCACGAGGTGGCGCTGGCCGTGAGCGGCAAGGTGGAGCGCGGCACGCGCGAGCGCCTGCGGCAGATCGCCGCGCGCGTGCTGTCGTGAGGCGCGGCCGTGCCGACGCCGCGGCCGTGCCGGCGCGGCGCAAGGCCCGGCGCGGGCCACCCCGCGCGCGCCGCGCGCGCTGCAACCGGAGATGCGCATGCCGAGCCTAGCCCCCGCCAGCCGCTACTGGGCCGACCAGACCACCGAGTCGCTCGCGCAGATGGATCGCGCGCGCCTCGTCGCCGTGCTGCCGCTGGCGGCCACCGAGCAGCACGGGCCGCACCTGCCCCTGTCGACCGACACCACCATCGTCGAGGGCATCGTGCACGCGGCGATTGCGAAGCTGCCGCCGGCGCTGCCGGTGCTCTTCCTGCCCACGGCGCAAGTCGGCAAGAGCAACGAGCATGCGCTCTACCCGGGCACGCTGACGCTGTCGCTGGCGACGCTCGTCGCCTACTGGTCGGAGCTGGCCGCCGGCGTCGTCGCCAGCGGCGTCAGGAAGCTCGTGTTCTTCAACGGCCACGGCGGCCAGATGAACGCGATGGACATCGTCACGCGTGACCTGCGCGAGCGCCACGGCATCCTCGTCGTCGCCAGCAGCTGGTACACGCTCGGCCTGCCGCCGGGTCTGGTCGGCGAGCACGAACTGGCGCACGGCATCCACGGCGGCGAGCTCGAGACCTCTCTGATGATGGCGCTCGCGCCGCACCGGGTGCGCCTGGAGCGGCGGCAGAACTTCGGCTCGCTCACCGAGACGCTGGCGCGCGAGAACCGCTATCTGTCGATCACGCCGCGCGCCAAGATCGGCTGGCAGGCGCAGGACCTGAACCCGCTGGGCGCCTGCGGCGACGCCGCCAGCGCCACGGCCGAAACGGGCCAGGCCGTGCTCGACTTCGTCTCCAGCCGCTTCGTCGAGCTGCTGGCCGAAGTCGACGCCTACCCGCTGGCGCGTCTGGGCAACGCGCCGGCCTGGCGCTGAAGGGCGCGGCGCGGGCCGCCGCAGCCGCAGCCGCAGCCGCAGCCGCAGCCGCAGCCGCACAATCGGGCCGATGTCGTCCGAACCCGACCTGCCGAACCCGCTGGCGCCGTGGCGCGTGATCGCGCCCGACGCCGATCCGGCCGAGACGCGCGAGTGGCTCGACGCCTTCGCCACGCTGGTGCAGCACGAGGGCCGCGAGCGCGGCACCTACATCCTGCGCCGCCTGCTCGATGCGGCGCGCGCGCAGCGCGTGCCGCTGCCGCCGGTGCTGAACACGCCCTACGTCAACAGCGTCACGCTGGATCGCCAGCCGCAGTACCCGGGCGACCTCGTGCTCGAGGCACGCCTGTCGGCCATCGTGCGCTGGAACGCGCTGGCCATGGTGGTGCGCGCCAGCCGCGTGAGCGGCGAACTCGGCGGCCACATCGCCACCTACGCGTCGATCGCCGATCTGTTCGAGGTCGGCTTCAACCATTTCTTCCGCGCCGGGCCGGGTGTCGACGGCCAGCCCGGCGGCGGGCAGGGCGGCGACCTCGTGTTCTTCCAGCCGCATGCCTCGCCCGGCGTCTACGCGCGCGCCTTCCTCGAAGGGCGGCTGCCGGCCGAGCGCCTGCTCCGGTTTCGCCAGGAGACGGCGGGCGACGGCCTCAGCTCGTACTGCCATCCCTGGTTGATGCCCGACTTCTGGCAGTTCCCCACCGGCTCGATGGGCCTGGGGCCGCTGACCGCCATCTACCAGGCGCGCTTCATGCGCTACCTGCACGACCGTGCGCTGCTCGACACGCGCGGGCGGCGCGTCTGGGCCTTCGTCGGCGACGGCGAGATGGACGAGCCCGAGTCGCTCGCCGGCCTGTCGCTGGCCGCGCGCGAGGGCCTGGACAACCTCGTCTTCGTCGTCAACTGCAACCTGCAGCGCCTGGACGGTCCGGTGCGCGGCAACGGCTCCATCGTGCAGGAGCTCGAAGGCCTCTTTGCCGGCGCCGGCTGGAACGTCGTCAAGCTGCTCTGGGGCAGCGACTGGGATCCGCTCTTTGCCGCCGACACCGATGGCGTGCTGCTGCGCCGCCTGCACGAGACGGTGGATGGCGAGTTCCAGAAATACGCCGCCACCGACGGGCGCTTCAACCGCGAGCATTTCTTCAACAAGTATCCCGAGCTGCAGCAGCTCGCGGCGCACCTGTCCGACGAGGACATCGACCGCCTGCGCCGCGGCGGCCACGACCCGCTGAAGATCCACGCCGCCTACCACGCGGCGGTGAACCACCGCGGCCGCCCGAGCGTGATCCTGGCGCAGACCAAGAAGGGCTACGGCATGGGCCACTGGGGTCAGGGCCGCATGGGCTCGCACCAGCAAAAGAAGCTCGACGACGAGGCGCTGCTCGCGTTCCGCGACCGCTTCGCGCTGCCGCTCGCGGACGACGCGGTGAAGGCGCTCGCGTTCTACCGCCCCGACGCGGCGAGCCCCGAGATGCGCTACCTGCACGCGCGCCGGCGTGCGCTCGGAGGCTGGCTGCCGGCGCGCAGCGCGGCCGCACCCGTGGTGCTGGCGCCGGCGCCCTCGGAGGCGGTGCGCCTGGCCGCGCGCCAGGCGGGCCGCGAGATGAGCACGACGATGGCCTTCGTGCAGCAGCTCACCGCGCTGCTGCGCGATCCGACGGTCGGGCCCGCCGTCGTGCCCATCGTCGCCGACGAGGCGCGCACCTTCGGCATGCAGAGCCTGTTTCGCGAAGTGGCGATCTACGCCGCGCAGGGCCAGCTCTACGAGCCCGAGGACCGCGACGAGCTGCTCTACTACAAGGAAAGCCGCACCGGGCAGATCCTCGAGGAGGGCATCAACGAAGCCGGCGCCCTGGGCAGCTGGATCGCCGCCGCCACCAGCTACAGCACGCATGGCGTGCCGATGCTGCCTTTCTACATCTTCTACTCGTGCTTCGGCTTTCGCCGCGTCGGCGATCTGATCTACTGCGCCGCCGACAGCCGCGCGCGCGGCTTCCTCGTCGGCGCGACCGCCGGGCGCACCACCTTGAGCGGCGAGGGCCTGCAGCACCAGGACGGTGCGAGCCACCTCGCGGCGAGCACGATCCCCACCTGCCGCGCCTACGACCCCGCCTTCGGCTACGAACTGGCCGCCATCGTCGCCCACGGCACGAAGCGGCTGCTCGAGGAGCAGGCCGACGAATTCCATTACGTCACGGTGACCAACGAAAACCAGGCGCAGCCGCCCTGGCCCGAGGGCGTGAGCGTGGACGACATCGTGAGCGGCCTGTACCGGCTTCCGGCCCATGCGCCCGAGCGCCCGCAGGTGCGCCTGGTGGGTTCGGGCAGCATCTTGCGCGAGGTGATCGCCGCGGCCGAACTCCTGCGCGAGCGCCACGGCGTTGCCGCCGAGGTCTGGAGCGCCACCAGCTTCACCGAACTGGCGCGCCAGGCACGCGACGCGCAGCGGCTCAACCGCATCGGCGGCGGCAGCGAGCTGGCGCTGGTGAGCCGCGTCGAGCGCTGTCTGGGCGGCACGCTGCCCGTCGTCGCGGCCACCGACTACGTGCGCGCGCTGCCGCAGCTCGTTGCCGAGTACGTCGGCGCGCCCTATGTCACGCTGGGCACCGACGGCTTCGGCCGCAGCGCCACGCGGCGCGACCTGCGGCGTTTCTTCGAAGTCGACGCCGAGCACATCGCGCTGGCGGCGCTCGACGCGCTGGCGCGCCAGGGCGTGCTGCCGGCCGCAACGGCGAAAGCCGCGCTGAGCGTGCTGAATCCCGCGCCGGACGCGCGCGCGCCCTGGCTCAAGTAGCCGCTTGCGCGAGGGGCGGATGCGAGAATCCGCGCCCATGAAAATCCTGGTCACCGGCGCTGCCGGCTTCATCGGCAGCACGGCGGCACAGCGCCTGCTGGCGCGCGGCGACGAGGTCGTCGGCCTCGACAACCTCAACGACTACTACGACGTGCAGCTCAAGCGCGATCGCCTGGCGCGGCTCGAGCCGCAGCCGGGCTTTCGCTTCGTGAAGCTGGACGTCGCCGATCGTGCCGCGATGGCCAGGCTGTTCACCGACGAGCGCTTCGATCGCGTCATCCACCTGGCCGCGCAGGCCGGCGTGCGCCACTCGCTGAAGGATCCGCACGCCTACGTCGATGCGAACGTCGTGGGCTTCATGAACGTCCTCGAGGGCTGCCGGCACAACCGGGTGCAGCACCTCGTGTACGCGTCGAGCTCGAGCGTCTACGGCGGCAACACCAGACTGCCGTTCTCCGAGCACGACAGCGTCGACCACCCGGTGAGCATGTACGCGGCCACCAAGAAGGCCAACGAGCTGATGGCGCACACCTACAGCCATCTGTTCGGGTTGCCGACGACGGGGCTGCGCTTCTTCACCGTCTACGGGCCCTGGGGGCGGCCGGACATGGCGCTGTTCCTGTTCACCAAGGCGATCCTCGAGGGCCGGCCG
>WBZR01001761.1_pt1 | contig 25349 bp, 36 predicted proteins | sample 5204231 | NCBI WGS metagenome assembly WBZR01 (sample SAMN12412403, study PRJNA552823) | activated sludge metagenome | isolation source: activated sludge from anammox sidestream of wastewater treatment plant... | place: USA: Virginia | collected 2017-08
TGTTTATCATTCCACTCATTTTAATTTAATAACTTTTGTAAAATCTCTGTCTATCAACACTGCTTCATCTACAATTCTTTTAATTACATCACCATGACAAGATTTTGGTGCACAAAAACAAACCAAATAAACTTTTCCAACCATTGATTTTTGTCTTATTTCTTCAAGTTTATTCAATATTGTTTCATCTTTTTCACCCATTTTTTGATATATCCATTTTTCATAACACTCAATTGCTGCTTCACGTGTTTCTACTTGAAATAATGCTTTGCTTTTTGATAATGGTAAATGTGTATATGGATTGCCCAACACACTGCCTCTGCCTATGTAAATTTGTGCGTCAACAGGAATATTAAATCCAATATTTTTAATATTGTGTTGATTTACAACAATAATATTACTTTTCATTGTCAATTCCTATTGTCATTTGTAAAAATTTAATTGTTCTTTGTTCAATACCTGCTGACACTGATTCTCTATTTCCAGCCACATTCAATATCCTTATTTTATTATCATTCAACCATTTAACAAATGTTTCTGGTGAAGGTGATATAACATAAGGCTTTTTCATTTCTCTACATTTTTTCATTGTCAACAAACTACCTGCTGATGTTCTATCAGCAAATATTACTGTTCCATCTGAATCTTCAATATTTATTATTGTTCTTTGTTTATAATCACCAAATTCACTTAATCCAAACACATCCTTTAACAAATGAACCATATTTCCACTTTCTGTTTTGTATCCTTTTGGTGCTGTTCCACCTGTTGTTATTCCTATTTTATGAGCAAATACCAATCCAGCCATATCAGCACCTGTTTGTCCACCTGAAATAATTTTTTCAATAAAAGTATATTTATTCATAATTGATGTTTTGGATGTTTTTTGAATCTTTCATTGTTATTTATATCACCAAGAAGTTTTTCAAAATTTGAAATAAAATCTCTGTATTTTGAATATTCTGGCTTTGATAAAAAATCATTATATGAAATTGATGAGTGTTTTTCAGCATATTTTTTTAATTCACCCCAAGCATCTATTCTTTCTTGATTTTTTAGAAACTTAAATTGAAGTAAAGAAAAATGTATGGCAAAAAGCATAACTGTATCATTATCCAATTCCATCTTCTGATTTATCATTTCTCTAAAAATATGAGCCAATCTGTCTTCAATTATCTGTAAATCACTATGTCTTAATGTAGTGTGATATAACATCAACATATATTCAATCATTTTGAACATAATACCATCACTCAAATGAGAATTTGGTTTTGTTAATGGCAATATCATCACTTTCAATTGTGACAATATGATTATAGACCTAAAATCAGATTGGCTCATTTTCAATTACTTTTTATCTTGTTTTCCAGATGTTTTCCTTGATGGTGGAACTGGTGGTGTCTTTGTTGGTGCTTTTGTTGCTTCAACAGTTTCTTCATCTTCAGTTTCCATATCATTCTCTACATCAGCACCTTTTCCTGGTGGTGGAATAACAACAACCATCTGTGGACTAACAGCAAGAATATATGTTGAACCATCTTCTTGCTTCAATGCCAAATGAGCATCAGCAGGATTCATTGATTCAAATTCCACCACTTCACCTGAAAATTCCATTCCATTTAATATAACTGTGGCTGATTTTCCAGGCACAAATGCTTGTTTTGCTTTTTGCCTAAATGCCATAACATTTCTCCATTATTTTATTTGTGTTTAGTGAGTTATTTTTGTGACTTTTTCTTTAATTTCCATCAGCTTATTGAATTGATGATTTGTCAATTGTCCTGTTTCTTTTCCATAATCAGTTTCATATCCAACATCTGATATGAATTTTTGTTCCCACTCTGTTAAAATATGCTTTTTTGAACTAATAATATCAAAAGCCTCTTTAATCCATTTTTGTCTAAGTGTTTCTGCCATGTTATAATCCTTCAAATTCAACCAAATCATATTTATGTCTCAATTCCATCACCTTCTTAAATTGTTTTGGTGATGGTAAATTATTTTGCACAATTTGAGTTGACATGCTTCTAACAAATTCTGTTTCCCAACCTAACATTTTCAATTTTTTTTGAACTGATACTGGCGACAATATAGCTATAACATCAATTGTCACTCTTGCTTGTTGTTTAATTGATGGCATTTGAAATTGTTTCATATTATTCTCCACCCATTATTGGTGCTTTTACATTTTTTAGCTTTTCACCCAATGTTGACCTTATTGGACAATCACCACAAGTTTCATTCATGGCATTCTTAATTTGTTTGATGATTGCATATACTTGTTTAATATTGAGTGTATTTTTTGATTTGGTTTCAGCATCTGATATTCTGACAAATATCCTGCTTATTGTTTCCAACAATGTTGTTAAAGCCTTTGCTTCAGGTGACAAAATATCTGTTCCAAATCTGTCTTGTGTCACCCAAATATCTTGTTGTGATTCTATTTTTTCTTGTATTGAACCAATAAAATTGCCCATCATTGTCTTGGCAAAAGCAAATTCAGCATATAAATCAACCAATACTGGGTCAGTCACCATTTTATCATATTCAGCCTTAATAGTTGATTTGAGCTTTTCTGAATATAATCCATGTGTTATTGACCTTCCAGCCCTTCCACCATGCAAATGACATCTGCCTGTTCCTTTGTGGTCAGTGTTAAATCCAGCAGGCATTCTACAATAGCCTGTAGGTGTCCGTGCGTTACAAAATTTATCAGATGCTTTTATTGGTAATGAATCAATCAGCTGTCTTGCTTCATCTGTCCTATTAGGCAATTTTACTCCATCTTTTATTTGCTGCATTTTTTGCTCTTTTTATTCTTTCTTCACAAGTCATATTATTACTTTGATTTTTAGCACTCTCACCCATTCTTAATGAAATTATTTTTCTTTTTTCATCAGTTAAATTTTTCACAAATACATTACCTGCTTTTTTAGCCTTTTCAATTCTTTCCTGTTTAGTCAATTTATTCATAGATGATTTACCACCACTAACAACCAATTTTAATTTTTCACCATCATTCATTTTATTTCATTGATTTTTTCCTGCTTTTATATGCTTACACTTTTCATTTTCACTTTGTTTCCTTCCATAATTTGGATGATTTATACCAAATCCTAATGTTTGACCACCAATATGTAAATTATAACCATTATTTATTGAATCACACTCATTAATATAAAATTTTTCCATATCATCAGCTTGTTTTTGACCAATACAAATCACTAATATTTCTTTTTTGAAATTTTCTTTACCATATTTTTTAATAGCATTTTTTATTTTATTTCCACCACCAAAATAATTATTAAATTGAATACCACTTTTAATAGTTTGTCCAATATAAACTTTGTTATTTATCAAATTGGTTATTTTATAAATTTTTATTTCCATTTACTTAATATACATCTAAATTACATTAAAATCATATGATATTTTCATCCTCATCAGCAATATTTTTTATTTTAACACTTTCCAACTGACAATCACATCCATATTCATCTAAAATATCTTGATGCTCTTTCCACAATCTTTGTTTAATTTCATGCCATCTTCCCAATACTGTATGTCTGGTTATAAACATGTAATGATTTTCTTTTTCCCTCTTTTCTTGACTTTCTTTCCATAACATCTGTCTAATATCATTGAAACTGAATCCTGTCTTAAAATCCTTGTATTCAATATTACAATAACAAGTGTTATGTATTTCTTGACTTGCCATCAGGCTCATGTGATTTTACACCCAAATTTCCTTTTGCTTGTTGTGCATCACGCCATTCATATGCTTCTTTTTCCATCTTTTCTTTCAATTTTACCCTCACCTGATTTGGTGAAATATATGTATCTAATGTCCCAACAGCATCTTCTGGCTTTAATGAATCACTGGCTGAAAAATATTTTTTACAATTTCCACAAGTAACAGCCACTGTATTGATTGAAGTTGTTCTTGAATATCTACAATGTGGACAAACCAACACTTGCATCTTTTTTGAACCTGTGCCCATCTCTAATGGTGCACGTTCATCATTAAATCTCATCTTTTACACCTTTTATTTTAATTGATGCCATTATTGAACCTAATTTCTTGAATGAATCTGTTGTTCCTGCTACAGCTTCTGTCACACCATTAAATGCAGAAACAGCTTTTTTCATTGTATTAACAATTCTGTCAGACATTTGTTTCCTTCTTAATGATTCAATTGAATCCACTAAATTGGTTACAAATTCAATTTTTAATTCATCTAACAATTTCAAAACTTCTTTCACATTTTCCTCTGTCATGTATTTTTCTTCAGCCTTTTCTCCATCAAATACCATCCAATCAAATGCTTCTTTTCCAAGTTTTTGTTGAAGTTTCAAATTTGTTCTATGAACAGCAATTGTCCACAAAATAAATTTTCCAATGGCAATCAAAAATATGATTCCAATCAAAATAATCATATTTGTTTCCAATCCACTAACTGCTTGATTCATCTTTCAAATCCATATTTATTTGTTGTTTATCTTTGTTTTTTATCACCTTATCAATTCTGACAGGTGAATCCTTCTTAATATACAAAAACAATTCATCACCTGTTGTATGATATGATTCAACTTGATAATTTACTTTAATGTCTGCATTTTTATTTTCACCAGATTCAATTACAAGTGTCACTGAATTGATTGGTTCATTTATTCCTAATGTTTTAACAATTTCATTTTCTATTGATGTCATTTCAAGTTCCTTCTTTAATTTACAAACAATTTATACATTTGACTATATTTCCTAACATGTAACACAGCACCAATACTATCTGCAATGTGTTCAAATTCATCCTTTGTTTTTGGAAATAAATGAGTGTGTGATGACATCTTTTCTTTGACTCTGTCCATTATTTCATTCTTTGATGCTGTCTTTTTACCTGTTAAAGCTATTTTCACATCATTGGCTGTAACATATTCTGATGGCATTTTCATCAATGTTAAGAATGAAACAAGTGCACCTGTTATAATTGCCATTGCCCTCAATGCCCTTGCACCTTGAGCACCAGCACTGGGCAACTCTATGACTGTATATGACTGATTGCCTTCTTGAACACATTCTGATAGAAATTCAGCCAATTCTAATATCAATTTGGTTATTCTTTCAGCATCATCATCTGCCACCCTCACACCTGTTTTTTTATTTCCTTTTTCAGTCTTAATAGTCACACACTTATAAAATTTCAAATTTCCATTTATAACCTTAAAAACAGACACACCAGTGTGTGTAAATCCAGCATCTATTCCTATGACAAATTTCATTTCTTTACTGATTCCAAATAATTAAGTGATTGCTTGTAAAGTGTTTTAAGTTTATTATTGAGAATTTGATGCCGTATTTTTACACCATCTTTCCATTCATCTATAATTTTATCTGTAATTTTCATTTGATTTTGAAATATTATGGAACCAGTTTCAAACAAAAAATCACCTGCTAAATTTTTCCAAGCATTAAACAATCTCATTCTTTCAATTTTCAAATTTTCCATATCATTAAAATGTTTTCTCCATTTTTTCATTTGAATATCAACTTGTATTTCATCTAAATCAAAAGCCAACACATCACAAAAATCAGGCACTTTTTCTGTCATCTTCAATTTTAAGATTTCATCAGTTGGGTCATGATAAATGATTCTGTATTTAATCATCTATTTTATCCATATGTAATTTTTCAAAATAACTACCACAATCATCATATTCACACTGAACTGATTGTATCTTCAATAATGATGGTTTTTTACTAAAATCATTGTATGTAACATTTTCCCTTCTGCAAACAGGACACCACCAAAATAATTTATCACCCTTTAATGTCCATTCATATACAACATCAATTTCATATCTTTCATCTGATTGTTCCCAAACCAATCCCAATAATTGATTAGCATCTATTTGAAGTGCCAAACACAAATCCCTAATTACTATCAATGGTGGATATTGTGATTCAGTTGTTTTTGTGCCTGGATATGTTTCATATCTTTGTATTTGTTGTCCATTTCTATTTATTTTTTCACCCAATTGCAATGTTGAAAATTTTCTTTCCAGCCTAACTTTTTTCAACATTGCTCTGAAATTAAAATTAGAAACTGAAACCAATCTTTTGTATTTTTTCTCTGTCATCAATTATATGAAATTTGAACATTTGAAATATTGTTAATTTTCTTAACATTAACAATTTCTTTGAATTCTGAATCAATTTCTTTCACATGGCTAATCATCCAAATTTTTCTATCACCATATTCATTCCTTAACATATCAAATATGTTTTTGCTTTCATCTCCAAGTGTTGAAAATTTTTCATCCAATATTAAAAAATTCACTCTTTTTCCACTTCTTAATGATGCCAACTTATTCAATGCCAAATAAACACTCAATGTCATCTTGTCCTTTTCTCCACCACTCCATCCTTCAAATATTCTTTCAATGCCATTTTCATAATCATAAATGAATAAATCCAACTTATTTGTAGCTTTGTCTGGGTCAACCATAAATTTAATCATCTTTCCAGACAATATCTGGCTTAAATATTTATTTGTTTCAGATTCAACAAATGGAATAATGCTGTCTATCATCTCAATTTTAATTTTTGGCAGTGCATCCTTCCAATACATAATAATTTTGTATTCATCTTCATACACCTTCATTCCATCTTCAACTTGTTTTAATCTCTTTACACTGTCATAATAATCTTGTATTTGGAATTTCAACAATGCTACATCTTTTTCAATTGATATCCTTAATGATTCAAGTTTGTTATATTTTTCTTGATATTCTTTCAAATCTGTCAGCTTGTAATCTTTGTAATATGATAAATCGTGATTCAATCTGACAATATTTTTCTTTATTTCATCCAATTGTTTCTTGGATGAATCCTTAAATTGATTATATTGAATCACACTTTCTGATATTCTTTCATGTCTGTTTTCCTCTTGTTTCAACTTATTTTTCAAATCAGTTTCATATGCTTTCACCCTGTTCAATGCTTCCATATTTTTGTCAGCTATTTCTCTGGCATTTATTTTGTTTTTAAGTTGCTCATTTTTTTCATTGTATCTAATTACAGCCTTGTCTATTTGTTTGCTAATTTCATCAATCTTTTGTTTAATATGCTGTAAATTTTTCTTTGTCACAATATTCCTGCAAGTTGGACACTCACACCCTTCCATTTTCAGTATGTCTTCATATGTCTTTTTATTCTCTTTTAATGTTTCCAATTTATTTTCATGTTTAGCCAACTCACCATATCCTTCACTGACTTCATCCCTTAATTTGTTCAAATTTTTTCTGACATCATCATATCCAATTAGCTTTTCCTGACACACTTTTATCTTTTCTTTCAGTTCTGGTGTCATATCCTTTTTATTTTTCAAACTATCAATTGTTGATTTAATTTGAGCAAGTGAATGTTTAGCATTTGTTAATTGATTATTGTGTGATTTTTTTAAGTTTTGTATGTCATCTGTTATTTCATTTTTTATCTTTATTCCATCCAAATATTGGCTAACAACAACCAAATCTTCAACTGTTTTATCACTTGCAGCAATCTTCATATTTTTTTCTCTTTGCATCCTTTTTACATCTATTCCATCAATTTTACCTCTTAAAACAACCAACTGACCTTTGAAATTTTCTATTTTATTGGAAATATTTTCAACATCTTTTTTATTTTTTGATATCATGTCATCAACTTGTTCAAAATCTAACAAATCTGATATCACTTTGATTCTTTCTGAACTTTCTGAAGTTAGAAATTTGCCAACATCACCTTGACTGAAATATGCTATATTGAGAAATGTTTTGAAATTCATTCCTAATAATTTTTCAATAAATTGTTGTGTTTGTGTTGATGTTCTGAATGATATTGGCTTTTCTGCTCCATCTTCATAAATCCAAAGCCCTTTTCCTCTGCCAACTTTTCTTGTCACTGTATATTTCTTTCCATCATCCATCACAACATCAACAGTTCCTTTTCCTGTCTTTGGTTTATCAGGAATGTCACGCAATATTGATTTGTATTTCTTTCTGGCTGTCTCACCAAACAATACCCAACACATAATATCAAAAATGCTTGACTTGCCTGAACCACTGTGACCTTTGAAAAGGGCAAAATCTAAGTCACTAAATGGAATTTCAGTGTTTTTGTGTGAAAATATGTTCTCATAAATGCCCTTTATGATGTCCATTTTTATTTGCCTGTATCTTTTGTTGTCTGAAATATGGATTCACCATCAACTAATACATCAACCACACTTACATCTGTTAATATGTATTCACCATGTCTGGATTTGGTTTTCAATACATCTACATCAACCAATGTTAATTTTCTTGTTTTATCACCTTCTACAAATTCTGCTCCAATATTCATTTTACCTTTTTCCAAAGCACTTTTAACAAATGTGCTGGCGTGACCTTGTTCCACAAGCCCTTTGAACACTGTGATTTTTGATTCCAATACCTTAAAATCCATTTTGTCTTTCATGTGGTAAATTATTTGCCACAGGTTATATTTATCACTCATGTTATTTTTTTCTCAATGTATTTTATGTAATTTATATCATTAATGTTGTATTTATTCAAGTGCATTCTACAAGCATCCACTATATTCAAATTCATATGAAAATCTACATTTCCACCCTTCACTGTTCCATCCATCTTTTTTACATTCTGAACAATCTTTGTTATAACATCTCTTACACCACACTTAATAAAATGCTCTTTCAGCTTATTGACCTTTTCACCCATGCCAATATCACCTGTTACAAACACTTTAACATATGAATTTTCTAATTTCTTTCCATCAATTTCAATTATTTTATCTTTTACATATTCATCAATCATATTGTAATTTACATCCAATTCAATGAATTCTATGTCTGGCAAATACACTTTGTTAATATCCAACTGTTTATCTATTTTAACAACATTAAAAGCCCTTCTGTCATGTCTTTCATCCCAAATATATTTCACTGGTGAACCACTATAAAAAACATTTTCAATTATACACTGATATTTGTGAAAATCACCAAGTGCCACATAATTCCATCCTGACAACATATTTTTAGTCACCTTTGTCTTTTTCATTTCATGGTCACTATTTGTCAAAGCACCATCTACAGCACAATGTGTCACTAATACATTTACAATATCATTTTTCCTAATTTCATTGGCTTGTTTTATAGCCTCTGTAATATTTTCCTGCCATGGAACATACACAAATTGATTGCCTCTGATTATTTCCTCATACACTGCTATTTCATCCTGTTTGTGAAAATAGAATGCCAGTGGTGGATTGTCACCTTCAAATGAATACAAGTTGTCCATATTTTTAAGGCTTTCAAATGCTATGCTCACTCCATTGGTATCATGATTGCCTGTTATCACTCTGACCATTACACCATTCTTTACAGCAAATGTAATAAATTCAGTGAATATCTTTAACAGCTTTTCAGAAGGATTGTGAATATGAAAAATATCACCAGCCACAATTATCATATCTATTTTGAACTTGATAGCATATTTCACCATCAACAACAAGTTCCTTCTAATCTCTTTCAGTTTGGAATCACCAACACTGTATTTGTGTTGGTCATAGATATGCCAATCAGCTGTATGTATAAATGAAAATTTCAAACTGCTGTTCTTTCTGATATTTTCAATTTTTCACCACAATATACAATACCTTCAACACTTTCATCTGCAACTTTATAAAATCCATAATATTGAAATAAAACATTCAAATATTCATCTTCATGTATTGACACCTTTTCATCTCTTAATATTTTCCAATGGTTGTCTGTAATCTGAACCCATGATTCATCAGAATATTTTTCCAAATATGCTCCAACAATCCTTATATCATTTTTATTTTGTTTCTGGAATATGATACACTGCTTAAAATCTTCATCACAGCTGATTATCATTCCCAAATTATTCTCTTTCATGTGCATTTCCCTAATTGGACAAGTGCATACTGAAAATTTTTGTGATTCACCCTTCTTAGTCAAATTATCATAATAAAATTCACAATACACATTTCCTTTTTTGAATATTGGTGAACCAAATATGTTATTGACTTTTTCCATTACATTCCTTCCAATTTTAATTTTTGCTGAATTGATGTCAACCAATTTTTCTGTGCTGGACTAAGTTGTGCAACATCCATATCCATTACATCTTTTACAAATTTTTCTGATTTCATCCACCATTCCTTATTTTCATCATATGTTTTATCAATCATAACTGACATTGATGCTAAGAATGTTTTATTTATTACAAATTTTGATTTAACCTTCATGCTCATCCATCAAATCTATTGACCTTTGTATTGATTCTTCAAGACCTGACTCAACTCTAAAATCATTTATTTCATCTTTAATCTTTTGTAATTTAGCATTAAATCTATCCAATGAATCATTCCCTAAATATCCAATAATTGTATCTTCAACCAATTTCCTTGCTTCATTTGGTTTTGGCATTATTGCATTTGCTTCACACTTTCTTATTCCTATTGTCTTAATATAATCTTGAACATATGGCAGTCTGAAATTTTTGTGACTTGGTGATGCTAAATTTTTTCCACCACCTGTTATCAAATTATCAATGGAAAATTGTCCACCATTTTCTTTAATTTTTAACAAAAGCCAAATCCAAAGCACTATTTGTTTTATTGGAAATTTTTGTTCCAATTTTTCCTCTATCAATTTAATGATAAATTTTTCCTCTATCAATTTAATGATAAATTTTTCCATTCATTCTCCAAGCAATTTCTTTCTTATGCTAATATACAAACTTTCATTACTAATTAACAACTGTCTCATTTTATCTTTTCCTTGTGCAATGCTTTTATCTTTGTATTTGTAAAATGCACCAGCTTTTATCAATATTTCATATTCTACAGCCATATCTATCAATTCACTGTATTTGTCTATTCCTTCACCATATCTAATATCAAATTCAGCTGTCTTAAATGGTGGTGACACTTTTGATTTAACAATTTTGACCTTTGTTCTATTTCCAACATTCAATTCACCTTCTTTCAATGCCCCAATCCTTCTGATATCCAATCTCATTGAAGCATAAAATTTCAAAGCATTTCCACCTGTTGTAGTTTCTGGATTGCCAAACATCACTCCAATTTTTTCCCTTAATTGATTGATAAATATTACAGCTGTTTTTGACTTCTGAATTTTACTTGTCAACATCCTTAATGTCTGACTCATCATCCTTGCTTGCATTGCCATATGAGCATCACCAATTTCACCCTCAATTTCTGATTTAGGCACCAATGCTGCCACTGAATCTATAACAACCACACTAATGTCTCCAGTTTCTATTAACTTGCCAGCTATGTCCAATGCTTGTTCTCCAAAATCTGGTTGACTTAATAAAACTGATTCCATATCTACACCCAATGCTGTAGCATATTCTGGGTCAAGTGCGTGTTCAGCATCTATAAAAGCAACCATTCCACCTTCTTTTTGTGCTTCTGATATAATATGTAAACACAATGTTGTTTTTCCACTACTTTCTGGGCCAAATATTTCTGTTATTCTGCCTCTTGGAATGCCACCAATTCCTGTAGCAATATTCAAAGCAATTGAACCTGTTGAAATGGAATCAATTGACTGATTTGTTCCTGTTCCATATTGAAACAATGAACCTTTTCCATACAACTTTTCTATTTGACTCAAAGCATTTGCCAATTTACTATTTGTTTTAATTTCCTTCATTTTATTTTATCACCATAAATTATTAGTTGTTTATTACAAATGTTACAATAATGTTTGGCATTTGTTCTTTTTTTTATTTTTCTTTCAAGTGATTTATCACCATTTATAAACACTGTTGCTATTTTAACATCTGTTCCATTAGCAAATACACTTCTCATCAATTTGCTACCATTACCCAATTTATGCTTTTCAAATCTCTTTTTAACAGCACTGATTGAATTTCCTTTTGTCCATCCTGTATAATGTTTAGCATGAAAATATTTACTTTCAAAATGTAAAATGTAAACAGCCATATTATAAAATACAAAAGGGTGCTACAAAAGCACCCTTGTATTGTTTTAGAATGAGCAACATATGTTATTTTTTGCCTGGTTTTTTTGGTGCTGTTGGTGTTGGTTTCTTTACTGGTGGCTTTGGTGCTTCTTCAGTTTCCAAGTCATCCAAGTCATCCAAGTCAGCCAAATCATCTTCTTCAATTTTTGTATCATCAGAAATTTCTTCAGTGGTTTCTTCAACTGTTTCTTCAACTGTTTCTTCAGTTTCTGCTTGAGCTTGCATTTCAGCAATTTTTTCTCTGATAGCATCTCTGATTTGGTCATCACTCCAATTTTTATAAACAGTTATTCCAAGTTCATACTGTTTAATGTATTTGAGCAATTCTTTTCTATCCAAATCATCAAATCCATCTCCATTTTCAGTTGTTTCTTCAGTTGTTTCTTCAGTTGTTTCTTCAATTATTTCATCCACTGTTTCCAAATTTTCATCTGTTGTTTCTGATTCACTTTCAGTGTATTCTTCACCTAAATATTCATACACAGATGATAATGGTGTTTCTTCAACAAGTGCATCTAAATCAACATCACCTGTTAAATCAGCAGGAATTGGTGTTGCTTTTGGCGTTGGCATAACTTGATAATCAGTTTTGAGCTTTTCACCTGTTCTTGTTATTTTAAGATTAACAGCTGTAATGTCATTTCCAAATTCTGGGTCAGATGCTATTGCAGCAATTTGTTTGAATATAGTTGGCCCAACTTCCAACAATTTCACTTCATTATCCAATACTTTTCTGATTCCTTTATCAGTTTTGACATTTTTACCTTGAATTGCTTTGAAATAATATCTGTGTGATGCTTTCAAATCAGTCAATGTATCAAATAATATGGCATATTTTTCTTTATTCTTTGCCATATCCATTCCCATGCTTATTCTTTTGTTGTTTCCTTCTGTATCTTCAATGAAAGCAACAAAATTTTCTCTGAAATCTGGGTCAATTATTTTAATAATATTATCACCTTTTTCAAGAGTGATTCTGTTAATATCACCAGAATCAGCACGTTGTGCTGCCTCAGCATACTTTTCACGCAATTCTTCAGGTGAAAGTTTTTTTGGTGCTTGATTTTTTTTATCTTTTGTTGACATTATTCTTTCACCTCAAGTGACTGTTTACGAATTGTTCCAAATAATGATTTGCATTCCTGCATAGCTTTTCTGACTCTAACACCTGCTGATTTATTTCCTTTTGTAAAACACTTTTCAGCATCTGGTGTTACACTTTCAAGAAGTGCTTTTGCTTGATTGAAATTTTCCAATCCTGTTGGCTCTTTTCCTTTTGTTGACATAACATTTTTCTCCATTTATGAATGAATTTGTTAATTATGATTTTTGTGGTTTTGTTCTCTGTTTATAAATCATCAATTGATTATCAATCATGCTTCTTACAAGTGAACCTAAACTGATAAACATATCTTTTCTCTGTTCAAATGCTTTCACTATAACATCTACAATATCAATTTGCTCTTCAATTTCATCTAATGGTGTATAATATTCAACATATTTTTCATGATATGATATTTTTAGGTCACTACAATATTTATTAAATCTATTTTCAACAGCTTGATTGGTTGGTTTAGCATTATTGGCAGTCATTCCAGCTTTTACATTTTCATTAAAAATCTCATCTTGTATCTCATCTTTAGTTATACTCATCCATACATCATATTTTGATTGTATTCTCTGTCTTTCTTTTTTTAATTTTCTTAACAATGTTGCCCATCTGGCATAATAAAGTGGTTGCCTATCCATTGCTTTAGTAAGTGTAAAAGGGTCATCCCACTTATCACCCAATGTTAATTGGTCAACTAATGTAACATCATTTGGGTCAAGTGGAACATCCAGCATTTCTATTGCTTGTTCAATTTTTTTCTTAAAAGCATCACTCAAATTAAAATCTTTTCCAATTGGTGATTTTTTAACACTTTCACTCTTTATTGATTCTTGTGTTTTCTTTTGTGGTATTGGTGGAATTTTATTCATTTTTATTCCTTAAACAAACAATTTTATTTTAATATACAAAATTAAATTCTATTTTGTTAAATATTTTGTTGGGTCAGTTTTTAGTTGTCCTGTCTTTTCTCTTTCAAGCAAATCCTTATTACTTGTTTCACCCTGAATATGTTGCTCCAATGTCCAGAATGTTTTAACAACAACCAATTTTCTTTTATCTTCAATAAAACACCCATCTTTATTTTTCTTCACAAAAGCCTTAATAACACTGCCTGCTTTTATTTTTTGTCCATATTTCAATACACCTTCTGGCCACAAAATACACGATAAATTTCCTGTTTCATCTTCCAATTCAACAAATGCCATCTTCTTTTCTTTTTTTGTCGAATGCCATTTTACTCTGGTAACAAGTGCTTTTATTTCTGAAATTCCTGATGATATTTCATATTTAATGTGATTTATATTACTTTGTGATTTAACATCTGGTGACCTCAAACATGGGTGCTTAATTAAATATTGTTGAAATGGATTCATTTTCAAAAACTTTTCTTTCATTTTTCCATCAGCATCTAATATATCCCTAAATTCATCCAAATCCACTATAACATCAGCATATATCACCTCTGACCATTTTAACAAATTACCAACAATTAAAACTGGTGTTTGTAATCCTCTGTCTATTATTTGTCTGAATGTTGGAAACACATCAATATCAATGTTTATTCTGCGAATGCCCAATGTATTTTCAATATTCACATTGGCATATCTTTTGCCCCAACCAATTCTTTTCTTTTCCTTTTCAGATGGCTCATCTTTGTGAAAATCACCCACATTGTTGTATTTAATATCAACTAATGTTCCAATGAATACACCTCTTGTTCTGTGTAATCCACCTTCACCAAATTCCACTTCATTATCATACACTTCATCTACACCCAAGTAAGTTTCCATGTGTTCTCTGTCTGTGAACATATATTTCTTAACTTTTTCATAATATTCAATCTTGTGTTTGTATGGTGGAATTGGACAAACTTCTGACATCACTTTCACTTCCTGCTCTTCATCCAATCTATTTTCATCTGTATCATATTCTTTATAAATATTTTCAGCATCCTCATGTTTTTTATCAATCATCTTTTCCCAAATGTATCTGTCTTCTTCAACTAAAATTCCTTTTCTTTTAACATTAACACCTATTGTTTGTATCATTGCACCAATGGAAGGATATAATGACCTGAATGCACCTGCTTTGACTAATGAACCAATAACACCTTTGTGAACATGTCTTCTGTTAACTTTTTCCAACATATCGTGTAATGATGTATATGGTTGCTTTTCAGCTATTTCAACACTTGCTTTCATACCACAACCTTTTATATCAACCAAACCACTAATAATTGTTGTATCATCTAAAATTTTGAATTGAACATCTGAATAATTAATGTCTGGTGTCTTAACATCCAATCCATTTTTTCTGGCATCTGATACAAATCTCAATATTTCATTTCTATCTGGTTCATGCCTCATTAAAGCATAAAAGAATTCAACTGAATGGTGTATTTTCAAATACATTCCCCAATATGCTATCATTCCATATGCTGCTGCATGTGCTTTATTAAAAGCATATGAACCAAAAAATGCCATATTTTCAAAAAGTTCCTTTGCTTGTTTCTCTGTCATTCCTTTGGCAACAGCACCTGAAATAAATTTATCACTTTCTTTTCCTAATGTTTCCACACCAGCAGATTTGGCAATTTTCTTTCTCAGTTCATCTGCTGTTGCTTCTTCATATCCAGCAATATCTCTGAAACACTTGATTAACTGTTCTTGATACACCAATATTCCATATGTTTCCTTACAAATGTCGTCATATATTGGATGAAGTGGTTTGATTTTCTCTTTACCAATGGCACGATTGATGTAATGAGTTGCAAGTCCACTTCTCATGGAATTGTGAACAACAATACCACCAGCAACAAAATTATTATTTGGCATCTCCATCTCAATATCATATGTTTCATCTTTTCCAATATACTCTTTATCCAAATACATTATCCATCTAAATGGATTATCATATGAATTTGGTAATGTATTTTCCATTTGTTTTTGTTTTATATATTCATTTGAATACTTACCATATTCAATTTCTCTATGATGATTTGGACACACAACTAATAAATTTTTCACTTCATTATTATTTCTATTCCCATCCAAATGGTGAACATCTAATGGTATATTTTTTTTGTGATAACCACATATTGAACATCTTTCTTTATAAAAAAATAATGCTTTATTTTTGAAACTATTACTCAATGTTCTTTTTGAGTATGACATTTTATTATTAAATCTATAAAGCAAATAATCACCATATTTCAAATCCTTAACTTGCTGCCACCCTCTGTCCAAAGTCAATATTTTGTGTTCTAATGTTACTATTAAATTGCCCTGAAATATTGGTGTAAATTCACCTCTTTTTTTCAATTGAATTTCTCTTGAGTGTCTTATTTTTATTTTATAACATTCTTTAATGCCAGATTTATACACATTAACAATTCTATTTTTTACATATTTTTTTGTCTTTTCATCATAACTAACAATATTAAAATTTCTTTTAACATTTTTAACACAATCTGGTGCATTATTAAATTTATTATACAAATCTTTTATTTCTATAAATGTTCTATTATTTGGGTCATTCCAACTCATTGTTATTTTAGTATTTTTGTGTAAACAACCTGGACGGTATAAGGCATTTAAGGCAATTACATCTTCAAATGACTTAAATGTTAATTTTTCACAAGTTTTGGTCATTCCTATTGAATCAAATTGAAATATACCAACAAATCTGCCTTCTGTAAATCCTTGCAATGTTTCTTTATCTGTCAAACTCACTTCTTCAAGATTCAAATCAATTCCTTTTCTGCTCTTTATTGATTTGAGTGCTGTTTTTAATATGCTCAATGTTCTCAATCCTAATACATCCAGCTTAACAAGTCCAAGACCTTGACACTCAAGCCAATCCAATCCAGCAACTTTTATTCTTTCTTTATTTCCAGCATCATCCTTTGTTTCTCTGTATTCTAATGGAACAATTGTATGCATTGGCTTATCAGCAATTTGTATTCCTGCTGCATGTATTCCAACTTGTCTGGCTTTTCCTTCCAATTTAATAACATGTTTCAATACCATTGGATATTTTTCATTGTATTCTTTACATACATCAAATTCTTTGAAACTATCTACAACTGATTGACTTGCTCTGGCATCACCAGATGACCTTTGTATTATGTGTTTTGTTATTTTATTTGTTTCTGAATGTGGCACCTCAAAAAATCTACCAACATCTTGCAGTGCCTGTTTTCCCTTCATTCTGCCAACAGTTCCTATCTGACAAACATTTTCCTCACCATATTTTTTAACCAAATATTTGAAAATTTCTTTTCTGCGTGTATCTTCAAAATCCATATCTATGTCTGGATAATCAATTCTGCCTGGTGCCAAAAATCTTTCAAAATACAAATTATAAAATAATGGGTCAACTGATGTTATTCCCAATAAATAACACACCAAACTGGCTGATGAACTGCCTCTGCCTGGCCCAACCATTATGTCATTCCTTCTTGCCCAATTTATCAAATCATAAATTATCAAAAAATATTTAGCAAATTTCAAATCCTTTATTCTTTTCAATTCAAATCTCATTCTATCCAAATATAATTGCCATGCTTCATCAAATGGAATATTATAATGTTCAGCATATTCTCCAATAATTTGTTCCATATTTCTAAATTTTTTCCATCCTCTAAAACACAATTTTTCCAAAAACACATCTTCTGCCATTCCTTTTGTTTCAACAACAGGCAATATTCCTTTTTTCCTATCAATATCAAGTTTAACATTACCTTTTTCAGCAATTTCCAATGAATTTTTGATAATATTATCAGATAAATAATGTCCATGATTTTTCTTAAATGTTTGAACCATCTCATCTTTAGTTTTCAAATAAAATCCTGTATCACCAAATGTCCAAGCATCCTCTGAATTGACTGTGCCTCTGCTGTTTATTCCTAATAATACATTGTGACTTGACACATCTTCTTTTGATAAATAATGACAATCATTGGTAGCCAATATTTTAATTTTGTGTGTATGAGCATAATTTATCATTGCTCTGTTAGCAATTTCCTGAATTAACATACCTTCATATGGTGATTTATTATCACCCAATAATTTATGTGGTTGTATTTCTATGTATAAATCATCTTTGAATACTTTCTTTGCTTCAACAATCCATTTTTCAGCATATGATTCTTTTCCTGTTAACACCATTTCAGGTGCATATCCACCAATACACGAAGTTGTTATTACAATTCCTTCATGATATTTGAATAACAACTTTGTATCAATTCTGGGTCTGTAATAATATCCATCCTTCCATGACAAATAATTTAACATAAACAAATTCATCAATCCAGTGTAATTTTTAGCAAATGCCAATATATGAAATCTTGCTTTGTATCCTTCTTTTTGTTCTCTGGCTTTTACAATATTTTTATATTCAACTTCATTATTACATTCCCTTCTGATTTTAGTTTTTTCACTTTCTGGCAATCCCTTCAGCTTGTAATCGTGAAATGAAGCATAAAATTCAATTCCAAAAATAGGCTTAATCAATCCAGTAAAATCATATCTTTGGCCATTGTAATCAAATCCCTGTGTTGTCTTAATCTGAAACTGATACATTGACCTCATATTTCCATGTTCTGTCAATGCCATTGCTGGCATTCCCAATTCACCACACCTGATTACATATTCCTCAACACGTGGCATACCATCCAAAGTTGAATATTCACTGTGACAATGCAAATGAACAAAATCTTTATCATGCATATTTCAAATTTCTCATTTTATTAGCTTTAATTGCTCTTTGTCTTTTTTGCTCTGGTGTTAAATTATTATAAAATTTTTTGAATCCACTATTCATTTTATCAATAACATTACTTTTTCTTTCTTCAGACAAATTTTTCCAATTATTAGATTTTATTTCAAATAATTTATCTTCACCTAAATTAACAATTGATTTATTATAATTATTTTTTGATATTTCAGATTTTTCATTTTTTGATAATTTATTCCAATAATTATTTGCTGCATTTCTGGCTTTATCAATTCTTTGTTGATTTGTTAACAAAGACATTGCTATTTTACCTGCTTTACTGGATTTATAAAATTGTATTTCAATTGGAAAATCAACCATATTACCACCAGGCATTATATTATAACCATTATTTATTGAATCAAATTCTTTAATATAAAAAATTTCTGCTTCATTAGCATCTTCAACACAGTCACACTCCAATAAAACTTCTTTAATGAAATTTTGTTTACCATATTTTTTAACTGCTTTACTTATAGATGTTCCACTGCCCAAATAATTATCAAATTGAATACCATCCAATATTGTTTGTCCAATATAAATTTTATTGTTAATTAAATTGACTATTTTATAAATTTTCCAAACTTTCATTTTTCACTCAACTTTCTTAATATTTTCATTGTATTTCTTTCAATTTCTATGTCTTTGTTGTTTTCCAATCTCAATATTTTACAACCACAATCAAGTGCCAATTCATATAAATCATCAAATGCTAACATCAATTTGGCATATTGGTCTGGTGTTTCCATCCATCCCTTTTTTAAGCCTCTTTCACTAATAAATTCATAATCAGATACAACCCAAACATACAATCCACCTTGAAATCTTAATGCTTCAAACCACCATTCCAATATTTCTTTGGACAATCCTTGTTTGTCTTTATACACTCTGTAAGCATGTGCTGATGGTAATGACCTGTCCAATATTACTGACTGCCTTTGTCTGGATTGTCTAATGTATTCCATTATCACCATATCTTCATAAAAATCATTGGTTTTTGCTCCAAGTTCCTCAATATCTTCAATCATTGGTGCTAATCCAGCATTGCCTGAAATATTACACACTCTGATGATTGGCATATTAAGCAGTCCTGATACATTTTTAGCCAAAGTTGATTTGCCTGTTCTATTTGTTCCCTCAAAAACAATCATTGTGCCTGCTCCATTCCTTTTGTTTTATACTGTTCCAAATAACTGTTTCACTGATTTACCTATTATTTCAAGCCCTTTGTTCATACTATTCATATTCAACATTGGTGTAATCTTGATGGCATTTTTTCTAAATGTTGGAACAAACATTCCATTTTCTAACAATTTATCACTCAATTCCAATGCTTTATCACCTTCTACATCAAAAGCAATCCACATTCCTTTTCCTCTAACACCACTAATATGATTCATCAATGACAATTCTGCTTTAATATATTCACCTGCATATGAAATATTTTTACTCAATTCATCCTTTTTCCACTCATTTATCAAATACAATATTCCAGCACAACTTAATGGTGAACCACCAAATGTGCTATAATGAGTGCCTGGTGTTAATATTTCAGCAAATTCACCTCTTGCCAGTGTAATTCCTGTTGGTATGCCACAAGCAATTCCTTTTCCTAAACACAAAACATCTGGTGTTATTCCATAATAATCAAAACCATTGAATGCACCTGTCCTTCCAGCACCAACTTGAACTTCATCAAATACAATAGGCACTTTGTAAATGTCACACCTGTAAAAAAGTTCCTTCATCCAATCCATCTTATAAACAACAGCATCATTATTTCCAAACATTGTTGCCATCATTATAGCTTGAGCATCATCCCAATTTATTTCAGCCAAATTAGAAAAGTGTTCAAAGCCTTTTAAGTGTGGGTCAAAGCCTTCATAATGATATGGTGCACCATTTCCAGCTGATATAGCACCATATGTTCTGCCATGAAATCCATTCTTATATGTGTAAATTGTTTTCTTGCCTGTATCTTTCATCCAATGATATTTCCTAATAATTTTGATTGCTGCTTCAACAGCTTCACTACCACTATTACAAAAAAAGGCTTTGTCCATGTAAGTCAATTCACACAGCTGTTCTGCTGCACTTTCTTTCCATGGATTGATTAGTGTATTAGGAATGTGTTGTGGAACATTTGATATCATCTTCATCAATCCTTCTGGTGAATATCCTAAATTTACTGTTCCAACATCAGCAAACCAATCCAAATATTGTTTTCCATCATGTGTAAACAAATATTCATCTTTGGCTGATAACACTCTAATTGATTTTTGAGTGACTGTATTCATTATGTGTGACATTTTTATTTCCTTGTAAATTGATAAACATATTGCATTTCTTTTACATCTCTGAAAGTTTTCATTTCAAAATTAGCACACGACATTATTTCCAAATCTGTAATAATGCTAAAAAATTGAGCAACTTGCCCAACATCTAATGTGGACAAATAACTTTCATCCACCCTAAACTGAAATTTGCCTGGACATTTTTCTGGATTTTCATATAAAAGTTTAGAAAATTGGAAAATTGCTGGTAAATCATTCTCAATATTATTCTCTGTCTTTACCAGTCCATGCATCCTTGCCCCACAATTCAGAATATTTATCAGCCAATTCATTCATTTGAGCATTCATGTGTTCATCTATGCTAAGTCCATATTTTGTTTGTTCTGACAATTCCATATTGTGTGTATAATACAAAGGACAAACAGGCAATTTATCTAACAAATCAACCCTTCTTTCATTCTCATGCTTAAACACACATTCACTAAATTCACCAGCTGTAAAACATGGTGGCAATGCCAATTCTGAAAATATTGGATGTATCATTGAAAGTTCCTTCACCATGGATTTGATAATGTAACTCCACAAACCATATTGTAAAATCCAACATGACCTTTTCCCAATTATGTGCATCAACCCAGACAAATTGATACTCCAACTGATATCCATTGTTGTTCCTAATGGCAATAAATTTCTGGCATCTTCCATTGGCACACCTCTTTCAACCAATGTTTTATAGCCTTGTTCAATATGTTTAAGTGTTTCAATGTATATTTCCAAACTGGATTCATCTTTTTCAATTGATTCTGGAGTGAAAAATTTTCCACTTTCAACAAATTTACTGTAATCCATTATTCTCATGGATTGACTCCACCACGTGGATTTTTGTTGGTCAGGTATTATGTCAACTCCAAAGTTATCACCATAGTGAACACCAATTCTGTGTCTCACCATTTGTTCTCTATGACTAATTGGGTCATTGTGTATCATAAATGTAAACCAAATATTTTCAGCAACAGGAATTTGTTGTGCTACAACCCTTCTGAATAAATCAATAACACCATCTGAAAATTTTTCATCCCAAACCATCCTTGCCTCTACATCCATTGGTGTCATATTGAAATTTTTGTCTTTTGATTTATGCCACAAGCAAAAAATTGTTTCTATTGGACGTTGAGTATGTGTTATCAATTCAGCTGTTGGTTCAATTCCATATTTATTTTCCATCTTTATTCCATCCTTTATTTTTGATAAATGTAAAAATCTTTTGTTCAACTTTACTTAAATTTTTGTTAATTTCATCACACCAAATAATTAAACAATCAAATCCATATTGATTCATATATTTCACTCTTTGTTCTGCTTCATCTTGTGTGTGAAATATATCACCAAACATTTCAATCACCATTTTATTATCAAAATTTATAAAATCTGGATTTTTATTGCCTATCATAAAACTAAAATCACCTGTAAAAACAAATCCAATATTTTTAATGATGTTGAAAAGTCTTTTTTCAGCTTTATTCATTTTACCTTGTCTTGATACATTCCAACCAACATAAACTTTTCTTTTGTAATTTTCATCTTGCCAATTTTTCTTTTTTGCTACTGAAATTTTTTCCTTTACCAAACTTTTATTCATTCCATTTTTAATTTTTCCAACACATTCATCTCTTTTTTCATTCCATCTCTTTTTCCAAGATTCAGATTGTTTCTTTTTTACAACATCTCTTTTCATTGGATTTTTATCACCAATCATTTTTTGTCCTTGCTTTTTAGCAATAATTGGATTTTTCATTGGATTATTATCACCTGAAATATCATTTCTCATTTTAATATCTTATTTTTTACAAAATCCCAAATTTCACTGTATTCATATATCCTTTTAATTCTTTCATTTTCCACTAATGTTTTATTATATGTTTTATTCAACAACAATACATCTACACCAATGTGACTAACTTCTATACAATGCTTATCACGGTCATCAATCATACACAAAATATTAGCTGGCATAACATTGTTAATAATAGCATCACCCTTGTCCTTGTCCCAAATCAACAAATCATATGGTATTTTATTTTCATGTAACCAACTGTATGTGTCTGTTATCAATCTTTTGAAAATCCAACTTGGCCTTGCTGTCAACAATACTATTTTTATTCCTTCTTTTCTAATTTTATTCATCACAGATAAAACACCATCAAATACAGGTATTGATAAAAATCCACCTGACTTAATAAATTCCAAATTGAATTGTTCCTCTTGTTGTCTGGTGATTCCATATCTTTCAAAAAATGAATATGACTTCCTGTCATCCTTGTTAGGCTTTAATCCAATGACAAGTTCCAAAAATTCTGTATATTGTTTTGAATAATCAGCAATTACACCATCCAAATCAAATATTACTACTTTATTGTATTTAGAAAATTTAATTTCATTTTGATTCCACCTTTTATCCAATTCATCTGATTTAGATATAAACAATTGTTCAAATTCATCTTTAGTTCCACCCATCAAAATAAACAAAGCCATGGCATATTTAATTATATCAATTGTTTGTATTTTTGAATTGTGTGAATCCTCACTTCTTTCAAGAGTGTGTTTTGCCCAATTAAATGTTTCTAAAAGATATGTAGTTTGTTGGTGTATCCCAAGCACTATGTCTTTAACAACAGTCAGTCTGTAATTCTTATCAGTTAAAAATCTTTCACTGTCCTGCCATTTATCATTATGCTTTTTTTGTATTTCAAATAATTTTTCTAATGATTCCATTTTTCCTTTTTAGCCTAATATACAAAAGTTTCAAATAATTTTTTGTAACTAAATAACCTGCTAACAACCTTGTCCCATGTCACTCTTTTATTCCATTCAGCATATCTGCCTAATAACACAACATTATTTGGTATTTTTTCCAAAATTTGATAATCTGTCAAATCATATTTTATTTGACCTTTAATGTTTATTGTCATAGATGGATTGGTATTGTGTAACACATTGACTTTTCCATGACTTAATGTATTCACAATTTTAGAAACTTGTTGGTGTAATTGTGAATAATCATCACTTGAATCATTTATTTCAACATCTATAAATGATGGCTTGAAATCCATTCTGTGAAAAGAATAATCAAAACTTGGAACATACAAATATTCAAACCAAAATGGTTTGTGTTTATTTATTTGAAACCTTTGAATTGTTAATTTAGCTGACTCATAGTGTTCTTGTTTTCCTGAATCAATTCCTAACAAATTAAACAATGGATGAATTGGAATGGTATAAATTATCAAATCATACTTGTTAATCATTTCTGCCAACACTTCTGAATCAATAGGCTGTTTTTTTACAATGTATTGATTTGCATTCCAAATATCATTCACCATACTCTGAATAAAATCACCATCTGGAACAATTTTCAATTGATTTTTATAGTTCCATGGTTCATTCATACACCCTGTATCAAAACCATCTAATGATTTTCTTGTTTTTAACCAATATCTTTTTTGTATTTCATCACCAATTTCTCTTTCATACCAAAAAAATTCAGGAAATGGATGAACAAATCCACCCACAAATACAGCACCATTTACTCTTTCAATAACATAATCCATTTTAATTACATCATCAAAAAATTTTTCTGTATTAAATGTATGTAATATGTATTTCAAACCACCCTTGTTATATTCTCCACCAACATCTTTTGAAAACACATCTATCTGATTTATTTTTATTCCTAATGAAAGCAAATATTTTACAGCTGAAATGCCAGTAACACCAAATCCAATTACTGCTATTTTTTTCATTGTTTCTCCAATGTATTTATACAAAAAATGCCTGTAACACTGATGTGTTACAGGCTTGAACATTTAATGATTCAACATTACTTTTTATTGACTATTTTTTTTCCAGGCACTGGTGGCACTGTTGTTTTCTTTGCTGGTGCCTCTGTCTTTTTCTTTACTGGTGCTTCAACTGTTTCTTCAACTGTTTCTTCAACTGTTTCTTCAACTGTTTCTTCAACTGTTTCTTCAGTTTCAACTGCCTGAGCCTTTTTTGCCACTGTTTTTCCCTTCATTTTTTCTGAAAGTGTAG
>WBZR01001763.1_pt1 | contig 25342 bp, 18 predicted proteins | sample 5204231 | NCBI WGS metagenome assembly WBZR01 (sample SAMN12412403, study PRJNA552823) | activated sludge metagenome | isolation source: activated sludge from anammox sidestream of wastewater treatment plant... | place: USA: Virginia | collected 2017-08
CGCTGGCTGATCCGGTGCGCAGCTCGCGCCCGATTCCGACCGTCGCCACGTCCCGCACCCGGATGGGCGTTCCCCGGTATTGACCGACCACAATGTCATCAATCTGTTTCTTGTTGAAAATGCGCCCGGTAGCGCGAACAAGGTATGACTCGCCCTTGTGTTCGATGTAACCGGCACCGGTGCTGGTATTGTTTTTTTCCAGGGCCTCGATGATGTGATGGAATGTCAACCCATAGCTGACCAGTTTCATTGGATCAGGCTGGACGTGATACTGTTTGACATACCCTCCAATCGCGTCGATACCCGCCACGCCCGCCACACCTTTGATCTGGGGGCGGATAATCCAGTCCTGAACTTCGCGCAAGTAGGCGATACGCTCCAGATCCGTCGTCAACTGCTGACCTTCCGGGGTGAGATAGCTGCCATCACTTTGCCAACCTGCCTGACCATCGGCGGCAGGCGTGCCCCTGCCGTGAGGATCAGTAAATTCCACCGTCCAGACATAGATTTCGCCCAGCCCGGTTGTAATGGCGCCCATCTGTGGCTCGGCGCCGGGCGGTAGATTCTCGCGCGCCTGACTTAATCGTTCCAGCACCTGCTGCCGCGCAAAATAGATATCCACATTGTCATGAAAAACCGCTGTCACCTGCGAAAAACCGTTGCGTGACAAGGATCGCGTATATTCCAGCCCAGGAATGCCCGTCAGCGCTGTTTCAATGGTGAAGGTGATCTGCTTCTCCACCTCGATCGGTGAAAGTGCCGGAAACAATGTGTTGATCTGCACCTGATTGTTGGTGATATCAGGTACGGCGTCGATGGTCAGATTGCGCAGCGAGAACGCCCCGACAACCACCACCACGATTGCCCCCAGCAGAACCAGCCAGCGGTGTTGAACTGAAAATCGCAAAATCGCTTCAAGCATGAGTTGCGGTTCCTTGAATTAGTGCTCGTGTCCGGCGGTGCCCTTGCCGTGTTCCGCCTTGAGAATAAAACTGCCAGCGGTCACAACGTGCTCGCCTTCATCAAGCCCCGAAATGATCGGCAACATATTTCCGACCGCCGGCCCGACCTCAACCGGGCGTATGGCGAATGTGTTTTCCTCACCTTCCACCGGGACGAAAACGACGTGTTCACCAGCGATCAGTTGCGTGGCTTGTTCAGGAATGGCCAGTACCGGTTCATGATTTTCTTCTCCGCCGGCTTCGACGATTAACGCCTGTGCGAACATCCCCGGACTTAACCTTTGATCGTTTGCTTTGATTTCGATACGCACGGAGATGGTGCGGGTGTTGTGGTCCAGTGCCGCGGCGATGAAGCTGACCGTACCATCGAGAGATTTGCCCGGAAGTGCCAGAACACTGACCCGGGCCTTGGCTCCCAGGGCCACCTTATTCATGCGCGACTCAGGCACGTCAGCCAATACCCACAATGTGCTCATATCCGCCAGCACAAGCAGCGCCTGACGGTCAGGGTTGACCAGCTCGCCCAAGGTCACTTGGTGCTGAATCACCTGCCCGCTGATTGGCGCGTGAATGATGTAGTATGGCGCAATTTCCCTCGATTGCTCCAGAGTTTGCAACGCTTGTTGATTCATTCCGTACATTTGCAATCGATTGGCAGCTGCGGTGGCCTGCGCCTGGGCTGCCAAGTGCGCGCCTAAGGCCGTTTGATATTCAGCTTCGCGCTTTTGCACTTCGGTCAATGCGATACCCTGACTTTCAAGATGGAGCGTTTTGGCGCGCTCATGGGCGAGCTTGGCCAGCTCGGCCACCGGCCCGGCAGCCTCGGCAGCCATGCGTTTGAGCAGATAATCGTTTTGCGCTTCCGCCAGATCAGGACTTTGCACGATCAACAGCGGGTCGCCTTTTTCCACCTTGTCGCCAATCCTGACTTTGATCTCAGAAATTCGACCAGACACCGGTGAGCCAACATGTGCCATGCTCTCGGCGTTAAACGCTACCCGCGCCGGAGCCAGGATAGCCTCCACAAGTCTGTGTCGGCCAACGGTCTCAATCTGCAGGCCAGCCTTTTTCACCCCTTCGGAGCTGAGTTGAATCTCTGCATCGTGGGCGTCATCATCGTGGGCCGGTTCTTGTGCGCCATGGGCATGGGCATGTTTTTCATCGTGATCGTGCTCATCGTCAGCATCATGTTTGCCGTTTTTGTCGATCGTTGCAGCAAGATTCCTTTGCTCACAGCCAGCGAGCAGTCCCAGCGACACCAGCAGTATGACAACGATAATCCATCTCTCTTTTTTCATGACTAGATTCCCTCATTATTTTGTTGAATAGTTACGGCTGGTGCCGGTTGCGTTGCGGGTTTGGGTACCGCTACGCCTGACCCGCCAACGGCCCGATGCAGCCGCGCCCGTGATATGGCGGTGCGACACTCCAATTCAATCCGCCTTATCTGCGCAGCCTGCAAATCCTGGTCAGCCAGAATGAGTGAAATAATGTCACTCTGACCCGCCCGATATTGTGAGTCCGCCTCATTGCGGCGCTGCTGCAGCAAGGGGATCAATTCCTGGCTGACACGTTGATGCGCATCGACGGCTGCGCGATATGCCCCATGAGCGCGGCGGATCTCCTCGACGATCTGCCGGCGCTTATCGTTGAGCAGGTGTGCCGCTTCCAATCGGCGTGCGCCGACCAAATCACGCCGGGCCTGTCCCCAGTCAAACAGTGGCAGAGGCACGGTCAGGGCTGGCCCGATTGCCCAGTCCCGGGCGCCAGATTTAACAGTCCCCTCTCCCGCCGCGCCGACTTCCATTGCTTCAAACCCATCCCAGCGTGCCTGAGCAAACTCCACCCCCAGCGCCCTGAGTTCCCATATACTGGCTGTTATTTCCGGGCGATGATCAAGGCCAGCCTGTATCCACGCCTGCACCATGGTGTCCTCAGCATTCATCGCGTTCCAACTGTCGAGCTGCCATTCAATCGTGCCGCTTGGTTGGCCGATCAACCGCGCCAATTCCAGCCGCCCCTCCTGCCGTTCAAGCTCGCGCTCGGCAATTTCGACCTCCAGTTCGATCTTTTGCGCCTCCAGTGTGGTCACATCCAGACGGGTTCCCTCCCCGGCGGTCAGTCGTGATCGCGCAATATCGGCAAGGCGCTCGGTCAACTGTTGGCGTTGGCGCAGGACCGGCATCATGGCATCCAGCGATTGCGCCCGGGCATAGCATTCCTGCGCTTGCGCCAGCGTATCAAGAACAACCACCACCGCTTCAGCACTGGCCGCACGCAGGCGACTCTCTGCCGCCTTGATCTTCCCGGGTTTCTGCAATAGCGCCAGCAGATCAGCACTGATACCCGGTTCGGCGGTCGGCGCGCCGCCATGGATCGGAAACTTGAGTACCACTGACAGCAGCGGATTGGGCAGCAGGCGTTGTTGATAGGCCTCGGCATACGCCTGGTGCACCCGCGCCAGCGCGGCCTGGATGCTCGGCGAGGTGGTCAATGCCATGCGCAGCGCATCGGCCTGATGAAGCTGGTTCTCCATCAGCGCCGGCGTATCCAGTGATCCGCCCGTCCTGTCCATGACAATCAACGCTGATACGCCAGTCAACCTTGACGCCACCACTTCCGGAGCCGGCCAGTGCGGCGCAACCGTACAACCGGCTGCTGCCATTGACGCCAAGGCGCACCATGACCTTAAACTCGTCATGTCAATTGTTCCTGATAAAAAACAGTTTGAGCGCAATGCTCATATATGCACTGAACACCATGGTTACGGTGTTAAACAAAACGGCGCAGCATCCGTTTGCCCAAATAACCCGGATCGCTGCATTCAATTGAAGTGGTTTACACGAGCAGGATGATCGTGCGCAGCGCGGTATGCGAACTGCTGGAAGGCATCGGCACGAAGGAGAGACGGCAAAGGCGTGCCGGTGAATCAGAATCATTTAGATGCGCGACCACAACCGCCGCGATCACAGCATCAGCCACCGGGTTTCGCTCGCGCCAAATGCGCAGCGCCGGTGCGTTGTCAGCTTGGCCTGAAATGGGAATATCAACACACGACGCAATCGCGGCATCAGCAACCTCTTGACCGGATCCAGAGATTGGCAGTTCGCCATTGGGTGGAACTTCACACGCCTGTTCCGCCCGTTCGACGGCAACATGGCCATCAGCTCCGTAGCAAACCACGCTCGCTCCCGGCAAGTTGCCCAGGGAGAGCAGATAGCCCGCCAGGATCAGCACGACAAGCAGAGATTGTGTCAAACGCCAACTCACCAGCCGGGCACTATAACCGCAATTTGATATAAAGTCGCGTCTCGTTCCGTACGATTTATTGCAAGCAGATCGAATGACCGCCTGCTTTATTCGGATAGGAGCATCATCCTTGAATCAGGGCATATCGATCATCCGTCAGATCGTCCACTGGCGCGAATCTGGCACTTCCAGCCACTGATCGCCCGAGACCGCCTGCTGGCTGATCAGGCCGGGCAAGGTCATATCCATTGCGCAATCGATATCGATCGGATTGGCAATCTCGTTGCGAATGACACGGGCGAAACGGTCCAATGTGGCATAATCCGTACCATCATGACCGGCGCGCGTCATAGCTTCGCTGGGATTTCGCCATATATCAGGCAGGTATTGCTCGAAGGCCTTGAGCGACATGAGCGTCTCAAGGTCAAGCCAATTGTCGCGGTTGCGACTGATTTCACGCAACCAGATTTTATCCTGATCCCCCGGGCCGCCGCGCGAAGATTCGAAGCATCCATCGGTTCCCTGAAGCTGATAGGTGTTAAAGCGCAAACTCGGTCGATCCGAAACCAGATCGCCACGAATTTGAATCAGCCTGCCTTTGACCGTACGGGCCAGGAATACGGAGGTGTCGCAAGCATACGGCTCGCCACGGGGATCCTTGTAGTGCGACCCGCTATCGGCACAACAGACCTGGCGAACGCGGTCATCGTCCATCCAGGCGAGGATTGGCCCCATGCTGTGGGTGGAGTAGGTGACACCGCGCACACCGCTCTGCCAGATACGCCGCCACGGGGTCAGTTCCATGAGCCATTTTACATCATGCACATAAGCGCCCTGTGCGTAATACAGTTCTCCGAACAGTCCGGCCGTCACCAGCCCCTTGATGAACTGCACGAACCGCAGGTAATTGCAGTTTTCCGCCATCATGTAAACAGCCTTCGATTTACGGGCTGCACGAACCAGCTCCTGGCACTGATCAATGGAGACGGCGGCGGTCACTTCGGAGATCACGTGAATATCACGCTGCAGCGCCAGGGTCGCCTGTGGCGCATGAAACTGCATGGGTGTGGAGATCAGAACGGCGTCGAGTTTCGCCTGGTCGAGCATCTGCTCATAGTTGTCATAATACGATTCTGCCATCTCCTTTTGCTGGCATTCAGCCAATCGTTCCTTATTCCAATCGCAGATGGCTGCCATCGTATAGCCCGCACTGCGCGCGTTATCGACGAAACTCTGTCCCCGCCCTGAAGCACCAACAAGTGCGATACGGATTGATGGATTTGAATCACTCATATTGATCTCCCTTATGATTTACGTGTGTTATTGAACGACTCGCCTAATCCATAAGCGTTAAAACGCCCCACTGCCTTGGTTTCATCCACATTCCCCTGGCTGGAACAGGCCAGTGAAGCGTATCGAGCAGCCCCTCTCCATCGTTGTTGAACATGATGTAATAGACGCCCAGACGCACGCCGACGGCTGGTTCAGCTGGTACCAATTGCGTCCACGGCAATTGAAGCTCATAGCGCAACCCCTTTTCGATCGGTGTGACGTTCAACAGTCGTTTTTCCAGTATCTGTCCGACTGGCAAGGGTGAAAATGGTTTTCCCATATCCTGGGAGAAGGTGAATGCGCGATACAACTCCGGCCCTTGGTCATTCAAGATGAGGTTGTAGCAATAAAAATAACCGACGGTCCCCTGGCGAATCATCACGGGATCAATCGCCAACTGCAGACAATCGCCTTCATACGCAGAATTGCCGCTACCCCGTTGATGATGAATTTCGTCGCGTACATCAGCCCGCATCCACAGCGCCCGCGCATCCCAGGCAAATTGCAACCGGGCGGAGAAGACTTCCGGCCCCGGCCACGGTCGCGAATGTCCATAGGCGCCGACAGCATCATTTCGAGGTTGATCCACGCCGATCACAGGGATGTTATTCCAGTCACCTGTGAAGCGTTCAACAGGTATATAGGTGAGATAACCGCTGACGGATCGTTGCGTTGCATCGTCCAGCCGTACTCGAGCGTTATAGTGAATTGGCGCTGAAGATATTCTTCCTGACGGCAGCGGCAATAATGTCCGCCCTGCAACGCGCTGTTGAATCGAGCCAAACCCGTCTTGGAAATCCAGTTGCAAAGCGCCATCCAATGGCAACCCGGGTATGAATGCAATGGCGGTTTCATCTTGCCGCAGCCATGGCACGATATCGTACTGGATGGGATGTTGGACTTGAACTGCCCATATGCGCTCAAACCCCTTGTCGTCCCGCCAGGCAACTGGGAGATAGTACTCATCACGATCCAGCGTCAAGGGCACGGTGCAGCGGATTTCTTTCCCGTCCGCCATGGTTGCGATCTTTTGCGTTTGATACGAATCGACCGGCCAGCAGAGTGTTCCAGCACGATCCGAGGCAATTGTGAATTGCGCAACCTTCCCGCCCGTCCACACGGTTGAGGTCTGCAACTCAACCGCATCACGAGCCTCATCCATCGCGGCGAGGGCATCCCGATATCCGTTGCATTCCAGAAAATGAACCAATGATGCAGGGCCGACCAAGCGCCCGGTTTGCAAATCCTCCACGACCGCCCGCCCTTGGCGCACAGCATGACAGATGTCGGCCAGCTCGTTTTGTTCAGCAAAAACCAGAGTACGCGTTGTGCAGGGGGCCTCGTAATGTCCGTTGGGAGGTCGCTGCGGCGTGTAAAGCACCGGCGGCAGATGCTCCAGCGATTTAACCAGATGGAGATCCCAGCCACTGACAATCGGTGTCAATTTGCCAGCCTGATCTCTCTTTTGAAACCAAGCGACCAATTCCGGGCTGTCGGGGTGCATCTGCACTCCGTCGATGAACCCTTCATCGATCAACCGATCCATTTTTCCGGTGAGGAATATCTCCTTCCAGGTGCGATGATGAGACGGATGCGCCAACATCAGCAGATCGTAATTGGCCTTGGTCTTTTTCAGCACTCGTTCCCAGTCGGGATCGTCCTGCGGTAACTGAGGCGCGCGCGGAGTAAGCGTTACCAGATGCCCCCACCCATAAAATTCCTCCCGACCCAGATAGATTTTTATGCGATTACTCCAGGCGGCCGCTGCACGCTGCACATCCGCATCAGCGGAGTTGCCATCCATCAGACAAATGAAGTCGTAGTGATAATAGTTCAGCGCCGCCAGCAACAGCGAAGGATTACCTCCATCAGCACGCGACCAATGGTCGTGAAAGCCCCCTAAAAATATGGTCCGCCCAGCCAGTTCAAGCATGATTCCTTCTTGCGCGACATTTGCGCGCAGCGCGTTATTGATTGATCACGGCAGGTTTTGTTGCAGGAGCGGCTTGAAGTAATAACCGGGTAATCTGTTGCCAGTTGGAAACATTCCAGACGCCTTCCTGCTGGCCGGAGTGCTCGGCAAGGTCGTGGCCAGCGCTATTCAGATGAATTCGTCGGCCAATGCCAGCCTCTTGCGGCGCCAGAATATCATCGGCCCATGAGTCCCCAATAACGATCGTCGTTCGGGCTGACAAACCACTATGTGTCAGAACACGCCGCCAGAATTCGGGATCCTGTTTCATGTAATGCAAATCACAGGGGCTGAAATACTGAAGGAAATAGTGCGAACCGTAAATCTCAGCCAGCCCCGCCAGACGCAGCTTGTGCAAAATACCGGTGTTTGGGTTGTTGCTGGTGATGAACATGCGATAACCAGCCTGATGCAGGCGGTCGAAGACCGATATCAGTCCGCCCTCGATGGCGCCGAGATAATGGGATTCTCGCTCATAAGCAAATTGCCAGAATGCGTAGCCTTCCAGATCCAACGCACGCAAAAAATCACTCCAGTGCCACCAGCGAACGGTTTGCAGGACATCACGAATTCGTCGCTCGGCTTCAGCTGAGTCCATCACATTTCGTTGCGCCGCAAATTCGCGCATCTGCCACAAAAGGCTTTGCCCCAGCAACAGACCACGTCCTTCGACCGGCGGCTGACCAATCCAGTCCGTCAGAGTGCCGTCAATATCGATCAGTAAGGCATCGCGATCAGGTGAAAACACTGCCATATAGTTTGGGTTGCACGCCATAAAGGTTAAAAATCAAGTAGTTACTCGATATACTTAACAATATATCGCAGGATTTGGCCCTGTCAACCATTGAGATCCATCTGTACTTACCAAGGCGTAGCAGAGATTTTAATTTTTTGGCAATTACGGCAGCCAATTCAAGGAGGCCCGATCCATTCAATTCCCTAGTTAAAAATAGCAAAATAAAACATCCGAATATTTCACTTGACGGACTATAAAATAACGCTATTTTAGCTGTAGTGAATCAAGTAACTAGATTTGTGGGCATTTTTGAAACTGACGTGATACGTTTCAGTTAATAGGGCTACCGGCGGAGTGTTCCTGCTGGTGGTATGCAGAGAATCCGGCGTAAGCACCACGAGTCAATATCTCTCAATACGAAAGGATTTTGCGATGCTACGGACCTTGCTGACGGGAATAGTGTGCTTGGGCGCTCTGTCTCCAGCCCTCGGAGAAGTCATCAATGTTCCGGCCGGCGCGGATTCCAACGCACTGCAAGCGGCGATGGACAAGGCAGGTCCGGGAGATACGGTGCGCCTGGCGGCTGGAATCTATCGCCTCGGTAAAACCGTTAATGTGACGCATGGCGGCTCACCAGGCCAACCGCTGATCATCGAAGGCGCCGGAGCCGGGAAGACTATTCTGAAAGGCTCGAAGCTGGTGGAGAACTGGCAGGAAACTCAACCCAATGTCTGGAAGGTTAGCGGCTGGACAATCAACAGCCAGCAGTTATTTGTCGATGGCCAGTCGCTTCAGCAGATTGGTGCCCAGAACGCCTTCCAAAAGTCAGGCGAGTACGACAGCAAACCGATATTGCCTCCAGTGGGTAAAGGGCTGGACGATCTGGTTCCGGGATCATTTTTTTATGACACTGATACGCAGAGTCTGTACTGCATGCTGCCGGATCGCTCCGATCCCAACGGCCGCATCATGGAGGCATCGATCGTTCCTGGCCCACTTCTAATGACCAAGGAGGCGTCGCCCGTATCGCATGTGGTCTTGCGGAAGATCGGCTTCCTGCATAACAATTCTTCGGCTGAGAACAAACTGACGGGGCTGGTGACCGTGGTCTTCGGTGTGAATTGGACCATTGAAGATTGCGTGATGAATCATGGTGATGGTGGTGGGCTGACACTGTCCTGTCGGGATTCAGTCATTCGCCGCTGTGACATTTCCCATAACGGCGTTGTGGGTGTTGGCATGGGCGGGAACTGGAGGGAGTTTCCCAACGTCCCGCCAGGCGTTCACAAACATAAATATGCAGGAGTTGAACCGCTCAACGTAACTTTGGAGGATTCCAACCTCAGCTACAACAATTATCGTAATTTCAATCGGGCCTGGAGCGGCGGCGGGATGAAGCTGATCCCAGGGATCAAGGCCGTCACCATTCGCAATTGCCATGTGACCCATAACAACGGGGCGGGGATCTGGTTCGATGGCGCGCTGGGCAGCAACCGCGTGCTGGACAACTTCACCGCGTACAACAACGGCGCCGGGGTCTTCTACGAAATCAGCAATAAGGATGAGGATGATGAATATGGCGTTCTGGTTCGCAACAACCGCGCCATCAAAAATAAAGGACAGGGCATTTATATTGCCGCCTCATCCGATGCGATCGTGGAAAACAACACCTGTTATGGCAATGCGTACAACATCGTCCTGCATGGCATGCCCAGGCGTGACTGGGGCTGGATTTTGCCGCTTAAAAACAACCGGGTCGAGAACAATATTGTTGGTGGCGCAACGCAGGGCAATTACGTGTCTGTTGTCGATATGATTATCTTTGCCGGCAAGGATGTATTTGACAACACGGTTGACAACAACTTCTATGCGGATAATTCCAAGACAACCCACCTGATGACGCTTCCGAGCGTCAGCGATTATGTGGCCAAGGAAGGTATTCGCGATTTGCGCGACCCTGAACAACTCAAGGCGGTTCAGGCCATGGGTTATGCCCAGGGTATAAAACTTGGCGATCCCATGTGGGTTGATCCGATGCAGGACGATTTCCGCCTTAAACCAGACAGCCCGGCGGCGGGCATGGGGTGGAACGAGCAGAATGCAAGTCGGTGAACAGTATTGCGCGCCTCCGCGAGGCGGATCCTGATCAAGGAATTGCATGATGCGGTGTCTACTGGTCGTATTTTTCACTTTCGCCCTTATTTCTCCGGCCTTTGGAAGAATCATCGATGTTCCGGCCGGCGCGGATTCCAATGCGCTGCAGGAGGCGATGGACAAGGCAGGTCCGGGAGATACGGTGCGCCTGGCGGCTGGAATCTATCGCCTCGATAAAACCGTTAACGTGACGCATGGCGGCTCGCCGGGCCAACCGCTGATCATCGAAGGCGCCGGAGCTGGGAAGACAATTCTGAAAGGGTCGAAGCTGGTGGAGAACTGGCAGGAAACCCAACCCAATGTCTGGAAGGTTAGCGGCTGGACAATCAACAGCCAGCAGTTATTTGTCGATGGCCAGTCGCTTCAGCAGATCGGCGAGCAGAACATCTGGCACGCGCACATGCAAAGCACCGGGAAAACACAGCTCCTGATCGTGGGTAAAGATCTGGGAGATTTGTATCCCGGCTCTTTTTTTTACGACCAGAACACCAAGACGCTCTACTGCATGTTGCCGGATCGATCCGATCCCAATGGCCATGTCATGGAAGCGTCAATTGTTCCAGGCCAGCTCCTGTTGGCCAACGGCATTTCGCACGGCGTGGTTCGTAACCTGGGCTTCATGCACAGCAACGGAAGCGCCGCCGAAAAGCTGACCGGACTTGTAACGGTTGTTCTTGGCGTCGATTGGACCATTGAAGATTGCGCCATGAAATACGGAGACGGCGGCGGGCTGGCGATCGTTTTCAGGGACTCGGTCGTCCGCCGCTGCGACATGTCCTACAACGGTCTGGTGGGCGTCGCTGTGAGCGGAAATTGGAAGCCTTACGATTCCTTTAAGCCGGACTCGGGCGTCCACAAGTACGCCGGCACACCGCCGCAGAATGTTGTGCTGGAGGATTTGAATATCACGCACAACAATTACCGCCGATTTGACCGATCCTGGATGGCCGGCGGCATGAAGTTGATCCCCGGCGTCCGCAGCGTCACAGTCCGCCGCTGCCACGTCACGGATAATCTTGCAACGGGCATATGGTTCGACGGCGATCTTGGCAACAACCGTGTCGAGGACAACTTTGTCGCGCACAATTTTGGCGCCGGAATCATGAATGAGATTAGTATCAAAGAAGAAGGGGACACCTACGGCATCCTCATTCGCAACAACGGTGTCATTGAGAACGACACGCAGGGGATTTACATCGCCGGTTCCAATGATGCAATCGTCGAGAACAATACCTGTTATGGCAACCGGTACAACATTGTCCTGCATGGGATGCCCCGGCCTCAGCCCGATTGGGGCAACACGCTGGTGGGCAACCGTGTCGTGAACAATGTTATGGGCGGCCCGATCTGGAACGAGTCGGCCTCACTGATCGATATGGTTGTCTTCACCGGCAAGGATTCATCCGGGAATGTTGTCCGGGATAATTTCTACGCACAAAAGCCGGGGAAAACCATTCTGTTGTCGCTCACAACCGGTGGGTATGTGATCGATGGCTCCGTTCATGACTTGCGTAATCCAAGCGGACTCAAGTCCGCCAATGACCTTGGGTACGCCCAAGGCGCCAAGGTTGGCGATCCACAGTTCATGAACCCGGACACGATGGATTTTCGTCTCAAGCCAGACAGCCCCGCCGCCGGCAAAGGGTGGAGCGGCAAAGATCTGGCCCGGTAAACGGGATGCTGGTTTTGGAAATTTCAGCCGGAACACTACCGTGCGGACAGGCCGCTCGTGTATTTCGGCCGGTGCGTTTGGTTTCAACAGTCATGCCATGAAAATTACCGACATTAATTGTTACATCCTGGAACATCCCGCTGCAGTTCCACAATACGCCTGGCGTCGAGGTTTGGCGGGCGATGGAGACGGAACACCGCCGGGGGAACCGTCTTATTCCGCGATTTTGCGGGTTCAGACCGACGAAGGAATTGATGGTTGCGTTCGAGCCAATGATGGACAAACCGTTGCCAGCCTGGTTCGGCGGCGTTTGAAAACATTGATCGGGCGCGACCCATTGATGACCGAAGCGCTCTGGCACGAAGTGTGGGAGATTGACCGGATTGAGGAATTGCATATTCGTCATCTGGGGCTTTTTGATCAGGCGTTGTGGGATATCAAGTCGCGCCGGGCAGGGCTGCCCATCCATCAGTTGATCGGTGGACACGGACGACCCGTGCCCGCGTATGCATCGACCGTTACCTGGCCGACGATGCAGGAGTACGAGAAGCACATCAAACTGTGCGCAGACGTTGGGTTCACCGCTTTTAAGTTGCACGCATGGGGCGATGCCAAAGAGGATGCGAAACTGGCAGCCAATTTACGCAAGTGGGTGGGCGACGAGGCCGACCTGATGTTCGATGGCTCGGCTGGCTGGGACTTTGTGACAGCGTTGCGGTTTGGTCGCATTTTAGAGGATCTGAATTATCTCTGGTATGAAGAACCAATGCGCGAGTTTGATCTGGTCAGCTATTCCAAGTTGTGTCACGATCTGGAAATTCCGGTACTGGCAGCCGAGACCTCCGATGGATGCCACTGGAACGCAGCCACTTGGATCGAAAATCGCGCCCTGGACATGATGCGCACCGGTGTCGGCTATAAAGGGGGTATCACCGGCGCGATGAAAACAGCGCATCTGGCGGAGTCATTCGGCATGAGGGCGCAGGTGCACGGCTTGGGATGGGGCAATGCCCAGCTTTGTGCTGCGATTGTCAACAATGATTATTACGAACAGCTTGTGATCGATGAAGCGCAGATCCGGGGACTGAAAAACCTGCCTGACTTGCCTATTATTGACGGGATTTTACAAGTGCCGATGGAGCCGGGAATGGGGCTGAATCCTGACTGGGCCAACCTGGAAAAAATGGCGGTGGCGATTGTCTAACGTCGCGCAAGAGTCATGTCTCAGACAACCTTTTCATCGTTTTCATTGAATCTTCCCGTTGAAGGACCTCTGACACGGGAGGCATTCTTTGCCCATCACCCCCCTGCTGCTGGGCTGGCTGCTGTTCCACGCATGGCGCTGGGAACATCGCAGTGCTGGTGTGCCATTGAGACCAATTGCTTGCAGGAGGCGGTCACCATGCTGCAACAGGCCTGGGCGGATGGTTTTTTGTTAACCGATTGTGCCCCCCTCTATGGTGATGCCGAAAAGGTGGTTGGTGCGGCGCTGATGAATTGGCAGGGGCCTGATCCAGTGCTGGCGACCAAATGTGGGATTGAACGAGGCCGGGCGATTGTTGATTTCAGCCGCCAGTTCATTGGCAACATGTTGCTCCGCAGCGAACAACGCTTTGGCCGGCCTGTCAACCTGCTTTCGGTGCATGAACCTCAGAATTGTCGCCCCGACGCAGAGGCCGAATGTTTGGATACGCTGCTGGCACTTCGGGATGAAGGACGAATCGCAGCAATAGGAATGGGTGGCGGTGGTTTTGGGCAACAACAGCGGTGGCTGGGGAAACAAGTCGTCGATTACGTGATGACTTTTCAGCGTATCAATGCCGTGACGCTTCAGGGTGTAAGCGATCTGGTTCCGCTGTGCCGGAGGATGAAGGCGCGGATCTGGGCAGCCAGTCCATTTGAGATGGGGCTTCTGGGGAGCGGCTATGAGCAATACGTTCAGCAGCTTTCAACCGCGCCAACAGACCAGAATCTGATCGGTGTTCGCCAGATTGCAACCGGTCAACTGGTGAAGCAGGAACGAATCATCATTCAGCGCGCCCAGCACGTTGCTGCCATCGCCGCCGAAGCTGGCATGACGTTATCCCAGATCGCCTTGCGATTTCTACTATCAATGCCACAGGTGGATTATGTCGTCGTGGGGCCATCCGGGCTTGAGCAATGGAACGATTGCCTGGCCGCCTATCGGGCTGGCCCGTTGCCAATTGATCTTTATAAGCACGTCTGGCAGGTGGCTCAAACGGGCGAGGAACTACTGCGCGGTGGATGAATTGACCTGAACTCAATCTCCAACCTTGAGGAACACAATGTCAAATCCAGACGAACAAGCATCGCATTTCATCAAATACGAAACGGAATTTCACCTTGGCTGTCTTGTCACTGAACAGTCACACCCACTGACAGTTGACCTGAGTGCTACTGCAGCCGGAAATCCATCCGAGGCGCTGTCGCAGCTACTGTCGGTTGACACAGCCATGCTCAAGGCCCTGACGCCGATCATACGTTCGGACGCGCCAGCCCGACTGGCCGGGGAGATGTATCAGACACTGGTCAACAAGGGGAGGATCTTTTTCGTTGGCTGTGGATCCACCGGACGGTTGTCGATTCTTCTTGATTCAATCTGGCGCAAGTTTTTTAAGCAACTGTCGGAACAATCGCCCGACAGCTTCAAGGCTTTGGCGGCTTATGCGGATGCAACACGCAGCATCATGTCCGGCGGCGACCACGCCTTGATCAAATCGGTGGAGGGTTACGAAGATTTCGCAGAATTCGGGCAGCGTCAGATGCGCGATGCCGGCCTGACATCCCATGATCTGGTGGTTGCCATTACCGAAGGCGGCGAGACCAGCTTTGTGATCGGGGCGGCGTGGGCAGGCGTTTCAGAAGGGGCAAAAACATGGTTTGTCTACAACAATCCCGATGAGGTGCTGTATCGATTCCAGCGTTGCCGCCAAGTGCTTGAATGCGAGCAGATTCGCAGGATATGCCTGGCGACCGGCCCAATGGCGATTACAGGATCCACCCGGATGCAGGCAACCTCGTCGGAATTTGCGATTGTCGGCGCTGCCATGGAAGAAGCACTAGGCCGACTCTTCGCCGATGCCCAGGTGCCGACATCATCCCCCGTGGGAGGTTTGGCGCGGCTGTCTGAATTGGAAGTATTAAACGGGGCGTTCACAAGGCTGGACAATATCGGCAGCCTCAGCCAAATGGTCGCTCTGGAACGTGCGATTTACCAATCGCATGGTTTTATAACCTATGCGGCGGATCATTATTCACTTGATCTTCTGACCGACACCACCGAGCGGGCACCAACGTTTTCCGTACCCCCCTTTGCCAAGCATGATGATCCTGATGCCGAGCCTTCCTGGGCTTATGTTGTGACACCCCAGCAGCCCAACGTGCAAGCGTGGACTAGGTTGCTCGGGCGCGATCCGATCGGTCTTGACTGGAGCCTTGAAGAAATAGCAACAATGCTGCCGGCGGGAATCCGACCACCGTCACTGCCGAAGCTGACACTCAGGGAAATTCTGCGTTTTGATATCACCCTTGCGGGCTTGAACACACGCCTGCGGGATCATCACGATGGTTTGATCCTCTTTTTATGCGGACAGGAACTACACGACGCTGCTGCTCAGGCTGACCGCTACACAACCACGATCACCAAGGCCAGGCAATGTGGTGCCAAACTGGCCATTTTCGCAATGGGCACGCAACACCAGCTCGCAGCGGCTGATTCATGGTTGAACAGCCTGAATGACATGATTGTCCTGCGGTTGGTGATCCCCGATACCTGCAACAGCCTGCTCAATATTCATGAACACCTTTGCTTCAAGATGTTCATGAATGCTGCGTCCACCGTCACGATGTGCCTGCTGGGACGCGTTTACGGCAATGTCATGACCTGGGTGGTTCCCAGCAACAAAAAACTGAACGACCGCGCCACGCGCTATGTCAGCCTTTTGACCAACCGGACATATGATGAATCATGCCGGGCGGTTTTCCGGGTGAGGCATGAGCTGCAGCGCCACCTGGCTGGGGGGATGGAGATTACCACACCGGTTGTTGTGCTTGCAGCGGTATGTCTGCTCAAGCAATGCCACGTGGAAGAAGCCGAACGACTGATTGCAGCAGCCCGTAAGCGTGGATGCAACGAAGAAGCATTTCTGGCTCAATTGCGCCAACCGAGCAACACGTTGCCCTGAGGATCATTTACGCTTGGGACTGGGGCGCGGGCCAACAAGCGAAAAGTCGATCGGCTGGAACCCCATCTTGATTGCCGGTGAATTGGGTTTGAGTCTGAAATCGCCCTTATCCGGGTTCACAAACAACGGATCGGCCACGGTGCTGTCACGATCCAGCCCGCGCGCCTGCCACTGTTTCAATGATCCACCATCAAATACAAGTGGTTTTTTACGGCGGTGAAAGTACAGATTCCGATTGATCACCGCGCGGATTTTGGACCAATTACCGTCAATGGCAACTCCGCTGTCATTATCGAAATAAATGATATTTTTCGTCAGGGTGAAGTCATCTCCAGGCCCCGGGACAGAGCGGTTAACCTGGGTCTTACCTCCAAAAGCGAAGATATTATTGCGAATCATATTGCTCTGACCGTAATGTTGGGTAAACGGCTGGGTGCCAGTGCGATAGACCAGATTGCCTTCGATCAAAATGTTCGACGACCCCTCATCCGTATAAATGCCGCTGCCACCATAGGTTCGGCTGGTGACATCATGCACGATGTTGTAACGGATGCGTGTGCCTGGCTGCACACCCAGCGCATAGATACCCCCAAGATCACTTAAAACGCCATGCCCGATATGGTGGACATGATTGTATTCGATCACATTGCCGTAGGAATCACCCTTTTCATAACCCCACTGCCAGCCAATACTGATACCGGTGTAGTTAAAGTGATGAATGTCGTTGTGGATCACCTGCGTCCCGCTGCATTTGCCGACAAGAACCCCGACCGCCTGATGATGGTAGTGCCCGCCATCGGAGATCTGGCAGTCAGCGACCGTGATATCCTGACAACCATCAGCCATTTGCCTATCGTGCCCTGACGCTGCGTGCCAGATCTTGATACCCCCGCCGGCCAGGTCGGTAACTCGGCTGCTGAGAATATCCACATCAAAACTATTCTGATTGATCTCGATGGCGTACCCGTCCACATGCTCAACCGTGCATTGCTGCATCGCGCAATGCTCCGCCTGAAAAAATGCCACCGCCCCACCCAGATGACACGCCGCCTGACGGGTGGCGGTCAGCGCCTCCGGTCCGCAGACCCACTGGTTATGGCTGAACGTCAGCCCTTGCAGATTCAGATGGCGAATCGGCGCATCTTCGCTACCCTGAAAAACCGCCAGACGCGGTAACACCGGCGCCACCACCTCGGCCGTTTCGATTGTTTCCCCTGCCCGTGGAATGTAATAAAGTTTTCCCGCCGGCCGATCCAGATACCATTGTCCCGGTTCACGCAGCAACTCAAAAACATTATCAACATAATAAAAAGCGCCTTCTGAACCGCTGTCGTTGGTCAGACGCATTCTCGATTTGTGTTGCAGCCGGGCGGTATGCGTTTTGACGTTGATTGCTGCAAAGGGAATCCGGCTTTCGATCCAGAAGTGCAGCGCCACGAAATCGACATCTTGAACATTATGCCAGTCCTGGAGATCCCCTTGTTTGAATTGGAACGTATCCTGACCGGTATCATACATCTGCCAGACGGTTCCTTCCCAGCAGACCTTGCCCAGCAATTGGGTGATCTGGAACAGGCGTTTCTTGTCGGTGCAAGGTCTGGTCGCCCGCTGACCGTTGACCCATAGTTGTGTGAAGTTCCACTTACCCTGACGCACAGGAGGAATAGTGCAGACCCACGCATCGCAGCCATTCACCCGGGCAGGTTTCCAGCCGGTAATACGACGCCCACCGCTGATGACGGGCTGCTCATCCTGATAGGCAGCATAGGTGATGGTCATCGGCAGTTGCAGCCGTTCAGTCTTGAGGCGCGACGTGCCTGAATCGGCTGAGGTGAAAACGAGCGGTTTATTCAGTTCGTATAATCCACCGCGCAACCATACTTTGACAGCCGTGGAGAGGCGTCCTTTTTTCTTCAACGCCCGCACGGCTTTTTGTGCGCGCTCGATCGTTTTGAACGGACCATCGGTCCGGCCTTTTCGGGCTGAGGGTTTTTTACCAGACCAGCGATCATTACCTGCCGGCGAAACATAAAACTCCGTGACCGGCAGCGGTTGGTAAAACGCATTACTCATTGTGTGTTTCCCTGATAATCATGTTCACTGGCGGACGCCTGGCGATTACCACTGATCTGCCTCGGCGTAGCCGGGTTTCATCTGTTCCAGAAGTTTGTAACAGTACAGCAGCATGCGCGGCAGATGGAATGGACCTTTCCAGATAGACCCCTTGATGCGCGTCAGCACGCCACCATCGCGATTTAGATAGCCGAACCATTCCCCATGTTGCGGATCGGGGAAATGGGCGTACGCCCAGTCATGCAGCTTTTCATGCCAGCGCAGGTATTTCTCATCTCCGCTGAGATGATGGGCTAGAAGTGTCGCGATGATCGCCTCGTTATGCGGCCACCAGAGTTTCACCTCGTGGTCATACTGAGTACAGGGCATGCCCCGACAATCAACATAATGCCGCAAACCACCATATTGCTGATCCCAGCCACATTCCAAATGCCAGTCAATGATCTTCAGCCCCAGGGCCAGCAGCTGCCGATCGCGGCGGTATCGCGCCTCAGCCAGAATAAACCAGGCTGATTCAATGGCGTGCCCCGGATTAACCACTCGCCCCTCTGGTTCATCGAGAAATTCGCCCTGCGGCCCCACCGCTTCCAGAAGCGCCTGAAATTCCGGTTTGAGGTGATGATCCCGAATACCGGCTACGGCTTGATCCATGGTCTTTTCATACAGCGGGTTGCCCGGATCAAGCTGGCGCAGGATCGGGCTGATCGCCAGCAGAATCATGCACATGCCATGCGACTTGAGCCGGCGCGTCTGCGGATTTACCTTCGGTTCCAGCAATCCCGGCGTCGTGTAATAACGCAAAATGAGTTTGTAAAGATCGATCGCGGTCTGACCGACAGCCGCATCGCCCGAAGCCATGGCGTACTCGGCCAGGGCAATGGCAGCGAAACATTCGGAATACAGATAACGGCGCTTGCGCAACGGACGCCCGTCGCGTGTCACCGTGAAAAACATCCGTCCATCGGTATCGAATGCGTGCTGACGAAGAAATTTCACCCCGTGTTGCGCCAACTCCAGCCATTGGGCGCGTTGCTCGACCTTATTATAGAGTGTGGCGTAGCACCAGGTCGTTCGCCCGGCCATCCAGATTCCCTTATCGGTTCCCATGACCGAACCATCGATATCCAGAAAACTATAAAAACCCCCGCACGTCCGATCCGGCGCGTGCCGCTGCCAGAAAGGCATGACATCATCCAACAATCCCTGACGATAAATCGACCGATAATGTTCAATTCGCGGGGTGTCCATAGGCTTCACTAACCTTCCCACTCACCTCCAAGCAATTTCCGATAATATAATTGCTCTCTTTTTATTTTTTATTCTTGACAGTGGCGGTATAGTACGTATATTTAGTTAATAAATCAAGTAACTGACTCATTTTCATGCGGTTTGGATTAACTTTATGTCAGTCACAATGGAACAAATTGCTCAACGCGCCAAAATTTCCCGCGCCGGCGTCAGCATGGTGTTGAATGGGAAAGCGGGGCATTTGCGTCCGGAGACGCGCGATCGGGTTTTGCGCGTCGCCCGCGAGATGGATTACCGTCCCAATACCGCTGCCCGCGCGATTCGCAAAGGTGCGTTCGGCTGTATCGGTCTGCTACTCAGTTCCGAGCCTCATCACAGCGATCTGCTCGGGCAAACGCTGTCGGGTATTCAAGATGCGCTGGCGAAAAAAGATTTGCGTCTTACCGTCGCGAGTCTGCCCAATGCCAAACTGACCAGCGAACAAGTCATGCCCAACTTGCTGCGCGAGTGGTCGTGCGATGGGTTGATCATCAACTACGTCGCCCGCGTGCCTGCTCGAATGCTCGAGCTGATCGACAAATATCGCATTCCTTCGGTCTGGATGAATGCCAAACAGGAGATGGATCGGGTCTATCCTGATGACTTCCAGGCTGGTGTGCAGGCCACTGAACATCTTCTGCGTCTGGGGCATCAGCGTATCGCGTATGTCAACTATTCCGGCGTTGGTCACTACAGCACGGTGGATCGACGCGATGGGTACATTCAGGCGATGGTGCGGGCGGGGTTAAAACCGCAGGTCATCGAACCGAACGTGCCCGGATCGATCGCCCGCTCCCAGCGGGTTGCTGCATCGATCCCCTGGTTGACCGCCGACGACCGACCCACCGCGGTGCTGACCTATTCCGCCACAACCGCCCAGCCCATTCTCTGGGCTGCCGGTGCTGAATTGAGAATGCGGATTCCACAGGATTTATCCGTCATGACATTTGACGATCATCCGTGTGATTCCGGCGGTGTGGCGATCGACACAATGATCCTGCCCGGCTATGACCTGGGCCAGGTGGCGGCGGAAATGCTGTTTGAAAAAATCGAAACCACAACCTCTCCCCTTCCCAGTCGCGCTTTGCCGCTGACTCTGGAGCGGGGATCGAGTTGCACCAATCCATCGGAGCAGGCGCGTGTCCTGCGCCAAGACTTCCGGGAAAAACCTCTTATCTAAGGAGCGTGGATATGAATCGTTTATTGTTGGCCGCGAGTGCGGCATGTGCGTCTGTGGTACTGGTTGGGTCAGCCGGAGCTGCCACCATCAACATTAATGAGAATTTCGAGACAGACAATAGTCCTAATCCGGTCGTCCCAAACATCTTCTTAAATTCTGGCGATGGTAGCAGCGTCACGCGAGCAACCAATCCCGATTCATCCTCCGGGTCGGGCAATGAATCCGCCTACGTCCTCAAGGTCGTTGACGGTACCGGGACTTCTCCTTCTTACGTCTATCCTGCGTTTGATTGGCGGGATCTCAGTGGCATTGATGCCAATCTTGGCCTGAAAGTTTCGTTTAATTTTTACAATGTCGACTCGAACATAGTTTTCAGAATCCAAGGCGGTCCCGTCGGTAATGAAAACTATATCCAATTCCAACTCGGCAGTGGGGGGACTGTTCACAACATGCCTACCGGCTCCAAGTTTGATGCAGTGACGACGTATACTATGAACGACTGGCACTCGGTTGTCGTGACGGTTCCAGCTTCCGATCAGGATGCGACCAAATACACGATCAATCTGGATGGAACGGACTATACTACTGACGTTTTTGGTTATGGTGCATCGTGGGCTACGAATGACCTCATGAAAGTGTTCCAGTTTATGTCGCCTAAATACAACGCCGCCAGCACCTACTACATCGACAACGTGAAGATTGAGTCGATACCCGAACCAGGGACGCTAAGCCTGCTGGGCGCAGGTGGATTGCTTCTGTTGCGGCGACGATCGTAACAACAGCAAGTGCACTGGAACGTGAAGTCCCAGAGTGCTGGTACGTGCTTTTGTTTGCGGCGACCAGCACTTTGGCTCCACTTGCAGCCGGCGGCGCAAGCACAGTTACGTGTTTCAACTAGTTGCGAGGTGTTCCATGTCACGTAAATCAGCCTTCACGTTGGTCGAGCTGCTGGTCGTTATCGGAATTATCAGCGTTCTGATTGCGATTTTGCTCCCTGCGCTGAATAAGGCCCGTGCAGCTGCCAATACGGTCGCGTGCGCCAGCAACATGCGGCAGATCGTCACCGCCATGTTTATGTACGCCAACAACAATCACGGCTACCTGCCGCCGGCCGATCTACGGCTACCTGGCTCGCCGGGCAATCCACAGGTTCTGACCTGGGATGATTTGCTCGACCCCTACCTGGGGCTGCAACGATCCCAGGCGGTGCTGGAATCCTGGCGCTCTTCCGTCGATGTGCCGGTGCTGCGCTGCCCGGCGGATACGCTCCCCGTGGATCCTGGCCTGGGCGTCGTGGCTCGCCGGCGCAGTTATGCGATCACCGCAGAGACCAATCCGCCGATCGGGGGCGGATTTGGACGCCAATTGAGTGTGGATGCTTCCGGTATGATCACCGACACGGGCGCACCATTTGTCAAAATCACCTCCGCGCGCCGTCCAACGGAAACCATCCTCCTGTTCGAGGCGATCTGGCCAGACAACGTTATCGGTTACTCCGGCCACGATTGCCACCTCCGGCCCGCTGATCAGTCGCCCGGCTTCAAGCCAATTCACAATGGTAAGTACAACTACGCCTTCGCCGATGGGCATGTCCGACTGATGGCACCGCAGGACACGATTCCCGCTGGACAACCGCTGACGTACGCCGGTGGAATGTGGACGCGAACCTACAATCATTGATCGCCGCGCGGCAGCATGGATGGCTGGGATGCCGGCGGTCGATGCCACTGTGAGCATTAGCCAATGAAAGGATTTTTAAGATGGCGCAGATACTTCTGGTTGGATTCCTGGTTTTCAGCATCCTGTCCCCGGCAATGGGGCGGGTGATTCAAGTACCGGCCGGTGCGGATACCAAAGCCATCCAGACGGCGTTGAGTCAGGTCGAGCCGGGCGATACGGTGCGGCTGGCGGCCGGTGTTTACCGCGTGGATAAGACGCTCACGCTCACGCGCGGAGGTGCGACGGGCCGGCCGGTGGTGATCGAGGGCGCTGGCGCGGGCAAGACGATCCTGAAGGGATCGGAGCTGGTCACGGGGTGGGTGAAAGTCAGGCCCGGCGTCTGGAAAGTCGGCGACCGGGAGATCAACAGCCAGCAGTTGCTGGTCGACGGTTGGCCGCTCCAGCAGATTGGCGTGCAGAACCAATGGCAGGCGAATCGTCAAAGCACCGGCAAGACCCAGCTTTTGGTGGTGGGCGAGGACTTGCGCGACCTGCGTCCCGGATCGTTCTATTACGACAAGACGAGCCATTCGATCTACTGCATGTTGGCGGACCAGTCCGATCCCAACGGGCATGTCATGGAGGCGACGATCGTCCAAGGGCAGCTTCTGATGATCTCCGAGGCATCGCATGGGGTGATTCGCGGCATCGGTTTCATGCACTCCACCGACACGCTGGTCGGGATTGCCGGGGCAATGGACTGGCTGATTGAAAATTGTGCGATGCGTTTTGGCGCCATGGCGGGGCTTGGACTGTCGGTTCACGACACGGTCGTTCGTCATTGCGACATCTCGTGGAACGGGCGAATGGGCATAGGGGTGAGCGGGCCGTGGAAAGAGTGGAAATCGACAGCGCCCGCCGGCGAGTACAAGTATTTCGGTTTACCCAACCAGCATGTGGTGTTGGAGGATCTGAACGTCTCGCACAACAACTACCGGAATTTTGACAAGTATGACCACGCCGGGGCAATGAAACTGATTCCCGGCGTCCGCGGCGCCACGGTGCGGCGCTGCCGGGTGGTCGGCAACCTGGGGGCGGGCATCTGGTTTGACGGCCCGTTGGGCGACAATCTCATCGAGGACAATTTCGTAGCCGACAACATGGGGGCGGGGATCATGTATGAGATCGGCGTACGGGATCAGGAGGACCGCTATAGCTGTCTTATCCGCAACAACCGCGTCATCAACAACGAGACCCAGGGCATTTACATTGCCAGTTCCCGCGATGCGATCGTGGATCACAACACCTGTTACGGCAACCGGTACAACATCTCGTTGCATGGAATGCCGCGGACGGAGCCGGCGTGGGGCAACGCGCTGACCGGCAATGTCGTGACCAACAACATTGTGGGCGGTTCTCCCAAGGAGATAGAGGCGTCGCTGAATGACATCGTTCTTTTCGTCGGCGAGAACTCGTCGAACAACGTCATCAAGGATAACTTTTATATGGACAAACCGGGCAGAACACATCTGCTGTCGCTGGTGGGAAGTGCCAGCTACAGCGGCATGGATTCGGTGTTCGATCTGCGCGACCCACGCAGGCGCGCGGCGGCGAATAAGCTGGGATACGCGCAGGGCGCCAAGATCGGCGATCCACAGTTTGTGGACATTGCAGGGATGGATTTTCGCCTCAAGCCGGGCAGCCCGGCGGAGGGTAAAGGATGGCAGGAACCGGTATCAGGTAATTAGCTGTGCATCAACCGTGGCCGGTTCTCTGGACTGCCGGGGTCGAATTGCGAATGCGGATCCCTCATGATTTATCCGTCATGACATTTGACGATCACCTGAGTGATTCCGGCGGCGCAAGCACGGTTACGTGTTTCAACGAATTGAGAGGTGTGCCATGTCACGTAAATCAGCCTTCACGTTCGTCGAGCTGCTCGTTGTTATCGGGATCATCAGCGTCCTGATTGCCATTTTGCTCCCTGCGCTGAATAAGGCCCGTGCAGCAGCCAATACGGTCGCGTGCGCCAGCAATATGCGGCAGATCGCCACCGCCATGTTGATGTACGCCAGTGAAAACAAGGGTGCTTTGCCCGCCGGCGTGGTGACTGTCTCTGGAGCTGGCTGGGCGAGTAACCAATATACCTGGGATGACATTATTGACCGGCAGTTGGGTCTGAATCGCTCTGATGCAACCCTGAAGGCGTGGCGATCGGATGTTGATGTACCCGTCTTGCGCTGCCCGGCCGATACCTATCCGATCGATTCCGGCATGAGTCTTGTTGCCCGCCGGCGCAGCTACGCGATGACCGGCCGATACAAACTTTCCGATCCGGGTGGCATGGCTTGCCGCATCGTGATGAACACCGATGGGAGCATGCCGAATAATTTGGGATGGGTTAAGGTAACGCAGACGCGCCGGCCGACGGAAACGCTGTTGCTGGTTGAAGTCATTCACCCGGAAAACGTCATCGGGTCGGACTTGGGGACACGCGAATTAGCCTACGTACCTTCCAACCAGGCGCCGATCGGTGGCAAACCGATTCACGGTGGCGGTAAATATTATAACTACGCTTTTGTTGATGGGCACGTCAGCATGATGTTACCCGTTGATACGCTGCAAGGTCGTACGCCCGGCAGTTACGCCGGTGGCATGTGGACGGTCGATCCGAACCTGACAACGATGCTGCCCTGACCTCGACATCATTTTACCGAAAGGAACTGGCAATGGCACGAACACTGCTGACGGGGATTCTCTGTTTCGTTATTTTGTCTCCGACCTTGGGAAAGGTCATCAATGTACCGGTTGGAGCGGATTCCAACGCGCTGCAAGCCGTTATGAATAAGGCCAACCCTGGC
>WBZR01001764.1_pt1 | contig 25314 bp, 24 predicted proteins | sample 5204231 | NCBI WGS metagenome assembly WBZR01 (sample SAMN12412403, study PRJNA552823) | activated sludge metagenome | isolation source: activated sludge from anammox sidestream of wastewater treatment plant... | place: USA: Virginia | collected 2017-08
ACCCGGATCGCCACCTCCCACCCCCACCGAAGGGAAACCCCTTGTACCTCGCCGTGCGCGACCTGCGACGCAACTGGCGCCGCTTCGGCCTGGTCGGCCTGGTCGTCGGCCTGGTCGCGGTGCTCTCCACCGTGCTGTCCGCCCTGGCCACCGGCCTCGTGAGCGACGGCATCTCCGGCCTGCGCGGCCTCCCGCTCACCCACCTCGCCTTCGAGCCCGGCTCGGGCGCGGTCTTCACCCGTTCCACCCTCGACGCTCGCGCCCTCGAGGCCTGGCGGGCGACGCCCGGCGTCGAGGCGTCGCCCCTCGGCGTCGCGTTCGTCAACGCCGCGCCCACCACGACCGGGCCCCGGCTCGACCTGGCGCTGTGGGGCGTGCCGGCCGACAGCTTCCTCGTCGCCCGGCCGGAGGCCCGGGCCGCCCTCTCCGGCCGCCCCGGCCTCGTGCTGTCCGACGAGCTCGAGGGCCAGGTGGAGGTCGGCGACCGGTTCACCGTCGCCGGCAGCGACCTCGAGCTCCCGGTGCTCGGATTCACCTACAGCGGTTCCTACGGTCACGTCCCCATCGCCTTCACGAGCCTGGCCACTTGGCAGGAGCTCCACTACGGCGACGACGCCCGCGGGCGCTTCTCGGCCGTGGCGTTGAGGTTCGACGGCCCCGTCGACACCTCGGCCGTCGACCGCGCCGCGGGCACCGCAACCCGGAGCAAGGCGTCGGCCTACTCCGGCTCGCCGGGCTTCTCCGCCGAGACGGCCACCATGACCATGATCCGGTCCTTCCTCGTGGTCATCTCGGCCCTGATCGTGGGGGCGTTCTTCACGATCTGGACGGTCCAGCGGACGCGCCAGATCGGCCTGATGAAGGCGCTCGGGGCGTCGAACGGCTACATCGTGCGGGACGGCGTCGGGCAGCTCGCCCTGGTGGTGGTCTTCTTCACCGTGGTGGGCTCCGCGGCGGGCGCGCTGCTGGCGGGAGTGGCGGGAGGCGGCGACGTCCCGATCGAGCTCACCCTGACCGGCACCGTCACCACCGGCGTGATCCTCGCCGTGGTCGGCGTGCTCGGGAGCGTGGTGGCGTTGAGGCGCATCACCCGGGTGGAACCGATCGTGGCCCTGGGGGTGGAGCCGTGAGCCTCGAGCTCCGCGGGGTCACCGTCACCGTCCCCGACGGCGACGGCATCCGCACGCTGCTCGATGCGGTCGACCTGGCCGTGGCGCCGGGCGAGGTGGTGGCCCTCACCGGGGCCTCGGGATCCGGCAAGTCGACGCTGCTGGCGGTGGCCGGGCTCCTGCGCCGGCCCGAGGCCGGCGAGGTGGTCCTGGCCGGAACGCCCACGTCAGGCCTGGGTGGCCGGGCGCGCACGAAGCTGCGGGGGCGGACCGTCGGGGTGGTGTACCAGTCGGCGAACCTCTTCCCGTCGCTCACCGCGATCGAGCAGCTCGAGGTGGTCGCCCACGTCCAGGGCCGGCTCGACGCCGACGCCCGCCGGAGGGCCCGCGGCCTGCTGGCCGACCTCGGCCTGGCGGAGCGGGCCGGCCGGCTCCCCCACCACCTGTCCGGGGGGGAGCGCCAGCGGGTCGGCCTCGCCCGGGCCCTGATGGCCGAGCCGCGCGTCCTCCTCGCCGACGAGCCCACGGCCTCGCTCGATCCGCGCCTGGCCGACGACGTGGCCGACCTGCTCGCGGGACAGGCCCGGGACCGGGACCTGGCGACCCTGGTCGTCACCCACGACGAGGCCCCGCTCCGGCACGCCGACCGGCGGATCGAGCTGGACGGGGGCGCCCTGCGCGCCGTCACCGCCGCCGGCTCGACGGCCCGCTGAGGGCCCCGTGCCGAGGATCACCGCCGGCTCCATCGCCGAGCACGTGGCCGAGCGGGAGGCCGCCGTCTTCCGCGCCGCCGTCGGGCTCTTCGCCGAGCACGGGTACGAGAACGTGACCATCGCCGACATCGCCGCCGAGGTCGGCCTGGCCCGCAGCTCGCTCTACCGGTACTTCCCGAGCAAGGCGCACATCCTCGTGGCCTGGACCGACCGGGAGCTGCCCCGGCACGTCGCCGAAGGTCGGGAGCTGTTGCAGGGCCCGGGCCCGCCGGAGGAGCGTGTGCGGGCGTGGGTCCACCACGAGCTCGACGCCGCCGCCGAGCCCACCCACGCCCTGCTGCGCGACGCCATCGAGCACGCCGACGACCTCGACGCCGGCGCCCGGGCCGCCATCGCGGCGGCCCACCGGTCGCTGCTCGTGCCTCTCGTCACCGCACTGGCGAAGGCCGGGATGAGCCCCTCCGAGGCCGACGTGGTGGCGGAGCTCGTCGCCGGCCTGGTCGCAGTGGCGGCCCGGTCGGAGGCGCGGGGTGGGCGCACGGGTGTCCGACGCCACGTGGAGCGGGCCGTGGTGGCGCTCGTCACCCCGCCGGCTCGATGAGCATCCGGCAGCGGTGACGGCCCTTGGGGTCGAACAGCACGACCAGCTCGCGCCCCCCGGCCCTCAGCTCCGCCCGCTCGTAGTGCTCCCAGGCCAGGTCGAAGAACGCGACGTCGGGCGACGGGCCGCTCGGGATCCTCGCCACGCGACGGTTCGCGGGTTCGAAGATCCAGCGCCAGCGTCCGGTGTCGATGATCTGCCGGGTCCGGCCCCCGATCGCCAACATGGTGCCGATCATCCCGGCCCGGTTGGGCGGGTGCGCGCTCAACCGGTTGCGAACGGGTGACGATCCGGGCGGCTCAGTCGGGCGCGAGACCGGCGAAGTCGGACCGGGTGACCGCACCGGAGGTCAGCGAGCCGTCGGGGCGGGGGATCGCCACCGGCTCCCCGTCGAGCAGGAACACGACCCGCCGGACCTGACCGTCGGCCGTGAGGGTGTACACGACCTGGGCGAACGCGGTGGCCTGGTCGGGGATCGCGCCCTCGCCGAACGCCGGGTCGAGCCGCACCTCCACGGTGCTCCGATCTCGTCTCCGGGCGGTGACGTCGCCGCCGCGGGGGATCGCGGTGGTCAACCCCAACGTGCGTTCGGGCGGCGTCGGACCCTCGAGGAGGGCCGCCAGGCGGCGCTCGGGGGTCGGCGTCGCTTCCACGGGACGCCGCACGAGGACCAACCCCGACTTCGCCACCAGGTACACCGGCACCAGGCGGGAGCCGTCCTGCGCGGCCGTGGTCGTGGTGGGCCGCTCCATCAGGTCGGCGGGTGCGGACTCACGGTCGAGCCGGGTGGGCGAGGACTGACTCCTCACGCCGCACGAGGCGAGCACGAGCGCCACCAGCGCCAGGGCGAGGACGAGGCTCCGGGCCGGGACCCGGGCCGGGGTCAGCTCCTCCACCCGCCCGGTCGAGGGCGGCCACCCCGGCCACGATCCGGTGCGCCGGGACGCCTTCCCCGGCCGGCTCACGCCCGAACCTCCGGTCTCGCGATCCCGGTCCCCGGCTCGCCCGCCCACGGCAGCTCCACCACGAACCGGGCCCCCGCCCCGTCATCCCGGTCCTCGACCCAGACCCGGCCACCGTTGCGGCGGACGTGCTCGGCCACCAGGGCCAGCCCGAGGCCGCTGCCGGTGCTGCTCGCCCGCCGGCCGGCCGCCGCCCCCCGGAAGAAGCGCTCGAACACCGCCTGGCGCTCGTCGTCGGGTACACCGGGACCGCCGTCGACGACCTCCAGGCGGAGTCGATCCCCCCGCCGCTCCAGGGAGAGCCGCTCGAGACCCCGGCCGTGGGTGCCGGCGTTCACGATCAGGTTGGACAGGATCCGCTCGAAGCGGCGCTTGTCGGCCAGCACCGGCTCGCCGAAGCACGGATCCACGTCGACGGTGACGGCCTGCGCCCCCGCCGAACGGGCGACCACGTTGGCGACGAGCTCGTCGAGGCGCACCGGCTCGGCGGCTCCCGCCTCGGCCCCCGCCTCGGCCGCTCCCAGCTCCAAGAGGTCCTCGACCAGCCGTTGCAGGAGCCGGACCTCGTCACGCAGGAGGTCGAACGCGCGCCGGGCCCGGTCGGGGAGCTCGTCACGGCGCGCCTCCATGACCTCCACCGCGGTGGCCAGGGTCGTCAGCGGCGAGCGCAGCTCGTGGCTGGCGTCGGCCACGAACCGCGACTCGCGGGCGATCCGCCGCTCCACGGCGTCGACCATGTGGTTGAACGAGGCGGCGAGGGACGCCAGGTCGGGATCGGCTCCCGGGGCCAGGCGCGTCTCCAGGTCCCCCGCCGCGACCCGCTCGGCCGCCGACGCGAAGTCGGCCACGGGCCGGAGCACACGCCGGCTCAAGGTCCACCCGATCAGGCCGGCCATCACGACCGCGAGGGCGCCCCCCGCCATGAGTGCGTTGCGGATGGTCCGCAGCGTCCGGTCCAGCTCCAGGAGGGAGAACATCTCGTAGTACTCGGCCCCCACCTCGTCGACCGGAACGCCGACCACGAAGGTCGGGACGCCGGACCGGTCGATGCGCTGGTGGGCCGGGCTCCCCGCCTCCACGAGCCGGCGGAGCCCGTCGGGGACGGTCGCGCCCGCACTGGCGACGGTCGTCCCGAACCAGCGCCCGCGCCACCGGACCACGGCGTTGGAGCCCGGCACCCGATCCAGGATCGCCAGGGGTTCCTTGACCTCGTCACTGCGGGCGAGGGTGTCGCGGACGACACGGGCGTCGGCGTACGCCTGACCCACGAGCGACCGCTCCCGCTGCTCGACGAGGTAGTGGTACGAGAAGAGGTAGACGGAGGAGCCCAAGATCCCGAACAGGAGCAGGGCGCCGAGGGCGAACGCCGCCGTCACGCGGAACCGCAGGCCGCGCGTACGGGAGGTCATCGCACGAGCTTGTATCCGAGGCCCCGTACCGTGACGATGAGCGCGGGCTCGGACGGATCCTCCTCGATCTTGGTCCGCAGGCGCCGGATGTGCGCGTCGACGAGGCGGGCCTCCCCGAAGTAGTCGTACCCCCAGACGCGCTCCAGGAGCTGTTCACGGCTCAGGACCAACCCCGCGTTCTCGGCCAGCTCGCACAGGAGATGGAACTCCGTCCGGGTGAGGGCCAGCTCCTCGCCGTGGCGTCGCACCACCCCCTCGGCGGGGCTCAGCTCGACGGCGCCGAAGACCACCGGCGGCCCACCGGGCGAGGACCCGGCGTCCGGGCCGCCCTCGGAGCCCCGGCTCCTCCGGATCAGGGAACGGATCCGGGCCGCCAGCTCCTTCACGACGAACGGCTTGCGGACGTAGTCGTCGGCGCCGGCCTCCAGGCCGGCCACGACGTCGTGGCTGTCGGTGCGGGCGGTGACGATCACGATGGGCACGTCGCTGGCCCGCCGGAGCTCGCGGACCACCTCGAACCCGGTCATACCCGGCAGCATGAGGTCGACGAGCACGACGTCGACGTCCTCCCGCGAGTGGAGCTCGAGGGCGGACTCCCCGCTGTCGGCCTCGAGAACCGCGTACCCCTCGTCCTCCAACGCCAACCGGAGGGTGGCCCGGATGCGAGGATCGTCCTCGACGGCGAGGATCCGGAGCGGTGCCACGGCGTCCATGATGACCGCGACCGCGGCGTCGTTCACGCCACGGTCAGCGGGACGCCGGCGCGCCGCGGTAGAAGCGGGCCCCTCGCGACGTGCAGGCCGCGAGGGCCGAAATGCCCTCGTCGGTGTACTCGACGACCCCTCTGAGGTCGAGACGCACGTTCGGCGCCGCCTCGAGACCGGCCTCGACCGCGTCGACCAGCTCGGCGCCGAGGACGTCGTCGAGGCGTCCCCGGATCCGCAACACCACGGCCTGCGCGTCGCCGCCGGCGACGATCAGGCGCCGGGGCACCGAGCTGCCCCCCGACTCGGCCCAGGTTGCTCCACCACCGCCCACATCGCGGTTCGGCATCATCGAACGGCTCACCTCCGTCCTGGAATCCTGGGATCGGGGCCTCCGAGGCGCGGGATTCGGCGCGGGACCCCGGCGGCACGCCGGAGGATGATGAACCCGGTCGATGCGCGAACCGCGACGACGACGTCGCGATCTCGTGACGGTCCGCGCCGGTCGGGCCGGCCGGTGCGGCTAGCGGCCGGTGGTGATGTAGTCGCTGAGCTGGTCGCGCTCCGATTCGAGCTCGTCGACCCGGCTCTTCACGACGTCGCCGATGCTCACGATGCCGCACAGCCGGCCGCCCTCCACCACGGGTACGTGGCGGATCCGCCGCTTGGTCATGGTCGCCATGAGCTCGGCGCCGGCCGTCGTGAGCCGGCACGTGACGACGTCGGTCCGGGCCAGCTCCGATACCCGCCGATCGAGGACGGCGGCGCCGGCGCCGGCGAGGGCCCTCACGATGTCACGCTCCGAGACGATGCCGTCGACCCGGGCGCCGTCCGGGGAGACGACCAGCGCCCCCACGTTCCAGCGCCGTAGCTCGGCCAAGGCCTCCGCCACCGTGGCACCGGCTGCGATCGTGGCCACCCGGTCGCCCTTCGCGGCGAGGATGTGGGTCACCTGCACCCCGATCACCCCCTTGGGGCTCGCCCCCGGCACCGTTGCCGGGGTGATCCGGGCCGCCCCGGGGTGCGCCCGTGGCGACCCGCGGTACCCAGGGTAGGCCGCCGGCGCCGAGGCCGCTCGCAGACGCGGGGCCCGACGGGCCGCGGGGCCTCGCGAGCACGGCGCGGTCCCGGTGGGGACCGCGGGCGCGACCGGACGGGAGATCAGCCGGGGACGCGGGTGGCCGTCGGGCTTCCCGACTCCAGCCTCCAGGTGGAATCGACCCGGATCTCCGACTTGGCGTCGCGGACGTCGTCGAGGATCTTGAACTCCGCGGTGATCCGCTCCCGCTCGACGGTCGTGACCAGGTAGCCGTGGCCGGCGACCATGTAGCGGACCTGGGGGTTGCGGGGCCTCACGTCGGCGGGGAAGAGGACCGACGAGATCGGCGGGCCGAGGAGCTCGGTGGCCACCACCGGCGTGGCGCGGTCCTCGGGGTCGAGGTGCACGTCGTTGACGAACCCGGCGTGGTAGTCGCCGGTGATGACGACGGGGTTCGGGATCGACGACAGCTGCTTCACGAAGCGCCGCCGCGCGGCCGGGTAGCCGTCCCAGGTCTCGAGGTAGTACCGGGCCCGGCCGCGCTTGTCGCCGGCGTCGACACCGGCCAGGAGCACCGGGTTGCCGACCAGGTTCCACTCGACGTCGCGGGGCGCCGTCACCCGGGCGAACCACTCCTCCTGCTCCCGGCCGAGGAGGCGGCGGTCGGAATCCGAGGTCCGCTCGTCGCAGTCGCCCATGTCGAGCACCGCCTCGCCCGGGCGGTCACGGCACGGGGGCGGATCGGCGTACTGGCGCTCGTCGAGCACCGAGATCCGGGCCAGGTCACCGAAGTCGACGGCCCGGTGGAGCCGGACCTCGGGCCCGGTGGGAGGGGCGAGGCGCACGGGGATGTGCTCGTAGAACGCTCGGTAGGCGGCCGCCTTGCGGGCCCGCGCCTTGTCGCCCGTGGAGCCGTCCTGGAGCGTGTCGCCCGCGTAGTCGTTGGCGACCTCGTGGTCGTCCCACATGGCCATGAACGGGAAGCGGGCGTGGCAGGCCTGGAGGAGAGGATCGACCTTGTACGAGGCGTACCGCAGGCGGTAGTCGTCGAGGGTGACCGTCTCGTGCCTCGGGAGCGCGCCGCGCGGCGGATTGCCCCCCGGGTTCTCGTAGATGTAGTCGCCGAGGAAGAGGACCAGGTCGAGGTCCTCGGCGGCCATGCGACGGTGGGCGGCGTAGTTGCCGCTCTCGAAGAGCTGGCAGTTGGCGGTGGCCATCCGGAGGCGGTCGACCCGGTCGCCCGGCGCGGGCAGGGTCCGGGTGCGCCCGACGGGGCTGCGCTCGTCGCCGACCGTGAAGCGGTAGTGGTACACCGTCGCCGGGTCGAGGCCGGTGGCGTCGACGTGGACCGCGTGCACGGCGTCGGGTCGGGCCGTCGCCACCCCGCTCCGCACGACCCGGCGCAGGTCGGGGTCGGTCGCGATCTCCCACGTCACGTCGACCGGTCCGTCGGGCATCCCACCGTCGGGGCGGGTCGGGTCGGGGGCCAGGCGGGTCCAGAGGATCACGCGGTCGGCGAGCGGGTCGCCCGACGCCACCCCCAGGGTGAACGGCGGCCCGGCGAGGCGGGGAGGGCGGCGGGCCGCCGGCGCGCGCCGCGCCGCGCGGTCGGACCCTCCTCCGCCCGGACCGCAGCCGGCGACGATCGCGGTCGCCGCCAGCCCGGCCAGGAAGCGACGGCGGGTGGGCCCGCCGGCGGGCGGACCGCCGGTGGGGTCGTTCGGGGTGGCGCCGGACGGGGAGCCGGACGGGGAGCCGGGTGGCGGGCCCGCCGCCGAGCCGGCCGCGACGTCGGATCGTTCCATGATCCCTCCATGCGGATCGGAGGACGAGATCTTCGCGCGTGACGTACCGGCCTCCCACCCGGCTCCGAGCGGGCGGGGTGGCGGTCGTGGTAATGACCGGACCGGAATTCGCGGATCGGAGGACCTATGACCGGCGACGGCGACGGGAGCGACCCGGGGCGACTCGACGGTTGCGTGGCGCTCGTTACGGGCGCGAGCAGCGGGATCGGCCGGGCGGTCGCCGTCGACCTCGCCGCCTGCGGGGCGACCGTCGCGGTGACCGCCCGACGGGCGGACCGGCTCGACGACCTCGTGGCCGAGGTCGCCTCCGGCCGCGGGACGGCCACCGCCGTGCCCGGCGACCTGACCGACCCGGCGGCGGCGGCGGCGATCGTCGCCGAGGTCGCGGCGCGTCACGGGCGCCTCGACATCGTGGTGAACAACGCCGGCGTGATGCTGCTGGGCCCGGCGCTCGGGGCACCGCTCGACGAATGGGACCGGATGGTGGCCCTCAACGTCTCGGCGCTGCTCCACGTGACCCACGCCGCGCTCCCCCACCTGCTGGAGGCGGCCACCGGCCCCCGCGGCTGCGCCGACCTCGTCAACGTCAGCTCGGTGGCCGGGAGGCGCGCCCGGGCGAACGCCGCCGTCTACAACCTCACCAAGTTCGGTGTGGGCGCCTTCACCGAGGCGCTGCGCCAGGAGCTCGCCGGCCGCCACGTCCGCGTCGCCGCCGTGGAGCCGGGCGCCGTCGCCACCGAGCTGCCCACCCACATCCGCCCGGAGATCCGCGCCGAGATGACGCGCCACTTCACCGACGTCGAGATCCTGCGCGACACCGACATCGCCGAGGCCGTCCGCTACATCGTCACCCGTCCCCGCCACGCGGCGGTCAACGAGGTCCTCATCCGGCCTACGGAGCAGGTGAACTGACGGCCGGATCGGGTTCCGGTCCGGCTCCGAAGCGGGCCAGCACCCGGGCCCGGGCGGGAGGGTGGATGTTCGCACGGGTCACGTCGCCGTCGTAGTGCGCGACGACGCGCGGGTCCATGACCCGGCGCCACAGGGGCACGACGTACGCGAGCCCGATCATCAGCGCGTACCCCGACGGGAGCTGGGGGGCGTCGTCGAAGTGGCGCAGCGCCTGGTAGCGGCGGGTGGGGAACGCGTGATGGTCGGAGTGGCGCTCGAGGTGGTAGAGCACCACGTTCGACGCGACGTTGTTGGCGTTCCAGCTGTGCTCGGGGAGGCAGCGCTCGTAACGACCGTCGGGGCGCCGGCGGCGCAGGAGCCCGTAGTGCTCCACGTAGTTCACGACCTCGAGCAGCGAGAACCCGAACACGGCCTGGACGGCGAGGAACGGGACCACCCCGACGCCGAACGCCACGATCAGGGCGGCGAACAGCACCGCCGAGAGCGCCCACGCGATCAGGAGGTCGTTGCGGGGCGACCAGACCGGCAGCCCCCGGCGGCGCATGGCCTCGGCCTGGATGCGCCAGCCCGAGCGCAGCCCGCCCACGACCGTGCGGGGCAGGAAGGCCCAGAACGACTCGCCCAGCCGGGCGCTGGCCGGATCCTCGGGGGTGGAGACCCGGAGGTGGTGGCCCCAGTTGTGCTCGACCACGAAGTGCCCGTAGAGGCTCGGCGCGAGGGCGACCTTGGCGAGGCGCCGCTCGAAGCGGACGGGCTTGTGGCCGAGCTCGTGGGCGGTCGCGATGGCGATCCCCGACACCGTGCCGACGGTGAGCGCCAGGCCGAGCTGGTCCCACCACCTCAGGTCGAGGTGGGTCACGGCCCACGCTCCCCACACGAGGCTGGCGTACTGGATCGGCACGAACAGGTAGGTCGCCCAGCGGTAGAGCCGGTCGGCCTCGAGCCGGGCCACCGCGCTCTCCGGCGGGTTCGCGGTGTCGACCCCACCGATGGTGTCGAGGAGGGGCATGAGCACGAAGATCCAGATGGGCCCCAGCCACCAGAAGCCCGACCAGCCGGTGGCGTCGACCAGCCCGTAGGCGCCGAACGGCAGCAGGGGGACGACGAGACCGAGGAACCAGAGGTAGCGCTTCGGGTCGCGCCAGCGCACGGGGTCCGCGCCCGCGGAGGTCGACGGCCCGGTCGACGGCCCGGTCGACGGCCCGGTCGACGGCCCGGTCGACGTCCCGGTCGACGTCCCGGTCGACGGCCCGGTCGACGGCCCGGTCGACGTCCCGGTCGAAGTTCCGGGTCCCGGATCGCTCCGGCGCGATCGCTCGCTCGGTCGGGACGGCTCCTGGAGTGCGGTCATGGCTCCTCTACGACGGACGGGGACGGGAAGGGGAACGGGATTCGACCCCGGCGGCCACCATCGCGGCGACGGCGGCGGCCACGACCTCGGGCGGGTCGTCGGGGGCGCTCAGCGCGTAGCTGAGCAGGAGGCGGGTGAGCAGGTCGGCGACGCGCCGCACGACCAGCGCGTCGGCGGCTCGGAGCTCTTCCGCGACCATGCGCTCGATCGTGCGCCGGACGAGGAGCATCACGGGCCCGCCGTCGGAGAGCACCAGTGGCACCAGCGCCTCGGGCTCGGTGGCGATGAGGCGGTCGAGGAGGGGGTGCTCGCGGGTCAGGCGGAGCGCGGCGAGGATCCCCGCCTCGAGGGCCCGCTCGGGGGAGTCGTGGCCGGCGGCGGCGTCGAGCACCGACGACGTGAGGCGCTCGGCCTCGCGCCGGACGGCCTCGGCGACGAGGGCGTCTTTGGAGGGGAAGTGCTTGTAGAGGGTGGGGCGCGAGATCCCGGCCCGGCGCGCCACGTCGACCACCGACAGCCGGCGGATCCCGTGCAGCGCCGCCTCGGCGACCGCGGCGTCGAGGATCGTCTCCCTGAGCACGTTTGCCAGCTTAACAATCACCGGCAATATGTCAATTCCGGACGCCCAGCGAGGCGGCGCGGCGCCCCGGCCGATCCCGCGACCCCGCCCGGCGTGACGGCCGGTAGGCGATAATCCTCCCGTGGACGCCGAAGGCCGGCAGCCCGACGGGCCCGGCGACCTATCCGACGACCGATCCGGCGAGGCGGGCGGCGACCGATCCCGTGCGGAGCCCGTCGCCCGCAACGAGGCGACCGGCCGGAGCCCGACCCCTACCGGCGGCGAGGGCGGGGAACCCGACCGTTGGGGGGTCGACGTGGCCCTCGGCGCCGCCTCGGTGGCCGCCCGGACCGCCTCCGAGGTGGCCGGTGCCGTCGGCGGCTCGCGCGCCGGCCGGGCCGCCGGAGCAGCGGCCCGCTGGGTGACCCGACCGCTCGCGCGCGAGGGGGAGCAGGTCCGGGAGCGGATCGGTGAGGAGGCCGGACCCGCGGCGCGCGACGTCCTGCGCCAGGTCACCCCCGGTGTGGTGGAGGCCGTCGGCATCGACGACGTCCTGGCCGCCATCGACGTCGACGCCATCCTCGATCGGGTCGACGTGAACCGGCTCGTGTCGCGCATCGACGTCAACGCCATCGTCGGACAGGTCGACGTGAACGCCATCGTCGGACAGGTCGACGTGAACGCCCTCGTGCAACGGGTCGACGTCGACGCCGTCGTCCGGAAGGTCGACGTGAACGCCATCGTCGGGCAGGTCGACCTCGACGCCCTCCTCGCGAAGATCGACCTCGACGCGCTGCTCGACCGGCTCGACCTCGACGCCGTGCTGGCCCGGATCGACCTCGACGCCCTCATGGCCCGCGTCGACGTCGACGCCCTCGTCTCGCGCACCGAGATCGGTGCCCTCGTGGCCCGGTCGACCACCGGTGTCGCGTCGGAGGCGCTCGACGCGGTCCGGCGCCAGGGTGTGAGCCTCGACAACGTGATCACCCGCGTCGTCAACCGGGCCCTCCGGCGCGACCCGGCGGCGCTGCCCGCGGGCCCGCCCCGGCTGGTGGCCCGACCCGCGTTGCCGGCCGGACCCGACCCCTCCCCCACCGGCGGCGGTCCGGCGACGTGACCACCGTCGAGGCCGACGCCTCACTCTCGCAGCAGGGCCACTACGCGGGGGCCGTCACCCGCCTCGCCGCGTTCGTGGTCGACCAGGCCGTCAGCGCGACCTCGTTCGCCGCCGGGACCGCGGTCGTGGCGTGGGTGCTGGCCCTGGTCTCGTCCGACCGGGTCGACATCCACCTCGGCGCGGCCGGGGTCGGCCTCCTCTACGCCGTCTGGGCCTTCGCGTACCTCGCCTACCCGTGGGCCGTGAGCGGCAAGACGCCCGGCATGGCGCTGATGGGGATCCGCGTGGTCCGAGCCGACGGCGACGACGCCGGCGGGCGCCGGGCCGCGGTCCGGGCGATCACCCTTCCGCTCGGCTTCCTCACCCTCGGGCTCGGCTTCGCGCCGATCGTCCTCGGCCGCCGGCGCCGGGCGCTGCACGACGTGCTCGCCGGCACGGTGGTGGTCTACGCCTGGGACGCCCGGGCGGCGCGCTGGCGCTTCCTGGCCCGTCGCAACGAGGGCGGGGCAACCGGCGCCGGTTGACGCCGGGCCGCCGCCGACGGCACCACGGTCGCCGGCGGGGATCGGCGACATCGGCGGCGGCACCACCCGGCACGCTGTGGCACCCTGTCGGCGGGCGGGGGCCCCGAGGGCAGCCCTGAGGCGAGGGAGGAGCAGACGGTGACGATCGCGGCGCCGGGTTCGCCCAACTCCGGCGAGACCCCGTCCCCGGTGGAACGCTCCCCGCGGCGGGCGTTGCGGTTCGCGGTGATCGGGGCGGGGATGTCGGGGATCCTGAGCGCGATCAAGCTCTCCGAGGCCGGCCACACCGACTTCACCGTCTACGAGAAGGCCGACCGGGTGGGCGGCACCTGGCGGGAGAACACCTACCCGGGCCTGGCCTGCGACGTTCCCTCGCACCTCTACTCGTACTCGTTCGCGCTGACCCCGGAGTGGAGCCACCTCTTCTCGCCCGGGCCGGAGATCCAGGCCTACTTCGAGCGGGTCGCCGCCGAGCACGGGGTCGGGGACCGCACCCGCTTCGGCGACGAGGTGCTGCGCTGCGACCTGGTCGACGGCCGCTGGAACCTGACGACCGCCTCCGGCCACCACGACGTGGTCGACGTGGTGATCGCCGCCACCGGCGTGCTGCACCACCCCCGCATGCCCGAGATCGACGGCATGGACTCCTTCGACGGGCCGGCGTTCCACAGTGCCCGCTTCGACCACTCGGTGGTGCTCGACGGCAAGCGGGTCGGGGTGATCGGCACCGGGTCGACCGCGGTGCAGATCACCGGCGCGCTGGTCGAGCGGGTCGCTCGCCTGTCGCTGTTCCAGCGCACCGCGCAGTGGGTGATGCCGGTCGCGAACCCCGCCTACACCGACGACGAGCGGTCCGGCTTCCGAGCCCACCCCGAACGCCTCGCGGAGGTCCACGACCAGCTCTCGCAGGCGTTCAGCGTGTTCGCGAGGGCCGTCGTCGACGCCGACTCCCCCGAGCTGGAGATGATCGAGGAGGCGTGCCGGGCCAACCTCGAGACGGTGCGCGACCCCGAGTTGCGCGAGAGGCTCCGCCCCGACCACCGCGCCGCGTGCAAGCGGCTCGTGATATCACCCGACTTCTACGAGGCGATCCAGCATCCCCGCGCCGAGCTGGTCACCGACGGCATCGAGCGCATCGAGCCGGGCGGGATCCGCACCGCCGACGGCCGCCTCCACGAGCTCGACGTGCTGATCTACGCCACCGGCTTCCATGCCGACGCGTTCATGCGCCCGATGGAGGTGACGGGGCGCGACGGCGTGACCCTGGCCGAGGTGTGGCGGGAGCGGCCCAGCGCGTACCTGTCGATCTCGATCCCGGGCTTCCCCAACCTGTTCATGTTGAACGGCCCCAACGGGCCGGTCGGCAACTTCTCTCTCATCGAGGTGGCCGAGCTCCAACTCGCGTACATCTTCCGGCTCCTCGACCGGATCACCGCCGACGGGCACCGGGAGATCTGCGCCCGGCGCGAGGCGCTGGAGCGATTCGAGGACGAGCGCCTGGAGGCGGCCCGGCGCACGGTGTGGGTCACGGGCTGCCGGAGCTGGTACCTCGACGACCGCGGCGTGCCCGCGGTGTGGCCGTGGTCCTTCGAGCGGTTCCGCGAGGTGATGGCCGAACCCGCGCTGTCGGACTACGAGCTGAGCTAGGCGGCCACGCCCGACGCGTCGTGCCCGGTACGGCGGCGGGACCCGACCACCCGGATCACGACTCCGGCCAGGAGCGCGACGACGATCACCGCCACACCCGCGATCAGGGTGACGCGGACCGAGGTCACGAGCCGGCGGGCCAGCGTGTCGTAGAGCGCGGCGGAGGCGTCACGGGGCATGCCGTGGTCGACGGCGCCGTCGAGGTACACGCCCCGCCCCACCGCGAGGCCCACGCCCAGCAGGCCCATCCCGGCGATCAGCGCCACCGCGGTGGCCACCACGGCCCGCCGCCGGTTCGGGAGGAGCAGCACCGCGCCGACGGCGGCCAGCGCGAGGACGACCGGGAACACGTACGCCGCCCGGTTGAGCGCCCGGACCGCCCGCCGGGCCCGGTAGAGGTCGTCGAACCGGTAGATCGTGACCCGCCCGCTGATCCCGAGCGTCAGGTTCGAGGGGACGTCGATGCCGACCGCGCCCAGGTGGGTGCGGAGTCGCACGAGCGCCTCCGACAGGTCGACGCTGATCGCGCCGTCGTCGCGCCCCACCAGGGCACCTCGGCCCTCCCCGGTGAGCAGGTGGCGCAGCTCGGCGTGCGCGGCCCGGTTGGCCTCCGCCCACACCCGCGTGAACATCTCGGTCCGCAGGGCGGCCTCCACGGCGTCGCGCACCCGCGCCTCGGCCGCGTTCCGGAGCGGGCCGGCCAGCACGTCGGTGGGACCCGGCAGGAGCCGGCGCGCCCGTTGCTCCACCTCGAGGCGGGCGAAGACCTCGCGGGTGAGCCGGTCCGCGACGTAGGCCTGGACGGCCGGGTTCGATGCGAGCGGCTCGACCGTCTCCACGTACCTATCGGTGTCGAGGACCTGGTTTCGCGTGTAGAGCGTGACGGCGGTGACCGGGGCGGCCAGGAACACGACGACGAGCAGGATCGCGGCCCCGATCCGGCGGAGCACGTGGCGGCGGCGCCCCGAACCTCCTGGCGGCCCTCCCGCCGGCGTCGCGGGCTCCGGTGAGGGGTCGGTCCCGGGTTCGGTCACAGGCGGCAAGCTACCGGAGCGCGCGTCCCGCGCCGCGGCGGCGCCGTACCATGCAGCCGTGCCAGGCCCCCCGACCCCACCGGCCTCACCCTCCACGACGCCGCGGGTCGCCGCGCCGGCCGGGCGCGATCGCGTGGTCGCCTGGGTGGCCCGCATCCTCGGCCGCGCCTTCTTCCGCTCCGTCGAGACGGTCGGCGCGCTCCCCGGTGAGGGCCGGGTGATCATCGCGGCGTCGCACCTCAACGGCTTCGTCGACCCGGTCCTGCTCGTGGCCGACCTGGGCGTCCTGCCCCGCTTCCTCGCCAAGGCCACCCTGTGGAAGGTCGTGGCGGCCCGGCCGTTCCTGGCCCTGGCGCGGATCATCCCGGTGCAGCGCCGGGTGGACTCGGGGGACGGGACCGACAACACGTCGGCCTTCGCGGCCGCGGTCGAGGCGCTGCGCGACCGGCACATCCTCGCCGTGTTCCCGGAGGGGACCACCCACGACGAGGCCTCGATCCGGCCCCTGCGCACCGGCGTCGCACGCATTGCCATCGAGGCCGCGGCCGCGGGCCTCGACGACGTGAGCATCGTCCCGGTGGGCATCACCTACGCCGACAAGGTGGCCGTGCGCGGCCGAGCCCTCATCGAGTTCGGCGAGCCGCTCCCCGTAGCCGCGACCCCCCTGGTCGACGGCGCGCCCGACCCCGAGGAGGTCCGCCGGCTCACCGACCGGCTCACGGTCGCCATCCGCGCCCTGACCCCCGACTTCGACACCACCGAGGACGCGCTCGGGGTAACACGGGCCGCCGAGATCAGCCTGCAGCCGGCGGGGAGCCGGATCGCCGACGTCCCGATGTCGACGGTCGCGGACCGCGCCCGCCGGCTCGCCGGCTCGCCACCCGCCGAGGTCGACGCCCTGATCGACACGACCGCCCGCTACGAGATGGTCCGGGGTGCGTTGCGCCTCCGCGACGTCGACCTCGTCGCCGACCTCCGGCTGCGCATCCTGACCCGCCGCGTGGCGTGGCTCGCGGTCCTGGTGGTGGTGCTGGCGCCCTTCGCCCTCGCGGGCCTCTTCACCAATCTGATCCCGGCGCTGATCGTGGTGGGGGTCGGGCTGCTCCCCCGGGCTCCCGTCTCCAAGGGCACGATCCGCCTACTGGTCGCGGCGGTGGTGTTCCCGGTCACCTGGCTGGCCATCGCGGTCTGGGACGTAGGGCTCCCCTGGTACGCCCGGGCGACCCGGGAGCTCACCCTGCCGCTCGAACCGCTGCTCCGGGCCGTCTTCGGGACCCGGTCGGGTTGGGGTCCGAGCCTCCTCGTGTTCGTGAGCATCCCGATCCTGGGGGCGTTGGCCCTGCTCTTCGTCGACCGGTTCCGGGGCCTCGTCGCCGACGCGGTCGCCGCCCGCGCCCTGGCCGACCGCCGCGGCCAGGTCCCGGAGGTGCTGGCCCGCCGTGAGTCGGTGGGACGCATGGTCGAGGAACTGCTCGACGCAGGGGCCCGAACCGGTGTCGACACCCCGGTCTGACCGGGGCCGCGTCGTCGCCGCCTCCGACTGCGAGCGGTGCCGGCCCGGACTCGTCACCCAGCCCGTCAACACGATCTCGAGCCTCGGCTTCGTGCTCGCCGGCGCGCTGGTGGTCGCCGCCGGGCGTCGGGACGGCCGCCACCGTCCCGGCGCCACCGGGCCCGTCGGATGGGCGATGGCGATGGCCGGGTTGGGCAGCGTCGCCTACCACGGCCCCGGGACCGCGTTCGGGCGGTGGCTCCACGACGCCACCCTGCTCAACCTGGCCGCGACGATCGCGGTGACCGACCTGGCCGGCCCACCACCCCCGGTCGACGACCGGCGGGACGGCCGCGGGAGCGCCGCCGGCCGGCGCGCCGCCCTGGCCGGGGTCGCGGCCGGCTCGGCGGTGCTGGCCCACCCGCGCACCACCACCGCCGCGCAGGCCGGCACCGCCGGGCTCGCCACGCTGCTCGAGGTACGGCGGTTCTCGACGCGCGGTCCGGCGCCTGCCCCCGATCGGCGGCGGGGCCTCGTCGCCGCGGTGCTGGCCGGCGCCGGCCTCGCCCTCCAGGTCAACGGACGCACCGGGCGGGGGTGGTGCCGGCCCGACTCCCGGCTCCAGGCCCACGCCGGCTGGCACCTGCTGTCGGCCGCCGCCCTCTGGGCCCGCAACACCTGACCCCCGACGGGTCCCGCCGCGGCCGCCGCCTGAGCGTCGCGTCGACGTCGGGAGTCCGCGTCAGACGTCGAGGTGCCAGGTCACGGGACTCAGCGGATCGGGCCGGTAGCTGCAGTACACGCCCGTGCACACCGAGCGGCCGAGGTGCTCGCCGAGGTCGGGCAGCCCGTCGGCGATGCGGGCGATCGCGTAGCGCAGGGTCCGGGTCACGCTCGTACGGGCCCTCTCCTCGGTTCCGCCCACCCGGCGCGTTCGCCCGTGGAGGCCCACGGCCCGACCGAGCTCCCGGACCAGGTACTCCCGGTCGTGCTTCGCCCGCGCGGCCCGCCCCAGGTCGTGGTCGGCCTCGGCGGCGGCGATGTCCTGGTCGACCTCGGCCAGCCGCCGGCGGTAGGCGGCCTTGGCCTCGTCGTCGAGGGCGGGGATCCCCGCCTCGACCGTCCCCGCGCCGGCGAGATCGAGCGCGCGGAACTCCTTCCCGGGGGCCGACAGCAGCCGGCCCAGGAGCCGTAGGCCCTTGAGGTCGGCCATCGCCACCTCGCGATCGCCGAACCCGATCCGCCAGCCGTCGCCCACCCGGGCGAGGGCGGCGACCGGGGTTCGGGGACGGGACGCCACCCCCTCCAGCAGGGCCTCGGCCTCGGCCTGCCGGCGCGGGGCCCCGTAGACCGCGAAGGCGGCCCGGGCCGCGCGCCACTCGAGAGACGCCGCCTCCCGGTTGCCCGCGAGCCTCCAGGCGTGCCCGAGCACCACGCGTGCCGCCGCCGCGTCGTAGGGCGCGTCGAGGTCGACCCACCCCGCCAGAGCCGCCCCGGCCGCGGCGGTGGCAGCCGCCGGATCGCCGGCGAGGACCGCGGCCCGGGCCGCTGCCAGGTCGGCCGCGGCCCGGACACCGGGCGTCGCGTGCCGGCCGGCGATCGACCCCAACCGGCCGGCGGCGGCCGCCGCGACCACCGCGTCGCCCGCCGCGAAGGCGATCTCGGCCTGGGCCTCCAGCAACGGCACCAGCTGGAGGCCGGCGATCGGCGGCCGCTCCTTCCAGGGGAGCACCATGGGCGATTCGATCTCCGCGGCGACGAGCTCCGCGGCGGCCGCGAGCTCCCCCTGCTCCATGCGCAGCAGGGCCAGACCCGGCTGTGCCGACCACGCGCGGGCGTGGGCACTCAGGAACGCCTCCTCGGCCCCGACGAGGTCGCCCCGGCGCAGCCGGATGTTGCCGAGCTCGGCGAGCGGCCAGCCCAGCTCGCGCCGCATCCAGGGCCGCAGGTCGGCGCAGGCGGCGAGAGCCTCCTCCTCGGCCGCGGCCGCCGGGCCGGCGATCCGGAGCATCTCGGCCCGGTGGACCCGACAGCGGCCGCGCGCGCCTCCGTACGCGACCCCGCGCCGCCACCGCTCCATGACGTCGGTCCACTCCCGGGCCCGATCCACCAGCAGGAGCGCCTGCGCGGCGCACACGAGCTCGCAGTACATGTTCCCCGTGAGGAACGGATCGTGGCTCCCGCTCATCAGGTCGGCGGCCACCTCGTCGAGCAGGGCTACGCCCTCGTCGACGCGGCCGTCCATCGTCAAGAGGCGCGCGGTCGCGACACGTCCCATCACCACGGCGGGATGAAAGCCGAGCGACGTACCGAGCGCGACGGCCTCCCGGGCGTGGCGTCCGGCGGCGGGGGCGTCGCCGGAGAGGAACCGCTCGTAGGTGCGAACGGCCGCGATCAGCGCCGCCGCCTCGGCGCCGCCGTCGCCGTCGAGGCCGAGGACCCGTTCGGCCTTCGCCACCCAGCCGCGGACCGCGGCCATCAGCCCGGAGTCGACGAGGAGGTGCATGGCGACGGTCGCCGCCGTGAGGGCGGCGTCCGACGTCCGACCCTCGCCGAGCTGCAGCGAGTAGAGGGCCTCGCGAGCCCCGAGCGAGGCCTCGAACCGACCGGCCCGGTACGCGGCGTCGGCCCGGAGGGCCAGCACCGCCTCCGACGGGTCGAGGCCTTCGAGGGCGTCCAGCGCGCCGGCCGGATCCCCCGCCTCGATCGCGGCTCTCGCCGCGGCGAGCGCGCCTGTCACGACGTAACAATGGCCTGTCACGCCTATGGGTGCACGAGCGCCGGTACCCGCCGGCGCCGAGCGACAGGAGGCGACGACATGAGGACGCGCAGCGACGACATCCCGGTGGTGATGGACGCCCCGGGGGCGACGGCCCGCCATCGACCCGACTTCGGTACCGTCGCGGCCACGCTGGCCGCGGAGCACTACCGGCTCGAGGCAGGGGTCGACATCTCCCCGCTCCTGGAAGGACTGCCCGACGACGGCTGCCAGGCCCCACACTGGGGCTACGTCATCAGCGGCCGCGTGACCGTGACCTACACCGGTGGGGAGCAGGAGGCGTGCCGGGCGGGAGACCTGGTCCACTGGCCGGCCGGCCACACGGTGCGCGCCGACGAGGACACGGAGATGGTCCTCTTCAGCCCGCAGGTCGACCACCAGGAGGTGATGGCCCACATGGCCGGGCGGCTCGCCAGGCTGACCGGCTAGGCGGAGCCGCGGGGCGGGTCCGACGCATCGACCGGGCCCGTCCCGCGGGCCGCGTCCGACGGTGGATCGTGGTCAGCCGAGATCGACGTGGAACTCGTGGGCGTCGGGGTCCTGGGCGTGGCGGGCCACCACCACGAGGTGCGGCCCCGCGGCCGGGACCCAGCGGTGGGCCGACGGGTCGCGCCGGGCCAGGCGGCCCAATGGAACCCGCACCTCGGCCGTCGAGCTCTCGTCGGGCCGGAGCGGCACCCGGGCGAAGCCGGCCAGGCGCGGCGGTGAGCCCTCGGCCGCCGCGTACACCTGGACCACCTCCACGCCGGCCCGGGCGCCGCGGTTCGACACCGTCGCCGCCACCACGAGGTGCCCGGCCGCCGGGTCGCCGCCGTCCGCGGGCACCTGGGAGCCCCCGGGCGCCTCGATCGCGGCGGTGGCGCCGTCGATCGAGAGGTCGGTGTAGGACAGCCCGAAACCGAACGGGTACCGGGCCGCATGCCCGTCGCGGGCCAGGCGCCAGTAGCCGTGCCACGAGTCGTACACGACTGCTTCCGCGTCGCGGTCGAACGGCGGCAGGTGGGCCTCGTCGGTGGGGACCGTGAAAGGCAGGCGGCCGACCGGCTCGCCCCGGCCGAGGAGCACGTCGGCGAGCGCGTGGCCGCCCTCCATCCCCGGGTACCAGGTGGCCGCGATGGCCGGGACCGACGAGAACCACGGCTCGACGAGCACGGCGCTCCCCGCCATCACCACCACGACCGTCCGGGGGCACGCCGCGGCGACCGCGGCGATCAGGTCCTCGTCGGCCGGGTGCAGTCGCAGGGACGTCCGGTCGCCGCCGGTGGCGAAGCCCCCGGCCTCGGCGGCCGGGTTGGGGTTCTCCCAACCCCGGTCCCCCTCGGCCGCCAGGCGGGCCTCGAACTCCGCCGCCAGCTCGGGGTCGTCGGGGCCGGGGAGGAGCGCCGTCAGCTCCTTCGACGTGGCGCCGATGAACTCGCCCTCGTCGTCCTTGGTGTACCCGACCACCACCACCGCCGCGTCGGCCGAGGCCGCGACGGCCGCGGCCGACGCCGGGTCGGCGCCGTCGTCGTGGACCACCTCCACCGCGGCGCCGGCGCCGGGGCCCTCGCGGCGGTCGGCCCCCAGCGCCGCCCGCAGGCCGTCGAGCGGCGTCACCGCCGAGGGGGCCCACACGTCGCTGGACCCGCCGTCGCCCAGGTTGCGGACCGCCGCCAGGCGCCCCACCACCGCCAGCCGGCTCAGCCCGGCGGGGTCGAGGGGCAGCGCCGGGCCGCCGTCGACCGGCTCGTTGCGCAGCAGCACGATCGACGCGGCCGCCGCCTCCCGGGCCAGGGCCCGGTGCTCGGGCGACGCCAGCACGTCGATCGGGGGCCCCGGACGGGAGACGACCGACCACCAGCGCAGCAGCGTGGCCACCACGCGCGTGGCGATGGTGGCGACGTCGTCCTCGGTCACCGTGCCGTCGGCCAGCGCGGCGTCGAGGTGCTGGGCCCGCACCATCGGGAACGGCATCTCCACGTCGAGGCCGGCGAGCACCGACTTCGCCGCGTCGCGCAGCCCGAAGATCCAGTCGGAGATGACGATGCCCTCGAAGCCCCACTCGTCGCGCAGGATCTCGGTGATCAGCTCCCGGTTCTGGCCGCACCACTCCCCGTTCATCGAGTTGTAGGCGGTCATCACGCAGGCGACGCCCTCCTCCACCACCCGGCGGAAGTGCGGCAGGAACACCTCGTGGAGCGCCACCTCGTCGACGGTGACGTCGACGGTGAAGCGGGCGTTCTCCATCGAATTGACGGCGAAGTGCTTCACGCAGGCCATGGCGTGGCGCTGCACACCGCGGGCGAGGGCGGCGCCCATCTCGCCCACGAGGAACGGGTCCTCGCCGTAGGTCTCCTGGGCCCTCCCCCAGGCCGGATGCCGGAGCACGTTGACGCAGACGCCGCCGAAGAGGTTGGCGTCCACGGCCCGCAATTCGGTCCCGATCGCCTCTCCGATCCTCTCCTCGAGCTCCACGTCCCAGGTGGCGCCGCGGGCCATGCTCACCGGGAACGCGGTGGCCGGCCCGGTCGTCAGGCCGCGGGGACCGTCGGTGAAGGCGAAGCCCGGGATACCGAGGCGCTCGACTCGTGCGGCCAGGAACGAGCGCCGGTGGTAGTCGCCCCGCGCCATGGCCGCCAGGCCCGCCCAGCAGGGCTGGTCGCCGTCGAGGCACCAGCGCCGCTCGGCCGGGGTCATGAGGCCGACGAGGCCGCGGGCCTCGGCGACCGGGTCGGCACCGCCGGCCACCGCGGCGGCGGCCCGATCGAAGGGAGTGGGTCCGCTCATGCCCACTTCCTAGCTGACGGGCGCCCCGGCCGCTGCCCTACGCTCCGGCGCGGACGGCGGCGCCGGCCGCTGCGACCGAACCGGAGCGACAGCATGCGCACCAAGGCCACCGAGCTGGTCGGGATCGACGTCCCGATCTTCGCCTTCTCCCACTGCCGCGACGTCGTGGCCGCGGTGACCAACGCCGGCGGCTGCGGGGTGCTCGGAGCTGTGGCCCACAGCCCCGAGCAGCTCGACGTCGATCTCGCGTGGATCGAGGAGCAGGTGAAGGGCAAGCCGTTCGGGGTCGACCTGCTCGTCCCCGAGCGCTTCGTCGGCGCCGAGGAGGGCGGCCTCGACCGCGAGAGCCTCGCCGCGCTCGTGCCCGAGGAGCACCGCAGGTTCCTCGACGGGCTCCTCGCCCGCTACGACGTCCCGCCCGCGCCCGAGGGCGTCGAACCCGGCCAGGGGATGGGCGGCCTGCGCGTCGACCCGAAGAGCATGGCGCCGCTCCTCGATGTGTGCTTCTCGCACTCGCCGAGCCTGGTGGTCTCGGCCCTCGGGCCGCCGCCCGCCCACTTCATCGAGCGGGCCCACGGCGCCGGCATCCCCGTCGCCGCGCTGGCGGGGACCGTGCACCACGCCGAGCGCCACGCCGCCGCCGGGGCCGACCTGATCGTGGCCCAGGGCACCGAGGCCGGCGGCCACACCGGCCAAATCGCCACCATGGTGCTCGTCCCCGACGTGGTCGACGCCGTCGCGCCGCGGCCGGTGCTCGCGGCAGGCGGCATCGCGCGCGGCCGCCAGCTCGCGGCGGGCATGGCGCTGGGCGCCGACGGCGTGTGGTGCGGCTCGGTGTGGCTCACCACCGAGGAGGCCGAGGTGCCCCCGGCGATCCAGAGGAAGTTCCTCGCCGCCGGCGCGGGCGACACGGTGCGCTCCCGGTCGCTGACCGGCAAGCCGGCCCGGATGCTGCGCACGGCGTGGACCGACGAGTGGGAGAGCCCGGAGGGCCCCGGCCCGCTGGCCATGCCGATGCAGCCGATGCTGATCGGCCCGGCGATGAACCGCATCTTCCGGGTCGCCGACCAGGAGGGCACCGGGGCCAACCGGCTCGTCACCTACTTCGTGGGCCAGGTGGTGGGCAGCATGACGACCGTCCGGCCGACCCGCCGGGTGGTCCAGGAGATGGTCGAGGAGTTCGTCGACGCCGTCGAACGCCTCCACGGCCTCCTCGAGACCGACTGACGATCACCGACGACCTTCCCCGCGCCCCGTCCCCCTCCCCCTCCATCCAGCGTTGGGTCACAAACGTTCGCATGGCGCCGGTTAGCGACCCAACCCCACTGCCTCCCCCTCCATCCAGCGTTGGGTCACAAACGTTCGCATGGCGCCGGTTAGCGACCCAACCCCTCTGCCTCCCTGGGGGTCCCCCGGGTTGACGGACATCTGAGCTGAGGCGACCGTGGTCGTCTCAGGAAGGAGTCCAGATGCCCGCTCCACACCCACCGGAGTTCCGTCAGCGCGCGGTTGAGCTCGCCCGCATGGGGGAGAAGCCCGTCGCGGAGATCGCGTCCGACCTCGGGATCTCCGACAGCTGCCTTCGGAACTGGATGAAACAGGCCGACCTCGACGAGGGCCGCCGCAGTGACGGCCTGTCGACCGCGGAGCGGGCCGAGCTGGTGGAGCTGCGCCGTGAGCTGCGGGTAGCGAAGCTCGAGAACGAGATCCTCAAGCGTGCCGCCGCGTACTTCGCTCGGGAGAACGTGCTCCCAAAATGATCCACACCTTCATCGCCGAGCACTGCTCGGATCTGCCCGTCGCGGTGTGCTGCCGCGTGATGGGGGTGTCGACATCGGGCTTCTACCAGCGCCGGGCGCAGCCGGTCACCGACACCGAGCTCGCCGAGGCCTACGCCGCGAACACGGTGCGCGACATCTGGACGATGTCACGACGCTCATACGGGTCTCCGCGGGTCCGCCAGGAGCTCCAGTTGGGTCTCGGCCGGCGGTGCTCCAAGACCCAGGCCGAACGCTGGATGCGGGCCTGTGGCGCCGTCGGCATCCACTACCCGAAGAAGAGCTACCGGGGCTGCACCCGCTCTGATGGCACCGATCCGAACCCGGACCTGGTGAACCGGCGGTTCGATCCCGACGGCCCGGACCGGCTGTGGGTCATGGACGTGACCGAACATCGAACCGGTGAAGGCAAGGTGTACCTCGCGGCGGTCGTCGACGCCTGGTCCCGACGCGTGGTGGGCTGGTCGATCGCGGATCACATCCGAGCCGAGCTCGTCGCCGACGCCCTGCAGATGGCCACCTGGCGACGCCGCCCACCCGAGGGCCAGACCGTTGCACATTCGGACCACGGGTCGGTCTACACGTCGTGGCTGTTCGGCAACCGGCTCCGCTCCGCCGGCCTACTCGGCTCCATGGGCAGCATCGGAGACTGCTTCGACAATTCCGTCGCCGAGGCGTTCTTCTCGAGCCTCCAGCGCGAACTCCTCGACCAGCATCATTGGGCCACCCGCGACCAACTCGCCCAAGCCATCTTCGAGTGGATCGAGACCTGGTACAACCCACGCCGCCGCCACAGCTACAACCAGGGGCTCAGCCCCATCGACTACGAAACCGCCAACGCGGCATGATCACCCACACCCACCCCGTCCGTGAAACCGGGGGACCTCCACCCTCGAGTGGATCGACCGTCACGAGAACGTCGTGGTCTGCGGACCCTCCGGCACCGGCAAGTCCCACTTCTGTGAAGCCCTCGGCCACGCCGCGATCGAGGCCGGTCACAGCGTCGTGTGGTT
>WBZR01001765.1_pt1 | contig 25313 bp, 14 predicted proteins | sample 5204231 | NCBI WGS metagenome assembly WBZR01 (sample SAMN12412403, study PRJNA552823) | activated sludge metagenome | isolation source: activated sludge from anammox sidestream of wastewater treatment plant... | place: USA: Virginia | collected 2017-08
CGCGCCCGAGGGGATCGAGCAGCACCACGCCACCGTCGAAGACCGAGAGCTGCGGCGCGGCGTCGGCAAGGCCGGCGCGCCGCTCGGCGGTGCTGCCGCCGTAGATCTCGGGCCGGCGCGTCACGGTGGCCAGCTCGCTGCCGTAGCGCGCCAGCTCCTCGCGCAGCCGGGCCGCCGACAGGAAGGCCACCTGGAGGTCGCGCTCGTGGATGAGGTCCCAGGTCACCGCCTGGTAGGCCCGGAACACGCCGACCAGCGCGGTGGCCAGGGCCACGGTGGCGATCGCGAACCCCCAGAGGGTGGCGTTGCCGCGGCGCGCGCGCAGCGCGGCCCACCGGATCAAGGGGCGTTCCCCGCGCCGGAGACGGGCTGGGTCCGCTGGATCTGTGCCGAGACGTCGTGCATCAGCGTCACCGGGGCCTGGCCGAGCACGAAGATCCGCTGCCATGCCTCGCGGGCGATCTGCCGCGCCTCCGACATGTTGGCGAACACCTCGGCGGTGACGGAGTAGCCCTGGACATGCCCCTCGGCGAAGGCGTCGAGGTCGAGGTCGCGGGCGGCCTCGGGATAGCTGGTGCGCACCTGCTTGGCCCACGCCGAGACCAGCGAGGCGCGGGCCGGCTGCAGCAGGTGCGACTCGGCCATGGCCAGGCCGTACTCAGGGCCGGTGAGGTACTTGAGCAGGCTCCACGCCGCCTCGGGATGGGCGGTGTGCGCGTAGACCCCGAAGCCGTCGGTCGTCGCCAGCGTCGCGCGGCCGGCCGGCCCGGCGGGTATGGGCGCCACGCCGACGCGGAACGCGGCCTTGTCGAGGATGTCCTTGAGCGCCCACGAGCCTTCCTCGACGGTCGCCAGGCGGCCCGCCGCGAAGGCGTCGCGGGTGGATTGGTTCTGGACGTCCAGCGGGCCGGCGAGGCTGTGGTCCGCCCACATCCGGTCGCGGATCCAGCCCAAGGCGGCGAGGGCCTCGGGTTGGTCCATCAAGCTCCGCGTCGGGTCGTCGGGGTCGACGAAGTGGCCGCCCCAGGCGTTGACGTGGACCTGCAGCCGGTCCCAGCTGATGTCGATCATGCCGCCCCACGTCGCCGGCTGGCCGGCGCCGGCCGGGCGCGTCAGGCGGGCCAGCGCGGCCGCGTAGTCGTCGTGGTCCCAGCTCCGGTCGGGGCGGTCGACGCCGGCCGCGTCGAACAGGTCCTGGTTGTAGAACAGGGCGAGCGCGCCGTGGTACTTGGGCAGCCCGAACTGCAGCCCGTCGCGCGTGAAGAGCGCCCGGTACTGCGCGGGATCCCAGTCCTCGATGGTGGCGCGGTCGAGGTCGGCGGCGACGAACGGCCGCAGGTCGAGCAGGTGGCCGGCCTGGGCCCACGCCGGGAAGAACTCGCAGCAGCCGGCCAGGACGTCCGGGGCCGTGCCGGCCTGGAAGTCGGCCATCATCTGCTCGTCGAGCTGTTCGGGGTCGGGGGTGTAGAAGACGTGGATGTTGGGGTGCTCCGCCTGGAACCGCTCGATCATCCGCTGCGCGAGGCCGGGGAACCACGGCGTGCGCCAGTCCTGGTAGACCAGCTCGAGGGTGTCGCCGCCGTGCGGCCCCTTGCCCACCGTCGGGAGCTGGCAGCCGCCGGCGACGATCCCGGCCGCCGCCGTGCCGGCCAGGCCGAGGAACGTCCGGCGCGAGAGGGCCGCCGGGCGCTGCGGCCCGGCCGCGGCCGCCGACGGGCCGGCCCTGCCGCGGCCGCGCGCGTCGGGATCCTCGCGCCCGTCCGGCATCGTTCGACCGGCGGCCGGACGCCCGTGCCCGAACGGCCGGTGCCGAGATCGGTTCGACATCGCCCACGCTCCCTCGCATCGCGGCTGGCGCGCACGCGCGCCGTACGGCAGCTTCATGTATTTTATATGATGCGTCAGGATGACGATGCGCGACAAGCGGGACCAGGGCGCCCGCGGTCCCAGGAGCCATCGCCTGTCGCCGCTCCGTGGCGGGCCGGGATGCGTCGGCCCGTACGACGCGGGCGCAGCCACCGACACGCGCCTGCGTCGGCGCCTAACGCGGCCGCGCCCGTGCCGGCGACCCGCCGCCGCGCACCGCGCCGGCGATCCGCGTCGTCGCCTGGGCGCCGGCCGGGAGCGCCGTCCAGTTGCCGGCGCGGTCGCCGGCCTGGGCCGTGAAGTACCACGTCTCGCCCGGCTTGCCCTCGAACGCCACGCGGGCCTGCCCGGCCCGGCGGTCGGCGGGCCATGGGCGCACGGTGCCGACGACGGTCCAGTCCTCGGCCAGGCGGGGCAGCCCGGGCCCGCGCGCGGCGTACACGAGGAAGGCGTCCAGCCCGCTGCCGTCGTCGCCGGCCACGACGGTGAGGTCGAGCCGCCGCGGCGACGTGGCGGGGAGGGGCGCGACGACGGCGAGCACGGGCGGGGTCACGTCGCGCGCGATGGCGGCGGCCCCTGCCGACGACGGGCCGGCAACGCCGGGCGCCGCGGCCGCCCCGGCGTCGACGCGAACCCCGCCGGCGCCGCGTTCGACGAGGATGACCGGCAGCCCGGCGACGATGGGCCGGCCGCCGATGCCGTTGTGGTTGGACGGCGCGGCCAGCCCGACGGTGTACCGCCCGCCGGCCGCGGCGAGCGTGCGCGACGTCACGGCGCCGGCAAGGTCGATGGTGTGGAGCGTGGCGCTCGCGGCGGCCGCGTCGACGGCCACGGACTGGGCGCCCGCCGCGCTCCATGCCACCGTCACGCGCGCGTCGGGGCGGGCGAACACGATCCGCCGGCCGCCGGCCGCCGCGGGGGTCTGGCGCACGAGGCGGGCGCCGCGCAGCTCGCGGGCGGCGACCTGGAACGCGGCGTAGGCGGGGCGGGGCGTGCCGGCGACCTTGGGGTCCATCTGCCAGCACGGCCGGTCGAAGGGCGCCCAGCACTGGTTGCCGGCGTGGTTGCGCACCAGCCCGAACGCGTCGTAGCTCGTCGGCCCGTTGCCGCAGTCGTCGTAGAGCTGGAAGTAGAACAGCGTCTCGACGCCGGCGGCGAGGGCTTCGGGCAGGGCCTGCCAGATGTAGCCCGCCTGCTCGGCCAGGTCGGCGCGGCCGGGGCTCGCGGGGTCCCAGCACGGCCCGGGGTGCTCGGCCCAGATCGGCAGGCCCGCCTCTGTCACCCAGATCGGCTTGGCGGGGATGCCGCGCTCGGCCAGGAGCGCCCGCGCCCGATCGGGGCCGGTCTCGAGGAGCGACGGCGAGCGGTACCAGTGCCACGCGGCCTTGTCGAAGTAGTAGCCGTGGCGGGCCGGCAGCGGCGAGGCTGCCGCGCGGGCCTTGAGCGCGTCGAGGAGCTGGCCGTACCACGCCTGCGCGCCGGCGTCGTCGGCGATGCCGCCGTGCATGACGACGGCCTCGGGGTCGCGGCGCTCGATGACGAGGTAGGCGACCTCGAGGTAGCGCGCGTACTCGGCCGGCGTGCCGCGCCAGAACGCCCGCAGGTTCGGCTCGTTGCCGATCTCCCACGCGCCGATGCCGGCGCCGGCGCCCCAGCCGCGGGCCTGCGCGAGCCCGCCGCCCGGGCGGTAGCGCTCGACGACGGCGTCGACGAACGCGGCCCAGCGGTTGGCGGGGTTGACGGCGGCGGCCTGGGCGGGGTCGTCGGTGAGCGCGCCGCCGGCCGTGGTGAAGATGCCGGCGTCGAGGCCTTCGGGCGCGCCGTCCATGACGGCCACGCCGGGCTGGTTGCCCTGGAGCACCGCGAGCGTGCGCAGGCCGTGGGCGACGTCGCGCGCGACGATGCCGTCGCTGGCGGCCCAGCTCATCTGCCCGGCGCGCTCGACGAGGTCCCAGTACAGCGACCAGCGGTTCCACCCGGCGCCGGACTCGGCGGCGCGCCGGTAGCGGTCGGCGACGACGTCGGGGGGCAGGGCCTCGCGATCGGCGGGCGGCTTGTCCGGAAACCGAACGGCGTGCAGGTCGAGCCCGTCGACGTGGACCAGGCCGAAGCGGGGGTTGGGGCCGGCCTGGGCGGCCGGGGCATGGCCGGGCTCGGCCGCGGCGGGCGCCGCGGCGCCGGTCAACCCGGCGAGCAGCCCGAGCGTGGCGCCAGCCGTCTGGCGAATGGTCATGGGCGGTGTCGTGCCTCCCGCGACGGCGTCAGCAAGGGGCGTGCCACGATCGCCGGCCCGCGGCCACGGCATGGCTCACGCGCAGGCGGTCACGGGAACAGCCCCAGGCTGCCGTAGGCCGCGACGATCTTGTTGATCGCCGTGACGTAAGCCGCCGTGCGCAGGTCGCAGCCGTGGCGCACCTGCGCCTCGCGGATCTGGTTGTAGGATCCGACCATCGTCTCCTCGAGCCCCGAGTTGACGAGGTCCTCCTCCGCCGCGCCGCGCGTGAACACCGACACCTCGTCCTCCGAGAAGTGGTGCGCCGTCACGTTCTCCACCGCGTGCAGCAGCTTGCGGTAGGCGCCCTCCTCGAACCGCTTCTCCATGCGCCCGAACCGCACGTGCGACAGGTTCTTCAGCCACTCGAAGTACGACACCGTCACGCCGCCCGCGTTGAGGTAGGTGTCGGGGATGATCAGGACGTTCTTGTCGAGCAGGATCGTGTCGGCGTCCGCCGTCACCGGGCCGTTGGCGCCCTCGCCGATGATCTTGGCCTGGATGCGGCCCGCGTTCTCCGCCGTGATCTGGTTCTCGAGCGCCGCCGGCACCAGGATGTCGCAGTCCATCTCGAGCGTCCGGATCGACGGCGTGATGTTCTCGGCGCCCGGGTAGTCCAGGATCGAGCCGTTCTCGGCGCGGTGCGCCACCACGGCGTCGAGGTCGAGCCCGTCCGGGGCGTAGATCCCGCCCTCGTACTCCGCGATGCCGACGAGCACCGCACCGCCCTCGACCAGGAACTTGGCCGCGTGGAAGCCGACGTTGCCGAGCCCCTGCACGATGACCCGCTTGCCGCCGAGCCCCGTCGACAGCCCGCGCGCCCGCATGTCGTCGCCGAACCGGCACGCCTCGCGGATGCCGAAATACACCCCGCGCCCTGTCGCCTCGCGCCGGCCGCGGATGCCGCCCTGCCCCACCGGCTTGCCGGTGACGCACGCCAGCGCGTTCAGCTCCCCGGCCGTGATCGCCTGGTAGGTGTCGGCGATCCACGCCATCTCGCGCTCGCCCGAGCCGAAGTCCGGCGCCGGTACGTCGACGCCCGGGCCGATGAAGTTCTTGCGGATCAGCTCGAACGTGTAGCGCCGCGTGATGCGCTCGAGCTCGCCGTCGGAGTAGTGCGCGCGGTTGATCCGGATGCCGCCCTTGGACCCGCCGAACGGCACGTCGACGACGGCGCACTTGTACGACATCAGCGCCGCCAGCGCCATCACCTCGTCCTCGTTGACCCCGAGGCTGTAGCGGATGCCGCCCTTGGTCGGCAGCTTGTGCTGGCTGTGCTCGGCGCGCCACGCCTCGATGACCTCCACCGAGCCGTCGTCGCGGCGGACGGGGAAGGCGACGCGGTAGACCGCGTTGCAGCGCTTGATCTGCTCGAGCAGCCCGGCATCGTGGGGCGTGAAGACGGCGGCGCGGTCGAACTGCCGGTTGACCTGCTCGGTAAAGCTGTACGCGTGGGACATGGAAGGCCTGGCCTCGATGGGACCGACGGGTGGATGGACGGTTGAAAGAACAGGGATATTTATCACGATCCGGCCGCGATTGCCAAATAATGCGGCCGACCGGCCGGTCCGCCCCGACGCGTCGCGCGGCTAGCGCGCCGGCGGCGCGCCCCGGTGGCCGGCCGTCGGCCGGCCACCCCCCAGCGCGATCCGCGTCGCCGTCGCCGTGGGCTCCGGCGGCGGCGTCTCGCTCGGCCGCGGATACGGGGTCGGCTCGGGCGTTCGCGTGCGCTCCGGCGGGTGGGTCGCCGACGGCTCGGGGACCCGCGTCGCCTCGCGGCTCGCGGTCGGGCTGGCGGCCCGTGTGGGTTCGGGTTTGCGCGTCAGCGTCGGGGGCGGCGTCGGCGAGGGGGCCTGCGTGGCGGTCTCGGTGGCCCGCGGTGAGGGCGCCGGCGTGGACGACGGCGGCACCGTCGGCCGGGCCGACGGCGTCGCGGTGGCGGCCGCGGGCGTCGCGCGCCGGCGGGTCGCCGTCGGGCTGCCGGTGGCCGACGCGGTCGGCGACGGCGTCGCGCTGGGGGTCGGCGTCGCCGTGCTCGTGACGGCCTGCGCGCGGCCGTCGGCGCTGCCGACGACCCCCCGACCCGCCGCGCCCACCGGCGTTTCGGCGGACGCGGGGGTGGTCGACGGCGTCGCCGATGCCGTCACCGACGCCGTCGCGGTCGACGAAGGCGCGACCGTCCCGACGGCCGGCCATGCGGCGGTCCCCTCGGCGCGGCCGGGGTCGCCGGGCGGCGGTCCGCCGCCCGGCGCCGCGTCGCATGCGCGCCACCACACGACGGAGACGAGCAGCACGGCCGCCGCCGCCGTGGCCACCACGGCGCCGGTCCGCCCGCTCCGCGGCCGCGCCGCGTCGCGTGCGCCGGATCGCGGGGCGCCGTCTTCGGCGTGGCCGGTTCCCGCACGGCCTGGCGGTCCGTCGGGCTCCGGCGTGCCGACGCCCGCCGCCAGCCGGTTCAGGAGCGCCTCGGCGAACCCGGGGTCCGGCGCGACGGCCTGCGCCGACCGCGCCAGCGCGCGGGCCATCTCCGCCGCCGCCGGATCCACGCCCGGCGGCAGGGGGCTGGCAGCGCCGTCCGCCAGCCAGCGCTCGAGCGCGTCGTATCCGCGCGTCACGTCCGTCCCCGCATCAGGCGCCATCGTGCCGCGCCTCCCGCGGTTCGATCACGGCGCGCAGCTGGAGCAGGCCGCGGTGCAGGATCATCTTCACCGCGCTCTCGCCCTTGCCCATGATCGCCGCGATCTCGGCCACCTTGAGGTCGGCGAAGAACCGCAGCGCCAACGCCTCGCGCTGGTCGTCGCTGAGCGTGGCCAACGCCGGCACGAGCTCGTCGGCCTGCTCGAGCGCCGCCAGCCGCCGCGACGGCGCGCCCGCCAGCGCGTCGAGGTCGACGTCGTCCGCCGTCAGCCCCAGGCCGGTCTTGCGGCGCCGGCGCCGGCGGAAGCCGCTCACCTGGCGGCGGGCGATGGTGTACAGCCACGCGCAGAAGCGGCCTTGCTCCTCGTAGCGGGCGAGCGAGGTCAAGGCGTCCATGAAGACGGCGGCCGTCAAGTCCTCCGCCTCGGCCGCGGACCCCACGCGGGCGTAGACGTAGCGGTACACCCCGGGGAGGTGCCGGCGGTAGAGCGCCTCGAAGGCCGCCGGGTCGCGATGCGCCGACGCGGCCAGCGCCGCGTCGACGTCAGCGGCGGTCGCGCGATCCACGCCCGACCGCCGGCCCGGCGTTGCGACGGGCGCGCCCACCCACATCGGCACCACGGATTGCATCGATCGACATATGGCTCGAGGGTCGACCGGCGTCACACGCCGGCCACGCGCCAGCGGGGGGCATGGGGTTGGTTGGCGCCGATCGGATGCCGTATAGTTTAGCGCATGCCCAGCCTCGCAACCGCCGTGCCGCTCTCGCTCCCGCTCCTCGACGCCCCGATCGCCGTCATCGACGTCGAGACCACCGGCCTGTCGCCGCGGCACGGCGATCGGATCATCGAGCTCGCCGTCCTGCGCGCCGACCCCGACGGCCGCGTGTCGGAATGGGGCTCGCTGGTCAACCCCGGCCGGCCGATCAGCCCGGCCGCCAGCGCCGTCAACGGCATCCACGACATCGACCTCGTCGACGCCCCGCCGTTCGTCGAGCTCATCGTCGACCTGGCCGAGTGGGTCGCCGGCGCGGTGGTCGTGGCGCACAACGCGCCGTTCGACCTGGGCTTCATCGCCGCCGAGCACCAGCGCGTCGGCGCCCCGATGATCGAGGCGCCGATCATCGACACCCTCGTGCTGGCGCGGCGCTGGTTCCGCTTCCCGAGCAACAGCCTCGGCGAGGTCGCCCGCGCGCTCGGGGTCCGGACCGGGCGCGCCCATCGGGCCGCCGGCGACGCCCACACCACCTACCGGGTCCTGCGCCGCATGGCGGAGGACCTCGCGCCGCGCGGCATCGTCACGCTCGAGGACTACCTGCAGGGCCATGGCCCGGGCGGCAAGGTCGGGCCCGACGGCCTGCCGCGCATCGACGAGCCGCTTGCCACCGCCATCCGCGATCGGCGCACCGTGGCCATCCGCTATTCACGCCAGGGCCAGACCAGCGAGCGCCTGGTCGACCCGATCGCCGTGCAGGGCGGCCAGCTCGTCGCCTTCTGCCGCCTCCGCCAGGCGCAGCGGACGTTCCAGCTCAACCGGATCGTCGCCGCGTGGTGGCCCGAGGGCTGATGCGCCCGTCGACGGGCTGCCGCCGCACCCGGCGGCCCTCGGCCGCCTAGCCCGGCGGGTCGAGGCGCACCAGCGGCAAGAACACCGCTGCCGGCGGGCGCGCGGCCTCGGTCGCCGTCGGCGTGGCCGAGGCCGGCACGGGCGTGGCGGTGGGGGTCGCGGTGGGGCTCGCCGACGGCGTCTCGGGCGTGCTCGGCGCGGGCCGGCTGGCCGGGTCGGCCGGGTCGGTGCCGGCCGCCAGCTCGTCGCGGTTCCACGCGCCGTCGCGGTCGCGGTCGAGCGCGCCGCGCACGCCGTCGCCCGGGGGCACGCACGTGAACGTGGTCTCGGCACCCGGGGCCGACGCCCCGGCGACCACCGCCGAGAGCGCCTCGGGCGCCTCGGCGCGGCGATCGGGCTGGAACCGCCCGCCCTGCCAGAGCCAGCCGCGGGCCTCGCCGGACCTGCGCCCGCGGGCGACGAGGTCGCAGTCGCCGGCCGTCGCCCGCGCGGCGAGGACGTCGAGGCGGGCCAGACGCTCGGCGTCGGGCGGCCCGGCCCCGAGCGTCACCTGCCGCCCGACCGCCGGCGCCATGCCGGTGTCGAACGCCAGCACGAACGCCGCCGCCTCCTTCCGCCGCGCGTCCTTCTCCTCGGCGGTCTCGCCCGGGAAGTCGAACACGTCGCTCTCGAGGAAGTGCACGAGCGTGTCGGCGCTCCCGTCGTGGGCGAAGCCGAACCCGCTGACCTGCGGGCCGTCGACGTCGAAGCGCCCGAGCTTCTGGTAGAGGTTGCGCAGGTGCGGGGCCTTGAAGTCCTGCCCCGTGCGCGCGCCCTCGAAGTTGATGCGCTTGTTGGTCCCGATCGGCAGCGTGTGGCAGCCGGCGCAGTTGTCGATGCCGCTGTCGACCTTGCCCGGGCCGGTGAAGATCTCGAACCCGGCTTCCTGCTCGGGCGTGCGCGAGCGGTCGATGGCCTGGACCGGGTTCGGCGGGTAGCGGATGGTGAAGAGGAAGCGCGCCAGCTTGTCCATGTCGTCCCGCGGCAGCGGCGCCGCGAGGCCGTTGAGCGTCTGGAACGCCGGCATGAACTGGCTGAAGCTCTCGAGCTCGTCGTCCTCCTCGCCGGCGCCGCCGAAGCGGTCGGCGCGCCAGTGCATCGGCCCCGCGCCCGCCATCCCGCGGAAGCTCTGCGTGGTCATCGGCCCCTTCATGGGATGGTACTTGAAGTCGCGCGGCTTGAAGATGAAGTTCTCGTGCGTCAGCGCGAACGGCATGCGGATGATCGTCCCGGTGGGGTCGCCGAGGTCCCACGCCAGGTGGTCCATGTCGGCGAACACGTGGCAGGTGGCGCAGCTCATGTCGCCGTGCCCGCCCGCGATCGTCATGTCGTAGAGCAGAGGCCGACCGGCGTGCACCTCGGGCGGCGTGGGGTCGAAGTGCAGCGGCACCGTGGCGACGCTCCGGCCGGCGGCGAGGTCGACCACCGAGATCGTGGCGTCGAGGTGGTTCAGCACGTACAGCCGCGCGCGGTCGTCGTCGAGCGCCAGGCCACCGGGGCCGAACCCGACGTCGATGCGCCGGACCACGCGGCCGGTGGCATCGAGCTCGCCGACCTTGGCCGAGCCGAACGCGGCGACATAGGCCGCCGCGCCGTCGCGGCTGAACACGATGGCGGTCGGCTGCCCGAGCGAGCGGGCGATCTCGGTGGCCGGCCCCGGCGACCGGGAGCGGTCGATGTGCGGGTTGAGCTGCACGGCCAGGCTCGACGCCGCGGCGTCGAGCGGCCCGAAGACCGTCGTCACGCGGCTGTCGGCGGCTTGCCCGCGCAGGTTGGGCTCGAAGCGCACGGCGTTGTGGGCCTCGGTGTTGGTGACCCACAGCTCGCCCGTCCCGGGCCGCACCGCCATGTTGAACAGGGTCGTGCCGACCCCTTGGATGCGGTTGACCACCCGGGGCGGGTCGGCGCCCGCGTCGATGGCGAACACGTCGTCGTCAGGCAGCGTGAACGGCAGCGACGCCGTCCAGTCGCGGTTCGCCTCGTCGCGCCACTGGCCGCTCTGGTACGCGACGATGAGCCCCGTGGCCGGCGGCTCCGCGCCGCTGGTGTTGGCGGGGCTCGGCGGCGGCGGGCCGCCGCCGGCGGCGACCTTGGCCTCGTCGACCACCGTGGTCTTGTTGCCGGAGTGGAAGATGGCGGCGAAGACGGTCCGGCCGTCGGCGCTGGCCGCCAGCGCGCGGGCCGGGAGCCCCGCGAGCGTCACGACCGCCGGCGGCGCTTCGGGCCGCGCCGCGTCGAAGACCCACACGTCGGCCCGGCCGGCGCCCGGCACGTCGAAGTCGGCGCGCCGGGCGGTGGCCACGAACACCCGGTCGCCGTTCGGCCCGCCGACCACGATGTCGCGCGGCTCGTCGCCGACGTCGAAGGTCCGGACGACACGCGGCGCGGTGGGGTCGGAGGTGTCGACGACGCTGACCGAGTCCGAGAGGTGGTTGGAGACCCACACCTCGTCGTCGGAGCGGACCGCCAGCGCGACGGGGCGCAGGCCGACGGCGACCTCGCCCAGCCGGAGGGCGGCGGGGCCGCTGACGTCGAAGATCTCGAGGTGGTCTTCGGCGGTGTTGAGGGCGTACAGGCGCCGCGCGTCCGGCCCCAGCGCGATCGGGCGCACGGGTTCCGTCTCGAAGTTCGTGAACCCGCCCTGGTCGTCGGCCACGGCCGGCGCCCGGTCGTGCTGGGCCAGCCCGAAGCCGGCGACGCACGCGATGCCGAGCGCGAGCCGCAACAGGCCCAGGAGCGACGGCCGGCGCGCGGGAGATCCCACGGGCGAGCCGGGTCGATGGGTCATGGCAGGCCTCCTCGATGGCGCAGCACCATAGACACGCGACCCCGCCCCAGGGTTCCTTGGCTAGCGGGCGAGGCGCGGGTCCAGGATGTCGCGGAACGCGTCGCCGATCAGGTTCCAGGACAGCGAGAACAGCGTGATCGCCAGGCCCGGGAACACGACGATGTACCAGTCGTTCACGAGAGACGGAACGCGCTGGCGGGCGCTTGCGATCATCTGGCCCCAGTCGGCATACCCGTCCGGCACGCCGAGGCCGAAGAACGACAGCGCCGCGAACGACAGGACGATGGTGCCGATGTTGAGCGAGGCCAGGACGAGCACCGGGAAGATGGCGTTGGGCAGCACGTGGCGGGTGATGATGCGGAAGTCGCTCGCGCCGACGCTGCGCGCCGCCCACACGTACTCGCGCTGCTTGACCGACAGGATGTCGGCCCGGATGAGGCGGGCGTAGCCGGTCCAGCCGAACGCCACGAGCGCCAACATCGCCGGCAGGACGCCCTGGACCTGCGGGAGCGACCGCAGGATCGTCGCCAGCGTGATGGCGGCCAGGAGGAACGGAAACGCCTGGAACACCTCGACGATGCGCATGAGGATCTCGTCGATCCAGCCGCCGTAGTACGCCGAGATCGACCCAACCGTCAGGCCGATGACGAGCGCCAGCGAGGTGATGACGATGCCGACGATGAACGCCGTGCGCGTGCCCCACACCACGCCGTAGTAGATGTCGTACTGGTCGGTGGTGGTGCCGAAGCGGTGCTCCGCGCTCGGCGGCCGAGGCTCCTTGGAGAAGCCGTACTTGGGCACGAGGTAGACGCTGTCGCGGCAGCGCCGGCCGCTCCGCGCGTCGTCCGGGCACGGGGCCAGCAGCGGGGCGGCGACGGCGATGGCGGCGAAGCCCACCAACAGCACCGTCCCGAGCAGCGAGGCCGGGTTGTGGAGCAGCCGGCGGGCGATGCGCCGGGCGCTGCGCGGGCTCTCGATCGACTGGACCTCGTCGATCAGCTCGGCGCGGGCCGCCGCGGCGGCGACGGACGGCGTGGCGGCAGGGTCGGTGGCGCCTGCGGTCATGGTTGGGCCCTCTGGGAGATCAGTTCAGCCGGACCCGCGGGTCGAGCCAGGCATACAGGACGTCGACGGCGAGGTTGCCGACGATGAGGAGCGTGCTGCTGAAGAGCACGAGGCCGAGCACCGTGATGATGTCGAGGTTGGATGCCGCCTGCACGAACGAGCGCCCGATGCCCGGCCAGTTGAACACCGTCTCGGTCACCACCGCGCCGTTGAGCAGCGAGATGAGCTGGAAGCCGCCGACGGTCACGACCGGCAGCATGGCGTTGGGCCGCGCGTGCTTCTGGATCACCGCACGCTCGGCCAGCCCCTTGGCCCGGGCGGTCTGGACGTACTCCTGGCGCAGGACCTCGAGCATGCTCGAGCGCGTGATGCGCAGCATGACCGCCCAGCTGACGAACGACAGCGTGGCCACCGGCAGCACGAGGTGCTTGAGGGCGTCCCACACCACGTCGACGCGGCCGTTGACCAGCCCGTCGACGGTGAGGAGGCCCGTCGGCGACCGCCAGCCCGGTGCGTCGACGACGCGCTGCATCTCGTGCGTCAGCCGGTCGCCCGTCGGCAGCCAGCCGGCGTACGCGGCGAAGAACATCAGGAGCAGCAACCCCACCATGAAGGTCGGGGCGCTGGTGCCGACGATGCTCGCCACCCGCAGCACGTGGTCGCTCCACTGGTTGTGCCGTAGCGCCGACAGGATCCCGAGCTGGATCCCGACGACGAGGATCGGGACGATCGACCACAGCGCCAGCTCGGCCGTGGCCGGGATGCGGTCGCGGATCACCTGCGCCACCGGCTGCTTGCCGGTCTTCGAGAAGCCCAGGTTGCCGTCGGCCATGCTCTTGATCCACCGGCCGTACTGCTCGTGCACCGGATCGTTAAGGCCGTACTGCTCGATGATCTTCTCGAGCGCCCCGGGCTTCTTGGGCACGTCGGCGACGTAGAGCGCGGCGCGCTGCTCGGCCGACAGGAACGAGATCATCGCGAAGATCAGCAGCGTGACGCCGAAGAGGATCACGGGGAGGAGCAGGAGCCGGCGGATGATGTAGTTGGTCATGCCTGGCCTCGCGGGCGCGCGTCCGGCGCGTCGGGATGGGAACGGGGAGCGTCGGGCCACGTGCGGCCGGGGAGGGGCGCGGCGCCCCACGCCCCTCCCCGGCCGGTCACGCGGCTACGGCTTGCTCATCGCGTAGTACCACAGGCCCGGGGCCAGCGGGTTGTTGTACCAACCCGTGGTCTGGCGGCTGACGTAGAACCGGCCGGTCGACTGGGCCAGGAAGATGTCGATGGCCTCGTCGATGGCCATCTGCTGCAGCTCGGCGTAGATGGCGTCCCGCTTGGCCGGGTCGGTCTCGGCCAGCCCGGCGGCGATCTTCTCGTCGAACTTCGCCTGCATGTCGGCGGGGAAGCTCTGGGCGCGCGCGTAGGCGCCCGCGCTCGACATGAACGGCTCCACCCAGTTGCTGGCATCGTAGTAGTCGGCCAGCCAGCCGGCGATCGAGATCGGGAACTTCTGCGCCCGCCGCGCCTCGAGGAACGTGGCCCACTCGAGCTCCTGCACCTCGATCTTGTACTTCTCGTTGATCGCCGCCAGCTCGTCGGCGAGGATCTCGGCCGCGGTCTTGCGGGTGTCGTTGCCCTGGTTGTAGGCCAGCGTCATCGTGAAGCCGGTCTCGGGCAGCTTGCCGCCCCACGCCTTGGCCAGCGACGCCTCGCACTTGACGGGATCGTACTCGTAGATGGGCGACGTGTCGCTGTAGCCCTGCAGGCCCTGGATGATCGGGCCGCGGGTCTGGACGCCTTCGCCCTTGAGCGCGTCCTGGATGAACGTCTCCCAGTTGAAGCAGTGGGCGAAGCCCTTGCGGACGTCGATGTCGGTGAAGAAGTCGACCGGGATGCCGTTGCCGTCGAGCTGCCCGCTGCCGATGAACTCGCTCTCGGGGTTGATCGCGAAGTGGAACATGGCGGCGTCGGCGGCGACGGTGGGGTAGCCCTTGAACAGGTTGACGCTCCCGCCGGGGTTGACCTCGGTCGCCGGCGCGCCCTCGTCGCCGCCGTCGTACTCGGTGTGCACCAGCGAGGCCATCTGGTCGATGTTGGCGCGCGGCACCACGATGGTGTCGGCCTCGCCGGCCGTGAGCTTGGCGAAGCGCGTGCCCCACTCGTCGACCTTCTGGATGACGATGTGCGTGAGCTTGGCCGGGCCCGACGGCCCGCCCTCCCAGATCGGCTCGGTGCGCCAGTAGTCGGCGTTGGCCTCGAGCGTGATCTCCTGGCCCTTCTTCCACTCGCCGAGCTTGTACGGGCCGGTGCCGTTGGCCTTGTCGAACAGCACCGACTCTTGCGGCTCGGGGTTGTGCCACTGCGGCCACGTGGCGCAGTCGTCGTCCCAGTCCTTCTGCTCGATCATCCACTCCTTGTCGAGCACCGCCGACCACGGCTGGCTGAGGAGCTGCGGGAACCACGGCGTGGGCTGCTTGAGCGTGATGGTCACGGTGCCGGCATCGTTGTCGGCCACGACCGTCGCCTTGACGTCCTCGCAGACCTGCTGGATGACGTCGGCCGGCACCTGCTCGAGCGTCGGGGCCTCGGCGCCCTCCGGCACGTCGGTGCTGATGTCGGCCTTGGCGAACGCGTAGCCCTCGATCGTGCTCGTGCCGAGGAGCGGGTTGAGGAAGAGGGTCATCGGCCCGTCGACCCGGTCCTGGAGCATCGCGCGATGCAGCGAGTACGCCACGTCGCTCGGCTCGAGCGTGCCGCCGGCGTGGAACGTCACGCCCTTGCGCATCGTCAGCGTGATGGTCTTCTGGTCGTCCGAGAGGGTCCAGCTCTCCGCGAGCTGCGGCACGTAGTCGTCGGCCTTCTCTCGGTTGAAGTACAGCGGCGTGTCGTAGAGGTTGGACTCGACCGCCGCCCCCGAGGTCTCGTACGTCCACGCCGGGTCCAGGGTCTCGGGCTCGCCGATGGTGACCTGCACGAACGTGTCGCTCGGGACATTCGAGGCCGGGGCGGCCTCCTCCTGGGTGGGGACGATATCCGCCGAAGTCGCCTCGCCCGCCGGCTCCTCGCTTTCGGGGCCGGACCCGCCGCCGCAGGCGGCCAGCCCGGGCAGCAGCGTCAGGGCCAATGCGAGGCCCGTCAAGTGTCGAACTCGCATGCTCGTGTCTCTCCTTCGTCGTGGGCGGACGGACGTCCGCCGCCTCCTGTGAATCGCGACCCACACGTCGGCGAGAGGCATCACGCCCCTTGCCGTTCGGATACACCCGATCCCATACCATCTACCGACGACACCGAGGGTCGGGTTCAGGCCGGGCCGGGCGCACCGTGGGCGCGTGCCCGATGGCGGCGCCTCGATCGGTCGACCGCGGTCCCGTGCGAGTATACCAGACCCGTCGATGCATGCAAGACGGGTGCCGATGCGGTATCATCGCGCCGTGACCTCGCCCATCGCTCGCCGGCGCGCGATCCCCCCGGCATCGGCGCGGCCCCGGCTCGGCCGGCGCCTGGCCCCGGCGGCCGTCGTGGTGCTCCACCTCGCCTGCGGCGCGGGCTACGCCGCCCGCGTGCCGGCGTGGGAGGCCCCGGACGAGGCGTGGCACCTGGCGTATGCCGAGGCGTTGGCGGGCGGTCGCCTGCCGCGCGCTGTCGATACGTACGAGCACCACCAGCCGCCGCTCTACTACCTGTGGCCGGCGCTGGGCCTGCGCATCGCCGGCATCGCCCGGGTTCCGCGTGCGCCCGACAACCCGCGCTACCCGCTCGCCACGGCGGTCGCGCTGCACCCGCCCGGCGACCCGGCGGCGCCCACCGTGCGGTGGCTGCGCGCGTTCTCGGGCCTGCTCGGCGCGCTGCCGGTGGTCCTGGCATGGGCGGCGGCGCGCGCCGCGTGGCGGAGGCCGCGTGCCGACGGTCCGGCGCTCGCGGCTGCGATCGTCGTCGCCGGCGTGCCGCAGTACGTGTTCATCGCGCACGCGATCTCCAACGACACGCTGGCGGCCGGCTGCGGTGCGCTCGCGACCTATGGTCTCGTGCGGTGGGCGGCCGGCGGCGCATCGCGGCGGGCAGTCGCATGCACGACCGCCGGGCTGGCGCTGGGCTGGCTCGCCAAGCTCACGGTCCTGCCGCTCGCGGCGGCAGTGCCGCTGGCCATGGCGCTGGGGCTGCGCCGCGACCGTCGTCGCGGCGACCCGGCGGCGTCCCGGCGGGCCGTGGGCGCCGGCGCCACCGTCGCCGGCGCCATGGCGGCCGTGGTCGCGGCGACGGCGACCCTGGCGCCGTCCGTGCACGCGGCGCTCGTGTCGAACGTCGCCCGCCGCGGGATCGCGGCGGGCGGCGTCGCCGTCGACCAGGACGCGATGGCGCGGTTGGTCGCGGGGCTGGTCGTCTCGCTGTGGGCGCGGTTCGGGTGGCTGAACGTCGACCTCCCCGCGCCGCTGTACGCGGTCCCGGCCGTCGGCGCGGGCCTTGCCGGCGTCGGCTTGTGGCGGCTGAGCCGGGCCGCCGGGGGCGAGACGACGGGACCGGCGGGCGGCCCGGACCGGGCGGCCGTGGCCGTCGCCGCCGCGATCGCCGCGATCGCCTTCGCCGCGGCGGTCCGCAACCTGCTCGCCGATCCCCAAGCCCAGGGGCGCTTCATGTTCCCGGGCCTGGCGGCGCTGGGGTTGCTGGCGGCGGCGGGGTGGGCGGTGCTGCGCGGCGGGCCGCAAAGCGGACCGCGCCGGGCCGCCCGCGGCCCGGCGGCGGGGCTCGCGGCCCTGGCGGCGACCCACGGCGCCGCGCTGGGCTGGACGCTGCCGCGGGCGTACGCGCCGAACCCGGTCGACGCATGGGTGTGGGACGTCCGGACGATGCCCGCCGCGCCGGCGATCGCCGCCGCGCTCGAGCCGGATCCCGGTGCGGTGGGGACTGTGGGCCTGACCCAGACGTTTCGCGCGCGCCGCGACGGGCTGCGGCGTGCCGAGGTCGCGGTCGCCGGCGCGCCGCCCGGCGGCCGCGGAGCGCTCGTGGCCACCCTGGCCGACGACCGCGGACGGGTGCTCGGGCGGTCGTCGGTCGCCGCGGCGGCGTTGCCGGCCGTCGGCGAAGGGCCGCCCGCGTGGATCGGCGTCGACGTGCCGCCGGTCGCCGACAGCGCGGGGCGGACCTTCCGCCTGGCCGTCGGGGTGGAGGGCCCGGCAAGGGGCTCGGGCGCGGCGGCCGCGGGGCCGCTCGGTGGCAGCCAGGGCAGCGGGCCGGATGGTGCGTCCCGCCCCGGGGCCGGCCGTTCCGTGTCGGGCGATGCGCGGGGAGATCGCCCGGCACTGCGGTTCTGGGGGCTGCCGGACGAGGACCGGTATCCCGATGGAGCGTTGGTGGTCGCCGGCCGACCGGCCGCCGGCGACCTCGTGCTGGTGACGTGGTGCGCGCCGTGACGGTGGGTCACGGCGGGAGCGGCAAGGCGCGGGAGGCGAGCATGGCGAGAAGAACGAGCGGTCCGGGCCACGGGCGCGCACGCGCATGGGCCGTCGCCGTCGCGGCTGCGACGGCCGCGACGGCCGCCGCGGCCGCGGCCGGCGTCGACGGACCGCCGGACCGGATGGCGCGCGCGGGGGGATGGGGGCCGGCCGGCCACGCGTGCTCGGCGCCGCCTGCGCGGGAAGCGGCCACCGCGGCCGGTCGTGGCGGGCCGTCCGATCGGGGCGCGCAGGCCGACCTCGACGTGCGCGTGATGCTGCCCTTGGCGCTGCGATCCGCGCCGCTCCCGACCCCGCCGCCCCCTTCCGCGTCCCCGCTCGCGTCTTCGACGCCGCGGTCGTCGCCGGCCGCGACGCCCGTCCCCGCCTCGCCGATGCCGACCGGCCCCGCGACGGCGACGCCGGCCCCGCCGCCGTCCGCGACGCCAGTTCCGACGGACACCCCCGCCGGGTGCGGGCTGCCGGCGACGTTCGACGCGGGGCGCACGCCCGTGGCCGAGGTCTTCGTCGCGCCCCGCGGCGACGACCGGAGCGGCGACGGGTCGCCGGCCCGCCCGTTCGCGACGATCGGGCGCGCGGCGCGCGCGGCCGGCCCGGGCACCGCGATCCGGCTGCGGCCCGGCGTCTACGCGGGCGGCGCGTTCGTCGAGAACCTGCGCGGCACGGCCGACGCCCCGATCTGGATCGGCGGCGTCCCGGGCGACGTGCGGCCGGTGATCGAGGGCGGCGGCGAGGCGCTCCACCTCGTGCGCTCGGCCTACGTCGTCGTCCACGACCTCGAGGTCCGCCGGACGACCGCCAACGGCATCAACGCCGACGACGGCGGCGTGACCACGGGCCCGGTGGAGGCATACCACCTGGTCTTCCGGGGCATCGAGGTCGCCGAGGTCGGCGGCAGCGGCAACCAGGACTGCCTCAAGCTGTCCGGCGTGGCCGACGTCGAGGTGCGCGACAGCGCCTTCCGCGCCTGCGGCGGCGGCGGCTCGGGCAGCGGCATCGACATCGTCGGCGGCCACCGGATCCGGATCGCACGCAGCCGGTTCGAGGCCATGTCCGGCAACGCCGTGCAGGCCAAGGGCGGCAGCGCCGACGTCGAGGTCTGGGCCAACGTGATGCGCGACGCCGGCGGCCGGGCGGTCAACATGGGCGGGTCGACGGGCTTCGCGTACTTCCGGCCGCCGCTCGACGCCGCCGCGGTCAACGCCGAGGCGCGCGACATCCGGGTGGTGGCCAACGTCATCGTCGGCGGCGACGCGCCCGTGGCGTACGTGGGCTGCGTGGGCTGCCTGGTGGCCCACAACACGCTCGTCGACCCCGGGCGCTGGGTCGCCCGCATCCTCCAGGAGACGACGTCGCGCGATGGCTTCACGTTTGCGCCCGCGAGCGGCGGTCGCTTCGTCAACAACGTCGTCTCGTTCCAACGCGCGCGGCTGTCGACGTTCGTCAACGTCGGCGGGGGCACGGCGCCCGAGACCTTCACGTTCGCCCACAACCTGTGGTACGCGTCCGACGCCCCGGCCCGCAGCCAGCCGAGCTTGCCGGTGCCGGAGGTCGGCGGTATCGTCGGGCGCGATCCGCGGCTCGACGCGGCCTTCCGGCCGGCACCCGGGAGCCCCGCGCGCGCGGCCGGCGTCGCCGTGGCCGGCGTGCGCGGCGACGCCGACGGGCGGTGCTACGCCGATCCGCCGAGCATCGGTGCGTTCGAAGGGCCATGACGGCCCGACCACCGGAGCGTCAACCCCAAGGAGACCGACATGACTGAGCAGGCCGGACCCGGACAGCCCGCACCGCCCTCCACCGCGGATCCGCGTCCGATCGACCCGCGCGTCCGGATCGGGCACGTCCACCTCAAGGTGGCCGACCTCGAGCGGGCGCTGGGCTTCTATTGCGGGGTGCTCGGCTTCGCGGTGACACAGCGCTACGGGCCGAGCGCGGCGTTCGTGTCGGCGGGCGGCTACCACCACCACATCGGGCTGAACACCTGGGAGAGCCGCGGGGGCCCGCCGCCGGCGCCGGGCACCACCGGCCTCTACCACGTCGCCATCCTGTACCCCTCGCGGGCGGCGCTCGCGGATGCCCTGCGGCGGGTGATGGCCGCCGGGATCCGGCTCGACGGGGCCAGCGATCACGGCGTCAGCGAGGCGCTCTACCTGCGCGATCCCGACGGCAACGGCGTGGAGCTGTGCTGGGACCGGCCCGAGGACCAGTGGCCGCGCGCGGCCGACGGCACCCTCGCGATGGTCTCGGATCGGCTGGACGTCGCGGGGCTGCTGCGCGAGGCGACCTCGGCGTAGCCGATCGCCGCGGGCCGGTCGCTTGCGCCCGCCGACGAACCCACGATACAATCCGGCCACCCCCGGTGGCGCCCCCCCCGCCGTCGGGGCAAGAGGGCTCCCGGTTCACGGCCACGACGGAGCGACCGCGGCGACGGGAGTCGCGCGGACCGGACCACCGGTCCGCGACCCGGCCCGCCATCGCCACGTCGGCCGTCGGCCGCAGAAAGCGAAGCGCCCATGCCAGCGACACCGTCGTCCCGCCCTTCCGCGAGCCCGGCGCCGAGCGCCTCCGACCCCGCCACCACGGCCGTCCGGATCGTCTTCGACCTCGGCCCGTGGGTCTCGCCCTACCAGCACGGATGGCAGGCCGCCTACGACGCGCTCGTCGCGGACGTCGTCGCCGCCGGCCGGCGGCCGTACGGCGTGCTGTCGGAAGGGCTCGCGCCGACGCCGTGGGTCGACGCCTTGACGGGCGGGCTGCGGGCGGCACGCGCCGACGAGGCGCGGGACTGGATCGATGCGTGGGTCCGGCATGCGGCGGACGTGGTTGCGCGGTATGGCGACCGGGTGGCCGTGTTCGAGGCGCTGCCGGGGATGAACGCGCCGGTCGCGGCCTCGGGCGAGCCGCGGATGCACGCCGGCGGCGGCGCCTATCTGCTCGCGCGTATGCGCGCCGCCTGGCCGGCGCCCGACATCGGGACTGCCCCGCGCCTCGTCGGTGGGGCCCTGGTGGGCGGTGCGGGCGGACGCGCCGCCGCGATCGACTACGTTCGGCGGGTGCATCGGGCCGGCCGAACGGCGTACGGATGGCCCGATGGCATGGGCGCGGTCGACGGCTGGGCGCTGCACGGCGACGTGTCGGTCGACCCGGCCGGCGACGAGCCGCGGGCCCTGGCCGGAGCCCTCGGGCGGCGAGGGGGCGCCGCGCCGCTGGTGTACGTCTCGGGCTTCCGTGCCGCGGGCGCCGACGCGCGGGCGCCGAACGCGCGCTTCCCGGGGGCCTGGTTCAACCGCGTCGCCCGCGACCCGCGGATTGCCCTGGCCGCCGGCGAGCGGCTCGCGGACGGACCCGTCGGGCCGGCCGACGCTCCCGCGGCGGCCGCGGGCGACGCCGCGCGGCTCGCCGCTCCCGACCGCACCGGCGACGCCCACCCGATCGCATCGACGACCCGCCGCGGCGCGCCCGGCGCGCGCCGCGCGCCGCTCCTTGCCGAGGACATCGGGTGGAACGTCGTGCTGGTCGCGGCGCCGCGCGCGGATCGCCTGCCGGTGGCGACGGCGACCGCCGACCTGGCGATCGCGGCCGGCGCCCTCCGCGAAGCGGTGGCCGAGGTCCCGGTCGTCGACGGCTTCGACCCTCCGGTCGGCGATCGCGCGGCTTCCGCGTGGCACGCCTACAAGTGCGACACCGTGCTGTGCGACGAGGCCTACCATGCCGATCCGCAGCTCCGTGCCTGGCATCCCGGCGAGGACTGGAACGGCGTCGGTGGCGGCGACACCGACCTCGGCGACCCGATCTTCGCCGCCGGCCACGGCCGCGTGGTGGCCGCCGGGCACTTCACGCCGAGCTGGGGCAACGTCGTGCTCGTCGAGCACCGCCTGCCCGACGGGACGGCGATCTGGTCGCAGTACGCCCACCTCGACACGGTCGAGGTGGCGGAGGGCGACATCGTGGCGCGCGGCCAACGGGTCGGCACCCTGGGCAAGGGTGCGAACAACGTCTGGAAGGCCCACCTCCACTTCGAGATCCGGCTGACCGAGCTGCCCGCCAACAACTGGCGGCCCATGGTCGACGACCGCGACCAGGTGCTGGCCCACTACGCCGCGCCGCGGGGCTTCATCGACGCGCGACGGCCGGGGATGCTGGCCACGCCGGCCGGCCCGCCGATCGTCGTCGACACGGCCGGCACCGATCCGAGCCACGGCTCGTTCGCCCGCACCGATGTCCCGAACTGGTTCGAGTCGCCGGCGGGGCTCCACGGCGGGGCGCTGTTCACGTTTGCCTCGGCGGCGGTGGAGTCCAACGTCGGCACGTGGACCGCGGCGTTGCCCGGCGAGCGGCGCTATCTGGTCGCGGCCTTCGTGCCGGGGCGCGATGCGACCACGCGCAACGCCGTCTACGGCGTCTCGCACGTCGGCGGGGTGGCGCAGGTGCGGGTCGACCAGAACCGCCACAGCGACGTCTGGGTGACGCTCGGCCAGTTCACGTGCCGGGACGTGGGCACGGTCCGCCTGTCCGACGTGACCGGCGAGGGCGGCGGGCTCCGGCGGCGGGTGTGCTTCGACGCCGTGCGGTGGCTGCCGTTGGCGTGACGGCACGCGACGGCCGCGCGCGGGTCGGCCGTCGGGTGCGCGGACGCCGCCCGAACGCCGCTCGGACGGTCCGGGAACGGCGCGCGGGTATGGTGAGGGGTGCCGCGGGCCCGCCGCCGGGGCGGGCTGCCGCCCTGCACCGGCGACGGGGTCCGCGGTGCCGTCGCCAACCCGCGCGCCATGCCCGCAAGGAGCCGTCGTCATGCGTCATCGCCTCCCCTTCCGCCTCGCTTGCCTGATCACCGCCGCCGCCGGCCTCTCCGCGGCGGCCGCCAGCGCGCAGACCACCGCGCCCGACCACCCGATCCTCTTCGTCACCCAGGTGCCGGTCGGCAACTTCGGCACGGTCACCAGCGCCTTCGGCAACCACGTGGCCAGCGTCCAGCAGGCACCGCGCGGCGGCGATCTCGTGCTGCGCTACCCCGACGGGAGCCTGCGCTTCCTGACCCGCGAAGCGGGCTACGGCGAAGACGGCCAACAGGGGGCCAACGCGATCGCGGTCCGCGAGCCGACCGTCCACTGGAGCGGCGAGAAGGCCGTGTTCTCGATGGTCGTCGGTGCGCCGACCCAACGCTACCAGGTCAAACCGTTCCACTGGCAGATCTACGAGGTCACGGGCCTGGCGCCGGGGCAGACCGCCGCCATCCGGCGGATCGCGGGCCAGCCGGCCGGCTTCAACAACGTGTCGCCGATCTACGCCACCGACGGCCGCATCCTCTTCACGTCGGATCGCCCGCCGAGCGGCGCGGCGCACCACTACCCGCAGCTCGACGAGTACGAGTCGTCGCCGACCGTCGCCGGGATCTATGGGCTTGACGAGGCGACGGGCGCGCTGACGCTGCTCGAGCACGCGCCGAGCGGCGCCTTCTCGTTGTCGATCGACCGCTTCGGGCGCGTCGTCTTCACCAAGTGGGACCACCTGCAGCGCGACCAGCAGGGCGATGCCCCTGGCACCGCCGCTGCCTACCGGGCGTACACGTACGCCAGCGAGGCCGCCGGCGCGCCGACCACCACGGACCTGGCCGGCGCCGAGGTGTTCCCCGAGCCGCGCACGCAGAACGACCCGGCGTACGCGCCGTCGACGGCGCGGCATTCGTTCAATCACTTCTTCCCATGGGAGATGAACGAAGACGGCACGGGCGAGGAGACGCTCAACCACATCGGGCGGCACGAGCTCGGCGGCAGCTACACCGACGGCAGCGTCGTCGGCGACCCCAACCTCACGTACCACGTGCCTGAAAGCCTGCACGCCAACCGGCTGCGGCTCAACGGGTCGGCCGGGCTCCTCCACTTCCGCGAGGACCCGACGCGGCCGGGCGACTTCCTGGCCACCTACGCCCAGGAGTTCGGCACGGCCTCGGGGGGGACGCTGATGCGCCTGACCGGCGCGCCGAACGTCAACGCCGACGCGATGGTGCTGACCGCGGTGACGCCGACCGGCGCGGACGCGCAGGTGCCGCAGGACACGGGCTACTTCCGCAACCCGTTGCCGATGGCCGACGGAACGCTCGTGGCCGTCCACACCGCGGCCACCGGCCAGATCGCGAACCTCGGCTCGACCGAGGCGCCGAGCTGGTCGTATGCCTTCCGGCTGAAGGTGCTTGCGCGCCAGGGCGACTTCTGGGCTCCGGCGGCAACCCTCACCCCCGGCATCGTCAAGCGCGTGACCATGTGGACGCCCGACGTCCTGGCGACCTTCGACGGCCCGCTGTGGGAGCTCGATCCGGTCGAGGTGGTCGCGCGGCCGGTCCCCACGCCGCGCCGGGCGGTGCTGCCGGCCGTCGAGGCGGGCATCTTCGCGCAGGTCGGCGTGGACCCCGCCGCGTTCCAGGCGTCCCTGCGGTCGCAGGACCTGGCCCTGGTCGTGGCGCGCGATGTCACGCAGCGCGACCGGGCGGACCGGCAGCAGCCGTTCAACCTGCGCGTGCCGGGCGGCACGGCGTCGATCGGGGCTGCCGGCGCCGTCTACGACGTCGCCTACCTGCAGGTGTTCCAGGCCGATGCGCTGCGGGGCTACGGCGACCCCGCTCAGCCGCGGGGCCGCCGGCTGCTGGCGCGCCCCATGCACGCCCCGGGCGTGTCGCAGGCGCAGGGCGCGCCGCCCGGCGCCGTGAAGATCGCGCCCGACGGGTCGGTGGCCGCCCTGGTGCCGGCGCGCCGGGCACTCTCGTGGCAGCTCACCGACGGCGCCGGTGCCGGGGTGGTGCGCGAGCGCAACTGGATCAGCTTCCAGGCCGGCGAGGTCCGGGTGTGCACCAGCTGCCACGGCGTCAACACGCTGAGCCAGACCGGCGAACCCGCGCCGGAGCAGCCGCCCGAGGCGCTCCGCGCGCTCCTGGCGCAGTGGAAGGCATCCCACGGCGGCGCCGAGGCGACGCCGACGACGATGGCGACGACACCCCCGACCACCGCCGCGACGAACGTGCCGACCGCGGCCCCGACGTCCGCCTCGACGTCCGCCCCGACGTCCGCCTCGACCGCGGTGCCGACGGCCGCGCCGACCGCGTCCCCGACTCGGCCGCCGACGGCGACCAACCCGCCCCCGTCCGTCACGTCGACCCGGCCGCCGACGGCGAGCCCGACCCCTGCAGCGACGGCCGCCGCGCCGATCGTGTTGACCGCGGTGCGCGACACGTGGATCGACGAGGTGCGGCTCGACCAGAACAAGGGGGCCGACACCGCGCTGCGCGTCCGCCCGCCCGGCGACGGGCTGGCGCGGCGCGCGCTCGTGGCGTTCGACCTCGCCGCCATCCCCGCCGGCGCGTGCGTCCGCTCCGCGCAGCTCCGGCTGCGGCTCACGTCGGTGTCGAGCCCGTCGCGCGTCTTGGGCGTGCATCGGCTGTCGCATGCCTGGGTCGAGGGCAACGGCAAGGCGCGCAGCGGCGCCACGTGGCGCACGTCCGACGGCCAGGCGGCGTGGCCGTCGGCCGGCGGTGCGTTCGCGGCCGCCGCCAGCGCCACCGCCGAGACCGGCACCGTCAGCGGGGCGACGCTGGCCTGGGACGTCACGGCCGACGTGGCGGCGTTCGTCGCCGGGAGCGCGG
>WBZR01001767.1_pt1 | contig 25290 bp, 25 predicted proteins | sample 5204231 | NCBI WGS metagenome assembly WBZR01 (sample SAMN12412403, study PRJNA552823) | activated sludge metagenome | isolation source: activated sludge from anammox sidestream of wastewater treatment plant... | place: USA: Virginia | collected 2017-08
TAAAGACACCGCCGGCGCGCAAAATGTTCAAGTCCCGGGCCATCGTGGCTGGATGACAGGAAACGTAGATCACCTGCGCCGGCCTCACGCGCCGCAGCAGTTCCAATGTCGGCGGCTGACAGCCTTTTCGCGGCGGATCAATGAGCACGGTGGTCGCCGGGGCGGACAACCGCGCGATCAATTGCGGCAGGGCATCCTCCACTTTTGCCGAAACGAATTCCCCGTTGTGCGCGTGGCGCTGCGCGGCGTTGCGCCGTGCCGCAGCAATCGCCATCCGGTCACATTCCACGCCCACGAAGGATTTCACCTCACCGGCCAGTTCGATGGCGAAGAAGCCCACCCCGCAGTAGAGGTCCACCAGATGCGCGCTGCCGCTGGCCTGGCGCGCTTGCCGCACCACACGCACCAGTTCCGGCAGCAACAGAAAATTATTCTGGAAAAACGAATCGGGCGGCACCTCCCAGTCCGCCGGCGGAAGTCGCAGCACGACCTTGATCCCCCCCTTGGGCGGCGGATGATTCCGCACCCGGGTGATCTGTTCATTGAGGGCGGGGGCGGCGATTTTGCATGTTTCAATGTCTTCCACCAGCCCGCAATCCGCGCGAATAAAGCCGATGTTCAATTTCTGTTCCGGCTTGTTCCATTGGCTGCGGATCATGATCCGGTTCCGGTAGCCGTAGGGGCGGGGACAGGGGATGACCGGGCGGATCAAATCCCGGGCGATGCCGGCGAGCCGCTCAAACAAATCCGCAACTTGCTTGTGCTTGAACCGCAATTGCGCCGGGTAATCAATGTGCTGATACTGGCAGCCTCCGCACGCGCCGAAGTAACGGCACTCCGGCTCAACCCGTTCGGCGGTGGCGGTGCGGATGCGCACCAGACGGGCCCGGCCGAAATTCTTCTTCAGTTCAAGCAGCTCCACCTCGGCCTCCTCACCGGGGATCACGAAGGGAACAAAGATCACGAAGTCGTGCAACCGGGCCACCCCCTCACCGCCGAAGGCCAGGTCCTCAATTTTGACGATGTGCTTTTGTCCTACCGCCAGCGCGGGCGAATCAGCCTCGACCATGTTCCTCCCAGCCTAGCGGGTCCGGTGGGGGAGCAAAGCGAAAACCCGCGTCTGCTCACGGCATCCAGCCGGAGCCTCCACGCGGATCCGGAGCCGGCAAATGCCGCCACCTGGAAGCAAACATTGAATCCGCCCCGCTGAACCGCTACGGTCGCGGGACTTGCGGATGAACACGACATGAGCCTTTCAGCCTGGTGGACGATTCTTCTGGCGCTGCCGGTGTTGTGGCTGGGCGAACTGCTGGCCCGGCGCGTGCGCGTGCTGGGGCGTTTTCACATCCCGCCCCCGGTCATCGGGGGGCTGCTCGTTTCCCTGCTCGTGTGGGCCGGCAACGTCACGCAGCTCTGGACCGGCCGGTTCGAGACGAAGATTACCGCGCGATGGTGGACGTGGCTGGTGACGATTGAACCGCAGTGGTGGGCAGCGCCGGCGCAAGGCGCGCATCTGCCGTTCCTGGTCATGTTCTTCACCTGCATTGGATTGAACGCCAGTTGGTCACTGGTGAAACAGGGCAGCCTGCAGGTGGTGCGGTTTCTGATTCTCGCGGGGGCGTTGGCAGTCCTTCAGAATGTCTGCGGTGTGGCGCTCGCGCAGGCGTTGGGGCAATCGCCCCTGCTGGGGCTGGTGTGTGGCAGCGTGAGCATGACCGGGGGACACGGCACGGCACTGGGATTTGCCGGCGATCTGGAGCAGGCGGGATTGGCGGGCGCCGACGTGTTGGGCATGGCGGCAGCGACTTTTGGATTGGTGGCGGGGGGACTGCTGGGAGGGCCCATTGGCGGCGGGCTGATCCGGCGGTTCGGGTTGAAGTCCACCGCGCCGCCGCACGCCCATTTGGAAGCGGGGGCCGCCACCCCGGCCGGCATCCTTGCGGATTTTCGCGCCTTGTTTCAAGCCGGGAAGGTGGTGTGGCCGAATTTGCTGCTCCTGCTGGGGTGCGTCAAACTCGGGGCGTGGGTAAGCTGGTGGATTCAAATGACCGGGATCACCTTTCCCATTTACATGGGTGCGATGTTGTGCGGTGTGACGGCGCGAAATGTCCTGGAACGGGCAGGTGGAGCATGGGTGCGTACTGAAATCATTGAGACCCTGGCCGCGATCACCCTGGGCATTTTTCTCTCCATGGCGTTGATGAGCCTGAATCTGGTGGAACTGGCGCGCGCCGCCGGACCGATGCTGGTGATTCTCAGCCTGCAGGCGGGCTGCATGGCGTTGTTTGCCTGGTTTGTCACGTATCGAGGCATGGGCCGCGGGTTTGAGGCAGCCGTGATGGCCGGAGGGCATTGCGGATTTGGACTGGGCGCCACGCCCAACGCGGTGGCTAATATGAAAGCCTTGGTGGACAAATTCGGGCCCGCTCCCCGTGCGTTCCTGGTCGTGCCGGTTGTGGGCGCGTTTTTGATTGATTTTGTGAATGCGTTAAACATCACGGTGTTTCTCAATCTGCTCAAGGAATGAACTTTACGGGTCAAGCGAAATTGCGCCGGGCAATGGTGAAGCCGCTCCCCCTCTGGCGGCCGGCGGGCATCTGGCGGGGCCGCTGGTTGCTCATTGGGAGCTGCGCAGCCGCTTTCGCGGTTCACGGGCAAAACGCATGCACGCGCGGCATGGTGGCTTCCGTGCACCCGCGCGCGACCGAAGCCGGGGTGACGGTGCTGAAATCCGGCGGCAATGCGATTGACGCAGCGGTGGCCGTCGGGCTGATGCTGGGAGTTGTGGACGCGCACAACTCCGGCATCGGCGGCGGCTGTTTCATGCTGGTTCGTCTGGCGGATGGCACGTTCCGGGCGCTGGATGGACGCGAAATGGCGCCGGCGGCGGCCACGCGCGACCTGTTCGTGCGCGACGGCAAAGGCCTCACCGAGCTGAGCCAGACCGGTCCGCTGGCCAGCGGGGTTCCGGGCGAAGTTGCCGTATTCGATTACGCCGTAAGGCATTTTGGGAAGAAATCACTGCGCGAACTGGCGTTGCCGGCGGCGGAAATGGCCGCAACCGGATTTCCGGTCACCGAAACCTTCGTGAACCGCCTGCGGTCCGTGACGAATGATCTCGTGCGCTTTGATGGCTCGCGCGAGTTGTTCATGCCGGAAGGCAAGTTGCCGCGCGTCGGAGCGATGTTCAGACAACCCGACCTGGCCCGGACGTATCGTCATCTGGCCGAACGGGGCAGCGATTGGTTTTACCGCGGGGACTTTGCCAGGACGACGGCCGCATGGATGCAGGCCCACGGCGGGATTCTGACCGCAGCGGACTTTGCCGGCTACCGGATGGTATTGCGCGAGCCGGTGCGCACGACGTATCGCGGGTACGAGGTGGTGGCGTTTCCGCCTCCCAGCTCCGGCGGGGTCCACCTGCTGCAGATGCTCAACATTCTGGAGCATTTTGCGTTGCACAGACTTGAGCCGGCGACGCGCTGGCATGTGCTGGCGGAAACGATGAAACTTGCCTTTGCCGATCGCGCGTACTGGCTGGGAGACCCGGATTATGCCCAGGTGCCGCGCGGCCTGCTTTCCAAGGCCTACGCGGCGACTCTGGCGGCGCGGATCGACCCGCAGCAGGTGACCCCGGTGTCCGGGCACGGGTGGCCACCCGACTGGGCAGCGGATCACTTTGACCGGCACACCACCCACTGGTCCGTGGCGGATGCCGCCGGCAACTGGGTGGCCTGCACCGCCACCATCAACACCACGTACGGTTCGAAGGTGGTGATTCCAGGCACCGGCGTGGTGCTGAACAATCAGATGGATGATTTTTCGGTTCAGCCGGGGGTGCCGAATGCCTTTGGTTTGGTGGGGGCGGCGGCCAATGCGGTCGCTCCGCGCAAGCGACCGCTTTCGAGCATGACTCCGACGATTGTGCTGCGCGACGGGGAGCCCATCATTGCGCTGGGCGCCGCGGGCGGCCCGAAAATCATCACGGCGGTTCTCGTGGAGCTGGTGGGCATGCTGGATCTGGGACTGAGCCCACAGGCGGCCCTGGCGCAACCGCGTCTTCATCATCAATGGCGTCCGGAGGAACTGCAGGTGGAAAGCCGCCTGCCGCGCGCCGTGCGGCAAGCGCTGGAACAGCGCGGTCATCGCGTGCGCGAGCACTCCGCCCTGGCCGTGTCCCAGATCGTCGCCCGCAGCGCGGAGGGGAAGGCATTCCTCGGTGCGGCCGATCCCCGCGCGGCGGGCGCCGCCGCCGGCTGGTGACTGGGGAAACTTGATGTCGCTTTCAGCTTTGCCGTATCGTGTCGGGATGCAGGACGCACCGCAATTGCCGGAGTTGAAAGTGCCCAAATGGCCGTTTGTTCTTGCCAACGCCTTCATGCTGGGCCTGGCGTGGTATTTGTTTTACTGGCAGGCCCGGTTGCCGCTGGGCGAATGGGCGGTGCTCACCTGCTGCCTCTGCGTGTTTCTCGGCGCGGTGCTGGGGGTGCTGCCCTACCTGCTCGAATATCGCGCACTGCTCAAGTACGGGGCGCTGGTGAAATTAATTGAGAGCAGTTCGCTGACCGCCGCCACCGAGAAGATTCAAAACCTTGAAAATTGCGTGCGGCAAATCAGCCAGGCGACGGCACAATTGGAATCCGCCCAGGCCAAGGCGGACGAAACGACCCAGCTCGCCGGGCAAATCACCGGGCGCATGACGGCCGAGGTCCGCGGTTTCAAGGAATTCATGCAGAACGCCAACGACAGCGAAAGGGCCACGTTGCGGCTCGAGGTCGAGAAATTGCATCGTGCCGAACGCGAGTGGCTCAATGTCCTGGTGTTCATTCTGGATCACACGTTCGCGCTGCATCGCGCGGCGGAACGCTCCGGTCAGGAAAACGTCATCCGCCAGCTGGCCCAGTTCCAGCACACCTGCCGGGATGCCGCCCGGCGCATCGGCCTGCAAATGGTTGGGGCGCAGGCCGGGGAGGCCTTTGATCCGCAGCGGCACGCACTGGAGCCGGGGCAGGAGGTGCCGGCCGGCGGCAGTGTGGTGGAGACGCTGGCGTGCGGCTACACCTATCAAAGCACGCTCATCCGTCCGACGCTGGTCCGGCTGCAGGCGGGCGCCGCGCGCGAGCTGGCGGGGAGTTCGGCCGGGCCGCAACTGTCGCTCAACCCGGCCCGGTCGGACCCGTCCTGAACCGGGTTCAAGGCGTGCGTGGACGGGTGGACCGAAATTGCAACCAGGCAACGTCCGGGTTGTTGGCGGAGGAATACAGGTCGGGAACAAAGCCGTTCGCCACGAGAGGCGGCATGGTGCGGGGATCCCGCCAGCGGCGGATTTCCGAATGGCCGTCGGCAAATGAAAATCCCGCCGCGCGATGGTGGTAAAAAGCCGGCAGATCGAAGAACCCGTATTGTTCGGGCGCATTGGGCCAGCCGGCCATCCTCGTGGCGAAGTTGCCCATGTCAATGCTGTCTTCGCGCATGTCCAGGAACACGAAGGTCTGGGCCGGCCCGGGGTCTGACAGCTCCGACAGCCGGCGATAGATTTTGTAGGCGCTGAACGGCGCGCCCCAATTGCCATCGGTGCCGCCCCAGCCGCCGAGAAAGATGTTCATGGACATGCTGCGGACGCGTGGTTTCAACTGGCCCTGCACCGTCACCCCGGAACGGTCCGCCGGGCATTTCCAGATCGTCGGATTTTTCCCGGCATACGACCACAGCGGGTTTTTTCGATGGTCAGGGCCGGGTCCCAATTTCGCGGATCGTTCGGATCATAGTTGAGCGTGCCGGTAACCCAGGCATATTTGGCCGTCCATAGCTTGTCCGGATCGAGCGATTCGCTGGCAAAGAGCAACTGGTCCTGGTTGTCAGCGGCATACATCTGCCAGGCAAGCGTCAGTTGCCGGTGATTGTTCATGCACGAAAGTTGCGCCGTCTTTTGTTTGCCGATTGCCAGGACCGGAAGCAGCAGGGCGGCCAGGATCGCGAGGATCGCCGTCACGACCAGCAACTCGATCAACGTGAAGCCGCGCTGCGGCACGGAAACTGCCCGTCTCATCTCTGTTCGCACTGTAGAAGGAACGGCGCGAGATGCAAGCCCCGGCGATTGGATCTGGTCTTTGGGCCGGACCAGACTAAACTCCGCGCAATGATAAAGCTGACGAAGCGGATCAAGATGGGGTTGGTTTTCGGGTTGATTGGCGCGGCCGCGGTGCAGGTGCGGGGCTGGGATTATGCCGGACATCGGGCCGTCAATCTGGCGGCCCTGGCGACGCTGCCGCCCGAGTTTCCGGATTTTGTCAAAACCCCGGCCGCACGCGAACGCATTGGGTTCCTGGCCGGCGAGCCGGACCGGTGGCGCAACATCGGTGACGATCAGTCCTTGAACCACTGCAACGGCCCGGATCACTACCTGGACCTCGAGGAACTGGAGAGGTTTGGTCTCACGCCAGCGACGCTGCCGGTGTTTCGTTACGATTTCGCGCAGAAAATTGGCGCGGAACGCGCCCGGTTTCCTGAACGTTTTCCGCCGGTTGACCCGCTGAAAAACAAGGATCACACGCGGGAACTGATTGGGTTTGCGCCGTGGACCATCACGGAATATCAGGGCCGCCTGCGTTCCGCCTTCTCATATTTGAAGGCGTTTCAGGATTATGGCGGCACGCCCGGGGAGATTGCGCAGGCGCAGGAGAACATCATCTACCTCATGGCGCTGCAGGGGCATTACGTCGGGGACTGTGCGCAGCCGTTGCACGTCACCAAGCATCACCACGGCTGGGTGGGGGACAACCCCCGGGGTTTCACCACCAACCGCAGTTTTCACAGCTGGATTGATGGCGGCTTTCTCAAGCAGACCGGTCCAGTGCAGGTGGCGTTGCTGGCGGAGCGGATTCGACCGGCCGAGCTGGTCGGAAATCCCTTCGTTGAAGGCGACACCTTCCGGGCGGTCATGGCGTATTTGCTCGCGACGGAAAAGTTTGTAGCGCCGCTATACCAGTTGGAAAAGGAGGGGAAATTGTCGCCGGACAATCCGGCGGCGCAGGAAGGCCGGGCCTTCCTGGAGACCCAACTGGCGCGCGGCGGAGAGATGCTGCGCAACCTCTGGTACTCCGCCTGGCGGCAGACCACCGAGGATGGCTATCTCATCCGGCAGTTGCAGGAGCGCCATCAGGCCGCAAAGGCGGGCGACCAAAAATAAACGGCGCACCGCGGCAGGCGCCGGGGCGTGATCCGGCCGCCGGCGCTTTCGCGTTGCCATTGGGGCGGACTGAATTACCATCACGCCTGCTTTATGGTTTCGTCCCAAAGTTCCTGCCTCCGTGCGGATGGTCGCCGCGCGGACGAACTGCGACCGATCACTTTTCAAAATCACATCGCTCCGAACGCCGCGGGTTCGACCTTGATTGAATGGGGCGACACCCGGGTCATTTGTGGCGTGACGATCGAGGAAAGCGTGCCCCGCTGGATGAAGGAGCAAAATCTGGCCGGCGGCTGGATCACCGCCGAGTACTCCATGCTGCCGTATTCCACACCGCAACGGAAACCGCGTGACAGCACGAAAGGGCGGATTGAGGGTCGCACGCAGGAGATTCAACGGCTCATCGGCCGCACCCTGCGCGCCACGCTGGATCTGGAAAAACTGGGCCCGCGCACCCTGTGTGTGGATTGTGATGTGTTGCAGGCGGACGGGGGCACGCGCACCGCGGCCATCACCGGCGCCTACGTGGCGTTGACATTTGCCGTGCGCCGCTTGCTGCGCGAAGGAAAATTGACGGAGAACCCGGTGGCGCACGCAGTCGCCGCCGTGAGTGTGGGGGTGGTGGACGGCCGGGCCCTCTGCGATCTGTGTTACACGGAGGACGTGGCGGCGGCGGTGGATTTCAATCTTGTCATGAATGCGGCAGGCGAATTCATTGAACTGCAGGGCACCGGCGAGGAGGCCACGTTCACCGAGGCCCAACTGGCGGAGCTGCTCGCCCTGGGCAAAGCCGGCATCCGTCACCTGCTCCGCCTCCAGGAACAGGCCCTGCTTGGTGACTGACCGGACTGCGCGACGTTCCGGGGCGCCGCCCCGGCAACGGAACTTCGCCGGAACCATGAGACTGGCTCACGAATGAATACGACGCTGCACTTGATCCGCCACGCGGAGGTGGAACCCGCCTACCAGGGGGTGTTTGGTGGAACGATTGACATGAACCTCTCGCCCCGCGGCGAACAGCAGGCGCGCGCGCTGGCGGACTACCTGCAACAGCGACCACTGGACGTGCTGTTCGCCAGTCCGATGAAGCGGGTGCAGCAGACCCTGGCTCCGCTGGTGGAGCGCTCTACACAGAGGCCGGTGGTGCTGCCGGACCTGCACGAAGTGAATTTTGGCGCCTGGCAGGGTCTCAATTTTGCACAGGTCAAGGCGCGTTATGGTTATGACTCGCATCAATGGCTGGAAGCGCTGGTGGCGGGAAAGGTCCCGCAGGCGGAAGGCATGGACGCCTACCGGCTGCGGATCGCAGGATGTTTGCGGAAAATTCTGGATCAGGGGCGTGGACGGTCGGTGGGGGTGTTTTGTCACGGCGGCGTGATTCGCATGTTGATCTCCCTGTTGTTGCGGCTGCCGTATGAGCAGATGGACTGGATGGAAATTGAATATGCGAGCATTTCCACCGTGACCCTGGACGGTTCCCGGGCGCGTTTGCGGTTGTCCGACTTTGCTCCCTGGCGGGACTTGCCCGGGCTGAACCACGCCGCCAATCATGCGTAACCCCGGCCACCGCACCTTCTTTTGCCGGCCTCCCACATGAGCGCGCAAACCCTCTGGAAAACTTCCGTCGTCACCACCCCCGAGGCGGAGGAGGCCGTGGCCGAAATGCTGGCGGCACAGGTTGCGCCCGGTCCGTCGTCCTACACCGACGCGGAGTCGGGCGAGGTGACCGTTTCGGTTTACACGCCGGAAGCGCCGGAAGCGCCGGCCAGGCGGATCGCCTCCTTGAAGGCCGGGTTGCGACGGTTGCGCGACTGCGGTCTGCCTACGGGAGCGGCCACGATTCGCATCGTCAAACTCCCGCGCGCGGATTGGGCGGAGGTCTGGAAGCGCCACTTTTTTGCCCGGGAGATTGGGGGCGCGCTGTTGATCAAACCCGGATGGATCAAACGCAAACCGAAGCGCGGGCAAAAGCTTGTCGTGTTGGATCCAGGCTTGAGTTTCGGCACGGGACAGCATCCGACCACTGACTATTGTCTGCACGAACTGGTCCGGGTCGTGAGGGCGCGCCCGGCCGTAGCCTGCCTCGACATGGGGACGGGGTCCGGCATTTTGGCGATTGCCGCCGCCAAGCTGGGGTGCGCCCCCGTGGCCGCCTTTGATTACGATCCTCAATGCGTCCAAACCGCCCGCGCGAATGCCCGGCGCAACCGGGTGGCGCACCGCCTCCGCATCACCCGGGCCGATCTCACGCGGTTGCCGCGGCGTGCGCCGCAAGCGTATGATCTGGTCTGCGCCAACCTTCTGGCGGATCTCCTGATCGCGGAACGCGATCGCATTCTGGCCCGGGTGAAACCTGACGGCGTCCTGGTCGTGGCCGGCATTCTCCAGATTGAGTTTGCCAGGGTGGAACGGACCTATGCTTCGGCGGGGTGGCAATTGATCCGGTCCCAGGTCCGGCGGGAATGGCGCTCGGGCACATTGGTTCGCGTCCGCGCGCCGGGTTCGCGCTGCTGAATGGGCGGTCATTTCACGGCCGGGCCGGCAGACCGGCACATCTTCAGGGCAGCAGTTTGATTGCGCGTTTTGCCGTGCGCGATTCCCAATGTCCAAAGTGGTCGGTGGGCAGGACGGTATTGACGGGGTAGATCAGATAGACCGCGTTCTTGGAGTACGCCCAGGCGTCCCGCACCCGTTCCCGGGGAAAGACGTGCGGCGTTTTTTGGGATTTGCCCGGATCATTGATGATGGGGTCTCCGGCGGCAGTGAAGCCGACAAGCACCACCAGATGGCCGCTGGGGATGCGGCTGCGCGCATTCAGGCGGTTGGAGCACACTGACAACCCCACCGGAATGCCGCGTGCAATGAAATCCTCCAGTTCAGTCAAGTCCAGCAGCCGGGTGGTGTAGGCGCGCATCCAGCGGAAGCTTCCGGCGTAGGCGGTGTTGAAGATCCAATTGCCGGTGCCGTTCCAGACGGGATCAAAAATCTGCTGCACCACTTCCGGCACATCCACATTCAGGCCCGGCCGGTTCAATTGCTGGCCCCAGTAGGCGAGCAGCATCGAAGTCGTCGTGGCGCTGCAAAGCACTTCGCCATGGGGATAATCCATTTGCGCGCGTTTGGGCACCTCGATCCATTTGCCCCACGCGCGGCGGTTCGGCGGTCGCGCCGCCGGTTGGTATTTCGAATCGAGCACGGACAAACCCAGGAATTTCAACCTGGGCGGGGTGCGCGTCGTCGAACCCAGCGTGATCTGCACCTGCAGGCGGTTCACCGGTTGCTGGAGGATCAGGGTGTCCGTGTCCATGTGGCCTTCGACATCCTCCTGATGCTTGACACTGGCCCGCGCGTGGATCCCGGGCGCACCCGACCATTGTCCAAAAGTGAACCACTTTGTCGCATGGTCCGGATACAGCGCCCGCGCCTTGACTTCGAGCCAGTCGGTCGGCTGTGCCTCGGCATTCCACGAGATCACCAGCTCGTCCCAGTGGATGCCAGTTTCAATTTCCGGCGAGGTCAGCAGCGTGATTCCGGCATCCGGCTGGACGGTCCTGGCAAAAGCGTGAAAGGATCGAAAAGGCAGAAATTGTTCGCCGTGAAACTCCACGGTGGCCGCCGCCAGGGCAAGCCCCGGAACGAGCAAAATCCCGATTGCGCCACTGCTGAATCCGCCGCCAATTCCTTTCATGGTCGCCTACCATGGCGTTTTTTGCGCGATCCCGCCAGTGAGGAGTTGCGGGTGCGGCCACGCGGGACTGGCACCGCTCCTGCCTGCATTCCCGGAAAGGAGGTTGTCCGGGACGCCGAATGGCGTAAGTTGAGGCCGCGCATGAAAGTCATTCAACCGAACTGTCGCGTGCAGTTTGCCGCGGAAGATGTGGACTTTGTCCGGGAGGTGCTGGGCGCCAGGCTGGGCGACACGGAGTGCCTGGTGCGACTGTTGACGGAGGATGACACGCGCGATTTGATTCTCGACGACGAGGCGCTGTTGCAGGCCCTGCTCGAACGGCGTGGTTGTCTGCGGGTGTCCACGCATTTTTATTTCTACGTCCTGGTGCGTCAGGTAATGAAGCGGGCCGGGGTGACCGACCGGCGTGTGGCTGATTATGTGGCCGAGGTCCTCTCGGAGTTTGCCCGCGCGGAACAATTGCGATGCGTCGTGCCCGGCCAGCCCAACGCGCTGGATTATTTCTTCGAAATGCTGGCCGCCCTGCAAACGGCAGATGACCGCACCCGCTTTCAAATCCGCGTTCACATTGGCAACCATTCCCTGTTTCTCTCCGGCGTGTTTCACGAGCGCATTCGCTTCCGTGCCGAGCGCAAGGGGTTTCCGGATTTGAAGTATTACGAGGCGCTGGGCCGCAGCCAGTATGGGATCGCCAGCGACCATCGCCTGGCGCAGCGTTACCAGTTGTCCGAGGTTTTGAGCACGCTCTCGGATCAGTTTGCAACGGCCCGGCGCGCGCTGAATGAAATTGCGGATCGTTTGTTCGCACTGGGCGATGGGGGCGAGAAACTGGAGCACCTGTTGATTGCCCAGCGTTAATCCGGCGCCGGGCAGGACGGATGCGTCCGGTTCAGGGTTTAATCCAGCAGCCCCAGCCGTTCCATTTCCGCGCGTGAGCGGGACGGCTCCGTCTGGAGGAGGGTTTGCCAGCCGCGCGCCGCCCCGGCGGCCACGTTCTCCGCCCGGTCGTCCAGATAAAGAATTTCCGTGCCGCGCTTGCCGGTGAGCGTTTCCAGGGCCTCGTAAATTTTGGCCTCCGGCTTCATCGCGCCAACTTCGTAGCTGAAAATGTAGCCATCGAAGTGGGCAAAGAAGGCAAAGTTGCGGCGAATGTGTTCAATCGCCAGATCGTTGGTGTTGGAAAAAATATAAGTGGGGATGCCCCGTTCCCGCAGCGCGGAGTGGAGCGCCGTCATTTCGGAAATTTCCGTGAAAATGTCGGCAAAGAGCACGGCAAATTCCTCCCGGCTGCCGCGGAATCCGGTGTGTTGACAGACCGTCTCATAAAATTCCTGACGCGACAGCTTGCCGGTTTCATAGCGGAAGAGCAGGGGAGAGTGATCCAGGAACGTCTGGATTTCGGCCGGGGGCAGACTGGCCCGGGCGGCCAGACCGCGGCCGGCGCGCGAGTAATCGAAGTCCACCAGGACCTTGCCGAGATCGAAGGCGACGATGGAGGGCTTGATGGGTTTCCAGCTCATTCGTGCATTTCGCGCCGGCCTTCCAGCGCGCGGCTGACGGTCAACTCGTCCGCGTACTCCAGGCCGCTGCCCACCGGCAGGCCGTAGGCGATGCGGGAGATTTTCAATCCGGGCCGCGCCAGACGTTTCGCCAGGTAGTGGCTTGTGGCATCACCTTCCACATCCGTGCCCAGCGCCAGGACGATTTCCTGGATCGGTTCCGCCTGCAGCCGCTGTTCCAATGCCGCGATGCGCAGGTCCTTTGGCTCCACCCCATCCAGCGGAGAGATTTTCCCCCCGAGCACATGAAACCGGCCGCGATAAGCCCGGGTCTTTTCAATCCGCAGCAGGTCCACCGCGCGTTCCACCACACAAAGCAGGGTGCCGTCGCGGCGGGGGTCGGAGCAGATCGCGCAGGGCGACTGGTCGGTGAGCGCCCCACAGCGATCGCAAAATCGCGTGCGTTCGCGCGCCTGGACCATGGCGTCGGCGAGCGCACGGACTCCGTCGGGGCTGGCTTGCACCAGGTGCAGGGCAATGCGCTCCGCCGAGCGCGGCCCGATCCCGGGCAATTGGCCCAGGGCGGCGATGAGCGTGTTGATGGAATCGGGAAACATGCGAGTTGCCAGGGCCGGTTGGCAGCAGCCGGTGGCGGTGTCCCGCAACCTGCCGGTTGCAACCTTCAACCAGGAAGGGCGGCCTCAGCCAAACCCCGGCAGGTTGAAGCCGGCCGTGGCCTTGCCCATTTCAGTGTTGGAAATTTCCCGGGCCTGGGCGAGGGCCTGGTTCACGGCGGTGAGAACCATGTCCTCCACCACTTGGGCGTCCTCGGGATTCAGGGCCTGCGGATCAATGCGAATGGCGGCCAGCGAGCCATCGCACCTGGCGGTGACTTTGACCGCGCCGCCGCCGCTGGTGGCTTCCACCGTGCGCCGCGCGAGATCCGCCTGTATCTGTTCCATCTGCTGCTGCATGCGCGCAGCCTGTTTCATGAGTTTGCCGATGCTCGACATGCCGTTGAAGTTAGCCGGATGGGGCGGGATTTGCGAATCAATTCGGCTTCCATCCGGCCAGGAGGGTGAGCAATCCCAACACCATCTTCCCCTTCCGTGTAGAGCCCGGTTTGGCGGAGCCGGCACGGCGAGGGCACGGCAGCATTCGCGGCACGGTCGGGAACGAAGGTCAGGCCCCCGCTTCAGCTGGTTGCTCGGAAGGTGTCGCGGCCGGGCATGACGGGGGCACGTGGGGGGCTTGCCGGCTCACGCCCGCACTTCAACAATCTCGCCCTTGAAAATCTCCAGGGCTTTTTGGATCAAGGGATCATTTTTGAAATCCTCCGGATTGAAAGGCGCCCGCGCCGGTGCTTTTGCCTTCCCGGCGCCCGCTGCGGTTTTCCGGCTTCCCGCACCTTTTTCGCCCCGGAGCGGCGGGGCGGATGGGGTTTCCGGTTCCGCCGGGGGCCGTTCCGTCGCCGGCCGCACCCGGTCCGCCGGCGCCTCGGCGCAGATGAATTTCACCTCGGTCCCCGCGTAACCCAGTTCAGTCAGCTTGGTTTGCAGCAACGTCTGGTTGCGTGGGTTGTCCACCAGGCCGCGGTGATCATCAAATTCCGGGTCGAAACCAATGGTCAGCCGGCCGTCCTCCAAGGATACGGGATGGGCCTCCAGCAAATAGGTGCGAATGAACGGGCTGGCCTGGCCGGCGGTTTCCAGCAGTTGCCCCCAAAGCGTGGCCAGTTTTTCGCCGCTCAATGCCGCCCCGGTTTTGGCGGGACGCGAGGCTGCCGAGGGTGCTGGCCCCGCCGGCAGGGGCGGCGGCACGTCCTTGCGGGGTGCGGGGGCTGGCGGGGTTTCCGGCGGCGCACTGGCGGGAGGGTGCGGGCTGACACCCGCTTGTTCGCGCAGCAGGTTCAATTGTTTTAACACCGCATCCAGGCTGACTGTTTGTCGCGCTTCAATGGCGCGCAACAAGGCGACTTCGAGCAGAATTTTTTTGGAGGCGGCATTGCGCAACCGCAATTCGGCGTCGGAGAGCGTTTCGAGGATGTGGGTCAGCGCCTCGGTGGAGACCAGGCCCGACTGCTGGCGCAGCGCGTCGGCCTCCGTGTCGGAAGCTTCCAGCAATTCCAGATTGCCCTTGGAAACCTGGAACAAGATCAGGTTGCGGACGTGGCTGAGCAGGTCGGAGAGCAAATGGCCCGGGTCTTTGCCGTTCTGGATCAACTCGTGCAATTGCCACAAGGCGGCCTGAATGTCTCCGGCAAGAATGGCGCCACTGAGAGCCAGGATTTGCTGCCGCCCGGTCAACCCAAACATCGTGAGTGCATCGGCCTCCTGAATGTGGTCGCCGCAGAAGCTGATCAGTTGATCGAGCGCCGACTCGGCATCGCGCATCCCGCCGTCCGCGCCGCGGGCAATGGCGTCCAGCGCGCCGGCGTCCGCCTGGACGCCTTCCTTCGCGGCGATTTCGCCGAGATGCGTTGCGATCAACGTCGTGGGGATGCGCCGCAGGTCGAAGCGCTGGCAGCGGGAAAGGATGGTGGGCAGAACCTTCTCGGGATCGGTGGTGGCGAACATGAATTTCACGTGTGCCGGCGGTTCCTCCAGCGTCTTCAACAACGCATTGAAGGCCGCCGTGGAAAGCATGTGCACCTCGTCAATGATGTAAATTTTGAACTGGCCGCTCGCCGGCAGGTATTGGCAGGTTTCGCGCAGTTCGCGCACCTGTTCGACCCCGTTGTTGCTGGCGCCGTCAATTTCCAGCACGTCCAGCGCCCGGCCTTCGGTGATTTCCTTCACCCGATCGTCCTCATCATTGAAGTCCACTTTCGGGCCGCCGGTGCAGTTGAGGCATTTGGCAAAGATGCGGGCGATGGTGGTTTTGCCGGTGCCGCGCGGCCCGCAGAAGATGTAGGCGTGCGCTATCCGGTTTTGCTGGATCGCGCTGACCAACGTCTGTGTGACGTGCTCCTGGCCGATCACGTCGGCGAAGCGTTGCGGGCGATATTTGCGGGCGATGACCTGATAACTCATGGCTGCCTGTAATGATGGGGCAGGCCGGTGCGGACGGAAAGCCCGAATGAGGAGTTCGGGCGGCGGGGGATCTCCGGCCCGGCCCCCCGGAATCAGAAAGTGCTAGGGTGACCACGGCAGATACGGAGCAAACTGCCGCTGCTGCCTTCCGGCCCTGACGGGGTTCGTAAGTCCACATTCCATGGGCCCTAGCGCGCAGCAGAGTGCGACGCCGGCGCGATCAATTCAAGCCCAAAACAACGCCGGTCCCCGCCGGGGTAAGGAGTTGCCAAAACGTGAATCCATGCCATCCTCGCGTCGTGCAAAAATCCGGCGATCCCGCAAGGTTCAGGAGGCCCGGGCGCCGGTGGCTGGTGCTTCTGGGATGTGTGGCCGCGCTGTGGTGGGGCGGTCGCGTGCCGGCCCAGTTCGTGGATTTTTCCCTGGCGGCCAGCGCCAGTCCGGATTCCGTTTCGCCGGGCGAGGCGGTGTTTTATTCGTTGTTCATCACCAACATCTCAGGCGTGACCCTGCCGCAAATCATTGTGACGAATCAACCCTCCGGCCCGGCGGAACTCGTCGGAGCGACGAATTCCTTTGGTGGGTTCATCACCAATTCCGACACCGGGCTGATATTTACTTTCGGCCCGATGGCGTATGGACAGGTGGCGCGGCTCACCATGAGTTTGCGTCCACAAACCTCCGGCTCGTTCACCAATGAATTTACCGTGTTCACCTTGGGCCGCACCAATATGACCACAAACCTCGTGACGCAGGTCGGGTTTCCCGTCGCCGATCTGGCCATTGGTTTGACCAATGCCAGCACGGGCATTTTCACGAATGATCTCACCACCATCGGCTTGTTCGTAACGAATCTTGGGCCCAGCGCCGCCACGGGAGTGGTGCTCACCAACTGGCTGCCCAGCGCCTTTCAATTGGTGAGCGTCACGCCACCGGACGCCGCCACAGATTTTTCAGACGGCGCCCTGACCTGGCCGATCGGCACGCTGGCCGCAGGCGCGAACACCCGGTTGCTCGTGGCTGTGCGCAGTCCGCAGGCGGGGAATTTCCAATTGACGGCGGCGGTGGGCGGCGGCGGGGACGATCCGAACCCCACCAACAACGTCGCGACCAGCACCCTGCCCATCAGTGCCTTTATTTCGGGCGGACTCGCTGCGACCGTGCTGGCGCAGCAGATCAATCCCCAGACCGGCCTTTTGGAAATGCGGGTGCTGCTGACCAATCAACTGGCGGCGCCGGTGCCCGCTGTACGCCTGGCGGCGGCGGGCCTGCCGGCGGGCGTCTGGCTCTACAACGCCGCCGGCACGAATGCCGGGTCGGCGTACGTGCTGTATAATTTCGCGCTGACGGGGCAGAGCGGAGTGGAACTGACGCTGGAATTTTACACGCTGGAACGCGAGCCGTTGTCGGATTACACGTTGACTCCACTGGGCGTGACCCCCATTGATCTTTCGACGGCTTCCACAAACGGCATGGCGGTGACCAAACAACTGATGACGCCAAACGGATTTCTGATTGAGTTCGCCGCGAACATCGGCCGGACTTACACCATCATTTATCAGGATGGTCCGGGCACCAACACCTGGCTTACAGTGCAACCCTCGGTTGTGGCGCCCGCCACTCGCGTGCAATGGATTGATCGAGGACCGCCCAAGACGCGCAGCGCACCTTTAAGTGTGGGACAACGCGTCTATCGCGTCTTGGAAATGCCCTGAGTCATGCGGAAAAACCTCCAGTTTGCACGCGCGCTCACGGGATGGCTCGGGAGCCTGTTGCTCGGCACCGGCGCGGCTTGCGCGCAAGGTTGGGATCAGGATTTAAGCCATTTGTTCAACCTGGGCAAATCCGACCAGTCCCAATGGACGCGGCATTTTCGCTTGAGCGCCGTGATGGGGCTGAATTTCCGGGGAAAATTCGAGACTGCCGGCACGTTTGCCTTTTCAGGAAATCATCCCGGGGCCGCCGGAGTCAGCGGTCAGGACCACTTTTACGATGATGGTTATGTGCGCGTGGATGCCACCGGCAACAAAAACGGCCAGACGTGGTATTGGGGGTACCAGGGCGGCAGCACTCAGTACGTGCCGGGTGATGACCGGATCTATTTTCACGCGGCAGAAAGCTACACCGTCAGCGGAAGCGCCGAACCCGGCAGCGGGGCGGAAGCCGGCTTCGAGCTGGCTTACGGCGGCAAGGTCCGGCAGGGGGAACGGTCCTCGCTGGGCTGGGAATTTGGTTTTGGCTTCATGCCGATCGGAATCAAGGACCAACGCACGTTGGGGGGAGTCTCCGCCACCCGCATTACGCACTCGTACCCCACCGCCGGAATAGTGGTGCCCGCAGGCCCGTATCAGGGCACATATTCCGGGCCCGGAGCGCTCCTCAACGATGTGGCACAAAACGAAACCATCGGCGCCGGCACGGTCACCGGACTGAACCTCGTGGGCACGCGCGAGTTGGAGGCCACGCTTTACAGTCTGCGGCTGGGGCCCACCTGGCAATGGGATCCGCATCCGCGCATCAGCACTTTGCTCGGCGCCGGCGCCGCTTTGGGAATCGTTTCGGGCGATCTGAAAATGTTCGAGTCGGTTCAATTTCCCGACGGCACGATGGGAGTCAACGCGGGGCGCCACAGTGGAACCGAACTCACCTATGGCGGTTACCTTTCCGCCGCGCTGCTTTTGCACACTGTGGAGAACGGCGATCTGTATCTCGGGGTCCAATACCTGCCGATGAGTTCCGCCACGTTTCGCGCGGCGGGACGGCGGGCGCAGCTGGACCAGGTCCAGGCCGTTTATTTCTCCATCGGCATCCACTGGCCGTTTTAAGCGCCTGCCGGGGGGCTCCGCCGGGCCTGGCCGGCGCCGGGGGCGGCATGGTTTTACATTGAATTTCATGCCGGTTTCCGGTTCGCTGGAGCGCATGAAATGGTGGATTGAGTGCAGAATGTTGAAGCGCGCCGCGGTCGTGGGTCTGGCTCTGGCGGCACTGGTCTGGGGACCCGGTTGCAACACCGTGCCGGTCACGGGACGGCAGCAGTTCAACATTCTGTCCGAAGGCGAGGAGATGCAGCTGGGTTTGACCAGTTTCGACGAGATGAAAAAGCAGGTGCCCATCAGCACCGACGCGGCGGCCAATGCCCTGGTCCAGCGGGTGGGAAAACGCATCGCGGCCGTGGCGAACAACGACATGCCGAACGCGCAATGGGAGTTCGTGGTGTTCGCGTCGAAGGAGGCCAACGCGTTCTGTCTGCCGGGCGGCAAGGTGGGCGTGTACACCGGCATTTTGCCGATCACCAAAGATGAAGCCGGACTGGCCACCGTTTTAGGACACGAAATCGCGCACGCGGTGGCACGGCATGGCGGTGAGCGCATGAGCGAAGCGATGCTGTTGCAAACCGGCGGCAGTTTGCTCGGCCTTGGCTTGCAGGCCACCGATCCGCGCTGGCAGGCAGTGGCGCAACTGGCCTACGGAGTCGGCTCGCAAGTGGGGGTGCAATTGCCGCACAGTCGGAAACAGGAGTCGGAGGCGGATCACATCGGGTTGATTTACATGGCGCAGGCCGGTTATCCGCCGGAAGCGGCGGTCGAGTTCTGGAAACGGTTCAGCGCCTTCAACCAGCAGCAGGGGGACAACACGCCGGAGTTCCTGCGTACGCATCCGCTGGATGAAACGCGCATCAAACAGTTGGAGGCCTGGCTGCCCGAAGCGCGACAGCGCGCCACCCAGGTCCGTTGACTCACGGAGTGGCGGACATCCCCAGTTGTGCCGGAGTCCTGCGCGTGACGCCAAAGATGAATTCCTGTCCGGGGTGATAGCGTTCATTCAACTCAAAATTTTCATAAGCCACCCCGCCGGGAATGGGATGTTGTGACTGCCAGTACGTGTACCGGGCATTGACCACTGCCCGTAGATCCGGGCGCACGGTGGCAGCCGGCTTGCGCCAGTACTGCGTGACCGGTTGGCCGCCATAATACCAGAAGTCGGAATGGCGAAATGGATGCACCAACGCCGGATCGGATTCATCCGAGGTTAACGCCACCAGCACGCTCCCGTCCGGGTCGCGGTGAAGCTGGGCCAGGGGGAAAAAACTGTGCGCGGCAAAGTGGGCGCCGCGGTGTTCCGGGTATTGCCGCAAACTGTTGACCACCCGGTCGCGCAACCAGAGCTGCCGGGCTCGAATCCAATTGCCCATCGTGGCGGTCAAAATGCAGTAATCCAACGGCGCGCTGTCCGGCCGGGCCCGCACCACCAACCGCAGTTCGTCCGGGCGGTCCGTGCGCTGGCTGATTTGCAGTTGGACTGCGGCGCCGTTTTCGAAGCGTTCGATGCCAATCGCGACCGTGAGTTCTTCAATTCCGGAACCCAGTTGCCGCAACGTGCCCGGCGACAACTGCTCGGCGGGGGACGTGGCGGTTTCCGCGCCGGACCAGAATAATTTGCCGGGTTTCTGATCGGTCTGGCTCAACTCCAGTTCGCTGAATCCGCGCCGGCCTTGGACGATGGGTTCGACGGCGATGAAATTAATCAGATCATAACCGCCGTTGGTGAGGACCGGATAACCGACCCGGATGAGTCCGCGCGGCTCGCCCTGCGGCCGCAATTTGCCGGGGGGAACCGCCCAAATGAGACCGCCCGGGATGCCCCAGACCGGTGCATTGGTGTTGCGGCCGGCACGAATCCATTCCGTCGCGCCGCCCAGGTTGAGGGTCAACAGCAGAACAATCAGCCCGCCAATTCGCCGCATGGCGGTGACCCTACAAAGACGCGCCCGACGTGTCGAGCGGCGAGCGGACGCAAGGAGACGGGTTGACCCGTTCACGCGCGCCGCCGGAATTGAGCCGCCACGCCTAACGCCACCAGCCAATCATGCGCGTGAATGTGTGGGTGCGGAATCGAACTCAACCCCATTTATTTTCTGCCTCGGTGTGCGGGACATGCCGGCCAGGCGTGGGAATGACATGAGCGGCGCAGGTCTTCGCCAGTAGTTTGTAAAAAGTCTCCGTGACCCAGCCCGCGCCGTTGTGGGCACGGGTCAGGTCGGGGGGAGCAGGAGGACGCGCCGGCAATCACCTTTTAACCGCGTCTGCGCTTCCTCCAGCGTTCGCTGGCAGAGAACCTCAACCTCCAGGTGCGCGATGCTTGTGCTTCGCGTTTGAACCAGGGCATGGAGTTTTGAGGTTGTAGTTTGTTGTTTGTGTCAGCTAGGCAAGCCTGGCAATGGATTCCGTCAGGTAATCTTCTTCAGCTTGGTTACGCGGCCCACCTCCACCCACTCGACGACGAAGATATTCCCCGCATGATCAAAGATGGCGCTGTGAGGCGCGACGAATTTGCCCGGAGTGAAGGCCGAGCGCTCCTTGTCACGAATGCCGTTGTAATGTTTCCCGTCGCCGAGATGGGCGATCAGCCTGTTTTCACGGTCAAAGAGTGTCACCCGCGATTCCAGGTCTGGAATCAGAAGAACATCACCGCGTTGGTGGAAGTGGCAGGGCGCCCGCAGTTCCTCCGTGACGAATTTTACATGCTCCCCGTCCAAGGTGAAATATTGCAACCGGCGATTGCTTCGATCCGCGACGACAAGGAGCGGTTTTTCACCCCTCGTATCCACCATGAGGCCATGGGGCGTACTCGTGTGGCCCGGATTCCTGCCGCTGCCGCCAAAGGTTTTCACATGGGTGCCGTCTGGTTGATAGATATGGATGTAATTCCGCCCATACCCGTCAGCCACAAAGACGCGTCCATCCGGCGCGGTCGCAACATTGGTCGGCACGTATTCCTGCGGATTCTTGTAGCCGCCGGTTTCCTCCGGACAACCGCGTTCCCAGATCACCTGGCCATCAAGGTCGGTTTTCACCACTATTTTGCGGGCTGTGTCGCAAAGGTAAAAGAACTCGCTGCCGCCTTCCTTCACCAGATGCATGCCGTGGGCCCCGCCTTTGAAATCCGCCCCCCACGACTTGATGAATTTTCCCTCCGCGTCGAAAACCACCACCGCGTCGGCCACCTGGCTACTCTGGTGAACGGTATGCTTGATGTAGATGCGCCCCTGCGAATCCTCGGCCACGCCATGGGTATTTCCATAGACGATGCCATTCGGAAGCTCCCCCCAATCGTGCAGCACTTCATATTGATGCCCGCCCGCGCCGACTCGCGGGATTCTGACTCCCGCCTTGTCTTCGCCGCGAACAAACGGGGCGCCGGTGACGAGTGCCGCCGACAGGGTGGCGCCGGCTTTCAGGAAGGAGCGCCGCGTGGTGTGGTGAGTATTGGTTTTCATAATGTGTTATTCGAGCGTTCGCATCTTACCCATCGCGCCATGCGCGCGCAAAGAGCAACGGCGCCACAAGGGTCGCGTCCGATGCGATGATGAACTTCGGCGTGGCTTTGTCGAGTTTGCCCCAGGTGATCTTCTCGTTGGGCGCGCCGCCGGAATAACTCTCGCAGCTCGTGTTCAATGCGGAACTCGGCCACGACTTTACCTGTTCTCTCCACGACGGCCACGTCGTGATGATCGCCCGCCCAGTCCAGGCCGGCGAAGTGCGTCAGTTCATTCCACGTTTTCATACGTTGTCCTTTCATTGCGGCAGACGCCTCGCCGCGTTCCGGGGACGGCCTCGACCTGATACGGGGACCCTCGCAGGGTGCGGTTCTCTCAGAGGTTGGCCCGGACGCACCCGCCGCCACCGGTGATCTCAGGCTGGTCCTTGTGGGGACTGCGCCGCTGCGACCGTGAAGCGTCGGGGCAAAGCTGCGACTGCCGGCGGGACTCTCGCCCGCCGCCAAGTTGTTCACAAGGGCGCTGCGCTCCCGCTTCCCGGGGCGTCGCTCCGCGCCCTGGTGAACAACTTTGGAAAGGGTATCAGCGCCGCTGATCCCCTTCACACCTTTTGGCGGGACAACGGGCGTTACGCATTCCGCAAATCGAACTCGTCTGGATGTGTTTTGACGTAAACGTAAACCAATTCCCAGTTTGGGAACGGAGTTCGGAAGTAATGATCGGTCACGCTCTTGAAGTGATCCCAAACTCTGTCTTCGTCTTGCTCCTCCAATTCGTCGAGTTGGTTGAGCCGGGCATCCCGGTCTTCCGAAGGAGATGAGTCGGGAAAGATTGAGAGCACTTGCCGGAACAGTGCCGAACCATTCTCATCACCGACTGCAACCAAACCACTCGAAACATCTTTCCAGAAGTCTCCAGCCGAATTAACGAAGAACTGATGGAAGCCGCCGTTTTGAACTTCGCGGGCCAGCCAGGTAAACGCGAAAATCATTCGTTCTGAAGGAGACGTCGGAAGCTTCTGGTGGATTTTCGATCCAACCAAAACCTCAATCGCACCAAGAACCTTGTAGATGCCGCGTTCCGGCTCTTTTGCCAGAATCTCCCCGATTGACCGCCCGTAGGTGGCTCTGGCCTCCGCGATTTTTTCTTCTGGAGCTATCATGGGAATTAAATCTACATGCCGGGTATCGCGCCCGGGACTTCCGGCTGAAGACCTCCCGGCCCGTCGTGGTATCCAAAACTGACCCGGCTCTCTTCCGCGAGTTTAGAGAGCGCTTTAACCTCTTCGGGGGCGTATCCCGCCGCCTCAAGTCCTTCTTCCATGGCTTTGGCGTATTGAGTATTGGTCGGCTTTGTTCCGCTCGCTCGAAACGGTCGCCAAAAAGCTTCCAACACATCGTGGAATCTCCAGTGTTGAGTCCCCTTGAGATTTGTGCCGCCTCCCATCGCCGCTGCTACGCCTTCGTCATATGGGATGTTTGTAAACGCTTTCGCTTGGTTCAGGTGATTTGCTTGCTGACCGCTTCCCCTCTCCAAAACCTTTGCAACCTCCTTGTAGGTTCCAACCTTGTTGCCACTGCCCTTCAACAAATTTCCGATTGATTGCCACGTTGGCCAGCTAACACCCCCCATCTTCGTGCCTTGTTTAAGAGCAACCACCGCTCCCCCTCCGCCAATGATAACGGTGTTTCCTGTGACTGCCTCGAACACAATCACTGTGACGCGATTCAATACCAGAATTGCCCGGAATCCAGTGTATGCTGCGACCCCGCTGATCTTTGTCATCACGGCCTGCAACTGGATCATGTCCATCATTCCAGATGGATCAATCCGGTTTACAGGGTCTGCATGGCAATAGAGGTATTTGCACACACCCGATGCGAAGTCGTAACCACAAGCGGGGTTTTCCCAGCGTGCATCAAGGGTTTGGTCGAGGTCGGCAGCGGCGGATTTGAGGGGGGCTGAAAAAATTTTCCCGACGCGAGTTTCTGGCCGCGCCAGCGCCCATGCCGGCGTGCTCATCGGCCCGGCCACGAGCAGGCACAGCAGCAGACTCAGGATGCGGAAAGGCATCGTCACGATGGCGGCGAGGGTAGCGAAGCGGCGGTGAACAGGAAAGCCATCACTCGCCCGGGACTTTGACCGCGCGGTGGAAAAGGCCCGGCCAGCGGGTGCGGGGAAAAGGCGAGCGCACGCTGTGGCCCGGATGACCCGCAGCGGCAGGATGGAGCGTGAGGGCTGTGGCACAGGCGCCTGCCTGTGCGTGCCGCACGCAGACAGGCGGGTGGCCGACCTTCTATCGAGCCGGCCTGAGGCGAGCTAATTCCTTACACACCTTTTGGCGGGACATCGGCTCGGATTTCTCCTGCGTTCAGTGCGCGCCACGCAAGAGATTCATCGCGTGTTCCAAGATTTTGATCCGCACGGTGCTGTAAAAACAATTGCCCAATATGGTCCAAGAAAACTTCCTGCCCACTCGTACAAAACAAAGTCGACATTCTCCTTTAATCCTTTGGCTGCAGTTTTCTGCAACGCGTGTTCCGGATTTGAAGTGTGTATGATTCGAGCAAATCCAGCACCAAAACGGTCTGAACATCTGACTGTCACATCCAACGGAGACAACAAGCCAACAATCGCAAGCATCATGCTGAGATTGTACACGACGACCGGCGACGTTCGCTTTGGAAATGCCAGCATCATTACAATGGCCAGCAACATCACCCCTGCGAAGAATTGTGCCAAAGACCGGTGGGTGATCAGTGCCAGGGGCACCAACACCAACAAGGTGATCTTTGTCAGTAAATTGGGACGTTCTTTGATCGCGTCAAACAGCCTTTTCATTGGGTAATGGCTGGATGCTTAATCCCCAAGTTTCTCATATAACCAGCTACGGTGTCGAAAAAGTCGTATGCCGTGTTTGGATATTCTTGCGCTAAGTCTGCGGCGCGGCCGGTGACTGCTTCGGTCCACAAGAAATCTGATTGAATTTGATAGGATCCGCGCTCACTGCCTCGCGTGTAATGCAAGGAATGCTCGATCTCGTGAATCAAAAGTGAGGCGAAGGGCACGTCCTCCCAACTAAAGGTCCCCGAGTCGAGCCAGATAACACGTACGGCAAAGAACGGTGTATATCCGTACGCTTCTTTGCTGCTCATCACCAAGTCATCAATGACTCTGTACCTGATTTGCTCACCGCGGTCGGCATGATGTCCAAATCCATCAGCGCGTATCATGGTGAGCGCTCTATCAATTTTTTGCTGTTGGTTCTGGTCTGGCGGATCGCCGCTAAATTCATCGAAACCGTATAAGCCTGCAATTATCGCTGCCGTCGCCGGAAGGCCGATCTTTCCAAACAACGACATTCTGGCTATTTGACCAGCTCCTACAGTTGTAATCGTCCTCATGCCCCTCATCATTCCATGAACGAAACCGGAAACCAGAGATCCAAAAACTCCACCCTCCCACTGACCACTTGGATCGGTAAAATTAACGGGGTCTCCGTGGCAATAGAGGTATTTATGCAGCGACAGCGGATCGCTTTGCGTGCCCTCGAAAGTATCCATCGTCCAGAAGCGGCCAACCTCCGGGTGATAATAGCGGGCGCG